>Ga0193747_1000023_pt1 | contig 111760 bp, 119 predicted proteins | sample L1m2metaG_FD_143048 | JGI IMG/M metagenome (GOLD analysis project Ga0193747, IMG submission 143048) | Soil microbial communities from a riparian zone of the East river system, Colorado, United States - L1m2 | ecosystem: Environmental > Terrestrial > Soil > Riparian zone | place: USA: East... | reverse complement strand
ACGGTGCGCGTGTCTTGGTTCGAACGGACTGCGGACGTCCCCGCCAACCGCTGTATCAAGCTCGCGATCTGGCAGCTTGCGCGCGGATACGGGCAGACCCGGAACTCCTCACCCGTTCAACGCAGACTCGCGACCCAGCTGAACGCCGCATACGGGGTTTTCGAGGACGCCGAACTCGACCGGCGTCTTCGGTTCCTGCGCGACCCATATGTGACCGGGACTTGGCCCCTGCCGACGACAAGGACGTACTACAGAAACGCTCTCGACGTGGCCCGGCTAGTTGTGACGAGCTCGTCACTGTCGTTTGATCGCCCCGGTGCGGACGTGTCTATGCCATCGATCGTAATTGAGATGCACGGGGTCTTCGAGCGCTACGTGCGCAACGTTCTAGCAGCCGGTCTCACTGATGATCCTGGACTAAGGGTCCTTGATGGCAATGCCGAGGGAAAGAAGCCGCTCTACGACAACCCTCCGTCCGAGGACGCTACGCCTGACATCATCGTTCGCAACGCCGAAATGTGGGTCGTCGTGCTCGACGTCAAGTACAAGCCCGCTGACAAGAAGCCTGTGCGCGAGGACTTGAACCAGGTCATCACATATGGTGTCAGCTACGGATCGCGCGCCGTGGTTGTTGTACAGCCGCGCGCTGATGGCGGAACGCGGCATGGTCTGCTTCACCTCGGGGACATTGATGGTCGGGCGGTTTATCAGTACGTCATCGACTTGAGCGGCGAGCTGCTCGTCGAGGAAGCCGCGATGGTTGACGCGGTTCGGAATCTCGCGCGGCGGATCCCCTTCTCTGGAGAGGCGGGCTCGGCGGCAGCAGCGAGCTAAGCGAGTTCATCGGCCGCGACGGCAGGTGCGAGGTCTATGCCGACGGCGTCTCGTCCGAGTCGCGTTGCTGCGCGCAGAGTCGTGCCAGTACCCATGAAGGGATCGAGCACGACGCCACGTCGATATCGCACGCCGCAGTCGCACTCTGTCCATCCAACGGTCTCGCGCAGGGCGAACGTGAACTCGCGGAAGTAGCCACCCAGCACGTTCTTCGCCTCGGCGGCGAGCTTCTTCACCTCCGCAGCGTTGCGACCGGTACCGGTCTGCCAGAACATCGCTTTGCCGACATCGGAGATGCCCGTCGCCTGGACTGCGGCGATGTGCTCGGGCGTCAATCGACCCTCGCGCGCGAGCTCCATCGCCCGGCGTGCCTGCGGTCGGCTCTCGTCCAGCTTCGCGGTGCGCTGCACGATACGCTGCCGCGGTTCGCCGCACGCGGGGCAGTACTCCTTCGGGCACGCGAGCTGGATTGCACGCTCAGCAATCTCCGTGGGGAAGGGAGCGAGATGTTCGCCCATGTGGCGCCCGGGGTTGAAATGCCAGACGTCACCCGGGTTCGCGCCGTTCTTGCCGTTGCCGTACACCTCTGAGTATCCGAATAGGTCGTAGTAGTACGACCCGCCGATCGTCATGTGGATGACGTATTCGTGCCGGTTCGCGAGCCGGTTGCGAGCCGGCTCCGGCATGCCCGTGTCCTTCGTCCAGATGATCCGGTTGCGGACTGACCAACCGTGATCGGCAGCAGCCAGCTCGACACGCGCCGGAATGTTCGCGAGTGACCGGCGATGGTACGTGTCGCCGATGTTCAGGAACACGGAGCCGGTCGGACGTAGAACGCGCCGCCATTCGCGCAGGCACTCTACGATCGTGTCCGCATAGTCGTTTGCTGTGGGTTCCTGCCCAATTTGCCCTGTCAGCCCATAATCGCGTTTCTTCCAGTACGGAGGGGACGTCACCACGAGGTCGACGCTGTCGTCAGGCAGCGCAATCTTCCGCGCATCGCCTTTTAACGCGAGTGCAGCTGGGGTGACGCCGTCGAAATGCGCGATCGCCGCCGTGCGGTCGGCCAGGTCGCCAACGAAGTCGCGAGAGGCCTCCATCGATCGACCGAAGTCTAGGGGGAGCGTCGGCTGCTCACCGGCTCGCGTTGCAGTTCTCGCCACTCGATCCTTCATGTGTCGTAGTTGTCTTGTAAGACAACATCATATCTGATTAGTCCCGGCCGGGTCCACAGTGTCGACCGACCGCACCCCATTAGCAGGGCGAGTAACGTTGCTATCTGGTGGCGGCTCTCGGCGCAGCGAGCGCCTCCGCGTCGTAACGCTGCCGCATGAGAATCCGGTCGCGGCGCTGATACTTCACGGATGCAGCAGCGCAATCGCCTTCTCCTCTTCTCACCGTCGGATCTGAATCTATTTCTCGAGTGTGAGCACCTCACCGCGCTCGATCTCGCCGTTGCCCGCTGCGAGCTCGCTCGGCCCGCGCTTGACGATCCTCAGCGCGCGCTGATCGCTCGCAAGGGTGACGAGCACGAGGCTCACTACCTTGCTTCGTTGCGCGCCGCTGGCAAGACCATCGCGACGATCGACCTTGGTGACGAGTCCTGGGATCTCGAACGCGGCGCCGCGGCCACGCTCACGGCCATGCGCTCCGGGGTCGACGTCGTCTACCAGGCTGTCTTCCTCGACTCCGCCGGCTGGCGCGGGTTCGCTGACTTTCTCGAGCGCGTCGACACGCCTTCAGAGCTCGGGGACTTCAGCTACGAGGTCGCTGACACGAAGCTCGCTCGGCACTCGAAGCCGTACTTCATCCTTCAGCTCTGCTTCTACTCCGAGCAGCTCGCGCGCGTGCAGGGGCTCGAGCCGGAATCGATGCACGTTCTCCTCGGCCACGGTGAACGCGACAGCTTGCGGCCGCGCGAGTTCATGGCTTACTACCGGCGCGTCCGGGCTCGGTTCCTCGATGCGGTTGCGGCCGGGCTCGACACTTATCCGCTGCCGGTTTCACACTGCGCGATCTGCGACTTCCGCGAGCTCTGCGAGGCGCAGTGGGAGCGCGACGACCACCTCGTCGGCGTCGCCAACATCCGCCGCGACCAGGTCGACCGGCTCGCGACGACCGGGGTCACGACCCTAGAGCAGCTCGGCGAGGCGACCGACGCCGAGCGCCCGACGGCCATGCAGCCGTCCACGTTCGCCGCACTCCGCGAGCAGGCCGAGCTCCAGCTCGGGCACCGGCGCACGGGCGTCCACACGACGCGCCTGCTCCCGCCCGAGCCGCTGCGTGGGTTCGCGCTGCTCCCGCAGCCCTCGCCCGGCGACCTCTTCTTCGACATCGAGGGCGACCCGTTCTGGGAGCCTGGCCGCGGCCTCGAATACCTCTGGGGCGTCGTCGACCAAGTGGGGGAGACGCGATTCCACGAGCTCTGGGCGCACGATCGCGCCCAGGAGCGAAAGGCGCTCGAGGACTTCGTCGACTTCGTCCACGAGCGGCTCCTCCGCGACCCGAACCTCCACGTCTACCACTACGCGAGCTACGAGCCCTCCGCGCTCAAGCGCCTGATGGGCGAGTACGGCACGCGCGAGGACGAGATCGACGACCTCCTCCGGCGCGAGATCTTCGTCGATCTCTACAAGGTCGTCCGCCAGGCGCTGCGGCACTCGCACCCGAACTACTCGCTGAAGAGCGTCGAGGAGTTCTACTTCGCGCGCGAAGCGGAGTTGCGCGCCGGCGACGACTCGATCCTCCTCTACGAGCAGTGGGTCGAGGAGCGCGACGACTCGATTCTGCGGCGGATCGCCGAGTACAACGAGGAAGACTGCGTCTCGACACTCGAGCTGCGTGAGTGGCTGCTCGGGTTGCGTGCCGAGGCCGAGGTGGAGTTCGGGCAGCCGATCCCGTGGAAGCCCCCGAAGGATCCGTGGGCGGAGCCGGAGGAGACCGCGGAGACCGACGCGCCGCGGTCACGGTTGCTCGCGGGGCTCGACGAGGATCCGGCGGCGCTCGAGGGCGAGGCTCGGACGCGCTGGCTCATAGCGCAGCTCCTCGGCTACCACCGGCGCGAGGGGAAGCCCGCGTGGTGGGCGTTCTTCGACCGGCTCGGCAAGACGGCGGAGGAGCTGCAGCGTGACGGCGACTCGATCGGCGGGCTCGAGCCGGCGGGTCCGCCCGTGGGGTCGGGGCAGTCGCTCGTCTATCCGTTCACGTTCCCGGCCCAGGAGCACAAGCTGGGCGCCAACGACGACGTCTTCGATCCGGCGACAGGCTTCGGCGCAGGGTCGATCGAGGAGCTCGACGATGAGGCCGGGACGCTCCGGCTTCGCCGCGGGCCGAGTCTCGCTGAGACGCCTCTGCCGCGGTCGCTGATCCCCGGCGGGGCCTTCAACACGAAGGTGCAGCAGGCTGCGCTGCGGCGGCTCGGAGCGGAGGTTGCGGATGCGAGCCCGCGCTTCGCCGCGGCGCAGGCGCTCCTCCGCCGAGATTTCCCACGCATACGCGGGCACGTTCAGGGTGCGCCGCTCCCGCAGGACGATCCCGCTAAGGCCCGCGAGCTGGTCTCGCAACTCGACGACAGCTACCTCGTCGTCCAGGGCCCGCCTGGCTCCGGGAAGACCTGGCTTGGGGCGCGCCTGGTCGTCACGCTGATCGCCCAGGGCCGGCGCGTGGGAGTCGCCGCGATGAGCCACAAGTCGATCCACAACCTGCTCCGCGAGGTCGAACGGGTTGCGCGCGAGGAAGGCGTCGAGTTCCGCGGGCTCAAGAAGGGCTCGAAGTACGAGGGGCCGTTCATCGAGACGAGCGCGAACCAGGATCGTTTCGCCAACCCAGACGAGGACGTGTTGCTCCTCGCGGGGACCTCCTGGCTCTTCTCGCGCGAGGAGATGGAGGGCGTGATCGACACGCTGTTCGTCGACGAGGCGGGGCAGGTGTCGCTCGCTGACGCGCTCGCGATGGCGACGTGCGCGCGGAACCTCGTCCTGCTCGGCGATCCGCAGCAGCTCGCGCAAGTCTCCCAGGGAACTCATCCCGCGGGCGCGGGCGCCTCGGCCCTCGAGCACGTGCTCGAGGGCGACGACACAATCCCGCCCGAGCGCGGCCTGTTCCTCGGCTTCACGTGGCGGATGCACCCGGACGTGGCTCGCTTCGTGTCTGAGATGTCCTACGAGGGTCGGCTCCACTCGGCGCCAGACTGCGCGCGTCAGGGCACGGCGTTCGGCACCGGGATCCGCTTCATCCCGGTCGAGCACGCAGGCAATCGGCAGAGCTCGCGCGAGGAGGCCGACGCGATCGCCGCGGAGATCGAGCGGATGACCGGCGGTGACTACACGAACATGGACGGCCGAACGCGACCGCTGCGGCATGCCGACTTCATGGTCGTGGCGCCGTACAACGCGCAGGTGCGATGCCTGCGAGCGGCGCTACCGGCGAGCGTGCCGGTCGGGACGGTCGACAAGTTCCAAGGACAGGAAGCGGCGGTCGTTTTCTTCTCGATGGCGACGTCGAGCGGCGACGACGTCCCGCGCAACCTCGAGTTCCTGTTCTCGCGGAACCGCCTGAACGTCGCGATCTCGCGTGCGCGCTGCCTGGCGGTGCTGGTCGCGAGCCCGCGCCTTCTCGAGATCCGCTGCCGAACGGTTGAGCAGATGCGGCTCGTCAGCGCGCTCTGCCGGCTCGTAGAGTTAGCGGAGATGCGATAGCGATTGACGGGAGGGGAACGTGGCCACGAAGAAGCAGAAGGCGCGAGCAGCAGCGGCCGGCGGATCGGCCGCCGAGAGCTCGAAGACGAAGAAGAAGGCGAAGAAGACGTCGCGCGGGAAGTAGTTCTCAGCGGCCGAGCAGTAGCTCGCGCACGTCAGAGGGAGTCGCGAGAAGCCGGCCGAGCTCATCGAGGCTGGTGTCCACCGCGCTCGCGAAGGCGTCCGGGCCGCCGAGCTTCTCGAGCGTCTCGGGTGGGATGAACTTGAGGAGTAGCGCCGCGGTGCCCGGCGGGAGGGCGGCGAAATGGACGGTCAGGATTCCGTGGTCGCGCAGGAGGAGCATCGCGAGGGCGGCCGTGGCCTCGATCGGGACGATTGGTGGTTCCGAGACGTTGCCTCGCCGCATGGCCTCCGCCAGCAGGTCCTCGCCTTCGAGCCGGACCGCGACCTGCGTTCGCGTCAGCACGTCTCCCAGTCCTCGGGCCTGCAGGGCCTCATACAGTTGCTCGGTGGCCGCGACGAGCTCCCGCACGCGTTCGGGGCGGTAGCCCGCAAGTGAGTGCACGACGGCCGGGTACAGCATCGGCCGCGCCTCCATGCCGAGCTGGAGGGCTCGCGCGCGCATCTGCCCCACGAGGTCGCGCCGGCCCGCTAGCAGGCCCAGTCTCGGGCCGGTCGTGCCGTACTTGTCCAGTCCAGTCGCGCCGGCGATGACGCCGAGCTCCAGCGTCTTCGGCTGGCCCAGGACGGCGGGACCGACCCGGGCGCCTCCGGCGTCGTCGGCGAAGATCGTTGCGTTCCGCTCGCGCGCGACTGCCAGGGCCGCCTCCAGCTCGTCGTTTCCGAACGGCTCGTACGTCACCGGCAGCCGCGTCAGGACGACGAGTGGCGGCTCCTCCGAGCCCGAGAGCGCCTCGGCGAGCTCGTCGGCTCCCCGGGTCTCGCTGAGGTGTCCACCCGCGGCGCGTACAGCGCGCAGTACGGCGGGATGGCTGTACCCAGGGGAGACGCCGACGATCGTGTCCCCGGGCCGGACGAGCACCTGCATGGCGACGAAGAGCGCCGCGGTGAGACGGTTCGTGACCAAGACATCGTCCCGGCCGGGCACGCCGCCGAGGTGCTCGAGCGCCAGCTCCTCCAGCCGCTCGCCGTAGAACGCGGGGGCAAGCTCGTCGTCGAAGAGCGCTGGATCCGCGTAGCCGGGAACGAATGAACGCTCGAGCCCGGTGAAGTTGTAGAGCGTGCCGGCGCGGTGCCGCTCCTCGACGATGCGCCAGGCGCGCCGTAGCTTCGCGTGGTCGTCGGCCGTGCCGCGGATGATGTCGCCGCGCGCGTAGGGCAGGGCGTCGGCGAGCGGGTTGCCGAACCGATCCGTGGGGGCAGCGCGGTCGACGGTCTCCACGAGACGGCACCGTAGCTGTCCGGGTCTGTTGCCACAATTGGATACATGCAAGAGCGTCTGGACATGATTGCTAGCACGCTGCTAGCATCGTCAACATATGGCGACGCTGTACGTCCGGAATGTCCCGGAGCGGGTCTACGGTTCGCTCCGCACGCGCGCTTCCCGCAGTGGGCGCTCGATCAACTCCGAGGCCGTCGAGATCCTCGCCGAGGCTGCCGCCGTCGAGGCCAGCCACACGCCGATCGTCGACCGGCTGCGCGAGATCGCGGCTCGCATCGACCTGCCGCCCGACGCGCCCACTCCGGAAGAGCTGATTCGTGAGCTCCGAGACGCCGCGCCGCCTGGTCTTTGACGGGAGCGCGCTCCTCCGCGCCGCCGTGTCCGCGGACGTCGCGGGCGCGCGCAGGCTCGAGGAGATCGAGACGCACCTCGTCACCGCCGTCGTCCCCGAGCTCGTCTGGGGCGACGTCGCACATGGTCTCGCGCGCTACGTCCGGGAGGGTGCCGTCGCTCCCGGCGACGCGCGCGAGATTCTGGAGCGACTTCGGCTCCTCCCCATCAAGTCGTTCCGGATGCGCGACACCGCCACGGCGGCGCTCGCGTTGGCGATCGAGCGCGGCATCAGCGCACACGATGCGTTTTACGTCGCGCTCGCCGAGGCCGCGGACGGGGTGCTGGTGACTGCGGACCGGCACCTCGCCGCGGCCTACGACCGGACGGAGCTGCTGGCCTAGCCTCTAAGCCGGGCTGTGGCAGACGGCCTCGAGGTTGTTCCCGTCGGCGTCGTGCACGAACGCGGCGTAGTAGTTCTCGTGGTAGTGCTCGCGCACGCCCGGCGCGCCGTTGTCCTTGCCGCCGGCGCCTATCGCGGCCTCGTAGAACGCGTCCACCGCGGCGCGATCCGGCGCGCTGAACGCCACATGGGCGGCGCCGCGTTCCTCCTGGCTGCCGATCCAGAAGTCCGCCATCGCCTCGCCGGCACCGAAGCCGGCGGCACCGGGGAACTCCATCTTCAGCGAGTAGCCGAGCGGCGCGAGCGCGGCTTCGTAGAACTGCTTCGCCGTCTCGAAGTCGCTGACGTTGGCTGTCACGTGGTCGAGCATCCTGCCTCCTAGTCTCGGGTCTGGAACAGCTCGATCGGGTTCCCGGACGGGTCGTCGAGCACGATCTGTGAGCCGCCCGGGCCCTTGATGATCTCATTGCGGAAGGTCACGCCGGCTGCGCGGAGCCTCTCGACCTCGGATGCCAGGTCGTCGACGACGAAGTGGAGCCGATTCCAGCCGCCTGGGCTCGGCTGCCGACCGTCCGGCATCGGTCGTGCCGCGGAGCTCCGCGGGCCGCTGAGCAAGAGCCGCAGGTTCCCGCGGCTGACGTCCGCGAAGGCCGGCGCCTGGTCGGACAGGAGCGTGAAGCCGAAGTGCTCGACATAGAACGCGACCGCCGCGTCGACGTCGTCGACCATGTAGCGGACGTTGACCTGCTCCATGCGTCCACTTTACGACCCTCAAGCCTGAGTCGCTTTGTGTCGAAAATAGCTTTGCAATGCTGCCTGCAGACCCTCGTTTCGAGGAGATCGACCGCATGACCGCGCTGGAGTTCGAGGCTGCGGTCATTACCCTGCTCGAGCTCGGGGGATACGACAACGTCGTCCGAAGCGGCGGATTCAAGGGTAAGGGCGTCGATTTGATCGCCCATGCCGACGGGATGCACACGGCGGTCCAAGCCACGCGATCCGCGCACCCGGTGGGTGTGGCGGCTGTTCGCGCGCTGATCGACGGACGAAAGCGCCTTGGCTGCGAGCAGGCGCTAGCGGTCACGAACAACTTCTTCTGGCCCGAGGCCGAGCAGTGCGCCGCCGAGTGGGAGGTCGAGCTCTGGGATCGGTGGAAGCTCGCGCTGTTCGTCGACGGCCCGGAGCCCCAGATCGACGACACGATCTGCGCCGAGTGCCGCAAGCCGGTTCCGATTGGCGTGACCGCGTTCTGCCTCAGCACGCCCGCCCGGTTCCAGGGACAGGTTTTCTGCATCGCGCACCAGAAGAAGCAGATTCGCGCCGCGTAGCGCGTTACTGATCCGGCACGAAGCCGGCACAGACACGTGACGCTTTGCCTGCTTCCATGGCTGCATGTCGATCAGCCGGCCGGAAGCGCCGCCGACCACGCGGCAGGTTTACGCCCTTGCGGGAGCGTTGTGCGAGCGCATGGGCGAGGAGTTCCCGAAGACTCGGGCGAGGCTTCCGAGACCATCGAGCGGCCTGCGGATCGAGAACGGCCATCCCTCGCCGACGCTCGAGGATTCTCCAACGGGACGAGTGAGGTGATCGACTGGAAGGCGGCTGAAGCCATCGTCGACAGGCTCGACCTGGACTCGATTCCCGCCTGCCCGATGTGCCTGTTCGAGCTCGCGTGGGCGATGCACAAAGGTCGATCGGGTAACGCGATCGCGTCGACGCTCACGACGACCTGCGACTGGGTCTGGATGGAGATCGACGCCCAGGTCGAGGCCCGGCTCGCGCGGCTTGCCATGCGCGGTGTCCGGCACGCCGCGGAGGCGGCGCGCGACGTGCGGCTCAACGGTTGGCAGAGCCGGCTCGTCCGCGTCCTCGTCTTGCGACTGGCTCGGCGGATGGCCGACGAGCTGGACAGCGAGGACCCCCCCGACGCGGCCGGCGGCCGTGCTGCCGTTCGGCGCCTAAGCGGCCGCGGCGGTCGGGCGCAAGCTCTCGAGGCGGTCGTGCACGGCTCGCCGGGCCACGTCGAACACGACGGGGTCGCGGAAAAGCTGGAACTGCGCGTTCGACGCCTGGGCGAACGAGTCGAGCTGGAACGCGAGCTCCCGGGGGGCGATCGTCGTCGCTAGCTCGCCGGCCTCCTGCGCCTGCTCGACCGCGTGCTCGAGGTACGAGTGCCAGCTGCGGAGCATCTGCTCGATGCGGTCGCGGACCGGGCCCGGCCGGTTGTTGAACTCCGCCGAGGTGCACGCGAAGAAGCACCCGCCGGGGAAGACCTGCCGCTCGGAGTAGTCGATCATGCGGTCGCAGAGGGCCCACACACGCGCGAGCCCGCGCGGTGCCGCTCGCGCGGGGTCGATCACTTCGGCGACGAACATCGCAGCGGCGTGATCGACCGTGGCGAGCTGAAGCTCTTCCTTGGAGCCGAAGTGTGCGAAGAGACCGCTCTTGCTCATGCTGGTCGCATCGGCGAGCCGGGCGATCGACAGGGAGGCAAGGCCTTCCTGCGTCGCCAGGGCGGCCGCCCGGTCGAGGATGACGTGCTTGGTCCGCTCTCCCTTGGTCTTCAGCACGGTCGTTCCATTGTAGTCGATGATCTCCACGTGTTTCCGGTCATCTGATTGACAAGAATAGCACGGTCGTACTATTATCTCCACATGCAGATCGACCACCTGGTCATCCCGGTCCTGAACTACGAGGCTGCGAAGAGCTTCTACCTGCGCGCCCTCGAGCCGTTCGGATTCGCGGTGTTGCTCGACTGGCACGATCGGCGCCGGGCCTATCTCGGCGTTCCGCCCGGGCCGAGCACGCTTTGGCTCGTGGAGTCGCGAAAGGCGGGTGGTCTCGACGTCTCCATCGCAGTGGACGACGCCGAAGCCGTCGAGGCGTTCCATCGAGCCGCTCTCGGCGCTGGAGGCCGGAGCGTCTTCGAGCCCAGCGTCCGGCCGGAGCACGACGCGGCGTACTACGCCGCTCGTGTAGTCGACCTTGACGCGAACGCCATCGAAGTCGTGCACCGCGAGCTCGCAGCGGCTGCCCGCGCCGCCGCCTAGAAGCGAAGCCGCTGCTGGTTGGTGTGTCGACCGGTCAGTTCAGACGGACACACGGGCGAAGCCCCTGCGTCCTGATGGCGGCGCCGCAAGCGTCGCCTAAGTCTTCGGCGGCAGCTCCACGTCGTCGAGGAAGTCGGCGCCCTCCTGTAGGGGCGGCGCGCCGTAGGCGAAGAAGACGAGCTCGTCGTCCGACTCGTTCCGAAGCTGCAACGCGGTCATCGGCGCGACGCGCACGACACCGCCCGGGCCCAGGTCGACGCGCTCGGGCTCGTCGCCGAGCAACGCCGTCAGCGTCCCCGAGACCACGACGAAGACCTCCTCCTGCACGTGGTCACGGTGCCGCCGGCCGGTCGAGTGCGGCGGATAGCGCCAGAGCTTCGCGCGGGACTGCTCGAGACCGAGTGCGGCCGTGAGGTCGGCGGTGCTGCGCGCCTCCTCGCCTTCCTTCGGCGGGCGTTCTTCGTATTCGAGCTGGTCCGGATCTGCCGAGCTATAGCCAATGGTCGCATCGTCGCACGTCGGGAAGGAGACGCGATGCGCAAACGAAAGAAAGGACGCGCCGGCGACGGTCCCAAGTTCGACGGCTGCGGTTCGTCGCCGGCCTAGTTATTCGTTCGCTGCGCGTGCGCGCGACGCGGGCTCGTCGGAGTCTTCGCGGATCAGCTCGGTGAGCGCGAGCGCGCAGTCCGGGTCGAACTGGCTGCCGGCGTGCGCGGTGAGCTCGAGCAGAGCCTGATCCTTGGTGCGACGGAGCCGGTACGGCCGCGGCTCGATCATCGCCTCGTACGCGTCAGCCGTGCCTACGACGCGCGCGGCGAGCGGAATCTCGGCCTCCGCGCGTCCGTCCGGGTAGCCCCGTCCATCCCAGCGCTCGTGATGGAACCGGATGATCGACAGCACCTCCGGCGACTGGACGAACGGCTCGAGCAACTGCTCGCCGGCGACCGGATGGCGCCGAACGATGCGCCACTCTTCCTCGGTGAGCGGCGCCGGCTTGGCGAGGATCGACTGCGGGACGCAGAGCTTCCCCGCGTCGTGGAGCACGCTTCCGAGCGCGATCGCGGCGACCGAGCTGTCCGGGATCTCGAGCCGCTGAGCCAGGCGAACCGCCAGCCGCCGGACGTTTGCGGCATGGTTTCCTGCGGCTTTGCCCAGAATGCGAACCAGCCGCCCACGTAGCCGATCCGATTCTCGACACGCCAGCTCGGCGACCTCGCCGGCCGAGAGCGCGACCTGAAGCCGCTCGATCCGCTCGCTTGCAATGACCGCTGATCCCATGCCTAGGCCTCCGATTCGCGACGACATGCGGATCCCCCTTTCGGGGGAGCACGCGCGTCTCCTGTCGCGGCTCCGCCTTGGATTGGCCTTCGCTGCGATCAGCCTGGTCCCGCTCGGGACGGCCGCGGTCCTCCTGGGACTCTCGTCGGATCGCACGGAGCGTCAAGGCGCGGACCTGCGCGCCGAGTCGGCCGTGCGCCTGGCGGCGATCGAGCTCGTCCAGAAGCTGAACGCGGCCGACCAGACCGCGGCGGCGCTCGCGAGGTTGCCGGAGGTGCAGGGGCCGCTCCGGCGCCACGACCGCGCCGCGCTCGCCAGGTACGCGGCGCAGCATCCGTCCGTGGCGTTCACGAGCGGGGGAGCGCGCGTCCCGCGGATACCGCGCCACGGCATTCCGCGGTCGACGAGCGTCGTCGCGGCAGGCCACGCGCTCGGCCGCATTTCCGTCTTCGTCCCCTTCGACGAGCAGATGCTCGGGATGCTGCGGCGGGCGGCGCATCTCTCCGACGAGAGGCTCGTTCTCGTCCGTAACGGACGGGCGGTCGCAGGAGCGCCGAACGGAGCGGCGGCGCTGACCGTCCCGGCGAAGACGCATCGGCGGATCGAGCTCGGCGGCAAGCGCTACCGGGCGTTCGGCGTGCAGGTGCTGCCGACCGGCGAGGCGATCTACGCGCTCACGCCTGCGGCCCGGATCGACGCTCCGATACACCGCAGACACCGAATCCTGGCGCTGGCGCTTCTGACGTCCCTCCTCGCCCTCGGGCTGATCGGATTCGCCGTCGCGCCCGCCGTCCTCGCAACGGTGCGCGGCCGGGGTCGCGGCTCGCAGCCTCCGCCGACGCCCGAGGAGGTGCGCGAGGTCTCAGCTCTGATCGGCCATGCCCTGGAGGCGACGCATGACCCCAAGGCGCTCCTCCCTGTCATCCTCGAGGCGACCGTCCAGGCGACGCGAGCCCGCGGCGGGCGGTTGCTCGTCGACGGCGAGGAGATCCTGCGCAGGGGCGCCGTCGGCGCGGGCGGGGCGGACGCGCTCGATATCGACCTGGGCCTCCACGGGGACGGCGCACTGATCCTCGAGCTGATCCCGCCCCGCGGCGGCTTCAGCGCCGAGACGCGGGAGCTCGCCCACTCGCTCGCGGTGCAAGCTGCCACCGCGCTCGAGAACGCCCGCCTGCACGGGATCGTGCAACGCCAGGCGGTGACCGACGAGCTGACGGAGCTCCCGAACCGCCGCCGCTTCATGGAGACGCTCGAGGCGGAGGTGCGGCGAGCCGAGCGCTTCGGCGCACCGCTCGGCCTCGTCCTGTTCGACCTCGACGACTTCAAGCTGGTGAACGATCGCCATGGCCACCAGGTGGGCGACCTCGTGTTGAAGAAGGCGGGCGAGGTGCTGCTCGAGCGCATCCGCGAGGTCGACCTCGCCGGGCGACTCGGCGGCGAGGAGTTCGCCGTCCTCCTGCCCGGGACGGACTTGGCCGGCGCGGTCTCGCTCGCCGAGAGCCTCCGGTTGGCGCTCGGCGAGGCGGCCGTCTTGGCCGCCGGCGGGGAGGACGTGCGCGTCACCGCGAGCTTCGGCGTCACCGAGCATTCCCGCGAGCGCACGGGCTCCGACCTGCTGGCGGTCGCCGACGGCGCGCTCTACCAGGCCAAGGACGCCGGCAAGAACGCCGTCGTCGCCCTCACCCACGACCCGCTCTAGGGCTTCTTGTCCTTGTCCTTGTGCTTTTCCTTGTCCTGGCCGGGCGGGCCAGAGTGCTCGTGATTCTCGTCGCCGTGTCCGTTGCCGGGCTTCGAGGCGTCATCGGAGCCGGTCGCGGCAGCAGTCGATGGCTGCGGAGACACGGCCCGCGCCGCCGAAGCTTTCTTCGAGTGCTTCGGCTTGGCCCGTGAGGGCTTGGCGGCAACGGGCGTGGCGGCAGGCGCGGAAGGCGAGGCCGCCGGAGCCGCGGTCGGTGCGGCGGCCGGAGGAGGCGTCGGAGTCGGCGTCGGCGTTTGAGTCGGTGGCGTGGCGACCGGCGGTTTCGGAGCCGGCGCTGGCGTCGGCGTCGACGACGGCGGTCGCGTGCGCGGGGGCGAGGCAGGCGCCGCGCTCGGGCGTGCACGGCTCAGCGCGTTCCCCGTGCCTGCTCGGGACGCAGACGTGCCGCCGGAGCCGATGAGAGTGAAGCTCGAACGAGACTCGGGCGATCTCCTCGGGCGAGCCGCGCTACGCGGGTTCCCGGCCGGCGTGCCGCGCTGCGCGCCGGCGATCACGACCTCCTGGCCGCGGCTTGCAATCCGCGGCAGCGCCGCCCGGAACGGCTCCGCTGAAGGGAGGGCGTCGATCCAGAAACGCACCGCCGCGCCGACCGAGACGGCGACGAATCCGATGTAGACGAGGATGCGGAGTAGGCGCATGGGCGGCGACGCGATCTTGACTGGTGAAATGGACGACGTGGGAACTACAGCCCCGCCCGGTTGCCGAATCCGCCTCGTCCAGTCCGGACCGTACACGACCTAGACGTCGCTCGCGGCTGCCCCGCGGGAGGGCCCGCCGAAGGTGGTTCTACACTTGGCCGTCCGTGCCCGAAGCTTCTTTCGTCCACCTTCACGTCCACTCCGAGTACTCGATTCTCGACGGGGCGTGTCGCATCCCGGCGCTCGCCGCGCGGGCTGCGGAGTTCGAGATGCCGGCGGTTGCGCTGACCGACCATGGGTCGCTCGCGGGCGCGGTCGAGCTCTACAAGGCGGCCGGGAAAGAAGGCGTCAAGCCGATCCTCGGCTGCGAGGTCTACGTCGCCGAGAACCGCCGCGCGCAGCAGAAGGGCTACACGCACCTGACGCTTCTAGCCGAGTCCAACGAGGGCTACGGCAACCTGATCAAGCTCGCGTCGGCGGGCTACCTCGAGGGCTACTACTACAAGCCGCGCGTCGACTGGGAGCTGCTCGAGTCGCACTCCGCCGGGCTGATCGCGCTGTCCGGCTGCCTCTCGGGGCGCGTCTCCAAGGCGCTCGAGGAGAACCGCCCCGCCGACGCGGCCGCCGACCTGGACCGGCTCGCGCAGGTCTTCGGGCGCGACTCCACGTACGTCGAGATGCAGAACGCCGGGCTCGACGTGCAAGGCCGGATCAACCCGCTGCTCGCAGGGCTCGCAGCCGAGTCGGGCCTGCCGCTCGTCGCCACCGGCGACGTCCACTACCTCCGTCACGAGGACGCGCGCGCGCACGAGGCGCTGCTCTGCATCCAGTCGGGCGACTCGCTCAAGAACCCGAATCACTGGAAGTTCGACACCGACCAGTTCTTCTTCAAGTCGCCCGCCGAGATGGCGCTCGACTTCCCGGGCCACGAGGACGCCCTGCGCCGCACGCTCGAGATCGCCGAGCGCTGCAACGTGACGATGGAGCTCGACCGGATCCTGCTGCCGAAATTCCCCACGCCGGAGGGTCGCGACGCCTTCGATTACCTCGTCGAGCTCTGCGAGAAAGGCCTGCAAAGGCGGTACGAAACCGTTACTCCGGAGCTGACCGAGCGGCTCCGCTTCGAGCTCAAGACGATCAAGGAGATGGGCTTCGCGGACTACTTCCTGATCGTCTGGGACTTCATCCACTTCGCGAAGCAGAACGGGATCTCCGTTGGGCCGGGACGCGGCTCGTCGGCCGGCAGCCTCGCCGCCTACTGCCTCGAGATCACCGACGTCGACCCGATGCGCTACGGGCTCCTCTTCGAGCGCTTCCTGAACCCGGCCCGCAAGGACCTGCCCGACATGGACATCGACTTTTCCGTGGCGGGCCGCGACCGGGTGATCAACTACGTGACCGAGCGCTACGGGCGCGACCGGGTGGCGCAGATCATCACCTTCGGGACGATGGCCGCGCGCGCCGCCGTGCGCGACGCCGGACGCGTGCTCGAGATCCCGTACGGCACGGTCGACCGCATCGCGAAGCTGATCCCGGAAGGGCCCGGCCAGACGCTCGACGCCTGCCTCAAGCCGGGCCAGGACCTGAAAGCGGCCGTCGACGCCGACCCGACCGCACGCGAGATCGTCGAGCTCGCCCAGCCGCTCGAAGGACTCGTGCGGCAGGACTCGATCCACGCCGCCGGCGTCGTGATCGGCGCGCAGCCGCTCACCGAGGTCGTGCCGCTCCAGCAGAAGGGGCCGGATCAGGAGATCGTCACGCAGTTCTCGGGCGGCGACGTCGACGCGATGGGCCTGCTGAAGATCGACTTCTTGGGCCTGCGCAACCTCGACGTGATCGACAAGACCGTCGAGCTGGTCGGGAGCCTGGACATCCTGAGCATCCCGCTCGACGATAAGAAGACGTACGCGATGCTCGCGCGCGCCGACTCGATCGGCGTCTTCCAGTTCGAGTCCTCCGGAATGCGCGACGCGCTCAAGCAGGTGAAGCCGACCGAGTTCGAGGACCTCATCGCGCTCGTCGCGCTCTACCGCCCGGGGCCGATGCAGTACATCCCGGTCTACGCGCGGCGCAAGAACGGCCAGGAGCCGGTGACGCACATCGACCCGCGGCTGAAGCCGATCACGCACGACTCATACGGGATCTGCATCTACCAGGAGCAGGACATGCAGATCGCCAAGGAGATGGCCGGCTTCACGCCCGCCGAGGCGGAGACCCTGCGCAAGGCGATCGGCAAGAAGATCCATGCGCTGATGGCGTCCCTGAAGGAGAAGTTCCTCGAGGGCTGCGCGGGAACGGGGGTCACGGCCGGGGTCGCGCAACAGCTCTGGAAGGATATGGAGCAGTCGCAGGACTACTCGTTCAACAAGGCGCACGCCGCCTGCTATGCGCTGATCGCGTACCGCACCGCGTGGCTGCGCGCGAACCATCCCTGCGAGTACATGGCCGCGCTGATCTCGTCCGTGATGAACACGAAGGACCGCGTCCCCTACTACGTCAACGCCTGCGACGAGCTTGGCATCGAGGTGCTGCCGCCCGACGTGAACGTGTCGCAACAGGACTTCGCGGTCGTCGAGGGCAAGATCCGCTTCGGGCTGAACGCGGTGAAGAACGTCGGCGATCCGGCCGCGCGCGCGATCCTGCGGGCGCGCGAGGAGGGCGGTCCCTTCGAGTCGATCTGGGACTTCACCGAGCGCGTCGACCCGCAGTGCGCGAACAAGCGCGCGCTGGAGTCGCTCGTCAAGTGCGGCGCTTTGGATTGCACGGGCGCCTCGCGCGCAGGGATGCTCCAGGTTCTCGAGCAGTCGCTCGCGTGGGGGCAGAAGCAGCAGGCCGACCGGCTCGCGGGGCAGGGCTCGATCTTCGACCTCGGCGACGAGGCCGCCGCGGCGGCGCCGAAGCACCATCCCGTCATCCCGGGAGGCGAGTTCGAGAAGAACGAGCTGCTGCGGCTCGAGAAGGAGACGCTCGGTCTGTACGTGTCCGAGCATCCGCTCTACGCGATTCGCGACCAGCTGCGACGCAAGACCGACTGCTCGCTCGCAGAGCTCGAGCGGCGCCGCGACGGAGAAATCGTGACCGTGGGCGGGATCGTCGGCGCCGTCAAGCAGCTGACGACGAAGAAGGGCGAGCCGATGGTCTTCCTAAGGCTCGACGACGTCACCGGCGGCGCCGAGACGGTCGTGTTCAACTCCGTCTACGCGGCCGCGCGCGAGCTCTGCGTCGCCGATCGCATCCTGATCGTGAAGGGCCGGATCGACCACAAGCAGGAGGGCGAGACGAAGCTGATCGCGATGGAGGTCTCGGGCTTCGAGGCGGTGTCCGAGCGGCGCGAGGTGCGAATCAAGATCGACGCGGCGTCTGCTCCGTCGGGTGTCGTGCGCGACCTGCGGGACCTGGTCATCCGCTTCCCGGGCGAGGCGCCGGTGATCGTGGCGATCCAGATGTCCGACGGGGCGAAGAAGCTCCTACAGTTCGGACCGGCCTACCGCGTCCAGCCCGACACGGACTTCATCACCGAGGTGCGGCAGCTCCTCGGCGCTTCCGCAGTCGTCTAGAGCTGGCAAAGCCAGCCGTGTCCGGCGCTGGATTGTCCACCCCCAAAGCAGCCCTGGCCCCAGGCCCTGGCAAACACGCCGCCTGTGCAGGGCTTTTGGACCATACGGACATGTCGGGGGGCCTGGCCCCGGTGTCCCGGCGCGGCATGGCCGCGCCGGCCGCGGCGCTAGTAGCCGACGCCGCTCCCGGAGTCGTCCGTCGTCGTGCCGGTGGACGTCCCGCCGGTCATCACGGTGTTCGTCCCGCCCGACCCACCTCCGCCGGGGTTCGACTTGCCCGAGCCGCCGCATGCGGATGCCCCCAACCCAAGCGCGAGCGACGCGACGAGAACCGCTCCAGATCTTCGCTTCACGCGCCCCACGCAGGTACTACCTCCGCTGACGCAACCTGGATTTCCGAAGGCGTTCTTCTACGCGTCTGCTTCGAGGGCGATGCTGCCGCGGAGCTCCTCGAGCTCCGGCGGAAGCTGGGCGAGCAGGAACCGCTCGACGCTTCGGGCGGGGTCCGCGAGCACGACGCTCGAGCCGGTGACGTAACCGTTGTATGCGCGAAGCTCGCGCCCGTCCTCGGCGACGACGAAGCCTCGGTAGCCGAGGCCGGGCGGTTCCGGCGCCGTGGCGCCGGTGACGTCGAGTTCGCTGAGCAGCCGCCGGAGTGGGTTGGCGGTAGGTTCGTCGAGCTCCCAGCGGGGATTCGGCCTCCCGCTGAACACGTCTAGCTCGACGACCATCGCCCGACGATCAGTTGATCACCACTGAGAGGCCGGCATAGAAGTAGCCGCAGAAGTTGGTGTAACCGCCGCGAGCGCAGGTTTCCGGATTCGTGATCACGACACCATTGTTGTCGGTGTTGCGAGCCGCCGTCCCGCCGGGCTTGTGGCCCCAGAATCCGCCCTGCTGCTGGCGGTACCAGTGGTAGTCGACTCCCGGCCAGATGACGAGTGCCATCATTCGACGAGGGTACTGGGAGGCCGGCTGGCAGTTGCACCGCTGGACGATGCCGTCGGCCATCGCGGCGGCGGTTACCGTGTTGCAGGCCATCGTCCCGGTCTGAGCGCCGTGGGCGCGGCCGGGCTGCGCAAACGTGTCCGTCCGCCAGTCCCTCGCGTAGTTGTAACAATTGTTGCGCGGCATGACGTACGGCGTGTTCCAGAACGCCGGATTGAACTGACTGATCTCGTATTGGCATTGCGTGCAGCGTGGGTCGTTGATCGTCGTTCGCAACGCGTTCGGCCCCTTGCGTTGCTTGGGAAGCCGGTCTTTCGGCGGCCGGAGGAGGTACCGGTCGAATTCCTCGAGGACGGCGCCTCGGATCTTGGACGTGAGCGGCGTTGACGCGTGCGAGACGAGGGTGACATCGGCGTGGCGTGTCATCTGCTCGATGAACCGGCGCGCCAGCTGGCCGGACGTCTTGAAATCTTCCGCCGCCGTGGAGGCGAGCGCGAATTCGCGAGGAACGCCTCGACGCCGCCGTGGGTCGTCCTCCATCAGCGAGACGCGCAGCTCGCGGAAGCCCAAGCCCGCATATCCGGCACGGATCTTTGCGGTCACTCCTCGCGCCTCGCTCACGGAGTCGAGGAGCTCCTTCGTGACCTCGGGGTCCGTGACGATCCATTCGGGGTTTGGCCGACCGGACATGATGTCCACTTCAATGCGCAGCATCTTCGCTGCCCCCTCTCCATGTATCGGGACGACGATTCCAGCACCAATGATCCCACCTTTCAAATCAGAAGACAACGAAAATGTTGTCTGGCTGAATCGAGCCCTAGGAACCAGCGTGCTGCGGACGGTGTAGTAGCGGCGGTGGAGGGCCGTCCACTGCAAGAGACAGAGCTCGTCGAGCGCGCCCGGCGCGGCGACGCGCGCGCCTACGAGGAGATCGTCCGCATGCATCAAGGGATCGCGTTCAGAACCGCCTACCTCGTCGCGGGAAACGCGGCCGACGCGGAGGAGGCCGCGCAGGACGGGTTCGTCAAGGCCTGGCGTGCGCTGGGGCGCTTCCGCAAGGGCGCTCCCTTCCGGCCCTGGCTGCTCCAGATCGTGGCGAACGAGGCGCGCAACCGGCGCCGCTCGGCAGGGCGGCGGGCCAGCCTCGCCCTGCGCGCCGCCCGCGACGATGTCTCGGGGGACGCGGCCCCGTCCCCCGAGGCGGCACTCCTCGCCGGCGAAGACCGCGCGCGCCTCCTCGACGCCGTGAACGACCTGCCGGAGGACGCACGGCTCGTCGTCTCGTGCCGCTACCTCCTCGGCCTGTCCGAGGAGGAGACCGCCGCCGCGCTCGGAGTGCGCGTCGGCACCGTCAAGTCACGCACCGCCCGCGCGCTCGATCGCCTGAGGGAGGCTCTGTGACCCCGCTCGAGCACGCACTCGTCGCGCTCGGCCGCGAGCTCGAGCTTCCGTCCGCGCCGGACCTCGTTCCCGCCGTGCGCGACCGGCTCGAGCCGCGCCGCGACCGCCGGCCGTTCGTGCTCGCACTGGCCGCCGCCCTGCTGGTCGCCCTCGTCGCTGCGCTGGCAATTCCCGATGCGCGCAGCACGATCCTCCGCTTCTTCCATCTCGGCGGGGTCACGATCGAGCGGGTCGACACGCTCCCGGCGGCCGAGGACCGGCCGCTCGCGCAAGGGCTCGGCCCATCGCTCAGCATTGCCGAGGCTCGACAGCGGCTGCAGTTCGAGCCGGTCGTCCCGCGCGGGATCCGCCGCGTCTACGTCCGCGACGGAGCGCTGCTGGTGCTTCTCCGCGAGCGCGGCAGGCCGGTTCTGCTCACCGAGTTCGGTGACGCGATGTTCATGAAGAAGGCGGCCTCCGGCCAGACGCGCATCGAGCAGGTGCACGTCGGCGCCGACTACGGGTTCTGGATCGCCGGGGCGCGCCACGTCTTCCAGATGCCCACCGACGCGCCTCGTATGGCCGGGAACGTCCTGATCTGGGAGCACATCGGCCTGACGCTCCGCCTGGAAGGATCGCTCACGCGGGCGCAGGCGATCGGGCTTGCGCACCGGATCGTGGTTCAGTAAGCGAGCGCACGCGCTCTGAACCGCGGCCGCAGCTCGCCCGCCCGTACGCGCGGGAACGAGACGTGGGCGGGGTCGCCGTCGGACACGTACCGCTCGGCACGGTTCTTCGCCAGATAGTCGAGCCAGAAGGTGCTCCCGAAGTCGGCGACGCCGGCGTGCGGCGACGTGCGGATGCGTGGGATCGCCCACGGGTCGAACTTGCGGTTGAACGGCGAGGGCGTGGGATTGGCCCCGACGAGGAAGACGCCGCGGAAGCTGTACGACTCGCCTCCCCAGCGCCCGCGGCGGGCCAGCAGGGCGGGCTTCGGCATCACCCCGAGCGGCAGCGCCATCGTGACGACCTTGGCGGACGGAATCGCGCTCGTGATCACCCGTCCGCCGAGCACGAGCTGGCGCTGGATCTGCGTCGGGCTCAGCAATTGGAACGGGATGTGGTCCTTCGTGTGGTTCCCGATCTCGAAGCCGTGCGCGGCCAGCCAGCGCAGCATGGCCGGGCCCTCGCGAACGCCGGCGAACGGCTCCCGGTTCACGTAGAACGTGCCGGCCGGCTTGAAGTCCCGATGCTTGGCCGCGAAGGCGAGCATGATCCCGATCGCCGTGTCGGGCTTGATCGTCCCGCCGGGCAGGTACGCGAACTGCTCCTTGGTCGAGTCGTCGAACGTGAGCACGACCGGCGTCTTTCCGGCCGGAACGTCGAGCTTCCCGAGCGCGAGATCCTCGGCCCGCACCGGGACATAGTGCTCGCGGTACAGACGCGCGAGCTCGGCGCGGAACTGATCCGCGGTCAGGTCGTAGTCGCCGCCGTCCGGACGAATCTGGTGGTGCATCAGGACCGGCACGAGCCCGAGCTCGTCCGCGTGCGCCTTGCGCGCTGCCGCCCGCCGGCTCGCCAGCGTGACGGGAGCGCTCGGCCGCTTGGCCGCAGTCGTGACCGGCTGCAGCGAGTCGCCGCCTCCACGCAGGACCGCGGCCGTGATCCCCGCCGCGACGAGGGCGACGCCCAGGGCAAGGAGGAGCCGCCGGCGCCGAATCTGCCGCCGTCGGGCCGCGCCTCGCTCGTTCGAGGAAGCCGTCACTGCGTAAATAGTCCGTTAAATGTTCGGATCACCCGGTATAGGGACATCCTCTACTGCGTTTTGACCGAACACAGATAGGAAGATGGCGACGAAGGATTCAATCGGATGACTGCGGCAGAGACGATCGTCACGGAGCAAACGGAGCGGGAGCGCATCGCGCTTTGGCGCGCTCAGGAGCTCGAGCGGGCCGGCTTCCGGCCCGGCGACGCGGTCGAGCTCGGCGCACGATTCGACATCGACCTGCACGAGGCGGTCGGCTTGATTCGCGCCGGCTGCCCGCACGACGTCGCGCTGCAAATCTTGCTCTAGCCCACGCCCCGACGCCCCGCGCGGCAGAATGCGTCGCGCGTGCCTGCCGTCCTCGCCTCCATTCCCTCGCCGCACTCGAGCGGCATCACCGTCGGGCCGCTGACGATCCACATGTACGGCCTGATGCTCCTCGCGGGCATCCTCGCGTGCATCGGGCTGACCGGACTGCGCTGGACGAACCCGTCCAAGTGGAGCGCGTGGTACCGCGCCCACGGCGGCGATCCGGAGCCGCGCGACTGGGATCTGATCTTCCGTGTCGCGGTCTGGGGCGTCGCCGCGGGAATCGTGGGCGCGCGCCTCTACCACGACGTCACGAGCTGGAGCGAAGTGCCCGATCCCAAGTGGCGCGGGATCTTCGCGGTCTGGCAGGGCGGGCTGGGAGTCTGGGGCGGGATCGCGCTCGGCACGCTCGTCGGCGCGTGGATCACCCGCCGCTCCGGCCACTCGGTGCGCGAGTTCATGGACGCGGTCGCCCCGGGACTGCTCCTCGCCCAGGGCATTGGCCGGCTCGGCAACTGGTGGAACCAGGAGCTCTACGGGAAGCCGACCAACCTGCCGTGGAAGCTCGAGATCGACATCAACCACCAGGCCGGGATCGATCCCGCCTACCAGGGTGCGTCCGGCTACCACCCGACCTTCCTGTACGAGCTGATCTGGGACGTGACCATGGTCGGCGTGCTGCTCGTGATCGGGCGCCGCTTCCGGATCCGGCCGCCCGGGCTCTTCGCGCTGTACGTCGCGGTCTACTGCTTCGGGCGCTTCTTCGAAGAGCTGCTGCGTGTCGATCCCGCGCATCACATCGCCGGGCTGCGACTGAACGCGTGGATCTCGATTATCTGCTTCGTCGCGTCGGTCGGCTTCTTCGTCTGGTGGCAGTTCTTCCGCCGCGGCCGGGACGAGGTGCACGGTGCCGCTCCGAAGAAGGGCCCGGCGATGGCCGTGCCGAGGGGCCGCGTCCGTCCCTCTCGTTAGCGTCCCTGTTGTGGTAGCCGTCCGTGAGCTCGCGCTGGACCTCGATGCGTTCGAGGGCCCGTTCGACCTGCTGCTGACGCTCGTCCTGAAGGAGGAGCTCGACCTCGCCGACGTGGACGTCGCCGGGATCGTGCTCGCCTTCCTCGAGCGCTTGGCAGAACGCGAGGAGCTGGATCTGGACGCGTGCGGTGAGTTCCTCGTGCTCGTCTCGGCGCTGCTCGAGTTGAAGGCCCGCGGCCTCTTCCCCGACGAGGAGGCCGAGCTGGGCGAGCTCGAGCCCGAGGAGGCAGCCGAGGAGCTCGCGCGGAGGCTTGCCGCGTACCGGCGGATGAAGGACGCCGCGGGCTGGCTCGCCGAGCGGCTCGAAGCCGAGCGCGACCGGTTCTTCCGTCTCGGCCCTGCTCCCCTGGCCCCGCGCGTGGACCGCAAGCTCGCGCCGCAGGATCCAGACGGGCTCGTTGCCGCGCTCCGCATGCTCGCCGCCGACCCGCCGCAGGTCTCGCTCGCGCACATGGCTCTGCGCTTCCCGCCGGTCTCTCAGTTCCTCGAGCGATTTCGCGCGGTGCTGAGGCGCCGTCGCCGTTTCGACTTCGACGCGGAGGTCGACGGCCTGCCGCGCGTCGACCAGGCCGTGGCGTTTCTCGCGCTGCTCGACCTGCGCCGCGCGGGTGAGATCACGATCGACCAGGCCGCTCCCTTCGCGCCGATTCGCATCACGAGGGAGGAAACCGTCTCCGATTCCGAAAGGACCAGCGCGTGGACGCTCCGCTCCGCCTGATCTCCGCCAACCCGCTCGACCAGCTCGCTCGGACGCTGGAGGCGTTGCTCGTCATCGCATCGGCTCCGCTCTCGGTCGAGGAGCTCGCGATCGCCGCCGACGACGGCGAGGAGCGCATCGAGACCGCGCTCGGACTGCTCGCGGAGCGCTACCGCGAGGGTCGCAGCGGGATCGTGCTGGAGCGCGTGGCCGGGGGGTTCGCGTTCCGTGCTTCCAGGGATGCAGCAGAGGCGTGCTCGCGGCTGTTCGAGCGGCCCGTTCAGCGAGGGCTCTCGGCAGCGGCGCTCGAGACGCTTGCGATCGTCGCCTACCTCGGGCCGTGCTCCCGACCGGAGATCGCGCGCATCCGCGGGGTTGCCGCCGACTCGGCGGTCGCCGGGCTCGTCGAGCGCGGATTGATCGCCGAAGCCGGGCGCGAGGATGCCGGAGGCGCCGTCCGGTACCGCACGACTCCGCTGTTCGAGCGCGTGTTCGGCCTCGACTCGCTCTCGGAGCTTCCGCGCCTGGACGACCTCGGCGAGGGCACCGACGAGATCCTCTCGCGGCTGCACTCCGTCGCAGAGCAACGCTCCGCCTAGTCTGGCGGCATGGAACTCGGAACAGCCGTCCGCTCCCGGCGGACGCACAAGTCGTTCGGGAGCGATCCGGTGCCGCGCGACACGCTCGACGAGCTGTTCGAGCTCGCCCGCTGGGCGCCGAACCACCACCTGACCCAGCCCTGGCGCTTCCGGGTGCTCGGGCCGGAGACGCTCGCGAGGCTGAAGGAGACCGGCCCTCCGTCCGAGGCGATCAAGCTCGACCGCGCTCCGACGCTCGTCGTCGCCTCGGCGAGGCTGAGCGGCGATCTCGTGCAGGACGAGGAAGACCTCCATGCGACCGCGTGCGCCGTCTACGCGGTCCTGCTCGGCGCTCAGGCGCGCGGGCTCGCGTCGTACTGGCGCACGCCCGCCGTTTTGCGCACGAAGCGCGGGCGCGAGGCGGTCGGCCTTCCCGACGGCGAGCGCTTCGTGGGCCTGATCCACCTGGGCAACCCGCGCTCCGAGCCGCCGACGAAGGACCGGCGCGCTCCCGCGGACTTTGTCCAATACCTGAGCTAGAGGCGGCGAACGATCTGCTCGGCCTCTTCGCGCGTGAAGGCGCGCAGGGTCTCGGTCTGCTCGGCTCCGTAGCGCTGGAGCTTCATCAGGATCTCGACCGCGACCTCGTCGTTCGGCGCCTCGAAGATCTCGACCACGTCGTACCGGCCGAGCGTGACGTAGACGCCGACGAGCGTCCCGCCTGCCTCCGTAATCGTGCGCTCGCCGTCCTCCACCCGCTCGCGCCACGCCGGCAGTCCGGCGAGGCCTTGCGACGTCCAGCGCATCAACGAGATGTAGTGAGGCACTCGCCGCCAATAATGACGGCGTGAGGTTGAATGCGTATCTCGCTCGGGCCGGCGTCGCGTCGAGGCGGGGCGCCGACGAGTTGATCAAGGCCGGCCGGGTGACCGTCAACGGCGAGCCCGGGCAGCTGAACTCGTTCGTCGACGGTGAGGCGCGCGTCGAGGTCGACGGCATTCCGGTCGCCCCGCAGCAGCTCGCCTACGTCCTGCTGCACAAGCCCGCCGGTGTCGTCACGACTGCGCGCGACCCGCAGGGACGCCCGACCGTGGTCGAGCTCGTCGAGCACGCGTCGCGCGTCGTTCCGGTCGGACGGCTCGACGCCGACACGACCGGTGCGCTTCTGCTCACGAACGACGGCGAGCTCGCACATCGCCTCGCCCACCCGCGCTACGGCGTCGAGAAGACGTACGTGGTCGACGTCGAAGGCGAGCCCTCAGACGAAGCGATCCGCGCGCTCGCGGAAGGGGTGGAGCTCGACGACGGCTTGACCGCGCCCGCGCGCGCGACACGCCTCGGCCCGTCCACCGTCGAGCTCGTCCTCCACGAGGGGCGGAAGCACCAGGTGAAGCGCATGCTCGCGGCGGTCGGGCACCCGGTCGAGCGGCTGCGCCGCAGCCGTTACGCCGATCTGGGGTCCGAAGCGCTCGAACCGGGCGAATGGCGCGAGCTGGAGCCGGGCGAGGTCGCCCGGCTCCAGTCGCTTGTCGGTCTCTAGCTGCCGGGAACGAAGAGGGCGTCGTACTGCCCGTCTTCACCGACGCTCGAGTTGGGCGTCAACGTCGGTCCCGGCTGCGGGGCCGTGAGGCCATGCGGCTGCACCGTCGTCAGCCACCAGCCGCCTCCGAGCAGATTGCCGGCCCAGAAGATGCCCGAACCCTCCCATGAACCCGGCAGGAAGGGCGGCGGGGTATTGACCCGCGCCACAGGCGTGAGCGAGTGGTCGTTCAGGTCGTACCTGAGGGTCCGGCTGTACTGCAGTCGATTCGGGTTTTCGCGATCCTCCTGGATCATCAGCGACTGCGGCGAGGTCCCCACGTTGTCGGGGTTCGCGAAGTCGTCGACCGTCGAATCGAGCTCAACCGTCACCGACGCCTGGGTCGGGTCGGAGGGATCGATGTCGAGCCGGTAGATCCGGCCGTTGACCGTCGCCTCGCCGGCCTTGCCCGTGTCGGCGAAGTACAGCCGTCCGGACTTCTGGAACGCCACTGCGGCGTCCTCGAGGCGGGCGAACCTGAATGCGCCCTTCGCCGTCGCGGCCGCCTTTAGCGTCACGTCGTTCGCGTTCTCGGCTTGCGAGACCGGCACGAACTCACCCTCGACGGTGTCGCCCTTGGTCACGGTGAATGCCGTCTCGCTGGGATTCAACGCGCGCCAGACGTAGAGGCTGCCGTGCGCCGGATCGCCCGAGACTGCGTCGTCCCACTAATTCACGATGTAGGCGAAGAGGTAGGAGGGAACGCCAACCCGGAAGTTGTCCTCGGTGGAGACGAGCATGAACTTCTTGAACCCGAGGACGGGGACGACGTTCTCGTGCTCGAAATGGCCGAAGTGCGGCGTTTCCGTCCAGGTGCCCGTCACGGCGTTCATCACGATCGAGCTGCCGTCGTGACCGACCGGAACAGCCTCTTCGCCGGACAGGTAGTAGGGCTGACCCTGGATCGTCTCGAGCGTCGACGAGCAGAAGCGCTCGAAGCCCTCCAGGCCGGTGAACAGATACTGCGCGTCGAGCACGCCGTGGGTCTTGCGGTTGAGGGTGAACTTCGAGATGCGTGTGTCGACACCCGGCGGGACGCCCGGGAATGAGATGCCGAGCTCGTGGTTGATGAGCACCTGAAGCGTGTCGCCGCCGTCCTTGTACGCGCCGCCGCCGTCCGGGATCCCAGACATCTGGTACCCGCCGATGACGTCACCGGTCGAGATGATCGGGTCAACCATCGCGCCTGGCACCATCGGCACGAGGTACGGAGGCTTGGCCGTCTTGAAGCCGGCAGGATTCCCCGCCGACACGCCGCCGGCCAGGCTGAGCGCCGCGGCTGTGGTCACCGCGAGCGCCGCTAGTCGTTTCATCAGAGCTCCCCTTTCTCTGGTGGTGTCGAACGGCGGCCCGCACGCTAACGGGCGGGCCGCCGTCCGTCTACCGACTTACGAAGCTGCCAGCGCAGCAGCCTGGTCGATCAGGCTCTGCGCCTGGGCGATCCAGTCCTTCGCCTGCTTCTCCTTGATCTGCTGACCGTCGAACGCCGCTCCGTCGAAGGCCGACTTGATCTGCCCGGCGAGCTCGTCCCGTTGACCGGTCAGGCTCTGGATCGAGCTCTCGAAGAACTCGTATCGGCTCTCATCGGTGGCCTGGATGCCCTTCGTGGACGCCGTGAGCGTGTCCATCGAGAACTGTCCGAAGGGTGCGTTCAGCTGCTCGTAGACGTCCCTGAGCTGGGTCGTCGTCTTGCTGTGCTCGAAGAGCGTGTTCGGCAAGGCGCTCTTCTGCACTGCCTCGGTCACGACGGGGCCGTCGTGGCCGTAGTCGTCCTTCAGCCCGAGGAGCAGCAGCATCGTCGGTCGCCAGTTCGCGTGATCGGTCCAGGTCGAGTTGTCGATCCCGCTTTGCTTGACCCCAGGGCCGACGATTCCGGACCACGTGTTGCCGATCACGTTCTGGTAGTCGCCATGGCTCCACGCGAAGTGGTAGTCGATGCACGGATTGCTTCCGCACGACGGGCCCGCATCGGTGACGAAGTAATTCGGATCGCCGAACGCGGTGAAGCTCGGCGTCCGCGCGGGGTCGCTGTTCACCATGTGCAGCGTCTGCTCCTCGACAACGTCGGCCATCTTCTCGAACACCGGCGCCGGGCTGGAGCTGACGTACGGGTCGATTGCGTTCAAGCCGAAAACGTCGCGCTCCATCTTGCGCAGCGTCGGATCGACGCGGGCGGGCTGGCCGTTGACGTAGAACGTGGGCGCCGAGTCCCGATGGAGCTGGAACGACGGCGTACCAGTCGGGAGCTTCGCCTTGATGTTGTAGTTGACCTCGCCGATCTGATTCGACGGACAGGCGGGCGTCGTCGTCCACGAGCAGTTCGTGTGCGCGTACGCGAGCGATCCGTCCGTCTGCGGAACGCCGACGCCGCCGGCGAACTTGTCGCCCTCGTCGACTGTGACTACGAAGAGCGTGTTGCTCCGGTCGATCCCGTGTGCGGCCAGGCGGGCGAAGTAGGCCTCGAACGCGGCGTCGTACGCCGCGAGCTGCGCCTTGTAGTCCGCCTCGCCCGGGCCCGACGCACGCGGGAAGTTGGGGTTGAACGGCGCCGGGAACGACGACGTGTGGTTGTCATGCGCGTCCGAGACGTAGCCCCACGTGATCGGGACCCCGGCTTCCTGCATCTGGGCCAGGTACCCGAGCGTGTTCTTGGCGAGCGCCCAGTCGAAGCCCGGGAAGCCCGGCTGGCCGAACGGGTCGGTCACGGGAGTGCCATCCGTGGCGTTCACGGCGGGCTGGCCCGCCACCAACGAGCAGTGCGCGTCCGGCACGGCGCAGACGGCCGGGTTGACGTACTTGGCGCCGTAGAGGGCGTTGTAGCCGAGGTACCCGCCCGGCTCGTCCGGAAGCCGGTCCGGTCTCGAGTTTGCGACGTCGGTGGGATTGGCCGCGCAGATGCTTCCGCTGCCCTGCGCGCAGTGGATCGCGATGCCCACGAAGTCGGTGAAGGCCTTGGCGCGCGCAGGCGTTCCCGACGGAGCGGCGTTCGAGGCGACCGCCTCGTTCCACTCCGGCGATCCGGTGCCGAACGCCTCCGACATGTCGCCGAAGGGCCCGGTCGCGATGTTCTCGAGCTCGATGTTCGCCAGCGAGACGGCGCCGAAGTCGCAGCCTGCGCGCGTGAAGGGAACCCACGGTGCCGGCGTGTTCTTCTGCGCGTCCGTGATCATGTTCGGCAGGGCGTCGTTCGTGCCGGTCGAGTCGTCCACCTTGTCGGTCCAGTACTTGAACGCGGTGCTGAACAACGGAATCTTGGTGGGTGAGAAGTAGAAGTAGCTGTTCGAGACGCCGAGGCCGTGGCGATCGGGATAGAGCCCGGTCTGGGCCGACACGATGCCCCCCGCGGTGTGCGAGATCAGGACGGTGTGGTCGTTCGTGAAGAGCGTCCCGTTCGAGGTCAGGAAGCTCAGCAGGTGCGGCATCTGCTGCAGGTCCGAAGCGACGCTCGGGTTGTCGCGCATGTAGTGCGTGTTGTCGAAGTCGATGAAGACCGCGTGCTTGATCGGCCCCTTCAGCCCGCAACTTGTCGCGGACAAGGCTGACCGTGCGTTCGGTGCTGCCGCGCTGCTCGTAGCGGCTCCGGCACCGAGTGCTAGGAGGCATCCGAGCGCGACCGCGCACAGGACGCCGAGTCTTGTCGTTCTCAGCATCAGGTTCTCTCCCCTCCGGAAATCGGAAACGGGACGAACCTAACCCGAATCGGGACGCGTGGCAACAGCTGTCCGGAGTCGGTTCGGTTGCAGTCCGGAAAACTGCGTCAGTTCCGGACGAAGCCCATCCGCTCGTACATCGTCTCGAGCGTCGGCGCCGACTCCGCCGCCGCCTTGCCAGCCCCCGCCGCGAGGAGGCGCAACAGCTCGCCCTCGTCGGCGCGCAGCTCCTGGTAGCGCCGGCGGATCGGATCGAGCAACTCGACCACCGCATCGGCGACATCCGCCTTGAACGAGCCGTACCCTTGCCCGTCGTAGCGGGACGCGATCTCGTCGAAGCTCTCGCCGGTGGCGACGGACATGATTTCGATCAGGTTCGAGATCCCGGCCTTCTCGTCGGGGTCGTGGCGGACCTCGCGGCCGGAGTCGGTCACCGCCGACCGCACCTTCTTGCGCACGACGTCCGGCTCGTCCTCGATCAGGACGGTGCCCTGCGGCGTGCCGCCCGTCGTGGACATCTTGCGCTCGGGCTCCTGCAGGTCCATGATCCGCGCCCCGATCTCCGGGTACTGACCGTCCGGCACCTTGAACGTCTCGCCGAAGCGCGAGTTGAAGCGCTCGGCGACGTCGCGCGCGAGCTCGAGGTGCTGGCGCTGGTCGTCTCCGATCGGGACCATGTCGGTCTGGTAGAGCAGGATGTCCCCGGCCATCAGGACCGGGTATGTGAAGAGTCCGGCCGAGACGAACTCCTGCCGGTCGCCCTTCTCCTTGAACTGCGTCATGCGGCCCAACTGGCCGACGCTCGCGACGGAGCTCAACAGCCAAGCCGCCTCGGCGTGCGCCGGCACGTGGCTCTGGGCGAACACGGTCGAGCGTTCGGGGTCGATCCCGGTCGCGAACAGCATCGCGGCGAGGTCGAGGGTGGACGTCCGCAGTGCCTCGGGTTCGTACTCGACGGTGATCGAGTGCAGGTCGACGATGCAGAAGAAGGCCTCGCCTTGCTCCTGCGTCGCCGCGTACTGGCGGAAGCCTCCGCTGTAATTGCCGAGATGCTTGGCGCCCGTGGGCTGGATGCCGCTGAAGATTCGCATCGCTCCGATTATCCCTATCTACACTCAAATCGATGGCAACGGCTCCCGTTTGGTCTCCGACATCCTGGCGCGACCTGTCCGCGCGGCATCAGCCCGACTGGCCCGACGAGTCGCGCGCGGCCGCGGCACGGGAGCGGCTCGCCAAGCTGCCGCCGCTCGTCTTCGCCGGCGAGGCACGAGCGCTCGTCGCTGCGCTCGGCGAGGTCTCCGCGGGTCGTGCGTTCCTGCTGCAGGCCGGCGACTGCGCGGAGTCGTTCGACGACTTCTCGGCGCCGTCCATCCGCGACAAGCTGAAGATCCACCTGCAGATGGCGGCCGTCCTGACCTTCGGCGCCGCGCTTCCGGTCGTGAAGATCGGGCGGATCGCGGGCCAGTTCGTCAAGCCGCGCTCCTCCCCGACTGAGCGCGTCGGTGACGAGGAGCTCCCGTCCTTCCTCGGGCACATGGTCAACGGAGACGCCCCGACGGCGGAGGCGCGCGTGCCCGACCCCGACCGGATGCTCGGCGGCTACCACCAGTCGGCGGCGACGCTGAACCTCCTTCGCGCGTTCACGAAGGGTGGCTTCGCCGATCTCCGGCAGGTGCACGTCTGGAACCAGGAGTTCGTCGCGTCCTCTCGCGAGGGCCGGCGGTACGAGGCGCTCGCGACCGAGATCGAGCGCGCGCTGCGCTTCATGGAGGCGTGCGGCGTCGACTTGAGTGCCGCGGCGCTGCACGAGGTCGACTTCTGGACGAGCCACGAGGGGCTGCTGCTCGACTATGAGCAGGCGCTGACGCGCCAGGATTCGCTCACGGGCGATTGGTACGACTGCTCCGCTCACATGCTCTGGATCGGAGAGCGCACGCGACAGCCGGACGGCGCGCATGTCGAGTTCTTCTCCGGCGTGCACAACCCGCTCGGTGTGAAGCTCGGGCCGACCGCGACGCCCGAGGAGGTGCTCGAGCTCTGCGAGCGCCTGAATCCGCAGCGGCTCCCCGGCCGTCTGACGCTGATCGCGCGGCTCGGCGCCGACCGGGTCGCCGACGTCCTCCCGCCGCTCCTCCGTACGGTTCGCGATGCCGAGCATCCGGTCGTGTGGGTCTGCGACCCGATGCACGGGAACGCCCTCACGACCGAGTCGGGCCGGAAGACGCGGCACTTCGACACGGTGATGGCCGAGCTCGAAGGGTTCTTCTCGGCCCAAGCGGCAGAGGGAACCTGGCCGGGCGGCGTTCACATCGAGTTCACGGGGGACGACGTGACCGAGTGCCTGGGCGGCTCCGAGGCGGTGTCCGAGGACGAGCTCGACACGCGCTACGAGACGCTCTGCGACCCGCGCCTGAACGCCCGCCAGTCGCTCGACCTCGCGTTTCGCGTGGCCGGGCTGATGCGCGGCGCCTGACGTGGCCGTTCAGCGGCTCGCGATCGTCGGCACCGGGCTGATGGGCGCGTCGGTCGGCCTCGCCGCGAAGCGCGCGGGAGTCGAGCGCGTGACCGGTTTCGACGCGGACGCGGAAGCGCTCGCAGCCGCTGCGGAGCGAGGCGCGGTCGACGAGTCCGCCGCGAGCGTGGAGGACGCCGTCCGCGACGCCGAGCTCGCGGTGGTCGCCGTCCCAGTCGCGTCGCTCGCGCGAGGCGTCGAGCAGGTCGTGGCAGCAGGAGGAGACGCCACCGTCACCGACGTGGGCTCGACGAAGGGCGCGGTCGTCGCGGCGGCAGCCGGCGAGGCGCGGTTCATCGGCGGCCATCCCGTCTGCGGCTCCGAGGCACACGGTCCGGCGAACGCGAACGCCGAGCTCTTCCAGGGCGCGACGTGGTTCCTCACGCCCGTGGCCGCGACCGACCCCGAGCGGTACCGCACACTGCACGGCTTCGTCTCGTCGCTCGGAGCGCAGCCGGTCGCCGTCGACCCCCAGGCGCACGACCGGCTCGTCGCGCTCACCTCGCACCTGCCGCACGCGCTCGCAAACCTCCTGCTCAACCAAGCGGGCGGCTCGCGGATCGACGGTCACGAGCCGCTCGCCGCCGCGGGTGGGTCGCTCCGGGACATGACCCGCGTCGCCGGCGCGAACCCGCGCATCTGGGTGGACATCTTCCTGGGCAACGCCGACGCTCTCTCCGCCGCGCTGGCCGAGCACCGCCGGCGGATCGAGCAGCTCGAGGCGGCGCTCGCGTCGGGCGACGCGGGCTTCCTCGCGCGGTGGATCGCCGAGGCGGCGGGAAACCGGCGCAGCATGCTCTCGGGCGCCTTCGAGGAGCCGGGCGAGCTGCAGCGGCTGCGCGTGCACGTCCCCGACCGGCCGGGCGTGCTCGCCGGGATCACACAGGCCCTCGGCGCGGAGCGGATCAACATCGAGGACTTCGAGCTCCAGCACATGTCCCGCGAGCGCGGCGGCACGGTGACGCTGCTCGTCGCGGGCGAGCCGGAGGCCGCGCGCGCGGCCGAGATCCTCGAGGCGCAGGGCTACAGCGTCGTGATCTCGTCCGTCCTGGACGAGCGATGAGGGTCGAGCCCGCGGCGGCGATCGTCGGCGCCATCGGCGTTCCCGCGGTGAAGGGGATCTGCCAGCGCGGCGTGCTGCTCGGCGCGCTCGCGGACGGGGAGAGCGAGCTGCGCGGCTTCGGCCACGCGGCCGACACGGACACGGCGATCGAGGTCGTGCGGGCGCTCGGTGTCGATGTCCAGGTCGAAGACGGCACGGTCCGGCTCGCGGGCCGCGGTCTGCGCGGGCTCGCCGAGCCCGACGGCCCGCTCGACTGCGGCAATGCGGGCACCGTGCTCCGCCTGACCGCCGGCATCCTCGCGGGACAAGACGGGCACTTCGAGCTCGTGGGCGACGAGTCGCTGTCGTCCCGGCCCGTGCGCGTGGACGAGCCGCTGCGGCTGATGGGCGCCGACGTGGAGACCGCGGGGGGCAAGCCGCCGGTGACGATCCGGGGCGGCGAGCTCGGCCGGATCCGCTACGAGCTGCCCGCCGCGAGCGCGCAGGTCAAGTCGAGTGTCCTGCTCGCCGGACTGCTCGCTCAGGAGGGTCCAACGACCGTCGTCGAGCCGACGCCGACGCGCGACCACACCGAGCGGCTTCTCCGCAAGCTCGGCGTGAAAGTGAGCCGCTCGGGCAAGGCGGTCTCCGTCTGGCCGGTCGAGAGCCTGCCGCCACTCAGTCTCGACATTCCCGGGGACTTTTCGTCGGCCGCGCCGTTCGTCGTCGCCGCGACGCTGCTCAACGACTCGGAGCTGATCGTCCAGGGCGTCAACGTCAACCCGACCCGCACCGGCCTCCTCGACGTGCTCGACCGGATGGGCGGGCGCGTCACCCCCTTCAACCGCCGCGAGCAGGGAGGCGAGCCCGTCGCCGACCTCGAGGTGCGCTCCGCGCCGCTGACGGCCACGCGGATCGCAGCGTCCGAGGTCCCGCGGCTCGTCGACGAGTTGCCGCTCTTCGCGCTCCTCGCCGCCTGCGCCCGGGGCACGAGCGAGGTGCGCGGCGCGCGCGAGCTGCGCGTGAAGGAGACGGACCGCATCGAGACCGTCACGACCGCGCTCCACAACATCGGCGTGCGGATCGAGGCGCGCGACGACGGCTTCCGCGTCCGCGGCGTCCCGGCCCGGCCCAAAGGCGGGACGATCGACTCGGCCGGAGACCACCGGGTCGCGATGCTCGGCGCGATCGCCGGGGTCGTGTCCCGAGAGGGCGTGGAGCTCAGGGGCGCCGATGCGGTCGCTATAAGCTTCCCCGGATTCTTCGAGCTGCTCAACGCTGTGACCACATGATGATCGTTGCCATCGACGGGCCCGCGGGAGCCGGAAAGAGCACGGTCGCCCGCCTGCTCGCCGAGCGCCTGGGCTTCCGCTACCTCGATACCGGCGCCATGTACCGGGCGCTCACGTGGCTCGCGATGCAGCGCGGCGTGCCGCTCGACCAGGCGGAGCGCCTCGCCGAGCTCGCGGAGGCGGAGCCGGTGCGCTTCGACGAAGCCGGCCGCGTCTTCATCGGCGGCGTCGACGTCACGGCCTCGATCCGCGACTCGCGCATCGATCGCATGGTTCCGGTCGTTGCGAGGCATCCCCAGGTGCGCCAGGTCATGCGCGTCCGCCAGCGCGAGCTCGCCGAGCAGGGCGACGCGGTGATCGAAGGACGGGACATCGGCACGGTCGTCGTTCCCGACGCGGACGTGAAGATCTACCTCGTTGCCGACACCGGCGAGCGCGCGCGGCGGCGGATGTCGGAGCGGCCGGGGATCGGCGCCGACGCACTCGCCACCGACCTGCGCCTGCGCGACGAGCGGGACGCGATCAACATGCGCCCGGCCGCCGACGCGCAGCAGATCGACACGACCGACCTCACCGCCGAGGACGTCGTGGAGCGGATCGAGGAGCTCGTCCGCGCCCGCCGCGCAGCGCCCAGCGCCGCGCAGTGAACGCCGTCGACGCCGTCTGGCGCGTCGGGCGGCTGACGATCGCGCCCGTCACCCAGGTGTTCTCCCGCCTGCGCGTCTACGGCAAGGAGAACGTTCCGCCGACCGGGGGCGTGGTGCTGGCGCTCAACCATTTCCACTGGCTCGATCCCCCTGCGTTCGGAGCTGCCTGCCCGCGCACGATCTACTACATGGCGAAGATCGAAGCGCACCGCGTGCCGGGTCTCGGGCAGCTGATCCGCTCCTTCGGGACGTTCTCCGTGCGCCGCGGCGAATCCGACCGCGAGGCCGTCCGGATGATGCGCACGATCGTGGCCGACGGGCACGCGCTCGGCTTGTTCGTCGAGGGCACGCGGCAACTGAGCGGCGAGCCCGGCGAGGTCCAACCCGGTGCCGGCATGGTTGCGCTGCAGGAGAACGTCCCGGTCGTCCCCGCCGCGATCCACGGCACCGAGGACTGGCGTCCGGGGAACTTCCACCCGGTCTCGGTCGCCTGGGGCCAGCCGATGACCTTCGAAGGCCTGCCGAAGAACGGCAAGGGCTACCGCCAGGCCTCCGCGGAGATCCAGACGGAGATCCGCCGCCTCTGGGAGTGGCTGCGCGAGGTGCACGCGGCCGGACGCCCGCGCGGGCTGACGCCTCCACCACGGCCGTGAGCGAAGACGCCCCGCTGCTCGGCACCGTCGCGATCGTCGGGTTCCCGAACGTGGGCAAGTCGACGCTCGTGAACCGCCTCACCGCGACCCGCGCTGCCGTCGTGCACGAGACGCCGGGAGTCACGCGCGATCGCAAGGAGCTCGTGTGCGAGTGGAACGGCAAGCGGTTCCTGCTCATCGATACGGGCGGCGTCGACGTGGCCGACGAGACGCCGATCACCCGCTCGATCGTCGACCAGGCCCGCACCGCGGTCGAGGCGGCCGACCTGATCCTCTTCGTCGTCGACGCACGGGCCGGGATCACGCCGGGCGACGAGGAGATCGCCGAGCTCCTGCGCGCCTCGAACCAGCCGGTGCTCGTGATCGCGAACAAGATCGACGATCCCTCGCGCGACTTCGAGGCGGCCGAGTTCTACCGCCTGGGCCTCGGCGACCCCATCCCGCTCTCCGGTCTGCATGGGCATGGCACGGGAGACCTGCTCGACACGGTCGTCGAGATGCTTCCAGGCGAGGGGCGTGCGGAGACCGGGGAGGAGGCGATTCGCGTTGCGATCCTCGGCCGTCCGAACGTGGGCAAGTCGTCCCTCCTGAACGCCCTGCTCGGGGAGGAGCGCGTGATCGTCTCGGAGGTTCCGGGAACGACTCGTGACGCGATCGACACCATCCTCGTCCGCGGTGACCGCACCTTCGTCCTCGTCGACACCGCGGGGCTGCGCCGCAAGCGCAAGCAACGGCAGGGCATCGAGTACTACTCGGAGCTGCGCGCGGTCGAAGCCGCCGAGCGGGCGGATGTCGCCGTCGTGCTCGTCGACGCGAGCGAGGGCATCGTCGAGCAGGACCTGTCCGTCGCGGACGTGGCGCGCAAGGCGCAGTCCTCCACGCTCGTCGTGTTGTCGAAATGGGACATCGGGACGGTCGCGCTCGACGACGTCAAGCCGGAGCTCGAGCGGCGGTTGCGCCAGCGCCCGCCGATCGTGGCCGTCTCCGCGAAGACGGGCCGCGGCGTGACGCGCGTGCTCGACAAGGTCGAGGAGCTGTTCGAGAAGCACAATGCGCGGATCTCGACCCCCGAGCTCAACAAGTTCCTCGCGGAGCTGCGGGAGGCGCGTCAGCCGCCCGCCCGCCGCGGCCGGAACCTGAATCTCCTCTACGGCACGCAGACCGGCGTCCGCCCTCCGCGCTTGCGGTTCTTCGTCAACGACCGCAGCTTGATCACGCGCGACTACGGCTACTGGGTCGAGAATCAGCTGCGTGAGAGGTTCAAGCTGCAGGGCGTGCCGGTCGCCATCGACTTCGTAAGCCGCTCGTGAGAGTCGTCGTCGTCGGCTGCGGCTCCTGGGGAACGGTGTTCGCGCACCTGTTGCGCCGGCGCGGGCACGACGTCACGCTCGCCTGCCGCGACCCGCAGCAGGCCCGCGCGATCGCACAGACCGGGCGCAACCCGCGTTACGCGAAGACGATCGATCTCAAGGGTGTCGGCGCCGTCCCGCTGCCCGAGCTTCCCGCCGATCCCGAGCTGATCGTCATGGCCGTTCCCAGCCGCGCTTTCGCGGACGTGGCCGCGTCGCTGCCCGGAGACGCCCCGGTCCTCAGCCTGACGAAGGGGCTCGACCCCGCGACGGGCGAGCGGCTCTCGACGTGCGTCAAGGGCCGGCGCGTCGCCGTCCTGTCCGGCCCGAACATGGCCGAGGAGATCGCGGACGGCCTCCCGACGGCCACCGTGATCGCCAGCGAGGATCCGGACCTGGCGGAGGAGCTGCAGGACGCGATCAACTCGTCGGTGTTCCGCGTCTACGTGAACGACGACCTGGTCGGGGTCGAGCTCTGCGCCGCGGCGAAGAACGTGATCGCGCTCGCGGCCGGCGGCGTCGACGGACTCGGCCTGGGAGACAACGGGAAGGCGGCGCTGATCACGCGTGGGCTCGTCGAGATGGCGCGGCTCGGAGAGGCCTTCGGCGCGCGGGCGGAGACGTTCTCGGGACTCGCCGGGATGGGCGACCTGGTCGTGACGTGCTGGTCGAGGCACGGTCGCAACCGCCAGGCCGGAGAGCTGATCGCCCGCGGCGCCACACCTGACGAGGCCGCCGCCGAGATCGGGCAGGTCGTCGAGGGCCTGACGACCGCGCCCGTCCTGCGGGACCTCTCGCGCCGGGTCGGCATCGAGCTGCCGATCACGGAAGGGGTATGCGCTGTCCTATCCGGCGAGTTACTGTCCGATTTGGTCTCTGCGTTGATGGGCCGCCAACCGACCGAGGAGTGACTCGCATGATCGCCCGCCGAAACTGGAACCGTGCCCTCGCAACCGCCGCGCTCCTCGCGTTCGCGTTGCTCCTGGCTGCGTGCGGCGGCTCCTCGAGCACCAAGTCGAGCAGCGCTTCGGGGGGCGCGAGCGGCGCAGACGCGACCCCGGCCGACGCCGCTGTCTTTGTCTCGGTCAACACCGATCTCTCCTCGAGCCAGTGGAAGACCGTGGACAAGCTCCTCAACAAGTTCCCCGGCAAGGACAAGACGCTCGCGGACACCCGCCAGAGCTTCGAGACGAGCTCCGGCCTGAACTGGGACACCGACGTCAAGCCCGCGCTCGGCCCCGAGCTCGACTTCGTCGTCCTCGACGCCTCGAACACGGGCGGCGGCGTCGCGCTCACGCAGCCGAAGGACCAGGGCAAATTCGACGCGCTGGTCGCCAAGGCCAATGCCAAGAAGGCACCGAGAAGGTCGGCGACTGGACCGTGATCTCCGACAAGCAGGCGTCGATCGACACGTACAAGACCCGCGCGAGCGGGAAGAAGCTTTCCGACGACTCGACGTTCAAGACCGCGACGGGTGAGCTGACCGGCGACGCCCTGGCCAAGGTGTACGTCAACGGCCCGCAGGTGCAGCAGGCGTTGCAGGCCCGGGCAGGCGCGGCCGCCCAGGGGACGTTCGAGTGGGCGGTCGCCGAGCTCGTCGCGCAGGGCGACGGTGTCAAGCTCGACGGAACCTTCAAGGGCCAGCCCCTGAAGGGAGTCCAGCAGCCGGCGGCGTACGCGCCGAAGCTGCTCGGAGACGTGCCCACCGGCGCGCTGCTCGTCCTCGACTTCAAGGGCGGCTCGAGCCTCTCCAGCCTCGACTCGGCTGCAGGCGCCGGCGTCCCGCAGCTGCAGAGCGCGATGGGCTTCATCGGGCAGCTCACGCCGATCTTCAAGAACGAGAGCGTCCTGTCGGTGTCGCCGGCGACTCCGTTCCCGGCCGTCACCCTGGTCGCGGAGCCCGACAATGCTCAGCAGGCCGTCGCGGGGATCGACCAGCTCGTGGCGCAGTTCGGGGCGCTGGCGGGCGGCGCGAAGGCCCAGCAGACGACGATCGGAGGCCATTCCGTCAAGGAGCTGAACCTCGGCCAGTTCGCCGTCGACTACGGCGTGATCGACGGGAAACTCGTCGTTACGAGCTCGAGGCAGGCGATCGTGAACTTCGGCAAGGGCGCGTCGGTCAACGACGACGCGGCGTTCAAGGATGCGAAGAGCGCGTCCGGGATGCCCGACCAGACCAGCGCGCTCATGTACGTGAACATCAAGGATGGCCTGTCGCTGATCGAGAGCCTCTCGCAGCTGAGCGGGAACACCATTCCTCCCAACCAGAGCGAGAACCTCCGGCCGCTGACGAGCTTCATCGCGTACGGCACCGGCGGCTCGGGCACCGGCAAGTTCACGGCGTTCCTCCAGATCAAGTAACCGAGGCTCTACTCCGGAGCCTCGGGTAGCCTTGCTCGCCGAGATGGCGGCGCGCGAATTCCTGTTCACCTCCGAGTCGGTCACGGAGGGGCATCCCGACAAGATTGCGGACCAGATCTCCGATTCGGTCCTCGACGCGGTGCTCGCGGACGACCCCGAGGGCCGTGTCGCCTGCGAGACGCTGATCACGACCGGACTGGTCGTGGTCGCGGGCGAGATCTCGACCCACACCTACGTGGACATCCCACGGCTCGTGCGCGAGCGGATCACCGAGATCGGCTACACGCATTCCGAGTGGGGCTTCGACGCGAACACATGCGGCGTCGTGGTCGCTCTAGACGAGCAGTCGCCGGACATCGCGCAGGGTGTCGACGCCTCGTACGAGGTGCAGCACGACCCCGGCGACGACGATCCGCTCGACCGCGTCGGCGCGGGCGACCAGGGGATGATGTTCGGCTACGCGTCGAACGAGACACCGGAGCTGATGCCGCTCCCGATCATGCTGGCGCACAAGATCTGCAAGCGGCTCGCCGAGGTGCGCAAGGCCGGCGATCTTCCGTATCTGCGGCCCGACGGCAAGGCCCAGGTGACCGTGCGCTACGAGGTCGACGAGGACGGTCGCCAGCGCCCGGTAGAGATCGAGCGCGTGCTCGTCTCGACCCAGCATTCCGACGGAATCTCGGCGGACGACCTGATCAAGCCGGACATCGTCGAGCGCGTGCTGCGGCCGATCCTTCCGCCCGACCTCTACGACGCGAACCGGCTCCACGAGAAGGACTTCGTCTACGTGAACCCGACCGGGAAGTTCGTGATCGGCGGGCCGATGGGCGACACGGGCCTGACGGGACGCAAGATCATCGTCGACACCTACGGCGGCGCGGCTCGGCACGGCGGGGGCGCCTTCTCGGGCAAGGATCCGACGAAGGTCGACCGCTCGGCGGCGTACGCGGCGCGCTACGTGGCGAAGAACGTGGTCGCGGCGGACCTCGCCGACCGCTGCGAGATCAACGTCGCCTACGCGATCGGCGTCGCGCATCCCGTCTCGATCGCCGTGCGCACCTTCGGAACGGAGAACATCCCCTCCGCCCAGATCGAGGAGCTCGTCCGCGAGCACTTCGACCTGCGGCCGGCCGCGATCCTGCGCGACCTCGACCTGAAGCGCCCGATCTACCGCAAGACCGCCGCGTACGGCCATTTCGGCCGCGACGACCACGACTTCACGTGGGAGCGGACCGACAAGGCCGACGCGCTGCGCGAGGCCGCGGGCGTCACCGCGTCCGCGCGAGCCTAATCAGTCCATCAGGCGTGCGCCGCGACCTCGCGAACGTCGACCTCATCGAGCGTGACCGCTTCGGGAATCATCGACGGCACCTGCTCGCTCGCCCGCTTCGCAGCGTCCTCTGAGTCGAAGATGACCATCGACAGTCCCGTGCCATCCTTGCGCGTCCAATAGCCGGCGACAAAGCCGGGGGCCTGCGATATCGCGGGTACGACCTGCTCGCGGAGATGGCTGTCGGCGGCCTCGAGATCGTTGATCTTGACCTTCACGACGACGGCGTGCACCTTGCCTCCTCTGTCGGGGGGATCTTGCAGGTCACAGAGTACGTCGTCGGCTAGTCCGGTCGCACGAACAGCCCCGCGGCGGCCTTCTCGCCGATCGCGCGCTCGTCGCCGTTCAGCTTCACGGTGAACTGGCCCGCCGCGGGCTGCGCCTCGCGGAGCTCGATCTCGACGCCGGGCGCCAGGCCCTGGTCGTAGAACCAGTGCAGCAGGTCGCCGTCGTGCTCCGCGAGCCGCACGATGGTCGCGCGTGACCCGGGCTGGAGGTCGGCGAGGGCCGAGAGCTCGCGGTTCTCCTCCTGCTCGAAGGCCGGATCGACCGGCCAGCCGTGCGGGCAGCGCTCGGGCTTGCCCAGGCGCTCGTCGATCCGCTCGACCATCTCGTCGCTGAACGTGTCGCCGAGCTCGTCCGCGTGCACGTGGGCCTCGGCGGCGGTGTAGCCCATGAAGTCCGTCAGGAGCCGCTCGATGATCCGGTGCTTGCGCACGACCCGTTGTGCGCGCACGCGGCCCGGCTCGGTGAGCAGCGCCTCCTTGTGCTCGCCGCGCTCGATCAGTCCGTCGGCCTCGAGCCGCTTGAGCATCTCGCCGGCCGACGCGCGGGAGACGCCGAGCATCTCCGCGACCCGCGAGGCAAGCGTGGGGGAGCCGGAGGAAAGCGGGCGGTACTCGCCGATCGGAAACGCCAGGAAATAGATGGTTTCCAGGTATTCGTCGACGGAGTGACCCTGCGCCATGCACGTGCATCCTATGCGCGGACTCGTTCTGTAAGGTGACCCTTACACGATGTCGACGGCCCAGATACTCCTCCTCGGCGCGATCGCCGGCCTGACGATCTTCATCGGCCTGCCGATCGGCCGCATGCACCGGGTCAGCCTCCAGACGAAGGGCTTCTTGAGCGCCGCCGCCACAGGCATCCTGATCTTCCTGCTGTGGGACGTCCTCTCGGGTGCGGTCAACCCCGTCGAGCAGGCGCTGAAGAACGGCCAGACGGGCCGGTTCGCCTGGTGGGCGACGATCCTCACGCTCGGCTTCAGCATCGGGCTCGTCAGCCTCGTGCTCTACGACGGCTGGATGAAGCGGCGCCGGCGCAAGACGTTCGTGAGCGTCGGAGCGGCGGCCGCGACCGACCTGCGCCAGCACTGGTTCCACGGCATGTCTCCGGGACGCTGGCTCTCGCTCTTCATCGCGACCGGGATCGGCCTGCACAACTTCTCGGAAGGCCTTGCGATCGGGCAATCCGCCGCACGTGACGAGCTCGCACTCGCCGTGGCCCTCATCGTCGGCTTCGGCCTGCACAACGCGACCGAGGGCTTCGGCATCGTGGCTCCGCTCGCCGCGGAGGAACAGCAGCCGAGCTGGTCGTTTCTCGGCCTGATGGGTCTGATCGCCGGCACGCCGACATTCGTCGGCACGCTGATCGGACAGGCCTGGACGTCGGAGGCGCTCTCGATCCTGTTCCTCGCGCTTGCAGCGGGATCGATCCTCTATGTCGTGATCGAGCTGACCCACGTGTGCCGGACGCTCTGCTCGAAGACGATCATGACCTGGGGGATCCTGCTCGGGCTCTTCCTAGGATTCGCCACCGATTTCATCCTGGTCGCTTCCGGGGCCTGAGTTAGAGCGGTTCCGGAGATCCCTCCTCGGGTCGACCGGTCGTTTCAGACGGACGCACGGGCAAAGCCCGCGCGTCCTGAGGGCGGCGCCGCCGAGTCGGCGCCTAAGCTCGCGGCGTGAGCCGCTACGCCTCCGTCTATCCGCTGGTCACCGCTAGGCACCTTGCGCGCGCGTTCACGTACGAGGTGCCGGACGACGTCGGTCGGGGCGCGGTCGTCGAGGTCCGGTTCGGGAACGCCAAGCGGCGCGGAGTTGTCGTCGAGGCGCCCGCCAAGGTGCCCGCTGGAATCGAGCCCGTGCCGATCGAGCGGGTCGTCGAGGAGCTCCCGCCCGCGCTGATCGAGCTCGCGCTCTGGATCGCGGACTACTACGGCTCGACGCCGGGCCGGACGCTTCCGCTCGTCGCGCCGACGAAGCGCAGCCGCCGTTCGGAGCGGCCCCAGCCCGCGTTGCGCGAGTCGCTCGGCGGCGGCGAGGACGAGCCGCTCCGGCTCAGCGACACGCAACGGGTGGCGGTCGACCGGATCGTCTCGGCGCTCGACGCGGGCGCGGGAGCGAACTTTCTGCTCTGGGGCGCGACGGGAAGCGGGAAGACGGAGGTGTACCTGCAGGCGTGCGCCGCGGCGCTCGAGCGCGGGCTCGGCGCGATCGTCCTGGTGCCCGAGATCGCGCTCACCCCTCAGACCGTCGGGCGATTCGTCGCGCGGTTCGGAGAGCGGATCGCGATCCTCCACTCGGGGCTCACCGAGGCGGAACGCCGTGACGAGCGCGAGCGGATCGAGTCCGGAGAGGCCCGGATCGTCGTCGGCGCGCGCTCGGCGATCTTCGCGCCGGTGCGCGGCCTCGGGATCGTCTGCGTCGACGAGGAGCACGACGCGTCGTACAAGCAGGAGTCGGATCCCCGCTACGACGCCCGTACCGTCGCGGCGAAGCGGGCGTCGCTCGAGCACGCGGTCGCGGTCTTCGGCAGCGCCACGCCGCGGCCGGAGAGCTGGGCAGCGCTCGAGCGGCTCGAGCTCGGCGGCCGGCTCGGCGCGTCGCTTCCGCCGGTGAAGGTCGTCGACCTGCGCCGGGAGGCCGGTTACCCGCTCTCGGCGCCGCTCCTCGCAGAGCTTGGGAAGATCGCGGAACGAGGAGGACGCGCGATCCTGCTCCTCAACCGCCGCGGCGTGGCGCCGGCGCTGCACTGCCGCGCCTGCGGGCGGACGATCAGGTGCGCGAACTGCGACGTGGCGCTCGTCCTGCACGGAGACGGGACGCTGCGCTGCCACCACTGCGGGCATGCCGAGCCCTCGCCGGAGACCTGCCCCATGTGCGGCTCGGCCGAGCTCGCCCGCCTCGGCGCCGGCACGCAGCGCCTCGAACGCGAGCTCGAGGCGCACCTCCCCGAGCTCGAGCGGATCCGGCTCGACGCCGACGCCGCGGCCAAGCCGGGTGCGATGGCCGAGGCGCTCAACCGCTTCGCCGCAGCCGACCGAGCGGTCCTCGTCGGCACGCAGATGGTCGCGAAGGGCCATCACTTCCTCGGCGTCTCCCTCGCGGCTGTCGTCGACGCGGACACCGGGCTCGGGTTGCCGGACTTCCGCGCCGAGGAGCGGACGTTCCAGCTGGTCACGCAGCTCGCCGGGCGAAGCGGTCGCGAGGCGCCCGGTCGGGTCATCGTCCAGACGTTCCAGCCCGACGCGCGGACGATCGAGCTTGCGGCGCGGCACGACGTCGAGGGATTCCTCACGGGCGAGCTCGAACGGAGGCGGGCTCTCGGCTATCCGCCGTTCCGCCATCTGATCCGGATCGTCGTCTCCGGCCCCGATGCGGATGCCCCGGTGCGGGCGCTGACGGAGCTGCGGGACGGTCTAGCCGACGCCGACTTGCTCGGCCCGGCTCCGCTGTTGCGCCTGCGCGGTCGTTACCGCGCGCAGCTCGTCGCAAAGACCGACGAGCCGCGGCGACTCGCTGCCCGCGCCGGGCGGCTCCTCAGCGCCGCAGCCCCGGCCATGCGCAGGGCCGGCCTAGCGGTCGTCGTCGACGTCGACCCGCAGAGCCTGTAGACCAGAGGCTGGAAATCGCTCCAGCACCCAGTCCGCGTCGAGAGGCTCGAGGCGGTACGGCTTGCCGTTCAGCCTGACGAAGTCGCCCGTACCGGGATCCATCGGCAGCCGCGCCTCGGCCGGGAAGTTGCGATTGTGCTTCTCGATCAGCTCGTTCACGGCGTGGAAGCTCCAAGCGTCGGCGATCCTGCGCCAGCGGCGCGCGAACTCCGCCTCGCTCCCGCAGGCCGCGGCCAGCTCGCGCCGCGCGCTCGCGAGCCGCCGCTCGTGGTGTGCGGTCTCGTCCTCGATCATGCGCCGCCGCTGCATCCACGGAAGCGGCCCGCCCATCGAGGCGACGTAGCTGTCCGGGCCGGCGACGAAGTTCTTCAGGCGCTGGCGGAGCCGCTTGCCCTTGAGCGGGCTGCCCTCCACGTCCTCGGCGAGCCGCCGCGCCCGCGCGACGTCGCGCGGATCGTCCTCGCGGATCGCGCCCTCGCTCATGATCGCCAGTCGCTCTCGCCGGTCCATCGAATCAAGTCTTGCGGTCCGTACACTCCCTGCGCATGAGCGAGGATCAGGGTCAGGTTCGGGACGTCGAGCTCGACGCCGAGGCGCAGGCGCGGCGCCGGTTTGCGCTCGCGCAGATCAGGCAGTACCCGGATCCTGTCCTGCGGATGGAGGCCAGGCCCGTCGAGGAGTTCGACGCCGATCTCGGCCGCCTCGCCGACCGGATGAAGGCGCTGATGGTCGATGCGAGCGGCGTCGGGCTCGCCGCGACGCAGGTTGGAATCCTGCGCCGCCTGTTCGTGTTCCAGCACGACGAGGACGACCTGCGCGCGCTCGTCAACCCGCGCATCGTCGAGCGGGGCGACGAGGTCGAGGTCTCCGACGAGGGCTGCCTGTCGATGCAGGGCGTGCTCGTCCCGGTCGAGCGGCCGGTCGCGGTGACGATCGAAGCGCAGGACGAGAACGGCGCCGACGTGCGGCTCGAGCTCGAGGAGCTGCCGGCGCGGGTCGCCCAGCACGAGCTCGACCATCTCGACGGCGTGCTGATCATCGACCGGACGACGCCCGAGGCGAAGCGCGACGCGCTGGCGCGGTTGCGGCCGCGGCCTCTGCTCGGCGCGTACTGAGTTGAGCCGCATCGCCGTCGCGGCGACGGCGCCGTTCGGGGCGGACGTCCTGGAGCGGCTCGCGGCCCGGCACGACGTCGCGGGGCTGCTCACCCGGCCCGACAGTCCAAGCGGGAGGGGGCGGAAGACCGCAGCGCCGCCCGCCAAGGAGGTCGCCGAGCGGCTCGGCATTCCGGTCCTGCAGCCGGAGCGCCTCGGGCCCGAGCTGGAGCTCCCCGCCGACACGATCGTCGTCGCCGCGTACGGATTGCTGATCCCGCCGAGCCTGCTCGAGCGCGGAAGCTGGCTCAACGTCCACCCGTCGCTGCTGCCGCGCTGGCGCGGAGCCGCCCCGGTCGAGCGGGCGATCATGGCCGGCGACACCGAGACGGGCGTCACGATCCACGAGACGGTCGAGGCCCTCGACGCCGGGCCGATTGCCGCACAACGCGCCTTCCCGATCGGCCCCGACGACGACGCGGGCGCCGTATTCGCCCGCGCGGCCGAGGTCGCCGCCGAGCTGCTCGACGACGTGCTCGGCGCGGAGCCGAAGTTCGAGCCGCAGCCCGAGGAGGGAGCGACCTACGCCGAGAAGATCGCGCCGGCCGACCGCGAGCTCGATCTGACCGCGCCAGCGCAGGACATCGTGAACCGGGTCCGCGCGCTCTCGCCGCACATCGGAGCGCGCGCGGTCGTCGACGGTCGCCCGCTGCTCGTCTGGCGCGCGCGCCGGCGGAACGGCGAGGTCGAGCTGCTCGAGGTGCAGCCCGAGGGGCGGCGCCGGATGACCTACGACGAGTATCTACGGGGTTTGCGGAGCTAGATCCGGCTGTTGACGCCCGAACGCGCACGGGGGCCGGTCGAGCCGCCAGGTCGTGCGCGATCGTAGTCGCAAGCAGAATGGCTACGTGGCCGCCGTAGCTCCCGCCCGCAGGGCCGCGTACGAGGTCGTCCTGCGCGTCTTCGAGGAGGACGCGTACGCCGACCGGGTCTTCCGCACCGTCGCGGCCAAGCTCGACGAGCGCGACCGGGCGCTGGCGCAGCAGCTTGCCTACGGGACGGTTCAGCGCGTGCGGACGCTCGACCACGCGATCGAGACCCTGGCCCGCCGGAAGGTGCACAGGCTCGACGCGCCGGTTCGCGCAGCGCTGCGGCTTGGGGCCTACCAGCTCGCGTTCATGGGCGGGGTCGCGCGCTACGCCGCGGTGAACGAGTCGGTCGAGCTCGTGCGGGCCGCGCGGCTCGAGCGCGCTGTCCCATTCACGAACGCGGTGCTGCGGCGACTGACCGTGGGGATCCGCGAGCTGATCGGCTCGTTGCCCGAGGGCGCGCTGAAGCTCTCCTATCCGGACTGGGTCGAGGAGGTTTGGACGCGCGATCTCGGCCACGAGGCTGCGCTCGCCCTGATGCGGGCGCAGAACGAGCCGCCGGAGCTCGTCGTCCGCCGCAATCGCCGCAAGGCGGGGGAGGTCGGCGGCGAGCGCGATCCCGAGCTTCCCGATGCGCTGCACGTGCGGCGCCTGGACGAGGCCGCCGTGGAGGCCGGGCTGATCTGGCCGCAGAGCCGCGGCTCGCAGCTCGCCGGGCTGTGCGTGGGCTCGCGCGAGGGCGAGCGCGTTCTCGACCTCTGCGCGGCGCCCGGCGGAAAGGCGACGCAGCTTGCCGGTGACGTCCTCGCCGTGGAGAAGCACCCCGGGCGCGCGCGCGAGCTCGAGGAGAACTGCGCCCGGATGGGCGCCACGAACGTGACCGTCGTGTGCGCCGATGCGCTGCAGCTGCCCGAGGAGCTGACGGGCTTCGACCACGCGCTCGTGGACGCGCCCTGCTCCGGCCTCGGCGTTCTGGCGGCGCGTCCGGACCTGCGCTGGCGCGCGACTCCCCTACCGGAGCTCCAGCTCGACCTCCTACGAGTTGCAGCTGCCCGCGTTCGCGCCGGGGGGACGATTCTGTACTCGGTCTGCACCCTGAACGCCGACGAGAACGAGGCGGTCGTGGACGCGTGCGGGCTCGAGGCGGAGCCGCTCGGTGACGACTGGCCCGGCTATCGGCACCCGCGCAGGCCGGAATTCCTCCTCACCCGGCCGGACCTCCATCGGACCTCCGGGTTCTTCATCGCACGCCTGCGCGTCTGAGGCGGGGACAAAGAGATTCGCAATCGGCACGATCCCGGCACAGCTCCGTGCGCATCTCGACGGTAGGCTCGGTCGCAGAGGGTGGTGGTTGGCCACCACCCTTTTATTGAGGGGTGGGGGACCCCACGCAGGCGCGCGCGGGCGCGTGTGCAAGAGTCTCGTTGGGTGCCCTGGAACGACTGGATCCGGACGGTCGAGATCGAGCCGTCTCTCTACGCGGCGAACTTCGCGCACCTCGGCGAGCAGATCGACGTGCTCTTGCGCGCCGGCGCCCGCGTGTTCCACTTCGACGTCGGTGACGGCCATTTCGTCCCGCCGATCACGATCGGCCCGATCGTGCTGCAGTCGATCTCGCCGCAGATCCACGCACTGGAGGGCGTGATCGACGTCCACCTGATGACCGAGACGCCCGAGAAGCACTTCGGCGCGATCGCGGAGGCGGGCGGCGACAGCGTCACCGTCCACCTCGAGGCGTGCTCCGAGCCCGCGGCGACAGCCCGGGCGGCACGGGAGCAGGAGCTGGAGGTCGGGCTCGCGTTCAAGCCGGAGACGTCGCCCGAGCAGGCGGCCGCGGCTGCGGACGGCTTCGACATCGTCCTCTGCATGAGCATCGAGCCGGGCTATTCGGGACAGGCATTCATGCCGGATGCGCTCGACCGGATCCGGAGACTCCGGGCCCTGCTGCCGGAGGGCCGGCCGATTCAGGTCGACGGCGGCATCGACGCCGACAACGTCCGCGAGGTGCGCGACGCCGGTGCGACCCTATTCGTCGCCGGCACCTCGATCTTCGCCCGCGAGGACCTGCCGCGGGCGTACCGGCGGCTCGTCCAGGCTCTGGCGTGACCCCGCTCGAGCGCGCGCTCGAGCTCGCGGAGCGCGGCCGCGGAACGACGCATCCGAATCCCGTCGTGGGCGCGGTGATCGTCCGCGACGGCGCGACGGTCGGAGAGGGCTGGCACGAGCGCTACGGCGGACCGCACGCGGAGATCAACGCGCTCGCGGCGGCCGGAGAGGGCGCGCGCGGGGCCACGATGGCGGTCACGCTCGAGCCGTGCTGCCACCACGGGCTAACGCCGCCCTGCGCCGACGCGCTCATCGCCGCGGGCATCGCCAGAGTCGTCGCGGGCGCGGAGGATCCCAATCCGGAGGTGAGCGGTCGCGGCTTCGAGCGGCTGCGCGCCGCCGGCGTCGCGGTTGAGGTCGCGGACGGAGAGCTCGGCTTCCGGGCGCGCGCCCAGAACGAGGGGTACCGGACCTGGGTCGCGAAACGGCGGCCCTTCGTGACCTACAAGGTCGCCACGACGCTCGACGGCCGCGTCACCGTGCCCGGCCGTCGCTGGGTGACCGGCGAGGCGAGCCGCCGGCTCGTGCACGAGCTGCGCGCCCAGGTCGACGCCGTCGCCGTCGGGATGGGCACGGTGCGCGCAGACCGTCCGCAGCTGACCGCACGTGACGTGGGTGCCGAGCGACAGCCGCGGCGGCTCGCGTTCGGGTCGGGGCCGCTGCCCGAGGGCTCCGAGCTCGAGCTCCGCACCGGGCCGATCGCCGAGGAGCTCGCGCGACTCGGCGAAGAAGGAGTCCAGTCACTCCTGCTCGAAGGCGGGCCGACGCTCGCCACCGCGTTTCTGGCCGCCGACCTCGTCGACAAGCTGCTGGTGTTCGTGGCCCCGACGATCGGCGGCGCAGGCCCGACGCTCATCGGGGAGCTTCCGGAGCCGGTCGCGCTTTCGCACGTCGCCGCGTGCAGCGTGGGCGAAGACATCCTCCTCACGGCCTACATCCACGAGCCGTAGCCCCGAAGCTAGGCTTGGACGGTGTTCACCGGCATCGTGCGTGAGCGCGGTCGCGTCGCCTCGGTCGACGGCGACGGCAACGGAATCCGCATCCGCCTCGAGGCGCCTCTCACCGCGGGCGAGGTGGCGATCGGCGACTCGGTTTCGCTCAACGGCTGCTGCCTGACCGTCGTCGGGAGCGCCGCTGGGACGCTCGCCTTCGACGCCGTGCCCGAGACGCTCGCGCGCAGCTCCCTCGACGGGCTCGAGGCCGGCTCCGAGCTCAACGTCGAGTCGGCTCTGCGTGCCGGCGAGCCCCTCGGTGGCCACTACGTGCAGGGCCATGTCGACGGTGTCGGAACGGTGCGCTCGGTCGAGCCGGAGGGAGACGGCCGCCGGATCTGGTTCGACGCGCCGTCCGAGGTGTTGCGCTACTGCGTCGACAAGGGCTCCGTCGCGGTCGACGGCGTCTCGCTGACGATCGCCGGCCTCGACGAGAACGGATTCGCCGTCGCACTGATCCCGCACACGTTGTCGGCGACGACCCTGGGGACGCTCGAGCCCGGAGCCCGCGTCAACCTCGAGGCCGACGTGCTCGCCAAGTACGTAGAACGGCTGGTCGAAGTACGATGACCCCGTGACAGTGGCCGCAGAACGCTCCACGCCGTTCGCCACCATCGAGGAGGCGATCGACGACATCCGGCAGGGCAAGCTCGTCGTCGTCGTCGACGCCGACGACCGCGAGAACGAGGGCGACCTGACCATCGCCGCGCAGTTCGCGACCCCCGAGGCGGTCAACTTCATGGCCACTCACGCGCGCGGGCTGATCTGCCTCTGCCTCACCGAGGAACGCTGCGAGGAGCTCGGCCTCCGCCCGATGACCGACCGCAACGAGACGCCTTACGGCACCGCGTTCACAGTCTCCGTCGAGGCTCGGGAGGGCATCTCGACGGGGATCTCCGCCGCCGACCGCTCGCGCACGATCCAGGTCGCGATCGACCCCTCGAAGGGTCCGCAGGACCTCGTCCAACCGGGCCATGTCTTCCCGCTCAAGGCGCGACGCGGCGGCGTGCTCGAGCGCGCCGGCCAGACCGAAGCCGCCGTCGACCTGGCGCGGCTCGCGGGACTCAACCCCGCCGGTGTCGTTTGCGAGGTCATGAACGAGGACGGGACGATGGCGCGGGTCCCCGACCTGATCCCGTATTGCGAGCGGCACGGGATCAAGCTCGTCACCATCGCCGACCTGATCGAGTACCGGCGCCGCACCGAGAAGCTCGTGGAGCGCATGACGACGGTGCAGCTGCCGACCGAGTACGGCGAGTTCACCGCGGTCGCGTTCCGCGAGACCCTGACGGGCAAGCATCACGTCGCGCTGGTTCACGGCGAGGTCGAAGGCGCCGAGAACGTGCTCGTCCGCGTGCACTCCGAGTGCCTGACGGGCGACGTCTTCCATTCCCTGCGCTGCGACTGCGGCGAGCAGCTCGACCTCGCGCTGCGTCGGATCGCCGAGGAGGAGCACGGCGTCCTGCTGTACATGGCGCAGGAGGGCCGCGGCATCGGCCTGCTGAACAAGCTGAAGGCGTACGAGCTGCAGGAGAACGGGCTCGACACCGTGCAGGCCAACCTCGAACTCGGCTTCCCGGCCGACGCGCGCGAGTGGGGGATCGGCAACCAGATCCTCTCCGACCTCGGCCTGACGACGATTCGCATCCTCACGAACAACCCGAAGAAGCTCGCCGGCATCGACGGCTTCGGCCTCGAGGTCGTCGAGCAGATCCCGATCGAGGTCTCGCCGAAGCCCGAGAACGAGCGCTACCTCGCCACGAAGCGCGACAAGCTCGGCCATCGCCTGCACCACCAGCACCTCCGGTTCCCGGAGCCCGAGGAGCCGGAGGCCGAGTGAGCGAGCGGGAGGGCTGGCCCGGAGCCGACGGGCCCGATCTGGACGAATCGATGGAGGACGTTCGCGCCGTGCTCGGCGAGGAGCGCGAGGACGAGCCGGAGGAGGCGCCCGAGGACACGCCGGTGCCCCAGCTGCGCGGGCCGGACCAGCACGCCGACGGCGAGCTCAGGATCCCGCCGCACGTCAAGGTCCTCGAAGGGACGCCGAACGGCTCCCGTCGCGGTGTCGCGTTCGTCGTCGCGCGGTTCAACGGCGAGATCACCTCCCGGATGCTCGAGTCCGCGCTGGCGGAGGCGGACACCGCGGGCGTGTCCGAGGACGCGATCACGGTCATGCCGGTTCCGGGTGCTTTCGAGCTTCCCCTCGCCGCGATGGCGCTCGCGAAGACGCGTCGTTACGCGTGCGTCGTCGCGCTCGGCTGCGTGATCCGCGGCGAGACGCCGCACTTCGACTACGTCGCCGGGGAAGCCGCGAGCGGGTTGCAGCTAGCCGCGCTGGAGACCGGGGTCCCGGTCAGCTTCGGCGTGCTGACGGTCGAGAGCACGGAGCAGGCGGAGGCGCGAGTGGGCAAGGGCGCCGAGGCGGTCCGCACCGCGCTCGAGATGGCGGATCTCTTCGCGCAACTCCGCGCGAGCGCCCAGGCCGCACAGAGCTAGGTTCCGCTACCCTTCGCCGGCTCATGTCCAAGGTCTGCGCAATCTGCGGGAAGAAGCCGGGTTTCGGCAACAACCGCAGCCATTCGATGGTCGCCACCAAGCGCCGCTTCAACCCGAACCTGCAGCGCGTCCGGGTCATGCTCGCCGGCAAGGCACAGCGCGCGTACGTGTGCACGCGCTGCCTGAAGGCCGGCAAAGTCCAGAAGGCGCTCTAGCCCTCCCGCCGTCGCGCGGATCCCCGGCGCCCCGTTTTTTAGTAACAGACTGTTACTAAGGCTCTTCGGAGTGCCGAGAGCAACCGTCGCGTTCGCGCCGAGGTCTAAACGTTCGTGGAGGCCGCAGCGCAACCGCTCGAGTCCACGCTGGGCAAGATCACGATTGCGAGCGACGTGATCGCGACCATCGTCGGGCACACGGCGAGCGAGGCCTACGGCGTCGTTGGGATGGCATCGCGCGGCCGCGTCCGCCGCCTGCTCGCGCGCGACCGCGTGACGCAGGGGATCGAGATCGGCCGCACGGAGGACGGAGTGCGCATCGACCTACACGTCGTCGTCGAGTACGGGCTCAACCTCGCTGAGGTCGCCTCGACGGTCCGGAACCGCGTCGCGTACGAGGTCGAGCGCCTCACGGGGCTCGCCGTCGCCGAGGTTGAGGTCCACATCGAGGACGTCCGGAGATCCGCGTGACCGAGCTCGACCGCGTGCGCGAGCTCGCGCACGCCGCGCTCGGCTCGCTCGAGCGAAATCGCCAGCGAATCGACGACCTCAACGTCTACCCGGTCCCGGACGGCGACACCGGCACGAACCTGACGCTCACGGCGCGGTCGGTCGTCGAGGACCTCGACAAGACGACTGCGGCCGACCGGCCCGCGCTCGCGCACGCAGTGACGCGGGCCGCGCTGATGGGTGGGCGCGGTAACTCCGGCGTGATCTTCTCGCAGATGGTTCGGGGCGCCGCGGAGGTGTTCGGCGCGGCCGAGCGCATCGATTCGCCGACCTTCGCGCAAGCGCTCCGGGGCGCCTCCGACGCGGCCTACCGAGCGGTCCAGCGGCCCGTCGAAGGGACGATGCTGAGCGTGATCCGCGAGATGGCGGAGGAAGCCGAGGAGCGGGCCACGGCCGACCTGCCGCTGGCAGAGCTCCTCTCGGCGGTCGTCGCGCGCGGCGAGGACGCCCTCGCGCGCACCCCGGACCAGCTCGCCGTTCTGCGCGAGGCAGGGGTGGTCGACGCCGGCGGGGCCGGGTTGCTCGAGATTGTCCGCGGACTCGCCGCGGGAATCGCCGGGGAGGCGATCCCGGAAGCGCCCGAGCACCGCGAAGAGCTCGGGCTCGACGCAATCCACCAGGAGCTCTCTCGGTACCGCTACTGCACCGTCTTCGTCGTCGAGGGCGAGGGGCTCGACCGCGAGTCCCTGGAAGCCGAGCTCGAGCCGCTCGGCGACTCGCTGCTCGTGGTCGGAGACGACAGGGCCCTGAAGATCCATGTGCACACCGACGATCCCGGACGGATCCTCTCGATGGGCGGCGCGCTCGGCGTGCTCGACGGGGTCGAGATCGCGAACATGCACCGCCAGACGGAGGAACGCCAGGAGCGCCTGCTCGAGGCGGTTCCGGGCGCCGAGCCAAACGAGAGCGACGTGATCGCGGTCGTCGCGGGCGCCGGCAACCGCCGCCTGTTCCAGAGCCTCGGCGCCGCCACGGTGATCGAAGGCGGACAAACGATGAACCCGTCCACCTCGGAGCTCGTCGAGGCGATCGATGCCGCCCGCGCGTCGGAGGTCCTGCTGCTCCCGAACAACGACAACGTCGTCCTCACCGCCGAGCAGGCTGCCGGGCTGGCGAGCAAGCCCGTCCAGGTCCTCCCGTCGCGGTCGATCCAGGCCGGGCTCGCGGCGATGGTCGCCTACGACGGCTCGCGCGGCGCGGAGGAGAACGCGAGCGAGATGCGCGAGGCCATCGGCGCGGTGACGACCGGCGAGGTGACGATCGCCTCCCGCGACGCCCAGCTGAACGGCGTCGCGGTGCGCGAGGGCAACTACCTTGGGCTGGCGGAAGGAAAGGCCGTCGCAGGCGGCGAGAGCTTCGAGGAAGTCGCGAGCGCGGTGATCGAGCGGCTGCTCGACGAGCCGCGCGGCCTGCTGACGCTCCTCACGGGCGACGGCGACCCGCCGCTCGGCGACCTGATCGCAGGAGTCGAGGAGCGGCATCCAGACCTGGAGCTCGACATCCAAGCGGGCGGGCAGCCGCACTACCCCCTCCTTCTGTCTGCGGAGTAGGTGTTGACCGCAGTGCGGAGTAGCATTCCGCCCGCCTTGAGCGACCCGGTCCGAATCCTCCTCGTGGAGGACAACAAGGTCTTTCGCGAGGCTCTGGAGCTCCTCCTGGGGCTTCGCTCCGACGTCGAAGTCGTTGCCGCAGTCGGCGACGGGCCGGAGGCGGTGTCCGCGGCCGTGGATCTCCATCCCGACGTGGTCGTGCTGGATTTCCGGCTGCCGGGAATGGACGGCGTGCAGGTCACCTCGGCTGTGAAGGCGGCGTGCCCGGACACCGCGGTCCTGTGCCTGACCGCCACTGCGAGCGGGGCCGAGACCGAGGCGCTCATGGCCGCGGGGGCAGTCGCCTGCCTGCGCAAGGATCAGGAGCTGGACGAGATCGTCGCCGCGATCCACAGCGCCTCGGCCGGCCGGCTCGCGCGCGCCGAGTAACCCGTGCAGCTCACCGCAGCGAACACGGCGATCGTCGTCGACTCCACAGCGGACTTCCCCGAGGCGCAGGAGCGGTTTCCCAACTGGCGGGTGGTCCCGCTGTACGTCCGCTTCGGCGATCAGAGCTACCGCGACTACGTCGAGATCGGGCCCGAGGCGTTCTATGCGCGCCTGCGCACAGCCGCCGAGCTGCCGACGACGTCCCAGCCGACGCCGGGAGACTTCCTCGCCGCCTACGAGCAGCTCGCCGGCTACGAGCGGGTCTACTCGCTGCACATCTCCGCGAAGCTGTCCGGCACCTATGAGAGCGCGCGCACGGCGGCCGCCGAGCTGGGCGACAGGGTGCGGATGGTCGACACCGAGACCGCCTCGGCGGCGATCACGATGCTGGGGCTCGCGATCCAGCGGCGTCTCGAGCGGGGGACGACCGACGAGGAGGTCGCGAAACTCGTGGAGCGCTACAAGGACGAGCACCGGCTCCTGTTCACCGTCGACACGCTCGAGTTCCTGGCCAAGGGCGGTCGGATCGGCCGCGCGGCGAAGTTCGCGGGCCAGATGCTCAACATCAAGCCGATCCTGACCATCGACGACGGGGAAGTCCTGCCGCTGAAGCGCGTTCGCGGGAACCAGAAGGCGATGCAGGAGTTCGTGAGCGAGTTCACGCAAGGCTCGACCGACGAGCCCGGGCTGCGCGTCGGGATCGCCCACGCGGACGCGCCCGAGCGGGCCACCGCGCTCGTGAAGATGGTGCGGGACGTGCGCCCGCAAGCGGAGATCGAGACGGTGACGACGCTCGGAGCTGTCGTCGGAACGCACGCAGGGCCGGGTACCGTCGGGTTCTTCTGGTTCACCGACTGACATCCGGACCCGGACCTACACTCTGCGTGTCCTGGCTGCGTCGATGACAGCCACCCGTCTTCCGGCGGGCTTCTCCGGCGTCGACCCGCCTGCGGTCTGGCCTCCCACGCGCGGCCGGCCGCGCCCTGAAGCGCTCGCGCGACCGCTCGACGCGCTCCCGGGCGTTGGAGTGAGCCTGCGTGGGAAGCTCGCGAAGCTGGGGCTGCGCACGGTCCGCGATCTGCTCGAACACCGGCCGTTCCGGTACGAGACCGCCGCGCCGGAGCGCCGGATCGCAGAGCTCTCGCCTGAAGAGGAGTCGGTCGTGGTCGGCGAGGTGCTGCGCGTGTCCGAACGGCGGCGCGGCCGGTTGAAGATCCTCACTGCGCGCATCGACGACGGGAGCGCTCAGATCTCCGCGACGTGGTTCAACCAGCCGTGGCTCGCGGGCCAGTTGCAGCCCGGCACGCGCGTCCGCTTGCGGGGTCGGCCCGGACGGTACGGCTTCGACGTTCGCGCCTACGACCTCGGCGACGCCGTGGCCACCGCCGACTTCGCGCCGGTCTACCCGGCGACGGAGGACGTTCCGCAGAAGCGAATCCGCGATCTCGCCGCAGCGGCGCTCGAGCATGCGCGCGACCTCCCTGATCCGCTGCCCGCCGAACTCAAGGTCCGGGAACGGCTGCCGCTGCGTGCCGACGCATTCCACGCGCTCCATCGCCCGCGCACCGAGCAGGAGGCGGAGGAGGGGCGCCGCCGGCTCGCGCTCGACGAGTTGCTCGTCCTTCAGCTCGGGATCGCGCGCCGCGTGCGCGACCGCGAGCGCACGCTGGCGCCTGCGCTCGGCGAGCCGGGCGAGCTGATCGCGCGGTACCGGTCGGCGCTCCCGTTCGAGCTGACGCCCGACCAGGAGGGCGCGATCCGGGAGCTGGACGCCGATCTGACCCGCACCGTCCCGATGCAGCGGCTCCTGCAGGGCGACGTCGGTTCGGGCAAGACGGTCGTAGCTCTCTACGCGCTGCTCCGCGCGGTCGAAGCCGGGCGCCAGGGCGCTCTGATGGCACCGACCGAGACGCTTGCCGAGCAACACTTCCTGACAGTCGAGGAGCTCTGCCGCGAGCTGGGCGTGACCGTGGTCCTGCTCACGAGCGCGCTCCCGGCGAAGCAGCACGCGGCCGCGCGCGCCCAGATCGGCTCCGGGGAGGTGCAGGTCGCGGTCGGGACGCACGCGCTCATCCAGCGCGAGGTCGACTTCGCCGATCTCGCCGTCGCGGTCGTGGACGAGCAGCACCGGTTCGGGGTCGAGCAGCGCTCCGCGCTGACCGAGAGCCGGTCGCCGCACGTGCTGCACATGACCGCGACGCCGATTCCGCGCACGCTCGCGCTGACCGTCTACGGCGACCTGGCCGTCACCGAGATCGCGCATCCGCCCGCGTCACGGAAGCCGATCGTGACCCGCTGGATCCCGGAGGAGCGCGCTGCCGAGGCGTACCGGCGCCTGCAGAACGTCCTGCGCGAGGGGCGCCAGGCGTACGTCGTCTGTCCGCTGATCGAGGAGTCGGAGACGTCCTCGGCGCGCGCCGCCGAGCAGGAGGCCGACCGCCTTCGCCGCGCCGAGCTGAAGGACTTCCGCGTCGGCTGCCTGCACGGACGGCTCCGTCCGGCCGACCGGCGCGAGCTGATGGCCCGCTTCAAGGCCCGGGAGCTCGACGTGGTCGTGGCGACCACGGTGATCGAGGTCGGCGTGGACGTGCCGAACGCGACCGTGATGATCGTCCAGGAGGCCGATCGCTTCGGCCTGGCGCAGCTTCACCAGCTGCGCGGCCGCGTCGGTCGTGGCGCCGAGCAGTCCTTCTGCCTGCTCGTCTCCCGGGCGAAGGACGAGCTGACCGACGCGGCGGGCGAGCGGCTCGAGGCGATGGTGCGAACGACCGACGGCTTCGAGCTGGCCGAGGTCGACCTCGAGATCCGTGGCGGCGGCCAGCTGCTCGGAACCCGGCAGGCGGGCCTCAGCGACCTGAAGTTCGCCAAGCTCCGCGCCGACAGGCCGCTTCTCGAGCGCGCTCGGGCGGCAGCTCGGGAGCTCATCGACGTCGAAGGGCCGCTGCAGGACGAGGTGGACGCCCGCTTCGCCGACGTCGCGCTCACCGCCTGAGGACCTACCATGGCGCCGTGGCACCGCGGGATACGATTCGCTCTCTGACGGGCGCGATCGGAGGACGCCGACATGAGAACACCGCTCTGTGACCTGCTCGGAATCGAGGTTCCGATCATCCAGGCGCCGATGGGCGGCGCAGCCGGACCGGAGCTCGCAGCCGCCGTGTCGAACGCGGGCGGGCTCGGCACCCTCCCACTGAGCTGGGCGAGCCCCGAGGAGGTGACCGAGTCGGTCGAGCGGATGCGCGGGCTGACGCAGAAGCCGTTCGCCTTGAACTTCCTCTTCAACAGCCCGCAGGAGGAACGGGTCGACGCAGCTCTCGCCGCAGGCGCTCCGGTCGTGTCGCTCGCCTGGGGCGATCCGGCGGCTCTGATTCCCCGGGTTCGCGCCGCCGGCGCGCAGGTGCTCGTAACGGTCGGGACGGCGGCGGAGGCCCGACACGCCGCGGACTCCGGCGCGGATGTCATCGTCGCGCAAGGCTGGGAGGCCGGGGGCCACGTTTGGGGAACAGTCGCCACACTGGCGCTCGTCCCGGCGGTGGTGGACGCGGTCGCTCCGGTCCCGGTGGTCGCAGCGGGTGGCATATCGGACGGCCATGGACTCGCGGCCGTGCTCGCGCTGGGGGCGGCCGGCGCCTGGGTCGGCACGCGCTTCCTCGCCGCGGAGGAGTCGTCGGCGCACCCCGAGTACCGAGAACGGTTGTTGGCGGCAACCGAGGAGGACACGTTCTACGGCGGTCTGTTCGACGGCGGTTGGGCGGACGCGCCGCATCGCGTGCTGCGAAACAGCACCGTGGACGAGTGGGAGCGAGGGGGCAGCCGTCAGCCGGGCGAGAGGCCGGGCGAGGGTGAGGAAGTCGCGACGCGCGCGAACGGCGGCGCGATTCCGCGCTACGCGTCGTCCACGCCGACCGCCGGCATGGAGGGAGACATCGAGGCGATGTCCTTGTGGGCAGGGCAGGGCGTCGGGCTCGTGACGCGCACGCAGCCGGCCGCCGAGATCGTCGCGGAGCTCGTCGGCGAGGCCGAGCGCGTCCTTGCGGCGCTTCCGTGAGGATCATCGCCGGCTCCCGCAAGGGGCATCGAATCGAAGCGCCGCCGGGTACGAGCACCCGGCCGACGGGCGACCGCGTCCGGGAATCCACCTTCAGCCTGGTCGGGCCCGTCGACGATGCGCACGTCCTCGATCTCTACGCCGGTTCCGGTGCGCTCGGGATCGAGGCTCTTTCCCGAGGTGCCGCCCGCGCGACCTTCGTCGAGTCGGACCGCGCCGCCTGCCGGGCGATCGACCGCAACCTGGAGAAGCTCCGGCTGGCCGGCGCGACCGTGCTCTGCGCGCCCGTCGAGACCGTGCTCGCACGGGAAGTCACGGCCGGCAGGAAGTACGATCTCGTGCTGCTCGACCCGCCCTACGACATGACCGATCACGAGCCACTTGCGCGCTACGTCCCGCGCCTCCTCGCCGAGGACGGTCTCGTCGTCTTCGAGACCGCGGCGCGCTTCGAGCCCGACCTGCCGCTCGCGAAGCGGACGAGCCGGAAGTACGGGTCCGCCCGCGTGACCCTCTTCGAGCACTCGTGATCACAGCGATCTATCCCGGGACGTACGACCCGGTCACGTTCGGCCACGTCGACGTGATCACGCGCGCCGCCGGGATCTTCGACCGGCTCGTCGTCGGCGTCGTCGGCGAGCCGAGGCACAAGAAGCCGCTCTTCTCCCTCGACGAGCGCGTCGAGTTCCTTCGGGACGCACTCGGCGAGCTCGAGAACGTGGAGGTCGAGGTCTTCTCCGAGCTCGTTGTCGACTTCGCGCGGCGCTGGGACGCGAAGGTGATCGTGAAGGGGCTCCGCGTGATCTCAGACTTCGAGTGGGAGTTCCAGATGAACCAGCTGAACCGGACGCTCGCCGCGGACGTCGAGACCGTCTACGTGATGGCGAGCCCGAGCGTCAGCTTCGTCTCGTCGAGCGGCGTGAAGGAGATCGCATCCTTCGGCGGCGACGTCGCCGAGCTCGTGCCGCCCGCGGTCGCCGCGCGCTTCAAGTCCCTCTATCCGCAAGGCCGCCCTGGGACGCCGGAGAATCCTCAGGAGTAGACCCGTCCGTGCTCCATCATGTCGGCATTCGCGCGCGAGACTTTGCTGAGAGCAAGGCCTTCTACACGACCGCACTCGCCCCGCTGGGCGTTGTCTGCTTCTACGAGGCCGGAACGGTTGCCGAGTTCGGTCACGCAAGCGGCGATGGGCAATCGCTTTCGCTCCACGAGGGCGAGCCGACGGAGCGGCTTCATTTGGCGTTCTTCGCCACGAGTCGAGAGGCGGTGGATGCCTTCTACGATGCGGCAATAGACGCCGGCGGACGCGACAACGGCCCCCCGGGGCCACGCCCGCATTACCGTGCCTACTGCGCCTTCGTCCTCGATCCCGACGGTAACAACTTGGAGGCGCTCGTCAAGGACGCGAGTCCCTAGGAGGGTCTAGCGAAACGCTGTAGCCCGCTTCCGATGCGGCTTCCGATGAGCCCTTAGCGGCGCTGTACGCCGTTGCGGCCGGGGTTTTACGCCAACCGTTCATCGCGGCCAGCTACGAATGACCATGTCGAGGACCTTGATCGCGCTTGTGGCGAGCCCGTCGAGCGCGCGTAGCTCATCCATCTGCGCTTCCGTGAGCGGCGCCTCCCACCGCGCCGCTCGATGGTTCATACGGTCGGCCGCAACATAGACACGACTCGCGGCTCTGTAGGCGTGCTCTTGGAGATCGTAGGCGTCGTCGGAAAGGAGCGGCGAGAGGCGGTTCCACTCGGAGGCGGGAAGCTGGCGCGGCGGCACCTTCTCCTCTATCGCATCTCTGACCGCCAGCCTGAGCGAGCGTATCTCCGTACGAATCGAGCGGGTAGCCGCGACCAACTCCGACACGCTTCGTCCCGCGCGAGCCCCGTAGTCCGGTTCCCCCCGGTCGAAATAGACTTCAGCGTCGATACGAACGCCCAGCGGGGCGTCCGCCTCGCCCACGTCGAACCCCGTCGCGGAAAATCCTCTAACGACGAGTGGGCCTTCTCCCATGCCCGCTTCGGCAAGCTGAAACTCGACAGGAAAGGGATCGTCGGCACGCAGGGTGTCACGGAACGGATGCGTGAACCGAAGCGATACAGGCCGTCCTTTTGTGCTGATCGTCCGCGCCTCCGCGCCTGAGGTATAGAAGGTGACCGAGTGCGGTTCGGGGCTACCGGGGTCGGGCTGCCTGAACACCTGCGCCGTCTCGGTTCCGTGGGAAGACTCGTGGGACGGCTGAGGTGCTGGAGTCGGGGGCGGCGGGCCGGGATACGAACCGAGCGATACAGACTTCCAATTCTCCATGACGCCGAGCATCACAGTGAAATCAACGGGATCGCGACCATCGGCTATCACGCGCACCGTCAGTTGGTAGACACCGTCGTCAAGCTCGCGCGACGGGCTGAGCGGCTGGGGATCGAGTGTCTCGATGATCGCGCGACCCAGCATTACTTCGCGCGTATAGACAAGATCTAAAAGCGCCGACTCTCCCGGTCTGATGTCCCGGAATTCGACCTCGGGATGGTCAAGACCTACATTGGCCCACTTCAGGCGCACTGGAGTCGCGAACCTTGGATCAGGTACCCACTTCTGCGCGATGGCCTTTTCGACGCGCACAAGCCGCGCGCGGCACCGCTCGACGACCGCGTCGGAGATCGCCGCAACTTCGAGGTGGCAATACTTACACTGCCCACCCGCCGCGTGCGGGTATTCGTCGCAGGGTCGCTCGGGGATGGAGATACCGATAGCAGGGGCATCCGCCAGTGCCTGTTTCGAGGAGCGCCCCCGCTTCACTCGCTTCCATTCCTTCCGAAGCAGGCGGTTCATTTCCGCGTTCGGCGAGTCCTCCCTGAGCGGGGGAAGCCGCAGCGGGAGGAATAGTGCGGCGAGGACATATGCGCCAACCAAGGCACCGAGCGCGCAGAGCGCGAAGACGGCCAGGAACCACGGCTGAGCCCATAGATTCCGCGCTACCTGGGTCGAGGCGATCGCCAGGCCGCCGCCAACAGTCGCTCCCACTCCGAGGAAGACGCCACCGATGGCGACCCATGTCTGATGGTCCTCCTGCCGCACCGTAGCCCTGAGCCTATCCCGCTTCACAAGGGCGTTCGATAGCGCGATGTCGTCCGATGCCCTGTCTCGACTTAGTCCTGCAAATCCAAAGAGATTGCTGGCCTGATCGGCGAACTTGAGGCGCTCCGCTGGACGGGTCGCAAGGGATACGCGATCCGCAGCCTCGTGGGAGCCTGTCTCGTCAAGAGCCTGTACGCGGTCCCCACTTGGACGCGCACCGCCGCGCTAATCGCGGAGCATGCGGCCCTGCGCGGCGCGCTTGGCGCTGCACCCTCCGTCTTTGCCTGCTATCGCTTCACGGTCAAGTTGCGCGACCATCCCGACGCGCTCGCAGGGCCGGTGCGCTAAGCCCCTGTCCGCGTTCGGGATTTCGAGCCTGCGGCTCCCGATTAGCGCCCGGGCGGATGCCGACTCACCCCTCCCGGGCGTCGGCACGCCCGAAGTCATGCGAAGATCGGCTCCGTGAGCCGTTTCGCCAGTCGTTCAGCGAGCCCCTCCTAGCCGCTACGCAGCGTTGGTGTCCGACTCAGGTCAGTAGACTTCGGAGGCCCCAATGGACGTACTCGTACTCATCGACAAGCTGGACGACCTCGTGCACAACGCGAAGGCCGTCCCGCTGACCGACCAGGTTCGCATCGACCGCGAGGAGATCTACGACATCCTCGACCAGATGCGGGCGACGATCCCCGAGGAGATCAAGCAGGCTCGCTGGATCGTCAAGGAGCGCCAGGAGATGCTCGCCGAGGCGAAGCGCGAGACCGACCGGCTGCTCGGCGAGGCGCGCGAGCAGGCCGTGCGCGAGGCGTCGCAGACCGAGATCGTCAAGATCGCCGAGCGCCAGGCTCAGGACATCGTCGACGACGCGCGTCGCCAGGCCCGCGAGACCCGGCTCGAGATGGAGGACTGGGCCGACGGCATCCTGTCGACGCTCGAGGTCAACCTGGACAAGTTCCTCGGCGCGGTGAAGCGTGGCCGCGAGCGGCTGCACGAGCGCTCGCAAGAGCACGTGGTGGCCGGAGTCGCCGCGGCGTCGGAGCCGATCTCCGCGTCGTCGAGCAACGACGACCAGCCCTACTAACCCGCTAGCGCTAGCTCCGAGTCGAGCTCCGCGCAGACTTCTGCCGCGAGCTCGGTGAACGCCTTGGCGGCCGGCGACCGGTAGCGGTCGCGGTGCCAGGCGACGGCGATCAGGCGCGGCGGGACGTTCGCGCCGAGCTCGATCTGGCGCGTCGCCTCGTCGTTCGGATCGACCGCGAGGCTGGGGAGGAGGGCGGCGCCGACTCCCGCACCCACCAGGCCCTGCACAGTCCCGTTGTGATCGGACCGAAAGACGAACTCGATCGGACGCCGTAGCGCCGCTTCGATCTGGGTCATGCTCCGGCACTGTCGGAAGCCGATCAGGTCGAGCTGCGCGATCTCGCGGAGTGGCGGCGGGGTGGCGCGATCGGCAAGCGGCGAGTCTGCGGCGACGACGAGCAGCCACGGGTCGCGGAGGAGCTCGACGAACTCGAAGGGTCCCTCGATCAGCGGCAGGTCGGCGAAGGTCAGGTCGAGCTCGCCGCGCTCGACGAGCTGGAGGAGCTCCTCGTCCGACGCGGACTCGGTGAGCGTCACCTCGACCAGCGGCCAGGCGGCCGCGTAGCGGCGCATCACGTCCGGGAGGATCCGCTGGCCGATGCTCTGGTAGATGCCGACGCGGAGCGTTCCCGCCTCTCCGTCGTGAAGAGCCGTTAGGTCAGCCTGTGCGGCCGCGATCCGGGCGACGATCGCCTCCGCGTGGCGCAGGAGCAGGCGCCCGGCCTCGGTGAGCGAGACCGGCTTCGGGCCTCCCGGGCGCTCGATGAGCTTCTCGCCGACGATGCGCTCGAGCGTCGCGATCTGCTGGCTGACCGCGGACTGCGTGTAGCCGAGAGCCGTCGCAGCGCGGCCGAACGAGCCCTCGCGCGAGACCGCTTCGAGAGCCGCGAGATGGCGCAATTCGACGCCCAGCCAACGATCAGGTTCCATAATCAAAGACAATCATAGCTGGATTTGTCCTAATCATGTCGCGTGCCGATCATGGGTGCATGATGTTCATCATCTTGCTCATCGCAGTTCTGGCCGTAGGGCCGCTCGCAGTCTTCACCGGGGAGTCCCGGTACGACGATCGCGACCGGCGCGGCTGGTTCCCCGGCGTGCCCCGCTCCTAGGTAGCCCGTTCGTGACGCGGCTGCTCAACGGCCGCGTGAATGCGGCTATCTGGCTCGCCCTCGGCACCGTTTACGTGGTGTGGGGGTCGACGTACCTCGCGATCGCGGTTGCGGTGCGCACGCTGCCGCCCTTCCTCATGTCGTCCGCCCGGTTCCTGCTGGCCGGCGCGGTTCTCTACGCGTGGGCGCGCAGTCGCGGCGCAGCCGCTCCGACGACGCGGCAATGGCTCGCGGCAACCGGTGTCGGATTCGCGCTGCTGCTCGTGGGAAACGGCGGGATCGCCTGGGCCGAGCAGCGCGTTGGGTCAGGCATAGCAGCGCTGCTCGTCGCGACGACTCCGCTCTGGCTCGCCTTGCTCGACCGGATCTTCTTCGGCGCGCGCCTCTCGCTTCGGGCCCTGGCGGGCATCGGCGCGGGCCTCGTCGGCGTGGCGGTTCTCGTGGGTGGCGGCGGGAAGATCGACGTGCTCGGCTCGATCGTCATCCTCGTCGCGTCGCTCGCCTGGGCGGCAGGCTCGCTCGGCGCGCGCCATCCCGCGAATCCCGTCCAGCCCTCGCTCGCCGCCGGCATGCAAATGCTCACCGCAGGCGTGCTGCTCTCATTCGCCGGGCTGTCCGCGGGTGAGCTCGGGCGACTGCACGTCGAGCAGATCTCGGGCGCCTCGCTCGCCGCGTTCGCGTACCTCGTCGTCGTCGGCTCGCTGATCACGTACACCGCGTACACCTGGCTGCTCCGCTCTCCGGCCCCGGCGGCGCTCGTCGGGACGTACGCGTACGTGAACCCGATCGTCGCGGTCGGACTGGGCGCGCTGGTGCTCTCCGAGCCCTTCGGCGGCCGGACGGTGCTCGCCGGGCTCGCAATCGTCGTCGCGGTCGTGCTGAGCGTCGAGAAGCGCCGGCGCTCCGGCTCGCTCGCCGCCGGCATCCCCGAGCCGGCCCCGAACCGCGTCGGCCGCAGCGTGGTCCGCGACCGACCGGTCCCGACCCTGCCGCCGCTCGTTCAGCTCCGCCCGCCGAGCCTGGCTTAGCGAGCGCTACCCTGGAGGGATGAAGAGCTTCAGCCTCCGCTCGGTGAAGCTCCGCTCCGGCGAGGAATACCGCGATGCCGTCGAGATCGAGCTCGCCCCGCTCGAGCTGGCCGGCCAGCGCTACCTGTTCGTCCCCGCAGAGCTGCCCGCCGAGCTCGCGATCAGCCGTGCCTCGACCGGAACGGTCTTCCAGCTCGCCTTCCAGGCCCGTCTGCACGGGCCGTGCATGCGGTGCCTCGCCGACGCCGTGCTCGACGTGGACATCGACACGCGCGAGTACCAGGCGACGAATCCGGGCTCGGACGAGGAGCTGAAGACGCCGTATCTGGCCGACGGCAATCTCGACCTGGCCGCGTGGGGTCGAGACGGGGTCATTCTGGCGCTTCCCGACAAGATCCTGTGTCGCGCGGATTGCGCAGGGCTCTGCCCAGTCTGCGGCCGCGACCTGAACGTCGAGCCGCACGAGCACGAGCAGGAGCCTGCGGATTCCCGCTGGGGAGCTCTCGCAGAACTGCGTGACAAGCTCTAAGCCGGCCAGAGCGCGAGTGGTGATCGTGCAGGACGGCCGGGTGGCGCTGATCAAGCGCGTCCGTTCGGGAAAGACCTACTACCTCTTCCCGGGCGGCGGTGTCGAGGCAGGCGAGACACCCGAGCAGGCCGCGATCCGAGAGGCGCACGAGGAGCTCGGCGTTGCCGTAGAGCTCGGCGAGCCGCGCTTCGAGGAGGACTTCGATCGCTCTCGCTTCGTCTATTTCGACGCGCGGATCGTCGGCGGCGCGTTCGGCACCGGTCTCTGGCCCGACCACGCCGAACGGGACGCGAAAGCCCGCGAACGCAGCGGCACGCACGAGCCGGTCTGGGTGGCCCTCACCGACTTGGACGGACTCGACGTGAGGCCCAAAGCGCTCGTGAAGCTCCTCGCCACGTCCTGAGGAGGGCTCGGCGAAACATCATCTGTGCCGCCGGGCCGCGCTCCTCGCCCCGACGCGGCGTCCTCAGTCGCCCCGATAGCGCTGCTATCGAGGCTCTGGCGAGCGAAGCTCGTCCCATTGCCTCGGAACGACCATCGCACCCCGGCGACGAGCGACGTTCCACCAAGCCCTCCTAGCTATACTCCGCAGCCGCTCATGGCTGTCCCCAAGAAAAAAACGTCCAAGGCCCGCCGCGACAAGCGCCGTGCGCAGCACTCGATCGAGGCGCCGCGCGTGAACCTGTGCCCGAACTGCGGCTCGCCGACGCGGCCGCACCGGATGTGCCCGACCTGCAAGACGTACCGCGGGCGCGACATCGAGCCACTTCGCACCGCCGCGCCCTAGAGCCATGATTCGCGTCGCGGTCGACGCCATGGGCGGGGACCGTGCGCCCAACGAGGTCGTCGCCGGCGCGCTCGAGGCGCGTTCGTCGAGCATCGAGCCGATCCTGTTCGGCCCGGCAGGTCTCGACACCGGCGGGCTCGAGCTCGTCGACGCTCCCGACGTCATCTCGATGGACGAGAAGCCGGCGGAAGCTGTTCGGGCGAAGCCGAACAGCTCGCTCGTGGCCGCCTGCCGCGCCGCTGCCGAGGGACGTGCCGACGCCGTGGTTTCCGCCGGCAACACGGGCGCCATGCTCGCGGCGTCGTTCCTCGAGCTGCGGCGGCTGCCAGGCGTCGCGCGGCCGGCCATCGCGGTCCCGCTCCCGGCCCGTCGAGGACCGTCCGTGCTCATCGACGCTGGCGCGAACGCCGACGCGCGGCCGGAGCACCTGCTCCAGTTCGGCCACATGGGCGCGATCTTCGCCGAGGAGATCCTCGGCATCTCGAATCCCGACGTGAGGCTGCTCTCGATCGGCGAGGAGCCCGAGAAGGGCAACCACCTCACCCTCGAGGCGCACGCTCTGCTGGCCGAGAGCGAGCTCAACTTCCGCGGCAACGCCGAGGCTCGCGACATCCTCAAGGGCGCCGCCGACGTGGTCGTGACCGACGGCTTCACCGGAAACGTCGCGCTCAAGCTGATCGAGGGCACGATCCGCGAGCTGCTCGACGCGCTCCGCGAGCAGATCACTGCGACGACTCGGGGAAAGCTCGGCGGCCTGCTGATCCGCCCTGCGGCTCGTGCGTTGCGCACCGAGCTCGATCCGGACACCTACGGAGGCGCCTATCTCCTCGGCCTCCGCGGGCTCGTCGTGATCGCCCACGGCAACTCGGGCCGGCAGGCGATCGCGAATGCAATCCGGCTTGCCGCCCGGGGCGTCGAGAAGGACGTGGTCGGCCGGCTCGCCGAGCGGCTACCGCAGCGTTCCAAAGCCAATGTATGATCGGCGCCTCTTTCGGCCCCAACGACCAATCGAGGTGAGATGGCAGCGTCCCGCGAGGAAGTGTTCGAGCGCGTCAAGGAAGTCCTGACCGAGCAGCTCGGCGTCGACGAGAACGAGATCACCGAGGAGGCGTCCTTCCAGGAGGATCTCGACGCGGACTCCCTCGACCTGGTCGAGCTGATCATGGAGCTCGAAGACCAGTTCGGGATCAAGATCTCGGACGACGATGCCCAGAAGATCCAGACCGTCGGCCAGGCCGTCGACTACGTCTCCACGCACCAGTAGCAGCCCCGGGACGGGCGACCCGAGCGAGCTCGGGCGCCTGATCGACGAGCTTCCCCCAGAGCGGCTCGAGCCGGTCTTCACGCACTCCTCGTGGGCGCCGGACCGGGCGTCGTCCTACGAGCGCCTCGAGTTCCTCGGCGACAGCGTCCTGGAGCTCGCGGTCGCCCGGGAGCTGTACGAGCGCTATCCCGACTTTTCGGAGGGCCGGATGGCCAAGATCCGGTCGCACGTCGTCTCGCGCGCGAGCTGTGCGGTCGTGGCGCGTGAGCTGGGCCTGGGGGCGAGGCTCGCGGCCCAGGGCAAGGACGTCCCCGCCGAGGAGGTCAAGCGGCTCACGACGAACAAGAACGTCCTCGCCGCGCTGCTCGAGGCAGCGCTCGCCGCGCTCTTCCTCGAACGCGGCTTCGAGGCGATCGAGCGCCCCGTCGTCGCCGCTTTCCAGGCGCGGATCCAGTACGCGCTGACGACGCACGTCGATCACAAGACCGAGCTGCAGGAAGCGCTCGCGAGGCGAGGCCTGTCGGTCAACTACAGCGTCCTCGACGTGGACGGGCCTCCGCACGACCGTCGCTTCAAGTGCGCGGCGATCGTCGACGGCGAGCAGCACGGCGTGGGCACGGGAGCATCGAAGAAGGCGGCCGAGCAGGAAGCCGCCAAGCAGGCGTTCGAGGCGCTCGGCCTCGAGGCTGCGCCGGCCGCCTGACAAGTCGACAACGTCCTTTCAGCCCAGGAGCTTCCGGTGGAGCTGCTGGGTGGGCGCGCTCGGCGCCGTTCCGAGCTCCTCGCGGAGCCGCGTGCGGAGCGCGTCGTAGACGACGAGCGCCTCGGCCGAGTTTCCCCGGCGCGCGAGAGTCTCCATCAGGGCCCGGTAGCCGCTTTCGCGGTACGGCGCGAGCTCCACGAGGCGTCGCGCCGCACGTTCGGCGGTGTCGAGCTCGGCGCCGCCGATCCCGGCGCCGGCCCTGGCGACGAGCTCGAGCGACCTGAGATACAGGTCCTCGACCCGTCTGCGCAGCTCGTCGATCCAGGGCGCGTCTTCTCCCGGCAAGAATCCCCGCGCGCAGACGTGCTGCGGGACGCGCGCCGGACCCCACGCCTCCTCCCAGGCTTCGCGGGCGATCGCCGACTCGGCTCGATGGAGAGCCTCGGTCGCCGCCTCGAGGTCGATCCAGGCGTCGGCCGGAAGCGCGAGCTGCACGGTGCCCCGGCCGTCGATCGGGACGACGCGGCGGAGTCTCGAGAGCAGCGGCGACAGGGCGTCCGTGGAGGCCCCGCCGGGCCAGACGGCTTCCAGCAGCTCGTCACGAGTCGAGGGCCGGCTCCTGTGGGTTGCCAGGTAGACGAACAGAATCCGCCCCTGGCGGCCCGGCAGGTCGTCCTCGACGCGCCGGCCCTCCAGCTCCACCGTCACGCGCCCGCAGAGCTGGATCCGCGTCGACCCCAAGGTTTCTGCAAGGTAACCGTAAGGCGGCTGATCGACAATGCGCGCATGGCGAAGATCCTCATCCACGTGACGCACGGCCCCGAGCACCCGACCCGGGCGGCCCTCGGCTTCCTCGTCGGAAAGGCGGCCGTCGACGCCGGCCACGAGGTGTCCTTCTTCCTCGCAGGCGACGCCGTCCAACTGCTGCGCGAGGCGGTGCTCGACAACCTCGTCGGTCTCGGGACGGGATCGTTGCGAGACTCCTACGACGCCGTCGTCGCCGGGGGTGGCCGCTTCTACGTTTCCGGCATGTCCAGCAAGGCGCGCGGGTTCGAGCCCGACGGGATCGCCGAGGCGGCAATGCCCGACCGGCTCGTCGAGCTCGTGCTCGAGCATGATCGCGTTCTGACCTACTGATGCTGAAGGAGGCCGAGATGGCGAAGCTCATCAACTGCGAGTGCGGACAGGTCGTCCGCGGCGCCGACGACGACGAGCTCGTGGCGAATGCCGAGGCGCACATCAACCGCGACCACCCCGAGATGGTCGGGAAGGTGACGCGCGAAGATCTCCTCGGGATGGCCGAGGAGGCCTAGGAGCGCCATCCGCGCACGACGCTAGCCTCCTGCCTGAGTGCACCTGCAGGCCATAAAAATGCGCGGATTCAAGAGCTTTCCGGATTCGGTCGAGGTGCGCCTCGAGCCGGGCGTCGCCGTGGTCGTCGGGCCGAACGGATCCGGCAAGTCCAACGTCTCAGATGCGATCGTCTGGGCGGCCGGCTCGCTCTCGCCGAACGAGCTGCGCGCCGAGAAGCCCGACGACGTCCTGTTCGCTGGCGGCGGCGAGCGCAAGCCGGGCGAGACCTGCGAGGTCGAGCTGGTCTTCGACAACACCGCGGGCGACGGGCCCCTGGACTACTCCGAGCTGTCGATCGCACGTCGGCTCCATCGCGGCGGCGAAGGGCAGTACCTCGTCAACCGCGCGACGGTGCGCCGGATCGATCTCGTCGAGCTGCTCGCCGATCTGGGTCTCGGCGGCTCGATGCACTCGATCATCGGCCAGGGCCGCGTCGAGGAGATCCTCGCGTCGAAGCCCGAGGAGCGGCGCGCGTTCATCGAGGAAGCGGCGGGCCTCGGCCGGTTCAAGCGCCGCCGTCACCGGGCCGAGCTGAAGCTTGCGCGGGTCGCGGTGCAGGTGGAGCGCGCACAGGATCTCGAGGCCGAGGTGAAGAAGCGGCTTCGTCCGCTGGCGCTGCAGGCGACGGCGGCCGAGCGGGCCGAGAAGCTTCGCGCCGAGATCGCCGGGCTCGAGGCTCGCGTGGCCCAGCTCGATCTTGCGACCGTCGAGACGCGGCTCGCGGAGGGCGAGGAGCGGCGTACTGCGGCGAAGCTCGGGCGGCGGCGTGCCGACGAGCAGCTCGAAGGACTTCTCGGAGACCGAGGACGCGTCGAGGAGGAGCTCGCGGATGCGGCCGGGAAGCGCGAGTCGGCCACGGCGGCGCTCTACCGCCTGCGCAGCGCCGCGGAGCGGCTCGAGCTCCGCCGCGAGAGTGCCGAGGCGATGCTTGCCCAGCTGCGGGCCGAGGCCGACCGGCCCCGGCGTGTCCTCCAGGAGCGGTTCCGCGCCGAGCGGGCGGCCCTGGAGGAGAAGGCGCGTCTCGCCCGCGAGCGGCTCCAGGCGCTCGAGCGCTCGCTCGCCGAGCGCGAAGGCCTTCCACCCGCCGCCCGCGCGCTCGCCGAGGGGGGCGCGAAGCTCGCGCTGTCGCTCCTCGATCCAGATCCGGGCACCGAGCGTGCGGTGGCCGCGGCGCTCAGAGACCGAGCGGCCGCGCTGGTCGCCCCTGACGCAGCGGCTGCGCTCGATCTGGCGAAGCGGGCACGCGCTGCAGGCCTCGGCAACCTGGTCGTCGTGGTCGGCACGCCGCCGACGGACGTCCCGATCGTGGCGCTCGACGACTTGCTGGCGTCGGCTGCTCCCGCCGTCACGGAGGAGGGCTTCGGCTTCGACCCGCAGCGCGGCGAGGTCTGGTTCGCCGGCGAGACAGCCGAAGCGGTCTGGCTGGAGCTCGAGGCGCGCCGGCGGGCTCTCGACTCCGAAGTGACCGACCTCGAGGCGCGGGCGCGCGCGCCGATCCCGGCCGACGCCTACTCCGCCGACCCGAACCCAATTCTGGTCCGGCTTGCGGCCGTCTGCGCGGGCGTCGTCGAGACGCTTTCCGCAGGGGTCGCGGTGACGAGTCGCTTCGAGGCTCCGCTCCGCGCACGGGTGGACGCAGGTGGCTCTCGCACCGGCGAGCTCGACGTCGAGCTTCGGCGGCTGGGCGGGGCGGAGGTCGAGCTCCGGCGCGCCGCAGCCGAGGCAGCCGAGCGGCTTTCCGCGGTCGACGTCGAGCGCGCGCGGATCGAGGCCGAGGCGGACGAGGCACGGCGACGCCTCGAGCAGGCGGCCGCCGAGCCAGCCGAGGGCGAGAATCGCGACGAGCTAGCCGATCGGATCGAGCGCCTCGAGCGCCGCCGCGAGACGCTCGGCCAGGTGAATCCGCTCGCGAAGCAGGAGTACGACCAGGAAAAGGAGCGCCTGGAGGAGCTCGTCGTCCAACGCGAGGACGTCGAGCGCAGCCTCGAGGAGCTCGAGAAGTTGCGGGACGACCTGGCGGAGACCGTCGAGCGGCGCTTCGAGGAGACGCTCGAAGCCGTCCAGCAGAACTTCGAGGAAGTCGCCGCGACCCTGTTCCCGGGCGGGTCGGGACGTCTGGTTGCGACCGAGCCGGAGGACGAGGACGGGCTGGCCGGGATCGAGGTCGAGCTGCGCCCGGCGGGCAAGCGGGTCACGCGGCTGTCGCTGCTCTCGGGCGGCGAGAAGGCGCTCGGCGCGATCGCGTTCCTGTTCTCGCTCTTCCTCGCGCGACCATGTCCGTTCTACCTCCTCGACGAGGTCGAGGCCGCGCTCGACGACACGAACATCGGACGCTTCGTCGAGCTCCTGCGTCGCTACGCCGACCGCGCGCAGTTCATCGTGATCACGCACCAGAAGCGCACGATGGAGGCGGCGGACGTGCTCTACGGCGTCACGATGGGAGACGACGGCGTCTCGCAGATCGTGTCTCGTCGGTTGCCACGAGAGGTAGCTGACGCGGAGCGTGCGTCAGCGGCGTGAAATGTTCGCCGCGCAGATCCTAGAAGCCGTAGGCTGAAGGCTCCCTCGCGAAGAAGCTCTTGCCGCGACTGCGTAGCTAACGTTCGCCGCCGCATGGCGAGATCGTGGTCAGAGCTGCTCGGCGAGGAAGACGCCCAACCCGAGCCCGAGGAGCAACGCTCCGGCAGGTTCGCGCGTCTCCGCGACTCCCTCGGCAAGTCGCGGCGCGCGCTGACCCAGGAGCTCGCGAGCGCCGCCTTCGACCCCGGCAACGAAGAGGACTGGGAGCGGCTCGAGGAGGCCCTGATCGGCGGGGACGTGGGAGTGCGCGCGGCGGCGGAGCTGATCCGGCGCCTCGAGGCGCGCCCCGAGCTGCCCGACCTGACCGAGGCACTCGCAGAGGAGATCGCGGAGATGTTCGGACAGCCGCCGACGCTCGACGTCTCCGCCCGGCCGGCGCTGATCCTCGTGGTCGGCGTCAACGGGACCGGCAAGACCACCACGATCGGCAAGCTCGCCGAGCGGCTGCGCCAGCACGGCCACAAGGTCGTCCTCGGCGCTGCAGACACGTTCCGCGCGGCGGCCGAGGAACAGCTGGAGATCTGGGCAGATCGCGCGGGAGCGCACTTCGTCGGCGGCGAGCGCGGCTCCGACCCCGCCTCGGTCGCCTACGACGCCATCGCAGCCGCCGAGCGGGAGGGCGCCGACATCGTCGTCGTGGACACGGCCGGCCGCCTCCACACGCAGTCGAACCTGATGGAGGAGCTGGCGAAGGTGCGCCGCGTCATCGCCGGCCGTCTCGACGGCGCGCCGCACGAGACGCTGCTCGTCGTCGACGCGACGACGGGCCAGAACGGACTGCAGCAGGCGAGGCTCTTCGGCGAGGCCGTCGGCGTGACGGGAGTCGCGCTGACGAAGCTGGACGGCTCCGCGAAGGGCGGGATCGCCGTCGCGATCGCCTACGAGCTCGGGCTTCCCGTCAAGCTGATCGGCGTGGGGGAGACGCTCGACGACCTGCGGCCCTTCGATCCCCACGACTTCGCGCGAGCGCTGGTGGCCGTCTAAAACACAGTGGCGGGGGAGGGCCGCTGCCTTCCCCGCCGCATGGCCTTTTTTTACTTCGGGCCGATGAGATCGGCGGCCTGCAACGCTGTTCCGATCGAAGCCAGCAGCGTGATCAGGCGGATAAGCCGAGCGCTTCGCATTGTTCGACGCTCTTCAAGGTGCGCGGGAGCGAGTTCTGCTCGCCCCCGCACGTTAGTCCGAACTACTTCGGTCCGATCAGTTCCGCGCTGGCCAGCGCAGTGCCGATCGACGCCAGCACCATAAGTGCGCGAATGAGGGTCGCCTTCCGCATGGTTCACCTCCTCCCTAGAATCGCCGCTAAGGGACGAGCGCACGGCTTCCGACGTCAAGGCGGTCGTCCCGAGAGCGACGATATGACGGAAATTGCCCCTGGGCAAGATGGACAATTGACGGCAGAGCATCCGGGCGACAACAATCCTCCCGTGACTGACGCGGAGTTTGCGGGGGAGACCATCGGTGCGCGGGTCCGGCGCCTTCGTCAGGCAAGAGGGATGTCCCAGCGTGCGTTGTCCGGGCCGGGGATCTCGTATGCGTACGTGTCGCGGATCGAAGCCGGACAGAGAAACCCCTCTCTGAAAGCGATCCGCCTGCTCGCGCGGAAGCTCGGCGTCGCGCCGGAACACTTGGAAACCGGATCGAAGATCCCGGCAGCCAAGGAGCAGGAGCTTCGGATTGCGGACGCTGAGTTGGAACTAAGACTCGGCCGAAATGTCGAGCGGGCCGAGGCTACGCTGACCGAGCTGATCGACCAACAGCCCGGCGGGTCCATCGAAGCTCGTGCAAGGGCAGCTCTCGGCATCTTCGCCGAGCGGCGCGGCGACAACGCGCAAGCCGTGCGCCAACTCGAAGCGGCGATCGCCACACCCCAGGTGACACCTGAAGGTCGCTCGGATGTTTACGAAACGCTGGCGCGGACCTATCTCGCGACCGGCGCAGCCAGCAAAGCCGTGCTGTTGCTCGAGGGGTGCCTCGATCGGGTGACTGACCAGGCTCCGCAGGATTCGACACTGCAGGTCCGGTACCGCACATTTCTTGGCGCCACTTACTCTGCAATCGGCCAACTCGACCGCGCACGGGATTTCCTCGCGGACGCAGTCAAGCTCTCTCAAGGTCATTCGGCGACCAGCGCTCGGGTCGTTCTGTATTGGTCTCTCGCTCGCGTCTCCTGGATGCAGGCTGACTCCGACGCGGCTCTCGGTTACATCGGTCGGGCGATCGGGTTGCTCGAAGCGTCGGACGACACGCTGCAACTTGCCCGCGCCCACCTCCTTTCCGCCCAGATCTCCAGCCTTGACGGCCGCCTCGAAGAGGCCGGTCCGCATCTCGCCCAGGCTGACCGACTGCTCGCGCTCGGCGCTGATGACGACGACGTGGGCCTTCTTCGCGCCGAACAGGCTAAGCATGAAGCGAAAAGCGGTCATCCAACCCGTGCTCTGACGCTTGCGCGCGAAGCGATCGACGCGCTGGAAGGAAACGCGCGATACGCGGCGACCGCGTGGCACGCGATGGGACTTGCAGAGGTCGGCAGGGGCGACTTGGTTGCCGCGGAGGCGGCGTTCGAGCGCGCCTTGGACCTCCTCGCGGGTCGCCGCCAGTGGCGAGAAGCGGCCGCAACCGCCCGCGACTGGGCCGCGGCGCTGCGCGAGGCCGGACGCGAGACCGAGGCGTACGACCTGCTGGAGCGGGCCCTCTTCCTCGAGCTGCGCGAGACCGGCGCCGGCGCGCCGCAAAAGAGCTAGTCGGGAGACCGACCGGCACACCGGGGCGGCGGGCCCTGCGGCGTCCCCCGCCCGGTGTTAACGGCACTGGCCCCTACGAACTGCGCTCGATCGCGAAGGCGATGTTCACCGTGGTGCGGTACTCGCTGATCTTGTCGCCTTCGACGAGGGCGCTCATCGACACGACGTCGGCCCCGGTGATCCCGCGCAGCGTCTTCGCCGCTTCGACAACCGCCGCGTCGGCGGCCTTCGCAAAGCTCTCAGGGGACGAGCCGATGATCGTCACGACCTTCGCTACCTGGGCCATTTGAAGCTCCTTTTGATGTGGTTGAGGACGCTCGAACTGTTCCTTTACGTTCCTCGAACGAAACGGCGTTTAGCGACTGGGGGGCGGTCAAACAGAACATGGAGCCGCCCAAACGGCGGCTGCAAACGTAGTCGAGTAACAAGGGGGTTCCCCCAATGCGAAGGTTCGGAACGGCAGTCGCCGTGTGCGTGACGCTCGCTCTCGGCGGCTTCGCGGCAGCGGTCGTCGCGGGCAGGAGCCCGGCGGCGATCCTGCAAAGCTCGTCGACGACCACCACGACCGGAACGACGACCACGGGGTCGACGACCACGACCACGGGAACGACGACCACCGGCTCGACGACGACCACGACCACCGGAACGACCACGACCACCGGAACGACCACGACCGTCCAGACCACAACAACGGTCGTGACGAAGCCCAAGCCGAAGCCGAAGAAGTACACGATCTGCCATCGGACGGGCTCGAAGAAGAAGCCCTACCGGAAGATCTCCGTACCGAAGAGCTCGCTGCGCGCGCACTTGAAGCACGGCGACATCCTCGTCGGCACCGGCAGCTGCCCGAACTCAGTCAAGAAGACCGACGGCAAGGGGCACATCGTCAAGATCAAGATCAAGCACAAGAAGTAGGCACGCACGCGTAGCTCGACCGAAGGGCGGCCTAGGGGCCGCCCTTCGCCTTGCCAGGTACCCTTCCCGACCGGTGTTCGACGCCCTTTCAGACCGCTTGCAGTCCGCGCTCGGCGACCTTCGCGGGCGCGGGAAGCTCGACGAGGAGCAGATCTCGCGTGCGATGCGCGAGATTCGCCTCGCGCTGCTCGAAGCGGACGTCAACCTCGCAGTCGTCAAGCAGTTCGTCGCCCAGGTCCGCGAGCGCGCGGTCGGCCAGGAGGTGCTGAAGAGCCTCACTCCAGGCCAGCAGCTCGTGAAGATCGTGAACGAGGAGCTGACCGCTCTCATGGGCGCCGGCACCTCGGGGCTCGCGTTCGGGCGCCCGCCGACGGTCATCCTGCTCGCGGGCCTGCAGGGGTCGGGCAAGACGACCGCCGCCGCCAAGCTCGCGCTGCTGCTCAGGAAAGACGGCAAGAAGCCTGCGGTCATCGCCGCCGACCTCCAGCGCCCAGCCGCGATCGATCAGCTCGAGCAGCTCGGCAAGCAGATCCAGATTCCGGTCTACAGCGAGCGCGGCACGAACGACGCGGTCGCTGTCGTCGAGCGCGGCCTCGACAAGCTGCGGCTCGACGGCCAGGACGTCGTGATCGTCGACACAGCCGGCCGCCTGCACGTCGACGAGGAGCTGATGGACGAGCTCGTGCGCGTTCGCAACGCGGCAAAGCCGATGAACGTGCTGCTCGTGCTCGACGCGATGACCGGCCAGGAGGCCGTAAACGTCGCACTGGCCTTCCAGGAGCGGATCGCGTTCGACGGCGTCCTGATGACGAAGCTCGACGGCGACGCGCGCGGCGGCGCGGCGCTCTCCGTCAAGCAGGTCACGGGCCGGCCGATCAAGTTCATGTCCGTCGGCGAAAAGGTCGACCAGCTCGAGGTCTTCCACCCCGATCGCATGGCCTCCCGGATCCTCGGGATGGGCGACGTCCTCTCATTGATCGAGCGCGCCGAGGCGGCGGTCGACGAGGACGAGAAGGACGAGCTCGAGAACCGGATGATGAAGGGCGAGTTCACCTTCGACGACTTCCTCAAGAGCTACAAGATGCTGCGCCGGATGGGGCCCGTGCAGGGGATCCTGAAGATGATCCCGGGCCTCGGGAAGCAGCTCGAGGGCCTCGACCAGGTCGACGAGAAGCAGATGTCGCGTGTCGAGGCGATCATCCTCTCGATGACGCCGCAGGAACGCGCGGTCCCGCACGTGATCGACGGGCGGCGGCGGATGCGGATCGCGAACGGCTCGGGCACCTCGGTGCAGCAGGTGAACCAGCTGCTCGAGGCGCGCAAGCAGATGGCGAAGATGATGAAGGGGATGGGGAAGGGCAAGATGCCCGACCTCGGCCAGATGATGGCGGACGGCGGCGCTGCTGCTCAGCAGCCCTCGTTGTCCGCGCGGCCGGGCAGTGCAGGCCGGAAGAAGAAGAAACGATCGAAGGCTAGGAGGTAGCTTGGCTGTACGGATGAGATTGACCCGGGTCGGGTCGAAGAAGAACCCGATCTACCGGGTCGTGGTGGCCGATTCGCGCTCTCCGCGCGACGGCAAGTTCATCGAGATCGTGGGGCGCTACAACCCGCAGCACGATCCGTCGCTGATCGAGTTCGACGAGGACCGCGTACGCGAGTGGCTCGGCAAGGGCGCACGGCCCTCCGACGCCGTCGCACGGCTGCTCAAGGCGAAGGACCTGCCGAGAACGGCCAAAGAAGTCGGCTAGCTACTTGGTCGAGCTCCTCGAATACCTGGCACGGCAGCTCGTCGACGAGCCGGACGCCGTGCGGGTCGAGGAGATCGACGACGGAGACGATCTCGTCCTGCGGCTGCACGTGGCCGAGGGCGACGTCGGGAAGGTGATCGGACGGCAGGGCCGCATCGCGCGCGCCCTGCGCACCGTCGTGCGCGCGGCCGCGGTACGCGAGCAGCGGCGGGTACTCGTCGAGATCGCGGACTAGTTGTGGCTCTCCCGGCCCCGTTCGCCGGCGCCCGACCCGCGAGCACACGGCGCGCTGCGGCGTCCTCAGTCGCGCCCGGGCCGACAGGCCCGAGCGCTCTGCCGAGCGTAGCTCGGCCCATTGCATCGCTTGGTGCTCGCGACCCGGGCATCCACCAACGGAACCAGAAGAGCCACTAGCCGTGCGGGTCGCGGCGCTGTACGACGTGCACGGGATGGTGCAGGCGCTGGACGCGGTGCTCGCCGAGCCGGACGTGGCGTCGGCCGACACGATCGTGGTCGGCGGGGACGTTGCGGCCGGCCCGTTCCCGCGCGAGTCGCTGGAGCGGCTGCGGGCGCTCGGCGAGCGCGCGGTCTGGGTGCGCGGGAACGCGGATCGCGAGCTGAACGGCTGGCCGCGCGAGCAACTCTCCGACGAGGAGGCCGCGTTTCTGCGGGACCTGCCTGGAGATCAGACCCTCAGCCACGCCCTGTTCTGCCACGCCACGCCGCGCAGCGACGAGGAGATCCTCACGGAGCTCAGTCCCGAGGCGGACTGGCTCGAGGCGTTCGCAGGCCTGGACGCCGGGCTTGTCGTCGCGGGGCACACGCACATGCAGATCGATCGCATGGTCGGAGACGTCCGTTTCGTGAATGCCGGCTCGGTCGGCATGCCCTACGAAGACGAGGTCGCCGCGTTCTGGGCGCTGCTCGAGGGCGACCGCGTCGAGCTTCGCAGGACGCCGTTCGACGTCGAGCGAGCCGCGGCCGAGATCGGGGCGTCGGCGTGGCCCGGCGCCCAGGAGTTCGTGGCCGAGAACCTCCTTGTCGCTCCCTCGCGCGCGGAGGCGACGCAGCTCTTCGAAAGCTGGCGGTGAGCGAGCGCGTCCTGGTCGGGCGCGTCGGCAGGCCGCACGGCCTCGACGGCTCGTTCGTCGTCGAGGACGCGAGCGAGGAGCCGGAGCGGTTCGCACCGGGCGCCGAGCTGCTTGCGGCGGGAGAGCCAGTCAAGGTCGTCGCGTCCAAGCGCGCCGGCCAGGGACGGCTCGTCGTCAAGCTCGACCGCCGCGTCGAGCGCGGAGCGGCGCTCGAGGTCCCGCGCGAGGCGCTGCCGGAGCCGGGCGCAGGCGAGTGGTACGTGTTCCAGCTGGTCGGGCTCTCGGTCGAGGAGGACGGAGGACGGTCTCTCGGGAAGGTCGCAGACGTCGAGACGTGGCCGGCGAACGACGTCATCGTTCTCGAGGGAGGCGCGATGCTGCCACTCGTGGACGCCTGCGTGCTGCAGGTTGACCTCGACGCGGGGCGAATCGTTGTGGCACGCGGTTTCGCCGACCCCGGGTAACCTCACACGACTTTGCAACTGGACGTCTTCACTCTGGTTCCGCACGCCTTCGGGTGGCTCACCGAACGTCGGCCGCTCGCCGCGGTGCTCGGCACCGAGCTCGATCTGCGGCTGTTCAGCTACCGCGACACGACTCCGCTGCGGGCCGGACAAGTCGACGACGAGCCTTACGGCGGTGGCGCCGGGATGGTGCTCCGCGTCGACGTGGTGGCGGCCGCGCTGGAAAGCGTCTACGGCGGCCGGCCGACGCACCGCGTCGTGGCGCTCACCCCCCAGGGACGGCAGCTCGACCAGCCGCTGGTGGAGGAGCTCGCGCGCGAAGAGCGACTCACGCTGCTTTCGTCCCGCTTCGAGGGCTTCGACGAGCGGATCGTCTCGAACCTCGCCACCGATGCGATCTCGATCGGCCCGTACGTCCTCTCCGGAGGCGAGCTTCCGGCGATGGTGCTGGTCGACGCGATCGCTCGGCGCCTGCCCGGTGCGCTGTCAGCCGGCTCCGGCGAGCACGAGAGCTTCTCCGAGGCGCTGGAGGGCGGGCTCGAGTATCCGCACTACACGCGGCCAGCCGATTTCTCCGGCTGGTCGGTGCCCGACGTGCTGCTCTCGGGCGACCACGGCCGGATCGAGGAATGGCGGCGCGAGCAGAGCCGCATGCGGAGCGTTCGGTGACGAGACCGAAACCACTGGAGCGCCTCGGGCTCTCCCACAACCAACGGGTCACGATCGACTGGATCCTCACCATCGTCGGGGCGGTCGCGATCGTCCTGGCGATCAAGGCATGGGTGGTCAACCCGTATCGGATCCCCTCGTCGTCGATGGAGCCGACCCTGCACTGTGCGAAGCCCGGCGCGTACTGCGAGGCGCGGTGGTCGGACCGCGTGCTCGCCAATCGGTTCATCTACCGGTTCCGCGACCCGAAGCGTGGGGAGATCGTCGTCTTCAAGACGCCGCCCAAGGCGCGCCTGCGGTGCGGGGCCGGGGGAACGTTCGTCAAGCGCCTGATCGGCCTGCCGGGCGACACCGTGCGTGAGACCGACGGGCGGGTCTACATCGACGACAAGCTCCTGTCGGAGCCGTACATCCGCGCCGACCGGCGCGACCGCAATCCCACGCAGGTCTTCAAGGTGCCGAAAGGGCAGTACTTCATGATGGGCGACAATCGCCAGCAGTCCTGTGACTCGCGGTCGTGGGGGAGCGTGCCGCGGAAGAACCTGATCGGGGAGGTATTCGCGGTGTACTGGCCTCCGAACCGCATCTCGCTGCGCTGATGGGCCGCTTGTTGCTCTGGACAGGAGGCCTGGTCATCGGGCTGGTCGTGCTCGTCGTGCTGACCTCGCACACGTACCGGATTCCGTCGTCCACGATGGAGCCGACCCTGCGGTGCGGCAAGCCGGGACCGGGCTGCACCGGGTCGACGGACGATCGGATCATCGTGCCGCGGTTCCTGTTCAAGAGCGCCCACCGCGGCGACCTGATCGCGTTCAAGACACCGCCGCTCGCGCGCGTGCGCTGTGGCGCGGGAGGCATCTTCGTGAAACGTGTCGTGGGGGTTTCCGGCGACAAGATCGCCGAGCGAAGCGGCGCAATCGTGCTGAACGGGCGGCGCTTGCGCGAGTCGTACGTCGAGCCGAAGCGCCGCGACGACCAGACCTATGCGCCGCGGCGCGTTCCTGCCGACGCGTATTACGTGCTGGGCGACAACCGGGCGCAATCCTGCGATTCGCGCATCTTCGGGCCGGTCCCGAAGAAGAACGTCGTCGGCCGCGTCGTCCTGACTTACTGGCCGCCGACTCGAATCGGCTTTCGCTAGCATGGTGCGTCGGCCCGGCGGGCCCTCCTTCCCATGAGCAAGATCATCGAGACACTCGAGCGGGCTCAGCTGCGCGACAACATTCCGCAGTTCAAGGCGGGCGACACCGTGCGTGTGCACTTCCAGGTCATCGAGGGCCAGCGCCGACGTCTGCAGGTGTTCGAGGGACTCGTGATCAAGCGGCAGGGAGCCGGTGTGCGCGAGACGTTCACCGTGCGCAAGCAGTCGTTCGGCGTCGGCGTCGAGCGGACGTTCCCGCTGCACTCGCCGAAGGTCGAGCGGATCGAGGTCGTCCAGATCGGCGACGTGAATCGCGCGAAGCTGTACTACCTCCGCGGCAAGGTGGGCAAGAAGGCCCGCGTCCGCGAGTTGCGCCAGTAGCGGCCTTCGCTCGGTAGCCCTGTCCCCAGCTGAACGGCGGGGCCTGGCACCTGGCCATGTCTGTAGAAGGCAGGCTGATCGGCGTTCCGGGCGCCTCATGAGTCGCTTTCGACCCCGCTAAGCAGGACAATTCTGCCGGCCACGACTCTTCCGGGCACGGCCGGGGGTCTGGCACCGGGACAGGGCTCGATGAAGCGCGTGTGACGACTGTGTGCCGAGAGCGGGCGCCGGCTGAGCGTCGCGCTATCCTCGCCAGGTGCCCGCGAAGCGCACCGGCCTGAAGCTCCTCCAGTTCGACCGGAAGCTCGGAGCGCGATTCGTCGCAGGCGCTGACGAGGCGGGTCGCGGGCCGCTTGCTGGGCCGCTCGTCGTGGCGGGGGTGCTGCTCGACTACGAGTGCCTGCGCGACCACAAGGTTCGACCGCTTGCGTTCTTGAACGATTCGAAGCAGTGCAGTCTCGTCCAACGCGAGGAGCTGTTCCGCGCGGTCGTCTCCTGCGCCGAGCAGGTCGTCGTCCGCGTCATCCCGCCGGGCGACATCGACCGGAACGGACTGCACAAGTCGAATCTCGCGGGCTTGCGCGCGATGCTGCACGCCCTCTCGCCGCCCGCCGAGGCCTGTCTCGTCGACGGCTTTCGCCTCGGCCCCACCGCACCCGAGCACCGTGCAGTCGTGGACGGCGACGAAAAGAGCGCGGCGATCGCGGCGGCGTCGATCGTGGCGAAGGTCGTCCGCGACCGCGCCATGCGCCGCATGGACGCCCTCTTCCCGCACTACGGCTTCAGCTCGCACGTCGGCTACATCACGCCAGGCCATTCTGCGGTCGTCCGGCAACGCGGCCCCTCGCAGATCCACCGGCGATCGTTCCAGGCGCTCTGTTATGCGGAGCTCGAGCCCGCAGCCAGCGCCTGACTCGACCCGTGCGCGCGGAGGCGCAGCCGAGCGCCGGGCCGCTTGGCACTACCGCGTGCGCGGCTATCGCATCGTCGAGACGAACGCCTGGGCGGGCGGCTACGAACTGGACGTCGTCGCGCGGCGCGGGCGCACGATCGTCTTCTGCGAGGTCAAGCACAAGGTGGACGATCGCTTCGGTGACCCGTTCGAGATGATCGATTCCGAGAAGCAGCGCAGGATCAGGCAGGCCGCCGAGACCTGGCTGGCCGCGCACGCACAGTTCCAGGCGCTGCATGTGCGGTTCGACGCGGTGGCCGTCCGCGAGCGCGGGCTCGAGCGGCTCCCGGACGCTTTCTAGACTCCCGCAGATGAGCCTGCGCACTGCGTGGAACCGCGTCCGGAAGGCACTCGGTCTGGGCGGCAGCAGCCCCGAGCCGCCGCCGCCGCCCGACGAAGAGCCGGCACTTGTCGGAGCAGGGCCGCCGAAGCGTCCGCCGCCGTCCACCGCGGCAGCCCTTGACCTGCCGGAGGGCCCGATCGACACCGACGCCCGGGGGCACGAGGCTTGAGCGGCTCCGCCTAGGACCTGACCACGCCGCGTCGAATGCCGCAGGGCGTGGCGCCGACGCAGCAAGCCCTGTACGCGGACATCGACCTCGACCTGTCGTGGTCCGAGCGCGACCTGCCCGAGCGGGAGCGGACGAAGCACGTTCACCGGCTCCACCCGTACCTCGGCAAGTTCGTTCCCCAGCTCGTCGAGATCCTCCTTGGACGCTACTTCGCGCCGAGGCAGCACGTGCTCGACCCTTTCGCGGGCTCCGGAACGACGCTCGTCCAGGCGCTCGAGAGCGGGCTCGATGCGACCGGCGCCGACATCGCCGCCTTCAACGTCCTGCTCATGCAGGTCAAGACACGGCCGTACAACCTGTTCACGCTCGAGCACGAGCTGCGTGACATCTGCGCGCGCATGGAAGCCTTCGAAGGCTCGTTGCCCCGTGGCGCGTCTAGGTACCTGCGCGACTGGTACGCGCCGTCCGCCGCCGCGGAGCTGCTCCACTTCCGCTCGCTGATCGCGGACTACGAGCACGCGGACGTCCTCCGAATCGTCCTCGCGCGAGCCGCGCGGTCGGCGCGACGGACCACGCACTTCGACCTCGACTTTCCGCGCGAGCCGCAGACGGGCCCCTACTGGTGCCACAAGCACAAGCGCGAGTGCCGCCCGGTCGAGCGCGCCGAGCATTTCCTGCGCCGCTACGCGCTCGACACGCTCGTCCGCGTGAAGGCGTTCGCGCATGTGCGTACGCGTGGCCGCGAGGCCACGGTGCATCACGGCGACGTTCGCGGGCTCGACTGGGGAGGACGGTTCGACGGGATCGTTACCTCCCCGCCCTACCCGGGCCTGATCGACTACCACGAGCAGCATCGCTACGCCTACGAGCTGCTCGGGCTGGACGATCGGCGAGTTGACGAGCTCGGTCGTGCCGAGCGAGGAACGAGCCGCGCGGCGATGACCGAGTACGCCGACGGGATCGTCGCGGCGCTCGCAAACGCGCGCCCTTCCCTCCGGCCGCGCGCTCCGGTCGTGATCGTCGTCAACGACCGCCGCGACCTCTACCCCGAGATCCTGGAACGCGCCGGCCTGAGACTCGAGGACCGCTACCGCCGCCACGTGAACCGCCGTACGGGCCGTCGCGCGGGGGAGTTCTACGAGGACGTGCTGGTCGCGCGGGTCTAGCTCGAGCCGGCAACCGGGCTCGCTTCCGAGTAAACAAAATCGGGCCGCCTGCGATCGTAGAGAGTGATGCGCCCATTCGAGGACGCTCGGATGAAGGAGATCGAGTCGCTGTACCGCTCCCGCTTTCCGCACTTCGTGCAGGTGGCAACCGCGATCGTGGGCGATCCCGACCTCGCGGTCGAGGCCGTGCAGGACGCCTTCGCGGGTGTCGTCCGCAGCCGGCGCACCTTTCGCGGCGAAGGGTCGATGGAAGCCTGGATCTGGCGGGCGGTCGTAAATGCGTCGTATCGGGCGCGCCGGGTTCCGGAAGCTACGGCGGCTGGGGAACCGGGCGGGGCGAACGGCTACGAACGCGTTGAGGAGGTCGGGCTCTGGCCGCACATCGCACTGCTCCCGGACCGGCAGCGCGCCGCCCTCTTCCTGCGCTACTACGCCGATCTGGATTATCGGAGCATCGCTGAGGCACTCGGGATCGAGGTCGGCACCGTGTCTGCGACGCTCAGCGCCGCGCACACGTCCCTCCGGCGCTCGCTGGGAAAGGCACGCCGATGATCGAAGTCGAGCCGTTGGTTCGCGAGGAACTCGCCCGTAGGGTGCCGCGAATGGAGTCCGAACCCGTGCCGTGGCAGGAGGTCCTCCGGCGGTCGGGTGAGCTCTCGAGGCGGAGGCGGCGTCGGATCGCGACTGGAGTGGTCTTCGCGGTCGTGCTCGGCGCGCTGGCAACTGGTCCGCTCGGCGGAGCGGTCGTCCGCGTCGCGGGTGGCTTCTCGGATTGGCTGTTCGGGACGCCCGGGAAGCAGGCGAGTCGCCAGGCCCAGCGGATGTTCGAGGCTGCGAACAACCGCTCGCTGTCGCCTTTCCCAGGCCATCCGCGGCTCCACGAGCTGCTCCACGTAACTCTCGACGAGCGCCGGTTCTCGCTCTACGGGTTCGAGACGAGGCAGGTCGTCTGCCTGCGCGTGGCGGTGCGTGCGCCCGAAGGCGCGGGCCCTCAGGCCGCCTGTGTCTCCCGGGCCGACCTGCGGCGCTCAGGCGACCTCGTTCTGCCCGTGAAGGCAAACCTCAGCGTCGGCCAGCTCGGCCGGATGCAGACGACGCCCACCGAGCCCCGCACCATCCCAAAGTATCTGCTCACCTTCGGCATCGCAGCCGCGGAGGTGACCCGCGTGACAGTGGAGTCAGACGACGGGACGAGCGCGGCGGTCGTCCGCAACCGCGCGTTCCTCCACGTCTTCAGGCCGGGCAGGCGCGGGAATTGGGCGAGGAGGGTGCTCGCTCGGGCCGCCGACGGGCGAAAGACCGCGGTCCCGATCAGCGTGCAGGCCTCGGGCCAGGCCCCGCTTCATACCGGTCTGCCCGTACGCGGCCCGTCCAGGGTCGAGCGCACGGTTCGGAACGGGACGATCCGGTGGTTCGTGCGGCGCGAGCAGCGCGGGCTGTCGGTGGCTGAGGCGCGCCTGCGGATCTCGCACTGCTGCCCGAGCTTCGCTCGCGTGTTGGAGCCGGACCCGCAGGACTTTCTCCGACTCGTCGTGGCCAACCGGAGCATCATCTCGAGGGCATTCCAGGTCGCCGCGGTTCCGAAGGGCGAGCACCAGCTCTGCTTCGGCCAAGTCACTCACGGGGGCGTGGCGACGGGCTGCCGCACGATCGAGGAGCGTTTCCGGGATCGGCCATGGGACCTCAGTTGGGGGTTCAGCGGCGGCGGTCAGCAGATCTGGCTCGTCGACGGTTTGGTGTCCGACGACGTGACGCGCATCGAGGTCTTCCTAGGGACCGGCGTTCACTGGCAAGCGCCGCTCCGGGACAACGCGACGATCTTCCGCATCCCGAGAGCGAAGTTTCCTGCCCGCGTAGTGGCGTACGACCGCGACGGACGCGTGATCGGCGTGCAAACGATTCGAGGCGGCTAGAGCAAGCCGAGGTAGTCGAGCGCGAGGTAGCCGGGCCCGACGTCGGTGAGCTGCCCGCCGCGCAGGTGCTTACGGAACTCGGGAAGCGAGACGATCTCCAGCTCGGGCGACTCGCCCTCGTCCGGTGTGGGCTCTTGAACCTTGACGGCGTCACGTGCCACGAAGGTGTGCCGAACTCGCGTCGAGTACGCGCAGTCGACCATCGACCCCGCGTACTCGAGCTTCCCGCGGTAGCCGGTCTCCTCGAGCAGCTCCCGCCGCGCGGCCTCGAGCGGCTCCTCTCCGTCGTCGACGGCTCCTCCGGGCAGCTCGAGCAGCTCTTCCTCCACCCCCGGACGGAACTCGCGGACGAGCAGGACGTCGTCCTCCGGCGTGAGCGCGAGCACGACGGCGGTCGGCCCTTCGAGCTTGATCTCCAGCTCGCGCTCGATCCCGTTCGGGAGCACGTACCGCCGCCCGACGACCGACCGGAAGCCGTCGTAGAGCATCCGCTCCCCGAGCTTTTGCCAGGCCGCCATGAGAGAAGTGTCACGGTTCCGGCACGAACCCGTCACGCCGTGCGCTCTAGCGTGAATCGAGTGCTCGCCCGCACGATCACGTACGCCCTCGTCGGTCTCGAGCCGCGCCGCGTCGAGGTCGAGGCGCACCTGCAGCTCGGCGTGCCGAGCCTGGCGATCGTCGGGCTCGCCGACCGCGCCTGTCAAGAGGCCAAGGAGCGTGTGCGCAGCGGCATCCGCTCGGCCGAGCTCGAGTGGCCGAAGTTCCGCATCACCGTCAATCTCGCGCCGGCCGCGCTCCGCAAGGAAGGATCCGGATTCGATCTTCCGATTGCGCTCGCGATTCTCGCGGCGTCGGGCCAGCTGCCCCATGAGGAGCTCGAGCAGCACGCCGCGCTCGGCGAGCTCGGTCTCGACGGACGGATCCGTCCCGTCGGCGGCGCCCTTGCGGTCGCAGAGGGTGCCCGCCGCGCCGGGTTGAGCCGGATACTCTGCGCCGCCGAGTCGACTCCCGAGGCGTCGCTCGCCGGTGTCGAGCCGATCCCGATTCGGCATCTGGCCGAGGCGGTCGCCTACCTGCGGGGCGAGCGCGACCCGCCACCGTACGTCGCGGGACCGCCCAACGGGCGGCCACCACGCGTGGGCGTGCCCGATCTGGCCGACGTCCGGGGGCAGGAACGCGCTCGGCGTGCGCTCGAGCTGGCCGCGGCGGGCGCGCACAACCTGCTGCTCGCCGGGCCGCCGGGCACGGGCAAGACCATGCTCGGCCGCCGCCTGCCCGGAATCCTGCCGCCGCTCGATGAGGCCGAGGCTCTCGAAGTGACCCGAATCCACTCCGTTGCCGGGCTGTTGGAGCCTGGCCGGCCGCTGGTGACGGATCCTCCGTTCCGCGCGCCGCACCACAGCGCCTCGAGTGCGGCGATCGTCGGCGGAGGGCGGGGGCCACGGCCGGGCGAGGCGAGCCTCGCGCACCGCGGCGTGCTCCTGCTCGACGAGCTCGCGGAGTTCTACCGCCCGGCGCTCGAGGCGCTGCGGCAGCCGCTCGAGGACGGCGTGATCTCGATCGCCCGCGCCGAAGGGCAGGCACTGTTCCCGGCACGCTTCCAGCTCGTCGGGACGATGAATCTCTGTCCGTGCGGTGCGCGCGGCGACCGCGGCGCCGAGTGCTCGTGCTCCCCGCAGCGGCTTGCGTCCTTTCGGGACAAGCTGTCGCGGGCACTGCTCGACCGGTTCGACCTGGTCGTGACCGTCCCGCGGCCGCGTGCGGCGGAGCTGGAAGCCGGGCCGTCGGAGGCTTCCGCGCCGGTGCGCGAGCGGGTCGTCGCAGCGCGTGAGCGGCTTCGAAGCGCACCCGCTCGTCCGACGCGAGCCGCCGAGGAGCTACTCGGCCGGGCGGTCGAGCAGCTGCCGCTCTCCGCGCGAGGCCGGGCACGCGTTTCGCGCGTCGCGCAGACGGTGGCCGCGCTGGCGGGTGTCGAGGAGGTCGAGCCGCCGCACGTTGCCGAGGCGCTCGCCTACCGGTCGCACCTGGACGCGGCGTGAGCGAGCTGGTCGTGGCCGCGTTCGCCGCCGAGACCGGAACGCACCTCGTCGGCGAGCCGAGGCAAGCGCGGTTCGCCGCGTTCAGGCGCCGGTTCGACCGGGGTGCGTATGCCGCGTCTCTCGACGCGCGGGGCCTGCGCTTCCTTGCCCGCTCCGCGACGGAGTTCCCGCCGCTCTTGCGGGCGATCCACGATCCGCCGGTCGGTCTCTTCCTGCGCGGGCGCGCTGACCCGGAGCTCCTCGCTCGACCCGCGGTCGCGATCGTCGGCGCACGCGCGTGCTCGCCGTACGGAGCGCAGGTCGCGCGGATGCTCGGGCGAGAGCTCGCGGCTGCGGGCCTCGTGGTCGTGAGCGGCCTCGCCCGCGGCGTCGACGGCGAGGCGCATCGCGGTGCGCTCGAGGCCGGCGGAGCAACGGTCGGCGTTCTCGGCTGCGGGATCGACCGCGACTACCCGGCGGCGCACCGGGAGCTGGCGCGGAGAATCGGCGAAAGCGGCCTCGTCGTCTCCGAGTACGCCCCCGGGGTCGAGCCGGCGCCCTGGCGATTTCCTGCCCGCAACCGGATCATCGCGGGGCTTTGCGCCGCGAGCGTCGTGGTCGAGGCGCGCGAGGCAAGTGGAGCGCTGATCACCGCCGACCTCGCGCTGGAGGAGGGGAGGGAGGTGTTCGCGTGCCCCGGCGAGATCACGAGCGCGCTGTCCGCCGGCTCGAACGCGCTGCTGCGCCTCGGTGCAACGCCGCTGACGGCCGCACGTGACGTGCTCGAGTCGTTCGCGATCGACCTGCCTGCCCCTCAGCCTGCCCGGGTCGGAGAAGCCGCGCAGCGTGCACTCGATCGTCTCGGTGACGCGGCGGCGAGCGCGGATGAGCTCGCGCGGGCGACCGGGCTCGACGCCGCGGCCCTTGCGGTCGCGCTGTCCGAGCTCGAGCTCGCCGGCCTGGCGGTACAGGCAGACGGGGTATACCGCGCTAGCTTCGCGGGCGGCGGGGGGCGATCCGAAGCCGTCTGACTCCGGGGAGCGCTTGATTCGGGGTGCGGGATCCGCGATGCTTCCTACCGGCAACGAACCTAGGCTCCGAATGAAGCCGACCGATCGAATGCCTGGCCAGATGGCTGCATCAGTTACCAAGACAAAGGGGACAATCTCGCTGAGGGCGTACGTCGGCGACGCGAAGACGCTGCTCGCATTCAACCTCCTCGACGAAAAGCGGGCCAAGAACCTCGCGGGGTTCACGATCGAGTGCCGGCCAAGCGGCCAGGAGCCGTTTTTTCTCCACAACACGCTTCAGTTCCGTACGCCTGGCGATCACGCACAGGATGCGACGGAGCCGGCGAACTCGAGCATCAACGCGCCCTTCCACAAATTCCGCTGGCTGCATGTGCCGGGCTCGGTCCACCAAGGTCTGAAGCCCTTTCGCGGGAAATACGCCTACACCGTCACACCCAGGTACTTCGACGAGAGGCAATCGATGCTGCCTCTCGACCCAGCTCTGGGAGTCTCCGTGAACGTCGACGTCGTGCCGTTCGAGAAGAAGCGGCTGGCTCTCGGGTTTACGCGCGGCTTCACGCAGTCTCAGGCCTTTGTGCACCATTTTGGCCTGAAAGCGCTCATCCGCCCGGCCGGAGGTGAACTGCTCTTCGACACAAACCAGATCGCCGGCACGGATGCGTCGGGACGGCAGTACACATTCGCGGAGGAGTACGAGTGGTCCGGCTTCACGGCGCGCGAGGCGATCTTCGATCTCTTGAACGAAGTCCTCGCGAATCAGGCCCTTCGGCTCGACGTGTTCGCCTACGACCTCAACGAGCCGGATCTGATCAGGATCCTCCTCCAACTCGCAAAGCAAGGCCGAGTCCGCGTCATCCTCGACAACGCAGCTCTTCACCACTCGGTGAAGACGCCGAAGCCCGAGGATGAGTTCGAGGCGCTTTTCAAGCAGCAGGCCACTGGAACCGCCGAGATTCAGCGGGGCAAGTTCGGGCGTTATGCCCACGACAAAGTCTTCGTCGTCTCCGGCGCAAACGGCGCCGTAAAGGTGCTGACCGGATCGACGAACTTCTCCGTGACCGGCTTTTACGTCAACTCCAACCACGTCCTCGTCTTCGACGACCCCAAGGTCGCGGCGAAGTACGCCGAGCTCTTCGAAGCGGTCTGGAACGGGAAGGTGAAGTTGAAGGCCTTTCTCGAATCGACCTTGACCGGCGAGACGGCCTCGTTCTCCACCGCCGCCACCCCGGCCACCGAGATCACCTTTGCTCCCCACTCGGAGGAATTCGCGACCGCGACGCTCGACGGCGTCGCCGCGCGAATCAAGGCGGAAGGCACGAAGAAGAAAGGGGCTGGGAGCGTGCTCTTCGCCGTCATGTCGATCGATCAGGGCACCAGCCCGGTCTACACGGCGCTGACCGCCCTCCATGCCGATGAGCGAATCTTCAGCTACGGAATCTCCGACAGCACAGCGGGGATCTCGCTCTACAAACCAGGTCGAAAGACGGGTGTGCTCGTCACCGGCAAACCCGCGCGCAGCCAGCTCCCCCCGCCGTTCGACCAAGTGCGCAATATCGGCGGCATCGGTCACCAGATCCATCACAAGCTGGTGGTCTGCGGCTTCAACGGCGACGACCCGGTCGTCTACTGCGGATCGTCGAATCTCGCGCTCGGGGGCGAGCAGCTCAATGGTGACAACCTGCTGATGATCCGCGACCCGGACGTGGCCACCGCCTTCGCCATCGAAGCGCTGGGGCTCGTCGATCACTTCCACTTCCTCGATAGCAGCTCGACAGGTAAGGGCCCGATCGCCAAGCCTCCCGCGTCCAAGCACCAAGCCGCGCAGGCTGCCGGTTGGTTCCTCTCGACGACTGACAGGTGGACTGAGCCGTACTTCGATTCGAACGATCTTCACTTCGTCGACCGGCTGCTGTTCGCATGATCCGCGCCGCCGTCCCGAACTAGCATCGGGGGGTGTCAACGTCCTGGTGGTTGGCCGAGCAGGCGCCGCCGCTCCGCTCGAGGCGCCTCGACGATCCGGTCGACGTCGCGATCGTCGGTGCGGGGGTGACCGGCTGCTCCTGCGCGCTCACCCTCGCGCGCGGCGGTCTGCGCGTGCGCGTCTACGAGGCGCGCACGGTCGCCTCCGGTGCCAGTGGAAGGAACGGCGGCTTCGCCCTCCGTGGTGGCGCGCCCCCGTATGACAAGGCGCGCACCCAGTTGGGCCTCGAGCGCGCGCGCCTGCTGTGGGCATGCACGGAGCGAGCGCAGGCGCGGATGGCCGAGCTCGCCGGCGACGCGTTCCGCCCCGAAGGCAGCCTGCGGCTGGCCGCGGACGAGGGCGAACGCTCCGAGCTCGAAGCGGAGTTCGCCGCGCTGCGCGAGGACGGGTTTGCCGCAGAGTGGCTGGACGAGTTGCCCGAGCCGCTCGCGGGGCGGTTCTTCGGCGCGATCCGTCATCCCCGCGACGGCGCGCTGCAGCCCGCGCGATGGGTGCGACGGCTCGCCGCTCACGCCGTAGACGCGGGAGCGGAGATCCGGGAGCACAGCCGCGTCGAGGGCGTCGACGAGCTCCCGGCCGAGCGCGTCGTGGTCGCCACCGACGGGTACGGCGCCGACCTCATACCGGAGCTGGCGCCGGTCGTCACCCCGGTTCGGGGCCAGGTGATCGTGACCGAGCCGCTTCCCGAGCGGCTCTTCCCCTGTCCGCATTACTCGCGCGGCGGCTACGACTACTGGCACCAGCCGCCCGATCTCCGGCTCGTCCTGGGAGGTCGTCGCGACACCGACCTCGAGGCGGAGTTCACCGCCGAAGAGGCGACGACCGCGCACGTCCAGTCGGCGCTGGAGGCATTCGCGCGCGAGCTGATCGGCTTCGCGCCCACGGTCGAGGCTCGCTGGGCCGGCATCTGGGGCCGGACGCCGGATGAGTATCCCCTCGCCGGCCCGCTGCCACGGCAAGACCGCGTATGGGTTGCGACCGGCTATTCGGGCCACGGGAACGTCCTTGGCTTCGCCTGCGGCGAGCTCGTCGCGAAGGCGCTCCTCGACGACCCGCGGCCTGAGCTGGACCTCTTCGATCCCTCGCGCCTGCTCTAGCGCTCGCGTTCGGTTTTTCGGATCGGCGGGTATTCGAGGGTCGCTGACTGACGGTGCGGGCGGTGCTCGGACGGCTCGCCGAGAAGAGGAGGAGAGCCTTGAGAGTCCTTTTAGCCGCATTGCTTGGGTCGGCTGCGATCACCGCTGCGCTGCCCTCTGCGGGCGGCGCGGCCGCGTCCGCGCCGACGTTCGCTCCACCGATTTACGTGGATCAGCAGCTAGCCGGCGGCGAACCCGAGGTGTTCGCTGACACCCTCCACGGGACGCTCGTCTACACCGCCCACGAGGGAACGACGCACCTCTACCGAGACGGGCTGACCAGCTCCCCTTGGGGCAACTTCAGCTTCGTGACCAACTACTGCAACCAGGTCAACATCTGGACCTCGCCCGATGGTGGGACGAACTGGTATCGCGACCGGTACCTCGGCTCACCGTGTCCAACCAACCCGAGTCAGACCGGATTCAGCGACCCCGATCTGACGCAGGACGCGGGCGGCCGCGTCTACAACACCGGGATCGATCTCGTCAACGACGCGCTGTTCTCGTCGGTCGACGGCGGCAAGACCTGGGACCGGGGAACGGCGTTCTGCCATGACGGTGATCGACCGTGGCTCGCGGGCGGCAAGGCGAACCAGGTTTTCATGGGAACGAATGCCCAGGAAGGAACCAGTTCGACCGGGCACGAGGTGTTCGTCTCGAACGACGGCGGCAACAGCTGCAGCGTGACGGGGATCGACGGAACGGGATCCCTTCCCGACGGCGGGTCGTTCACCGGTGACGGAAAGCTCTACTACGACAAGCTGACCGGGACGCTCGTGGAGCCTGCTCTCTTCGATCATCCCGACGGCAGCTTCGGCGTCGGCATCAGCACGCTGCCTGCCGGTGGGTCGAAGTTCACGCCGCACGAGGCGGTCCGCGGGACGTCGATGTTCGCGCACTGGCCGGCGATCGCGATCGACCGCGGCGGCGCGGTCTACGTGACCTGGGATACCAACGACCGACAAGCCGGGACGAGCGGCGGTTGCGACGGAGCCGAGACCCCTGCCCCGAACTCGATCATGCTCGTCTCGACCAAGAATCTCGGCGCGACGTGGTCGAAGCCCGCTGTTGTCGCGCATCCCGGCACGCGGGTCTTTTGGCCCTGGATCGCGGCCGGTGACTCGGGGAAGGTCTCCGTGATCTGGTACCAGACCGAGTCGCAGGACGGCATGCCCGACCTCGACTGCCAGACGGGACACATCCACGTGATGGAGGCGTCCATCACGGGCGCGGCCGGCAAGAACCCGACGACCGCGACCGTCGACGCGGCCGGCCGCGTCGTTCACATCGGCTGGGTGTGCCAGGGCGGCACGCTCTGTGTCGTCACCGGCCAGGATCGCAGGCTCGGCGATTACTTCACGAACGCGCTGGACAGCCGCGGCTGCGTGCTGATCGCAACGGGTGACACCCGGCTGACCGATCCGACGACCGGCGGTCCACTCCCGACGGCGCGACCGCTCTTCATCCACCAGAACGGAGGCCCGCGCCTGATCGGCAACGGCAATTGTTCGTAGGACGACCTCGGGGTCAGGTCTTGCGTTGCGAGACCTGACCCACCCTCCGAAGCGCAGCTAGCATCGTGAGCGTGGCCATGGGCGAAAGCGCCGGAGGCCCCTCCTTCCCGCCGATGAATGAGCGATGGGCGGCGATTCTCCGCGGCGAGCACCCGCTTCGGTTTGCCCAACGCGCCGGGCGGCGCGCTTTCGCGATCGCGCCCAGCTCCACGCGTTGCAAGCTCTGCAACGCACCGTTTACAGGAATGTCGGCCGGCGCCTTCAGGCTGTGTGGGTATGGGCAGTCACGAAAGAACCCGCAGCTCTGCGCTCGCTGCGTCGAATCCGCTCCGGAAGGGGGGGCGGTCGTCCCGCTGTCGGTCCTCTTTGCCGACGTGCGCGGCTACACGTCGCTGACCGAGCGGCTCGGCCCGATCGGGGCAACCGCTCTCGTCAACCGGTTCTACGAGGCAGCCTCGAAAGCGTTTCTACCGTTCGGAGGCCTTCTCGGTCAGATCGCGGGGGACGAAGTCATGGTGCTCTTCGTCCCCGGTCTCGCGGGCCGCTCGTATTGCGAGAAGGCAGTCCGGGCCGCAGCGTCACTCCTCGACGCAGCCGGCTATGGCAAGTCGGCGTCGAGCTGGATCGACGTGGGAGTGGGGATCGCGAGCGGGGAGGAATTCGTTGGGAACGTCGGTGGCGGTGGTTTCAAGGATTTCACCGCGATCGGGGACGTGACGAATACTGCTGCAAGGTTGACGTCCACCGCCCAGGCGGGGGAGATCGTGCTGGACGCGGCCACCCACAGCGCCGTCGTGGACGACTACCCGGGGGCCGAGAGGGAGCTACTTTCCTTGAAAGGGAAGAGAGCCGATGTCGAGGCCTTCCGGCTTCGTCTTTCTTAGGGAGTCGTTCCCGTCATCATGTTTCCGGCCTGCATTGGCATCTTCGGGTTGGACGCCTTGCCCTTCATGACCACGGGAGCGAGTCCGGCTGCGACCAGCGCTCCGATGGCAACGACCGTTGCGACCTGACGCACGAGTCGGCGGCTCGCGCGGACGAAGACGAACACTGCGAGAACGACGACGCCAACGTCGAACAGCGAGCTGATCCACCAAGGCCACCACCAGTCCCGAGCCATACGCGGAGTATGACCCCCTTTCGAAGCGCTAGTTGATCGTGGGACAGACCGCCGGCTGGGGCTGGTCCACCCTGATTCCCGTGTTCGGCGTTCCACGCGGAAGGACGTAGAGCGTGTACACGACGAAGGGGACCGTTCCCTCGTTGTGGACGGAGTGAAGCTCGGTCGGCATCTGAGCGAAGCCGGTTCCGACGCCGAGCTTCGTCCCTACACACTCCGAGCCGACGGCGCGATAGATCGTGGCCTCTCCCTGGAGTACGGCAACGAAGGTCGCGCCTGGGTGCGTATGCCAGCCGGACGAGCCTCCCGGCTGAATCGTCGCCTGCTGAAAGGCGGTGTCGCAAGGGTTCGTCGGGTCGCAAGTGATCGCCCTCTGGACGGAGCCGACGTTGAACTTGACCGTCCTCCTGATCACGCCACTCTTCGTCTTGATTCTGATCGTTCGCTTGACCACGGCGACCTTGGGAACTCCGAACGTGTAACTCTGGTCGAAGATGCCGCGGGCCAGGATCGTGCTCGCGAACCCCACGCCTGGCGTCGCAGACGCCGTCTCGGTGGACAGGAGCTTGGGGACACCGTAGGTAACGAGGGCACCGGCAACCACCCCTGTCGCCGCGGCGGTGGCTATCGCGAGTGCAACTGGTCTCCGGTGCGGCTTCACGGTCATCTCCTTATCGCTGAACATCTGTTCGATTGTGTCACCGGCTGTTCTTAGTCACAAGACGGACGACAGGCGGCTCGTCTTCCGCAGAACTACAGGTCGATCGTCGGAAGGTCTAGCCCGTCGGCCCGCTCCAGGGCCGCGAGCGCAACGGCCAGGTCCTGGATCGCCAGGCCGGTCGAGTCGAAGATCGTGATGTCGTCCGGCGAGTGCCGACCCTCGTCTGCTCCCGCGAGGACGTCGCCGAGCTGCGTCACATCGTTCCGGCTCACCGCACCCGCCTCGACCGCGTGCATCAGGTCTCCGTTGTGGCTCGCCTGCTCCCAGTCATCGCAGAAGGCGCGGACGCGCGCGAGCTCCTCCACCGCGATCTCGGCCTTGCCGGGGCCGTCTGCGCCCATCAGGCTCGCGTGCTGGCCCGGCTGCATCGAGCCTGCGCCGAGCACGATCTCCCGGCCGGGCGTGACGGTCACGAGCAAATCGGCGGCCAGGGCTTCTTCGCGGCTCGCGGCGACGCGGGCGCCGAGCTCCTCCGCGGCCTGCGTCGCGCGCTCCTCATCGACGTCCCAGAGCAGGACGTCGCGGCCGCGTGCCAGGAACGTCCGCGCGGCTGCTTGGCCGTTCACGCCGGCGCCGATCACCGCTGCGCTAGCAGCGTCTGCGCGTCCGAGCGTCTCCGCGGCAAGCACGGCCGCGGCGCCCGTTCGAAGCGCGGTGACGGCGCCTGCGTCGAGGACGGCACGCAGCACGCCGTTGGACGCGTCGGAGAGGAGCACCACGCCCATGACGGTGGGGAGCCCGGCGGCCGGATTGCCGGGATACGAGGTCACCCACTTCAGCAGCGCGTGACCGCCGCCGAGGGCGGGCATGGCTCGGAAGTCCCCGGCCGGATAGGCCGGGACGTAGACCTTCGGCGGCATCGTCCACTCCCCGCGCGCGTACGCGACGAAGGCGTCGCGGACGGCCTCGAGCGCACGCTCGGGAGGGACCGCGGCGAGGACGTGCTCGGCACTGAAGACCGGAATCACGACTAGAGAGCCTTGACGCTGGCGATCAGATTCGCGACCGATGCCTTCGCGTCGCCGAAGAGCATCACGGTCTTCGGGTCGACATAGAGCTCATTGTCGATCCCCGCGAAGCCCGGGCTCATCCCGCGCTTCAGCACCACGATGTGCTGCGCGCGGTCGACGTCGAGGATCGGCATGCCGTAGATCGGGCTCCCCGGCGAGTTGCGCGCGGCCGGATTCGTGACGTCGTTCGCGCCGATCACGAGCGCGACGTCGGTGCGCGGGAACTCCGGGTTGACCTCGTCCATCTCCTTGAGCTGCGGATACGGGACGTTCGCCTCGGCGAGCAGCACGTTCATGTGGCCCGGCATCCGCCCGGCGACCGGATGGATCGCGTAGCTCACGTCGACGCCTTTCGCCTCGAGCATGTCGGCGAGCTGGCGGACGTCGTGCTGCGCCTGCGCGACGGCCATTCCGTAGCCCGGCACGATCACGACTCGCTGGGCGTAGGCGAGCATGACCGCAACGTCCTCCGCGCTCGCGGAGCGCACCGAGCCGCCGTTGGCGCCGGCCGCCGCAGGCCCGGCCGCTACGCCCGGTGCGATCTGGCCGAACGCACCGAACAGGACGTTGGCGATCGAGCGGTTCATCGCGCGCCCCATCAGAATCGTGAGCAGGGTGCCCGACGCGCCGACGAGCATCCCGCTCACGATCAGCACGTTGTTCTCGAGCTCGAACCCCGTCGCGGCCGCGGCGAGCCCGGTGAAGGCGTTGAGCAACGAGATCACGACCGGCATGTCCGCGCCGCCGATCGGCAAGACGAACAGGACGCCGAAGACGAGCGAGCCTCCGATCAGCGCCGCGACCAGCCACTGGCGCTCGGCGCCGGCCACGACGGCGATCCCCGCCGCCAGGATCGCTGCGAACAGGAGCCCGTTCACGACCTGCTGGCCGCGATAGACGATCGGGCGGCCGCGGATCAGCTCCTGCAGCTTCGCGAACGCGACGAGGCTTCCGGCGAACGAGATGCTGCCGATCAACGCCGAGAGGACGATCGTCGCGCTGATGTCGTACTGCAGGTGGCCGGCCAGCGGTGCCCGGATGTGGAACTCCGCGAGCGAGACGAGCGCCGCCGCTCCGCCCCCGACGCCGTTGAACAGCGCCACCATCTGCGGCATCGCGGTCATCTTCACCCGGCGGCCGGCCACGGCCCCGAACGCGCCGCCGACCAGCATCCCGACCGCGATCTCCCAGTAGCTGACGATCTCGCTCTGCGCAAACGTGACCGCGATCGCGATCAGCATCCCGACCGCGCCGATCCAGTTGCCGCGCCGCGCCGTCGCCGGATTCGAGAGGAACTTGAGCGCGAGGATGAAGGTCACGATCGTGACCAGGTACAGCAGATTCGTGAGGTTGCCGCTCAATCCGCGTCGCGCTGCGGCGGCTCGCGTTTCTTGAACATCTCGAGCATCCGGTCGGTCACGACGAAGCCGCCGACCACGTTCGCCGACGCGAGCACGACCGCGACGAGCCCGAGGACCAGCGTCAGCGTGTCCTTGTGATCCAGCCCCGCGACGAGCATGGCACCGACGATCACGATCCCGTGGATCGCGTTCGTGCCGGACATGAGCGGTGTGTGCAGCAGTGTCGGCACCTTCGAGATGACCTCGAAGCCGAGGAAGATCGCGAGCACGAGGATCGTGATCTCGAAGACGAGCAGTGCCCCGTGACTCACGCGGCGACCTCCTCGCGCCGGGTCACGCAGGCGCCGCCCGTGATCTCGTCGTCGAAGTCCAGCTGCAGCTCGCCTTCGGGCGCCAGGTGCTGGAGCAGTGCAGTGACGTTGCGCGCGTACAGCGAGCTCGCGTGGTACGGCATCGTGGCCGGAAGGTTCGTCAGCCCGACGATCGTCACGCCGTCTCGCTCGACCTCGGCGCCCGGCTCGGTCAGCTCGCAGTTCCCTCCCGCCTCGGCGGCGAGGTCGACGATCACGGAGCCGGGGCGCATCGCCGCGACGGTGGACGCGGGAATCAGCTTCGGCGCCGGACGCCCGGGAACGAGGGCAGTCGTGATCACCACGTCGTAGTCCGCCATCACCCGGGCGAGCTCGTCCTGCTGGCGCTGCTGTTCGTCGGCGGTCAGCTCGCGAGCGTACCCGCCTTCCGTTTCCTCGCCGGTCACGCCCAGATCGAGGAACGTCGCGCCGAGGCTCTCCACCTGCTCGCGCACAGCCGGGCGGACGTCGAATCCCGCGACGACGGCCCCGAGCCGCCGCGCGGTGGCGAGTGCCTGCAAACCCGCAACCCCGGCGCCGAGCACGAGCACCTTCGCCGGCGCGACCGTTCCCGCGGCGGTCATCAGCATGGGGAAGAACCGAGGCAGCCGGTCGGCCGCGATCAAGACGGACTTGTAGCCGGAGACGGTGGCCTGGGAAGAGAGCGCGTCCATCGCCTGCGCGCGCGTGATCCGCGGGATCGACTCCATCGCAAAGGCGATCACGCCGCGCTCGCCGAGCCGCTCGATTCCCTCCCGGTCGGTCAAAGGCTGCAAGAACGCCACGAGCACTTGACCGTCGCGCAGCCGTCCGGCCTCCTCCGAGCTCGGCTTCTGGACCTTGACGACCGCGTCGGCCTCCCACGCTCCGCCCCCGACCGTCGCGCCGGCCTGCGCGTAGGCCTCGTCGAGGAAGGACGCCCGCTCGCCGGCGCCCGGCTCGAGCTCGATCTCGAAGCCCGCCTGGACGAGTCGTCCAATGCTCTCCGGGACGAGCGCGACGCGCCGCTCGCCGACCGCCGACTCGCTCGGGACCCCGATCCTCACGGGCGCTAACTCTATTCGTTCATCATTCGTCGTCGTGCCGCGGCTGAGCCCGCTTCGAGCCGGGATCGCCCTCGCGGCGCTCGTCGGCCTCTCGACCACCCTGCGCTGGTGGGCGGCGGAGCGGATCCCGACTCCGTGGATCGCGCCGGACGAGATGCTGTACGGGCTGCTCGGCCGCAGCCTGTGGGAGCACGGCAACCTGCACCTGCTGGGCCAACCGACGCGTTTCTTCAGCCTGGTCTCGCCGGCGCTCGCGGGCGGGCCGCTGCGGATCGGGAATCTCGAGACGGGCTACGACCTGCTGAAAGGACTGCAGGCGCTCGCCATGTCGCTCGCGGCCGTGCCGGTCTACCTCTGGGGACGCGCGTTCCTCACTCGGGCTGGGGCGCTCGTTGCCGCGGCGCTCAGCCTCGCGATCCCCGGGCTCGTCTACTCCGGCCTCGTCATGACCGAGGTCGCGTTCTACCCGATCCTGCTGCTCGCGGCGTGGGCGATCGCGCGGGCGCTCGTTCGCGCCACGGTGGGCTCGCAGGTGCTCGCGCTCGGCGCGTTCGCGCTCGCCTCGCTGACGCGCCTGCAGGCGGCGGTGCTCGTGCCGGTGTTCTTCACCGCGCTGGCGATCGATCTCGCGCTCGCGCGCGAGCGCAGCCGGGTGCGTAGGTTCTGGCCGTTCGCCGCGGGGACGGCCGTATTGGCCGTCCTCTGGGGCGCCTACCGCCTGCGCCACGGTGGCCCATTCAGCCAGGTCCTCGGCGGCTATCAAGCCGCGGGGGAGACGCACTACTCGGTGGTGGACGCGCTGCGCTTCGTCCTCTACCACGCCGAATACACGCTCGTCTTCACGGGCGTCGTTCCGGTCTGCGCCTTCGCGCTGCTGCTCATCCAGGGGGTGCGCAGCCGGCCGGAGACCGAAGTGCGTGCGTACCTCGCCACGACGAGCGCACTGACCGTCTGGCTCGTCGCCGAGGTCGGGATCTTCGCCTCGCGCCACGTCGGGCTACTCGCCGAGCGCAATCTGTTCGGGCTAGCACCGCTCTTCTTCCTCGGACTGATGCTCTGGATCGAGCGCGGTCTCGCGCGGCCCCGGATCGGCACGGCTGCGGTCGCGCTCGGTGCGGCCCTGCTGCTGGTCGCCCTGCCGGTGGCGAGGTTCGTCTCGCTGCCCGCGCTCCCGGACACCTTCACGCTGATCCCGCTCTATCGCCTCGGCGTCCACTACCCGCAGGTGAACCTCGAGCTGGTCGCGACCCTCGTACTCCTGGCCGGAGTCGTGGTCTTCGTGCTCGTGCCGCGGCGCTTCGCCCTGGCCGTCCCCGCGGCGCTCATCCTCGTCTTCGCCGCCGTCTCCGTCTCGGCGGGCCGCGTCGTCGCGGGCCAGGCAGCGCTCGTCCAGCCCGGCACCCTCGGCCCGGATCAGCGCTGGATCGACAAGTCGGCCGGGGGCCCGGTTGCCTACGTCTACACGGGCGACGTCTACTGGAGCTCGGTCTGGGAAAGCGCCTTTTGGAATCGCCGGATCGAGGCCGTCTACGACCTGCTCTTGGCGCAGGTTCCCGGCGGCCTCCCACAGCCGTCGGTCGGGCCGTACGAGGACGGGCGGGTCGTGACCGCGGACGGGAAAGGGCTCCGGTGGCCCTTCGTCGTCGCGTCGAACTCGATCACCTGGCGCGGCACGCGCATCGCCGACTCGACTGCCGGCCTGGCGCTCTGGCGCCTCGAGCCGCCGTTTCGGATGGCGACGTGGGTGCAGAACGTCCAGTACAACGGCCTGGTGGACGCACACGCGAAGATCTTCGCCTACGACTGTCGTCGGGGAGCGTTCCGCGTCGCGCTGCAGGCTCCCGGTCGACGGAGCGTCCGTCTGCTCCGGAACGAGCGTGCGTTTCGGCGCTTTGAATTGGCGGCGAGCGACAGGATCGCTCTCACCGTCCCCGTCTCGGCGCCGGCCGGTCACCGGCTGTGCTCGTTCGACCTCCTGACGAACGCCCCGGTCAAGGTGACCAGGTTCGCGTTCGAGCCGGCGCGGCCGTGACGCGCATCCGTCGTCCCGGCTTCCTCCTCGCCGGCCTCGTCCTCGGTTCGACGCTCGTCCGCTTCGCGGCCGCACGCGGCGTCCACACGCCGTGGATCATGCCGGACGAGGTCATCTACGGCGAGCTGGGGAAGAGTCTCTACCACTCGGGCCGCTTCGAGGTCTTGGGCGAGCACATCGGCTTCTTCGGACTGGTCGTTCCAGCCCTCGTCGGCGGCCCGCTCTCGGTTTCGGATCTCGAGCGCGGCTACCACTGGCTGAAGCTCCTTCAGGCGCTCGTGATGTCGCTGACGGCGGTGCCGGTCTACCTCTGGGCGCGCTCGCTCGCCGGGCCAAGATGGGCGCTCGTCGCCGCGGCGCTGACCGTTGCGATCCCCGGGCTCGCGTACTCGGGCCTCGTGATGACGGAGGTGGCGTTCTATCCGGCGCTCGTCCTCGCGGCGTGGGCGACGGCGCGCGCGCTCGAGCGGCCGACGCTCCGACGCCAGGGCTGGCTCGTCGCTGCCTGCGCGCTGGCGGCGATGACGCGGCTCCAGGCGTTCGTGCTGCTGCCGGTATTCGTAACCGCCGTCGCGCTGAAGGCCGCGTTCGAGCGGCGGCCTCGCGAGGCACTCCGGCTCTGGCCGGCGGCCGCCGGTCTCGTTGCGCTCGCCGGCGTCTGGGCCGCCTGGCGGCTCGCCGGTGGCGCTCCCTTGAGCGCCGTCTTCGGCGCCTACGCTCCCGCGGGAGAGTCGCACTACGACGTCGGGGAAGCGCTGCGCTTTGCGCTCTACCACCTCGGCGACGAGCTGCTGTTTGCGGGGATCTTCCCGCTCTGCGCCGTCGGACTGCTGCTCGCGGTGCGCGAACGGTCGCGCGCCCTCGACGCCTACCTGGCGACGGTCCTTGCACTGTCCTTCTGGCTCACGCTCGAGGTCGGAGTCTTCGCGTCCACGCACGTCGGATACCTCGCGGAGCGAAACCTCTTGCCGCTGGCGCCGATCCTCTTCGTCGGGCTCGCGGCATGGCTGCACCTCGGGGGGCCGAGGCCGGTGCTTCCGACGATCGCAGTCTGCGGTGCGGCGCTCGCGCTCGTGATCGCAATGCCCGTGAAACGACTCGTCTCGCCGGACGCGTTTCCGAACTCCTTCACGATGCAGCCGCTGATCGAGTACGAGCACCACCACCCGAGCGCCAGCCTCGACCTGCTGCTCACGGTCGTCGCAATCGTGGCGCTCGCCTGTTTCGCGACCGCACCCCGACGGCTTCTCGTCCTCCTGCCGACCATGCTGGCGATCCTGTTCGTCTGGACGTCGGTCTCCGCCAGCCGCGAGATCGTCCGGCTGGCGAGCTTCCTCCAGGTCATCTCGACGGGCCCCCAACGGCGGTGGATCGACGTCCGGGCGGACGGGCCGGCGGCGTACGTCTACATCGGCGAGCAGAACTGGCCCGTCGTCTGGGAGAACGTCTTCTGGAACCGGCGCATCCAGCGCGTCTACGACGTCGAAGGAGCGTCGGTCCCCGGAGGCATGCCCCAGGAGCAGATCGCGCCGCGTGACGACGGCCTGTTGCTCGCCGGGGGCCGGCCCGCTCGCCCCCGCTACGCCGTGGCCCAGTATCCGCTCGCCTTCGTGGGGCAGGCGATCGCGACCGCGGGAGACGGCCTGGTGCTGTGGCGCCTCGAACCGCCTTTCCGTCTCTCCGTGTGGACGCAGCGGGTCGCCGGCCACGTCCGCGTGCTGGCGTACGGCTGCCGGGGAGGCTCGCTGCGGTTGAAGCTGCAGGGCCCGCTGCCGGAGGACGTCCAGTTCCGCCGCAACGACGCTCCCTACGCGCACGTTCGGCTGGATGCGTCCGGGCGCTGGAGCGGCTCGATCCCGGCCAGGCCACCGAGGCCGAACGGGCTCTGCACCTTCGACGTGCTCACCGCGCCGGCCGTGACCGCACCGACCGTCGTCTTTCGCCGCTAGCCTGATTTGGATGCGCAGGCTCCTCCTCGCGGCGCTCGCGGCGTTGGTGCTCGTCCCCGGGGGCTCCGCCGGCCCGCGCGCGGTGCCGCGGTTCAAGCACGTGTTCGTGATCGTCTTCGAGAACAAGGAGCGTCCCGCGGTGCTCGGCTCCGCCCCGACCTTCGACGCTCTCGGGGCGCGGTATGCCCAGCTCACCGGCTATCGCGGCGTGACCCACCCGAGCCTCCCGAACTATCTCGCCCTCGTCTCAGGCTCAACGCAGGGCATCGACTCGGACTGCACGGACTGCGCCGTCTCCGCCGCGAGCCTCGCCGACTCGCTCGACCGCGCGAACAAGACGTGGAAGACCTATGCGGAAGGACTGCCGTCGCCGGGCTGGACCGGACCCTGGCAGGGGCGCTACGCGAAGAAGCACGATCCGTTCCTCTACTTCAACGCTGTGCTCGCCAAGCCCGCGCGGCGGAACCGCGTCGTTCCGCTCGGACAGCTCTGGCGCGACCTCTCGCGGCGCAAGCTGCCCGACTTCGCCCTGCTCGTCCCCGATATGTGCAACAGCATGCACGACTGCCCGGTCCGGACCGGAGACGCGTGGCTCGCCCGCGTCACGAAGCCGCTGCTCAAGAGCCCGGAACTCAAGAACAGCGTGATCTTCGTGATCTTCGACGAGGGCTCGAGCGACGTCGGCGGAGGCGGAGAGACGCTCGCGCTCGCGCTCGGCCCGGCCGTCCGACCCGGATCGAGGTACGCACCCGTGCTGAACCACTACGGGCTCTTGCGGACGATCGAGGATGCGTGGGGCCTCCGCCGGCTCGGCCAGTCGGCGGGCGCCCAGCCCATTACCGGCATCTGGCGCTAGATCGCCGGTCTAAAGACTCGACCAGACCTCGACCTTCGTGCGGGTGCGCCGAATGACCTCGTCCGTGAACTCCGACGTGCCCGCGTGGCCGCTGAGATCGGCTGTGCGCACCCCTTCGGAGACTGCTTCGAGACAGGCCTCGCGGATCGCGCGGCCTGCCTGCTGCGCCTCCTCGCTCCCGTAGGCGAGCAGCGCCGCGCCCGCGAGGATCATCGCCATCGGGTTCGCGACGTTCTTGCCCTCGAGGGACGGCGCGGTGCCGTGCGCTGCCTCGGCCATCACGGCTCGGGGCACGTACTCCTCGTCGAAGGCGACGAGCAGCGACTCCGACCCGGCGATCGAGCCGAAGAGCGGCAGGACGAGGTCGGAGAGGATGTCCCCGTCGCGGTTCAACGCAGGGATCACGAGCGGCGCCCCGGTCGACGCGATCAGGAGCGCGAAGGTCGCGTCGATCAGCTGCGGCTCGTAGGGCACGTCCGGATGGCGCTCGGCCGCCCTGTCCATCTCCTCCTTGAGCATGCCCTCGTAGGTTGGGCTGACCGTGTACTTCGGCCCGCCGAAGACCTTCGCACCCGTGCGCTCCGCCTGGCGAAAGGAGAACTCGGCGACCGACCGGCAGATCCGCCGCTCGATCCGCTCGGTGCGGTACGCGACCTCGTCGTCGCCCTCGCCCTCGCGCCATTCCTTCGCGCCGTAGGCATCGCCGACCGCCATCCGTACGATCGAGATCGGCGCGTGCACGCCGCCGAGCGGGACGACTCCCGGGATCCGCCGGCCGGTTCGCACGATGACCTGGCCACTGATCTCCTCCCGGAGGATGCGGTTCGGAGAGCCCACGTCGTCGCGGCCTTCCGGTGTCACCGTCGCGGCTTTCAAGCCGAGTCCGTGCTCGCGAATCTGCGCGGCGGCCTCGTAGACGATCCGGTTGTCGGTCGCCCGGCGGGACTCCAGCGAGAGGTCGAACCGAGGAAACTCGAGCTCGACCCCGATCACGTCGGGTTGCAGCACACGAAGTGCTTCCTCGAGCAATTCCTGGCCGGTCTGATCGCCCTCGAGGACGACAATCGTGTTGGCGTCCATGGTCCGGCGATTCTACTGGCGCGATTAGCGAGGCCCGGGCGCGGACACGATGGGTGCCTATGGCGCGGAAAGGAGGCTGGCGACGCGAGGGCTCGAAGCGGCGATTTCGCTACGTCGACTCGCGCGGAAGGGCCATCACCGACGAAGCAAAGCTCGCGCGGATCGAGGCGCTCGTCATTCCTCCCGCCTGGAAAGACGTGTGGATCTCGCCGCGCGCCGGCGCGAAGCTGCAGGCGACCGGCGTCGATGCGGCCGGCCGGCGCCAGTACCTCTACCACCCCGAATTCCGTGCGCAACAGGAGCAGGCGAAGTACGACAAGCTGATCCGCTTTGCGGAGGCGCTGCCCGAGCTTCGCGCCGCGATGGCGGAGCACATGGAGCGCGACACCTATGACCGGCTTCGCGTCTCTGCGATTGCGGTTCGACTCATCACCCAGACGTGGTTTCGCCCCGGGTCGGAGCGCTACGTGAGGGAATCCCGGACGTACGGCGTGACGACGCTGACGCGGCGACACATAGCGGTACTCGGGAAAAGGATCACCTTCAGCTTCCGTGGCAAGCACAAGGTGCTCGTCCGGACTGCCCTCGTCGACTCGGAGCTCGCGGCGGCCGTGCGCGAGCTGCTCGAGTTGCCCGGCGGCCGGCGGGTCTTCCGCTACGAGGAGGACGGGACGATTTCGAACCTCCACTCACGGCGGCTGAACGACTACATCCGTGAATACCTCGGCGAAGAGTTCAGCGCCAAGGACTTTCGCACCTGGGGAGGCACGCTGCTGGCCGGGATCGCGCTTGCCGAGCGCGGTGTTTCGGAGTCGGAAACCGAGGCGAAGCGCAACGTCGCGTCCGTGATGAGGGCTGTCGCGGAGCGGCTCGGAAATACGCCGGCTGTCACCCGCGCTTCATACGTGAGTCCCGCGGTCGTCGAGCAGTATCTCGATGGGCGGACGATCGAGGATTTCCGGCCTCGGCATTTGCGGATCGTGTCCGCACGCGATATCGGGCTCGACCTCGAGGAGCAAGCGCTCCTGAGCCTGCTGCGCTCGTGGAGAATCCGTCGTGCACGCGCGGCGGCCTAGTTAGACCGGATTCATTGCGGTAGGGTAAGCGCGCCCATTCAGGTATCTCAAGGAGGAATCTTGGCTCGAAAGACAGTGCTCGTCTGCGACAATTGTGGCGCTGAGGTCGGAGACAACAAAGGCGCGACGATGCGCATGACATTCACCGACGCCCGCCGTGGCGCGAGGCAGGCGGATCTCTGCGACGACTGCGCGGGCAAGATGCCCGGCCACGCGGCAGCTCGACGCGGCCGCCGGCCGAAGTCGGCGACGGTCGCCGCCTAACCGAACCTTGTCGCCGGAGCGGCGGGGCGGAGCAACGCCGCCCCGCCCATCCTTCTGACGCCCTTTCGCGCACGTTCCGGGTTTCTCCGGGATGCGCGCGCGGAGCCGTCCAACCCGCGCTCTATCCTGGGTAGGTGGGTCTGAGGTTGCTGGCTGGCCCGGCGAATGCCGGGAAGGTGGAGCTCTTGCTCGACCGCTATCTCGACGTCCTCGATCGGTCGCCTGTTCTGATCGTGCCGAACCGGGCGGACGTCAACCGCATCGAGCTCGAACTGGTGCGGCGCCGGCCTGCGCTGCTCGCAGGCGAGATCGCGACGTTCGACGACGTTTTCCGCCGGCTCGCGCGCTCCTCGCCCGCCGCCCGGCCGGTCGCGACCGAGCTCCAGCGGCTCTTCGTCGTCCGCCGTGCGATCGCGACCGCGTCGCTGAACGGGCTTTCGCGCTCGGCGCGCTTCGGGGGGTTCGCCGATGCGCTGCTGTCCGCGGTCTCGGAGCTCGAGTCGGGGCTCGTCGATCCCGCGGAGCTCGACGGCGACCTCGCCGGGCTCTATGGCGCCTATCGCACCGAACTCGCCCGGCTGGAGCTCTGGGACAGCGATCTCCTGCGCCGACACGCCGCCGAGCGGCTCGCGAGCGACCTCGACGCGTGGCACGGCGAGCCGGTCTTCGCGTACGGATTCGAGGATCTCACCGGCGCGGAGTGGTCGCTCCTCGAGGCGCTCGCGGCGCGCGCCGAGGTGACCGTGTCGCTTCCGTACGAGCCCGGTCGCCCAGCGTTCGCCTCGCTTGCACGCACTGCCGAGGATCTCGCCGGGCTCGCGAACGGCGCCGTCGAGGAGCTGCCGCCGAAGTGGTCCGACTACGCTCATCCCGCGATCGCGCACGTCGAGCGGCACCTGTTCAGCGACGCAGCCTCGGTCGAGGCACCGCCGATCGAGGGCGCGATCCGGTTCTTCGAAGGGGCGGGTGCGCGCGGCGCGCTCGAGCTCGTGACCGAGGAGGTCGCGGCCCTGCTGCGCTTCGGGATGGATCCGGAGCAGATCGGAATCGTCTGTCCCTCGCTCGACCGGCTGCGAGCGCCCATCGAGACGGCGTTCGGGACTTTCGGACTGCCGTTCGCCTTCGAGGGCTACGGCAAGCTTGGCCAGACGCCCTTCGGGCGCGCGCTGCTCGCGCTGCTCCGATTCGCGTGGGTCGGCGGCGGCCGCTCCGACGTCTTCTCGTTCCTGCGTAGCCCGTATTCGGGAATCCCGCGTCCCGGAGTCGACTTCGTGGAAGGGCGGCTGCGCGGGCGAGCGGTTCATACGCCCGAGCGGATCGTCGAGGAGTTCGCGCACCTGCGCGGGGCGCCGATCCCGCACCTCGACACGCTTCAGGGCGCGGCCGACCCGGTGGTGGCGGTGCGCGAGCTGGTTCCGGCGATGCTCCGCGCTGCCTACGGGCTCGAGGGCCCGCCGGTCGGCGAGTCCTCTCGCGCCGACCTGCGGGTGGCCGCGACCGTCGAGCGGGCGCTCGAGGAGCTCGACGCCTGGCGGCGGCGTGGGGAGGACCTGTCCCGCGAGGACGTGTTCGGCGGCCTCGAGCGCACAGAGGTGCGACTGGCCGCCGCAGCGGAAGGGCGCGTCACCGTCACCGACGTCCTGCGGGCCCGCACGCGCCGGTTCCAGGCCGTCTTCGTGCTCGGGCTCGAGGAGGGCTCGTTCCCCCGCCGCGGACGCGAGACGCCGTTCCTCGACGACGACCGGCGCCGTGAGCTGGCCGACAAGCGAGGCGCCCGGTTGCTGCGGCCCGACAGCGTGAGCCGAGACCGCTATCTCTTCTACACGGCCTGCACGCGCGCCACGGAGCGCCTCTACCTCGTTCGCGAGGCGGCCACCGACGACGGCAGCCCGCGCGAGGCGAGCCCGTTCTGGGACGAGCTGGAGTCGCTCTTCCCCGAGGACGACGTCGTCCGCTGGACACGCCGCCGGCCGCTCTCCACGCTCACGTGGCCGCTCGAGAGCGCACCGTCCGAGCGCGAGCGGCTGCGCGGGCTCGCGGCGCTCGCCGCTATCGACCGCGACGACGCCGAGCACGTCGCGCGCGCCTACGCCTGGGACCGGCGCCTGCAGCGCGCGCTCCGCGCCTTCGACCGGAAGACACGACTCACGCATCCGCTCGTGCTCGAACGGCTCGCGCAGCGCACGACTTTCAACGTCACCGAGCTCGAGCGCTTTGCCGACTGCTCGTCAGCCTGGTTCGTCGAGCGCTTCCTCGACCCGAAGACGATCGACGCCGACGTCGACGCGAAGCTCCGCGGCAGCGTTGCCCACACCGCCCTGCACCGCTTCTTCGCCGGCCTGCCGAAAGAGGTCGGGACCGAGGGCGTGCAGGCCGAGCGCGTCGACGACTCGGTGCGGTTCATGCGCAAGTGCCTGGATCACGCGCTTTCCGGCGTGCGCATGGAGATGACCGAGATGCAGCGGCGCGAGCTCGACCAGTCGCTGTGGCGCGACCTCGAGGCGCTCGTCCGCGAGGAGGCGCAGGACGACCGGCCGCTCGTGCCGCGCCGATTCGAGGTGCTCTTCGGCTCCGAGCGGGCGCCTCAGGAGCTGCAGCGTGGGCTCGAGATCGGGGGGATCAAGCTCTCGGGAAAGATCGACCGCATCGACGTCGATCCCTTCAGTGCGCGCGGGATCGTCCAGGATTACAAGTCGGGCAAGCACGCCCATTCGGCGCGGGAGATCGAGACCGAGCTGCGGCTGCAGATCCCGCTGTACATGCTGGTCCTGCGCGATCTCGTCGGGATCGAGCCGCTCGGCGGCGTGTACCGGCCGCTCGCGGGCGAGCGCCGGGCGCGCGGGTTGCTGCGCGCGGCAGACGGCGAGACGCTTCCCGGGTACGTCAAGACGGACTACCTCGACGAGGACGCGTTCTGGGAGCAGGTCGAGGGCGCGAAGGTGAAGGCGGGCGAGCTCGCGGAGCGGATCCGCCTCGGCGACGTCCGCCACGACCCGAAGGGCGGCGAGTGCCCGAGCTGGTGCTCGCTGTGGCGCGTGTGCCGGATCAAGCGGGCATGACGCAGCAGCTCAATCCGGAGCAGGTCGCGGCCGTCGAGGCGCGGGGCGAGGTCTTCGTCTCGGCGGGCGCGGGCACCGGCAAGACGTCCGTCCTCGTCGAGCGGTTCGTCCGGGCGGTCTGCGACGACGGGCTCGACGTCGACTCGCTGCTCGTCATCACCTACACGCGCAAGGCGGCGGCCGAGCTTCGCTCCCGCATCCGTGCCGCGTTGCACGAGCGCGGTCGGCCCGATCTCGCCCGCGAGCTCGACGGTGCCTGGATCTCGACCATCCACGGCTTCTGCCTGCGCCTGCTGAAGGCGCATCCGTTCGCCGCCGGCCTCGACCCGCGCTTCCGCGAGCTCGACGACGCGCAGGGCATGGTGATCCGCAAGGAGGCCTTCGACGCCGCGCTGGCGGAGTTCTGCGCCGGCGACGACTCCGGCCGGCTGCAGCTGCTCGCGACGTACGGAACGGCGGGGCTGCGCCGGATGCTGATCGGGATCTACGAGACGCTGCGGTCGGCCGGCCGCGAGCTCGTGCTCGAGCTGGGGGAGCGGCCGGAGCTTACGGAGAGCGTCGCCGCGCTCGAGGAAGCCGCGCGCTGCCTCGTCGACGACGCTGCGGCGACCGACGCACAGCGAGCGTCAGCGACGGGTGTGCTGCCGCTCCTCGACGACCCGCGCGCCGACCGGCTGATCGATCTCGGCCCCTTCCGCGCCCGCGGCGAGCGCGCGGCGTCGTACGAGGAGGCGCGGCGCGGCGTCGAGCAGGCGGCGCTCGACCAGACGGCTGCCCGCGATCGCGATCTGCTCCAGCAGCTCCTCGACGGCTTCGCGCACGCGTACGCGGCCGCGAAGGAGCGCGAATCTGCGCTCGACTTCGAGGATCTCCAGCTCGCGGCCCGCGACCTCCTGCGCGACCGGCCGGAGATCCGCGAGCGCGAGGCCCTGCGGTTCCGCTCCGTCATGGTCGACGAGTTCCAGGACACGAACCGCCTGCAGACGGAGCTGGTCGACCTGCTCACCGAGGGCTTCGCAGGGCGAGATCTCTTCTTCGTCGGCGACGAGTTCCAGTCGATCTACGGGTTTCGCCACGCCGACGTGCAGGTCTTCCGCGAGCGCCGGGAGCGTGCGGCTCAGCGGTTGCCCCTGACTCGGAACTACCGCTCGCGCCCCGAGGTGCTCGCGGCGGTCAACTTCCTCTTCGGCTCGCACTTCGGCGGCGAGTTTCAGCCGCTCGCGGCGTCGGGCGAGTTCCCCGACCCGGTCTTCGGCCATCCCGTCGAGCTGCTCGTGACCGACAAGTCCACGTATGCCGAGACGGGAGAGCACTGGCGGCGCGGCGAGGCGAAGCACATCGCGCGGCGCGTGCAGGAGCTCGTCGACACGGGCGCGGCCACGCCGGGCGAGATCGTGCTCCTGTTCGCGGCGGGCACCGACGCCGAGTGGTACGAGGAGGAGCTGCGAACGCTCGGGCTCCCGACCTACCGGGCAACGGGACGCGGCTACTTCGGCCAGCAGCAAGTGGTCGATCTGCTCGCCTACCTCCGGCTGCTGCAGAACCGCTACGACGACGAGGCGCTGCTGACGGTGCTCGCGTCGCCGTTCGTCGGCGTGTCGAACGACGCGCTCGTGCTGATCCGCGACGCGGCACCCCGCAGGCCGCTGTTCGCCGGGATCGAGCGCGAGCAGCGGCCTGCGGGG
>Ga0193747_1000022_pt1 | contig 112215 bp, 117 predicted proteins | sample L1m2metaG_FD_143048 | JGI IMG/M metagenome (GOLD analysis project Ga0193747, IMG submission 143048) | Soil microbial communities from a riparian zone of the East river system, Colorado, United States - L1m2 | ecosystem: Environmental > Terrestrial > Soil > Riparian zone | place: USA: East... | reverse complement strand
GTCACCGCGTCGAGCGGGATCCCGGCGACCAGCCCGAGCCCGTTCCACACCCCGGCGGCGATCAGGAGCCAGAGCAGCCCGACGAGCCCGAGAAACGCGGTCCCGGGCGGCGCGCGCAGCGCGGCTCGTCCTGCGAGCACGAAGCCCGCGACGAAGAGCGCCAGCAGGATGGTCAGGCCGACGACGCCGAGATCGGTGAGCACCTGGAGATACGCGTTCTGCACGCCCCAGGCGTGCTGGGGCGACGGGAAGGAGATCGGCGGCGCGTTCGGGAAGCGGCGGTGCGCGTCCGCGAGATACGGGCCGTAGTTCGAGAGGTCTTCAGAGCCCTGCCAGCCGACGCCGATCACCGGGTGGTCCGCGAACATCCGCACGCCGATGTAGGCGAGCATCGAGCGCTGGACGTAGCTCTCGACGTCCTTGTTGTTCACGGTCTCGTGCCCGAGGCCGAGGAAGTGCGCGAACTGGGTGATCGAGCCGTTCCGCATCACCGCGACGCCCAGCGCGGGCGTGACCGCGAGCGCGGCTACGAGCGCGGCCCGTGCCATCGTCACCGTGTGGCGGCGGTAGCCGACCGCGAGCGCGGCAAGGCCGGCGAGGAGGATCCCGACCCCTCCGGCGGCCGCGGCGGCGAGCACGAGCCCGATCGCTCCGGCGGCGCCGCAAACGGCGACCAGCGTTCGCCGACCGCCGGTTGGATTGCCGAGCACCAGCACCGCGAGCGCGATCGTCAGAGCGATTCCCGAGAGGGCCGCGAAGTCGTGGATCCCCACGAACGACGGCTCGCGCTGGAGCGGACGGCGCCCCTCGAGCTCGTTCACGAGGCCGGCGAACTGGAGCAGCCCCCAGCCCGTCGCCGCGGCGCTCCAGGCCGCGACGGCCCAGAGCAGCAGCTCGAGCTGCCGCTGCGCGCGGAGGAGCAACGGGAGCGCGGGCGCGAGGACCGCGTACTCCGCGAACTTGGCGGCCGTGACGAAGTGGACGAGGAAGCGGTAGTCGTCCGCGCCGAGCAGCGGATAGACCGTTCCGGCGAGGACGAGCGCCAGAAAGGCCGCGCCGAAGATCCAGAGCCAGCGCGCAGGCGCGAGCGGGGCGAAGCCGAGCCGCAAGCCGGCCACGGCGCCCGCGACGGCGACGGCCAGGACGGCCAGGTCCGAGAGCTCGATCCCGACCTGCGTCGAGCCCGCGCCGATCTGGATCCCGGGCTGGTAGTTGATGTGCAGGAAGATCGCCGGAATCGCGAGCCCGAGCAGCACGGCGCCCCAGTCGAGAGCCGTCAGCTCGCGCGCGCTTTTGCGTGCGCGCACAGCCGTGCTCTGGACGGTCGTCGCCGGCAAGTGGCCAACTCTAACTAGGAGGTCCGCGCTCCTATACTGCTTCGCGGCATGCGCTCGCGGGTCTTTTGGCGCCGTTCGGCGACGGCTGGCGGCGTCTACGCGTCGGCGCTGCTCGGGTTCGCCGCTACGATCGTCGCGGCTCGCGCGCTCTCGAAGACGGAGTTCGGCCTCCTCGGCGTGGTCCTCGCCGCGACCGGGTTCTTCCAGCTCTTCGCCGATCTGACCGTCGACGAGGCGCTCGTCAAGTACGGCTTCCGCTACGTGGGCACGAGCCGTTGGGGCCGGCTGCGTCAGCTCTTCCGGGTCGGGCTGGCGCTGAAGATCGCCGGCGGGGTGATCGGCGCCGTCTGCCTGGCGGTGCTGGCCGCGGTCGCGCACGCCGTCTTCGGCCAGAAGGGACTCGGCCTGCCGATCCTCGTCGCCTCGCTGCTGCCGCTCGTACAGGCGCCCGAGGGAGTCGCCGCGGCGGTTCTGGTCGTGCGCAGGCGTTACGACGTCCGTGCGGCGTTCCTGGTCGTCTCCATGGCGCTCAGGCTCGCCGCGCTCGCGCTCGGCGCGCCCCGGGGGGTCAGTACGGCGGTGACGGCGATCGTGATCGCCCAGGTCATTGCGACGGCCGCGATCGGTGTCGTCGCGTGGAGCGCCGTGCGCCGCTACCCGGCAGGTGCCCGGGAGCCGCTCGCGGAGGATCGAGGCGACTTCAAGAGCTTCGTCGTCAAGTCGAGCATCGGCTCGGTGCTCAGCCCGATGCGGGGGATCCTCGGGACGCTGCTCGTCGGCATCGTGACCGGCCCCGTGCAGGTGGCGTACTTCCGGGTCGCCCAGGCGCCGCAGAACGCCTTTGCGGCGCTCAGCTCGCCCGCGCGGCTCGTCCTGCTCTCCGAGCAGACGCATCAGGTCGAGAGCGGACGCACGGATCTGCTCTACCGGATGCTGCGCCGCTACGTCATCGGGACGACCGCCGCGATGGTCGTCCTCGTCCCGCCGCTGCTCTGGCTGACGCCGTGGTTCATCCGGCTCGCGTACAAGGACAAGCACGGCGTGCCCTATCTCGGCGCGGTCGACGCGATGCGGCTGATGCTCGTCGTCGGCGCGATCCAGGTCGTGTGGGGCTGGACGAAGTCGTACCCCGTGTCGATCGGCCGCCCGGAGCTGCGCATCGTCGCCCAGTCGCTCGAGATCGTCGCGTTGATCCCGCTGCTGATCGTGCTCGCGTGGTTGTACGGGGCGACGGGCGCCGCGGCCGCGTTCCTCGTCGCGTCGGTCGTGTTCGCCGCTGTCTGGACCGTGATCGTGCTCAGGCTGCGCAAGGAGCCGGGAAGAACGGTCCCCGCGACGCCCGAGCTCGGCGCCCCCGACCCGCTGCTGCCGTGAGGATCCTGATCGTCTCGGGCATGTGGCCGCCCGACGTGGGCGGGCCGGCGAGTCACGCGCCCGAGCTCGCGTCGTACCTCCAGGGCCGCGGGCACGAGGTCGAGGCGGCGACGATGGCCGACCGTGAGCCGGCGCCGCAGCCGTATCCGGTGCACTGGGCGTCTCGGCGCACGCCGATCGGGGTCCGGCACGCGCTCGCCGTCGCAACCGTCAGGCGGGCGGCCCGGCGCGCGCAGGTCGTCTACTCGACCGGGATGATCGGGCGTAGCACGCTCGGGACGGCGCTGGCGCGGAAGCCGATCCTCGTCAAGCTGACGTCCGACCCGGTCTTCGAGCGCTCGATCCGCTTCGGCCTCTGGGCCTCCGACCTCGACACGTTCCAGCAGACCGGCGGCGCGCGGATCAGGCTCCTCCGCCTCGCCCGCGACCTCGAGCTCGCGCGGGCGACGCACATCATCGTCCCGAGCGAGGCCCTGCGGCAGCTCGCTCTGCGCTGGGGCCTGCCGCCGGACCGGGTGACGCTCGTTCGCAATCCCGTGCCGCATCCGCCCGAGCTGCCCGAGCGCGAGGAGCTGCGCCGCCGCCACGGCTTCGACGGCAAGACGCTCGTGTTCGCCGGCCGACTCGTGCCGCAGAAGTCGATCGACGTGTCGCTCGAGGCGCTGAACCGGCTCTCGGACGTGTCGCTCGTCCTGGCCGGGGAGGGGCCGTTTCGGGATCGGCTGCACGCGCACGCCCAGCGGCTCGGCCTGTTCGGAACGCGCGCGCGCTTCCTCGGGCCGCAGTCGCGCGAGACGGTCCTCGAGCTGCTGAAGGCTGCCGACGCGGCGCTGCTGTCGTCGAGCTGGGAGAACTTCCCGCACATGCTCGTCGAGGCGCTGGCGCTCGGAACGCCCGTGATCGCCACGGAGACCGGAGGCGTGTCCGAGATCGTGCGCGATCAGGAGAACGGTCTGCTCGTGCCCCCCGGCGATCCCGTCGCGCTCGCGGCGACGATCGAGCGCTACTACGCCGATCCCGCTCTGCAGGAGCGCCTGCGGGCCAACGCTGTCCAGTCTGTCGCCCATTTCGACCCCGAGGTCGCCTACCGGGAGATCGAGGCGTTGCTCGAGAAGATCGCCGAATGAAGCCGCGCGTCCTGATGGTGGGCCGGACGCGCTACCGGCTGCCGCTCAGCCCGCCGCTCGAGCGCAAGTTCGACGCGCTCTCCGAGCAGGTGGACGTGCGGGTGCTCGCCTCGGGAAGCAACGGCGAGGATCCGCGGTTCGCGCTCGTCCCTCCGGCGAGGTGGCTCGACGGAGCGCTGTTCTGGGCCGCGCTGCCGGCTCGCATCGCGCGGGAGGTTCGTCGCTTCCGGCCGGACGCGATCCTCGCGCAGAGCCCGTACGAGGCTGCCGCGGCGGTGTCGGCGCTGAGGCTCGCGCGCGCGGACGCGCGGGTGCTCGTGGACGTGCACGGCGACTGGCGCACCTCGACGCGCCTGTACGGCTCGCCGCTGCGGCGGCTGGTCGGGCCTGCCGCCGATCGCGTCGCGCTTCGTGGCCTGCGTCGCGCCGACACCGTCCGGACGATCTCCGACTACACGACCGGGCTCGTGCGCGACGCGGGCATCGAGCCCGGCGATGTCTTCCCGGCGTTCATGGATCTCGAGCCGTTCCTCGAGCCGCCGCAACCGCTGCCGGAACGTCCCCAGGCGCTCTTCGTCGGCGTGCTCGAGCTCTACAAGAACGTGGACGGGCTCGCGGACGCATGGCGCATCGCGGCTCCTCGCGTCCCCGGAGCGACGCTCCACCTCGTGGGCTCGGGTTCGCGCACCGCGGTCGTCGAGCGGCTCGTCGCCGACCTCCCGGAGCAGACGCGCTGGACGAAGGCGCTCTCGACGGAGGAGGTCGCCGCGGCGCTCGACGAGTCGACCCTGCTGGTCCTGCCTTCGCGCTCCGAAGGGCTCGGACGCGTGATCGTCGAGGCGCTCTGCCGCGGTCGCCCGGTGCTCGCGGCGGCAGTCGGCGGAATCCGCGACATCGTCCGTGACGGCGAGAACGGCGTGCTCGTCCCGCCGGGCGACACCCACGGCCTCGCCGACGCGCTCGTCCGCCTGCTGAGCGGCCGAAGCGAGGCGGAGCGGCTCGCCGCGGCCGCCCGCCCGAGCGTCGAGCCGTGGCTGGCCACCCCGGAGGAGTACGCGCGGCGCGTGCGGGCGCTCGTTGACGGAACCATCAAACCGTCGCCGTAAACTGGCCGGAATGGACGCGGAGCGACTCAAGCAGCTGCTGAAGAACGGCGTGTACCGCACGATCGGCGAGACCGCGCTCGGGCTCGGCCAGGTGCACACGAACGGCGACCGGTCGCTCGTCGCGCTGATGTACCACAAGGTCAACGACCGGCCCGGAAACGTCCTGACGATCCCGACGGCGCTCTTCGACGAGCAGATGGCGCAGCTCCGGGAGCTCGGCTACACGGTCGTCGGCCTCGACGCGGTGCTCGATCACTACACCGAGGGCAAGCCGCTGCCCGATCGCTCCGTGCTGATCACCTTCGACGACGGCTATCGGGACAACCTGGAGAACGCGCTGCCGATCCTCCAGTCGTACGGGTACCAGGGCGTTCTCTTCGCGCCGGTCGCCTACCTCGACCGGCCGATGCCGCTGCCGCATGAGCAGCGCCTCGCGGCGTCCGGTCTCCTGAATCGCACACTCGACTGGGGCGAGCTCGCCGAGCTGGAGGCCGGCGGGATCCGGGTCGAGTCGCACGGGATCAGCCACAGGCCGCTCGCGGATCTCGAGCTCGACGAGGCGACCCGCGAGATCGTGCTCGCCAAGCTGCAGCTGGAGGAGCGATTGGGCCGTCCCGTGCGCGCGTTCGCCTACGTGAAGGGCTCGGAGGCGCACTACAAGCCGGTACATCTCTCCCTGCTCCGCCAGGCCGGCTACGACGTGGCGTTCACATCCGTGTCCGGCTCGAACACGCCGCGCACCGACCCGCTGCGGCTGCATCGCTACAACGTCGAGCCGTATCCCGCGCGGACGTTCGAGCTCGTGCTGGCGGGGGCGTGCGACCTGATCGCCGTCAAGGACACGGTCAGCGGAACGTACGCCCGACGCGCGTTCAACGCGCTCCTCGGCACGTCGAGCAAGTGACCGATTTCGAGATCGTCGAGTACGGGCCGGCCCGGCGCGCGGACTACGTGCGCCTGCTCCGCGACACGCGCGACGGGGGCGGCCTGAGCCCGGAGGAGTTCGACTGGTGGTTCGAGGGGAACCCCACGCAGCCGCGGCTGATGGCCGTGGCCGAGCTGGACGGCGCGGTGGTCGGGGTCGCGTCGCACACGCCGTACCGGATGCGGTTGGGCGGCCGCGAGCGGCTGGCCACGGCGTCGGTTCACGCCGGCACGGAGCCCGTCGCGCGCGGAAAGGGGATCTTCCGCGCGCTGGAGGTTCGCAACGAGGAGGAGGGCCGCGAGGCCGGTGTCGCCGCGTCGATCGCCTTCGCCAGCAAGAGCACCGAGAACCTCTTCCTCGGGCCGCTCGGCTGGAGCGAGATCGGGCGGCTGCGGATGTGGATGCGCGTGCTGCGGCCCGCGGCGGCCGTGCGGAGGGCGCTCGGGCGCGCTCCTGTCCCGGGAAGGCGTGGTCGGCGGGACGTTGGCGGCGTGCGTCCCATCGACCGGTTCGACGAGTCGACCGACCGCGCCTACGAGCTCGCTGCGCCGGCCTACGGGAACCACGTGATCCGCAACGCCGCGTTCATGAACTGGCGCTACGCCGACTCTCCCTGGGGGTACCGCGCGTTCGGGATCGGCGACCGGGCTTTCGCGGTCGTTCGTGAGAAGAAGCAGCGCGGGACGCCGATCGCGCTCCTCGCGGATCTCGTCGCTTCGCCCGGGGCGTTCCGCGAGACTCGCACGTTGCTCAAGCAGGCCGTGGTGTCGGCCGGCCCGGACGCCGTCGCGCTCTTCGCGCTGCCGCCGCGGGATTCGGCCCAGCGCCGCGCGTTCGTCGCTTCGGGCTTCGTCCCATCGCCGTCGACGCTCCACTTCGTCGCGATCGCGCTCGCGGACGACTTCGAGCTCCCGCTCGATCCGGCGGCGTGGCACTTCTCCCTCGGCGACACGGACTTCTTCTAGGCGTGCGCAGGCTCGTCTTCGTCACGCAGCAGGTCGACCCGCAGCACCCGGCGCTCGCGGCGACGATTCCGAAGATCGCGGCGCTCGCCCGGCGGCTCGACGAAGTCGTCGTCCTCGCCGACTCGGCGGTTCCCGGAACGCTGCCGGCGAACTGTCGCGTCCGGACTTTCGGCACGGACTCGAAGGCCGGGCGCGGGTTGCGGTTCGAACGCGCGCTGGCGAGCGAGCTGCGCGACCGTCCACTGGGCGTGGTTGCACACATGGCGCCGGTGTTCGCAGTCCTCGCCGCGCCGCTCGCGCGTCCGCTGCGCGTGCGCGTCGTGCTCTGGTACACGCACTGGCATGCGAGCCCGACGCTCCGGGTCGCCGCACGGCTCGTGAACGCGATCGTCACCGTCGACCGCCGCTCCTTCCCGCTCGACTCGCCGAACGTGCATGCGATCGGGCACGGGATCGACCTGTCGGAGTTCGAGTGCGTGCAACGTGAGCCTCACGAGGGCCTGAACGCACTTGCGCTGGGGCGCTACTCGGAGGCGAAGGGCCTCGACGTCGTCCTGCGCGGGCTCCGGCTCGCGCTCGATCGCGGCCTCGACGTGCGGCTCGAAGTGCACGGCCCGGCCCTGAACGATGCCGAGCGGGCGCAGCGCGCCGAGCTCGAGCGTCTGGCCGCGGAGCTCGAGCTCGGCGACCGCGCGGTGCTCGGGGAGGCCGTTCCCCGCCGCGATCTTCCAGCGCTCTTCGCGCGCAGCGACGTCCTCGTCAACAACATGCGTGCCGGCGCTCCCGACAAGGTCGTCTACGAGGCCGCGGCCTCGTGCCTGCCGGTGGTCGCGTCGAATCCCGTCTTCGACACGCTTCTGACCGCCAACGCGCGCTTCGAGCGCGACGATCCGGCTTCCTTGGCGGATGCACTCGCAAGGGTCGACCCGGACGCGCGGGCGCTGCGCGAGCAGGTCGAGCGCGACCATTCGGTCGAGCAGTGGGCCGAGCGCCTGATAGACGTGGTGGAACGCGCATGAGCAAGAACGGACTTGTCCTCCACCTCGCCAAGATCGCCGGCATCTCCGGCGCCGAGGCGCATCTCCTCTCGCTCCTCCCGGATCTGAAGCAGCGCGGCTGGAACGTTCGGATGCTGATGCTTCACGAGCAGGAGCCGGGTGCCTGGGAGTTCGCGCGGGCGCTCGAGGAGCGCGGGATCGAGGTGGACGACATCTCGCTCGCGGCCGACGTCGACCCGTTCGCCTTCCTCCGCCTCTCCGGGTACCTCGCCCGGCACCGGCCGGCCATCCTCCACACGCACCTCGTGCACGCCGACGTCTACGGACAGCTCGCGGGCTCGATCGTGCGCGTCCCGTTTCGACTGTCCACGAAGCACGGCTTCAACGAGTTCCGCGAAGGAAGGCCGTTCGCGTTGGCCGACCGCACGGTCGCGAGCCTCGCGCACGTCCACGTCGCGATCTCGCGCGGGCTCGCGCGCTACCTCGCCGAGACGGAGGGCTTCGACGAGCGCTCGTTCGAGATCGTCCACTACGGGATCGGCGAAGGTCCCGAGCCGCCCCCGTACGAGGGCGACGGCAAGAACGTGCTCTGCATCGGGCGGCTGATCCCGATCAAGGGCCACATCGTGCTGCTGCGGGCGCTGTCCGAGGCCCGCAAGGAGGTGCCGGATCTGCGCATCGAGGTCGCAGGCCGCGGCGTGCTCGGGCCCGCGCTGCGCGCGCTCGTGCGCGAGCTCGGCCTCGAGGACGCGGTGACCTTCCTGGGCTTCGTCTCCCCGATCCAGCGCGCCATCGAGCAGTCGGCCGGAGTGGTCGTGCCCTCGCTCGGCGAGGGCTTCGGCCTCGTCGCGCTCGAGGCGATGGAGCGGGCGAGGCCCGTGATCGCGGCGGAGATCGGTGGGCTCGGCGAGCTCGTGGTCGACGGCGAGACCGGCTACCTCGTGCCGGTCGCCGAGGTCGAGCCGCTCGCGCGCGCGCTCGTCGCGCTCACGACGGATCCGGAACGTGGGTCGGAGATGGGTCGGGCCGGCCGTCGTCGCGCCCTGACGGCGTTCGCGGAGCATCGCTGTGCGGATCGGACCGAGCTCCTGTATCGCGCGGTGCGGAACGGCGCCGTTCCATGAGCCCCGCGACCGCGGCCGCGGCGAGCACGGCGATCAGGAAGTCCCAGGGCGTTCGGTAGCGCGTCTCGCCGACGAAGACCATCGCCGCCAGCGTGTTGTAGGCGAGCACGAGGACAGCCAGCACCGCGAATCGCCGCGGCACGAGGAAGACCCCGATCGCGCCGAGCAGGTAGAGCGCGACCATGAAGATCGGCTCCGCGGAGGAGCGCAGCGTGTCGAGCCACGTCCCCGCCCCATTGCGGTCGCTCGTCTTCGTGACCGACGGCTGCCAGAGCATCCTCGCGCCCCAGGCGGCCAGCGTCGCCTTCTCACCCGGGTGGTCGCGCATGAACGCGAACGCCTTCCGCTGGTAGAAGCGCATCTGGGCGCACTCGTCGGTCGGGACGACGCGACCCGTTTTGGCGTAGATCGCGCCGGCGTCCTGCGGCGTCAGCGGAGCGCCGGGGATTCCAGGCACGTTGTCGATCCACTTGCCGGATCGGAGCGTGTCGAGCGTGTTGACGTTGTTCGCCTTCCAGAGCGCGCGGCCGTCGGTCGTGACCGCGTAGCAGCCGACCGACACGCCGTTTCGCACCACCCACGGAGTCACGACCGCGACCGCAGCGACCACGAGCAGCACGGCCGGGACGACGGCGGTACGACGGTTGCGCCAGAAGAGATACGCGCCCAGGACGAGCGGCAGCCCCGCGAGACGGACATTCCCGAGGATCGCCACCCCCGCGATCGCGCCGGCGAGCGCCGCCCAGGGCCAGGAGCGGCGGTCGACCGCGACGAGCAAGGCGAGCACGACCGCGGCCGCCAGGAAGTGGTCGAGGATCTCGCGGTTCATGTGCACGTCGTGCCAGATCAGGTAGGGGTGCAGCGTCGTGGCGAGAGCCGCGAGCAGCCCTACGAGCGGCGAGACGACCCGCCGTCCGATCTCGTAGACGAGCAGCGCGGTCGCGGCGGCGACGAGGAGGTGCGCGGCGCCGACGACCACCCAGGACGTCCCGAGAGCCCAGTACGGTGGGATCAGGAAGAAGCCGTAGAGCGGCTGCGTGTAGGCCGACGGATGGCCCGGAATGAAGCCGTACGTCCCGTGGTCGACGAACGTCCGGGCGAAGATGCTGCCCTTGTCGACGTAGGCGGCCGTGATCGTCCCGCGCTGCGTCAGCAGGACGACCAGACGCGGCAGGATCGAGGCGGACGCGACGAGTAGATAGGCGAGCCGTCGCTCGCTTGCGTTACGAATCCACGTGTGGCGCACGGCGACGAGACACGGTACGCGGTCGTCTCCTGCCACGTCGAGAGACCGCTCGACGACGCTGTCTGGGCGCGATTCTCGCGCCTGCACGAGCGCGCTCCCGGCGGATTTCGCATCGCCGCCCTGATGCGCCCGCCGGATCAGGCGGCCGAGGAGAACGAGGCCACCTGGCTCGCACGCGCCCGCGAGGCCGCCTCGCGAGGCCCCTTCGGCCTGCACACGCACTGGACGTCGCCGAGCCACGCGCGGCCGGCGCCGGGCGGCGAAGAGCCTGCGGGCCGCGTGCGCCGCGAGATCGAGTGGCTACGTGCGCAGGGCCTCGAGCCGACACTTTTCGCCGGCGGCGGCTGGTACATGGACGACGACGTCGCGGAGGCGGTCGCCGAGCTCGGCCTCGTCGACTGCACGGGTACGGCGTTCACGCCCTCCTACCTCCAGCCGGACGCACCCCGGCTCGGCGCTGCGCAGCCTACGACCCTCGAGCTATCCAGCGGCCGCCGGCTCGCAGAGGTCCCGGCGACGCACTCGCTCGGGATGCTTGCGCGCGCGGTACTCGGCCCGCTTCCGCTCGTCGTCCACGCCTACTTCCACGACACGGATCTCCTCGACCGCAAGCGCGCCGCCGCGCTCGGCCTCGCGCTCGGCGCATTGCGGTTGCGCCGGCGGCCGGGCCACTTCCCGCAAGTGCCGTAAAGCCGCTCGGGGCCTACACTTGAGGGTTCGTGGCCACCAAACCCGCTGAGACGGAGCGGCCTGCCGAGACCGCGCGGCAGGCTCCCGCGGTCGAGGACATCCGCCGCTCGCGGCCGTATCTCTTCACGGCGAGCCCGCTGCGGGCGCTTGCGCGACGGTTCGCCAGCATCGTCTCGCTCGTCGTGCTCGACGTCATCGGCCTGGTCCTCGGCCTATACGCGGCGCTGGTCGTCCGCGAAGCCGTCTATGGGGACTTCCCGCCGCTTTGGGGCGTGCTCTGGCGCGACGCCGCCGCGAAATGGCTGCCGTTCCTGACGATGATCATGCTGCTCGTCTTCTGGCGCGCGCACCTGTATGCCGCACGCGAGTTCCGCGCGGGGCTCGGTCGCGTCGTCTCGTCGCTGGCCCTGGTGACCGTGCTCGCGCTCGCCTTCGGCGTCGGCGTCGGGCACCGCTACAACACGTTCGGCCTCGCGCCCGCCGCGCTCGCGCTCACTGCCGTGCTGATCGGCCTCTTCCGCGCGAGCTACGACATGCTCACGAAGGACATCTTCCAGCTCGCGGGGATCCGCCGGCGTGCAGTCCTCGTCGGGGAAGGCGAGAGCCTCGAGCACCTCTACCAGACCCTCGGTAAAGGCCGAGGCGGCATCCTGTACGAGTTCGTCGGGGCGGTCGCCTCGCCGCACGAAGGAGCGCCCCTCCCGATCCTCGGCGACCTCGAAGACCTGCCCGGGATCCTGGGCGAGAACCGGGTCGACGAGCTGATCGTCACCGACCAGGCGTTCACCGAGGACGAGCTGCTCGAGGTGGTCGAGCAGGCGCATCGGTCGGGCGTACAGGTGCGGATCGCGCCGAAGACAACGTCGCTGCTCACCCAGCGCGGCGAGTACGTGCCGGGGCAAGGCGTCCCGCTGTTCGAGCTCAGGCCGCCGGTCTTCGCGGGCACGGACTGGGCCGTGAAGCGCGTGTTCGACATCTCGGTCGGGCTGCTCGTGCTGATCCTCGGCCTCCCGCTCTGGCTCGTGATCGGGGCGGCGATCAAGCTGAGCTCGTCCGGCCCAGTGTTCTACCGCGACCGCCGAATCGGCCTCGGCCAGCGCGAGTTCGACATGTTCAAGTTCAGGACGATGTACGCCGACGCGCCCGAGCGGCAGGCCGAGCTCGAGGAGCAGAACGAGGCCGCGGGGGCGCTGTTCAAGATCCGCGACGACCCGCGCGTGACCCCGGTCGGAGGAGTCCTGCGCCGGTTCTCACTCGACGAGGTGCCGCAGGTGCTGAACGTACTTCACGGCGAGATGAGCCTCGTCGGCCCGCGCCCGCTACCGGTGCGTGACTACCACCTGCTCGAGGACTGGCACCGCAAGCGCTACCTCGTCCTACCCGGGATGACCGGCCTCTGGCAGATCTCCGGCCGCTCGACGCTCGGCTTCGACGACCTCGTTCGGCTCGACTTCTACTACCTCGAGAACTGGTCGATCTGGCTGGACATCTCGATCCTGGTCAAGACGGTTCCAGCCGTCTTGATCAGTCGCGGCGCGTTCTAGCGTTTACGGCCTGCCGGTCATCTGGCCGATTAGCAGCACGTGCCGTCCGGCAGCTCCTCGGCGCTTCCGCAGTCGTCTAGAGCTGGCAAAGCCAGCCGTGTCCGGCGCTGGACTGTCCACCCCCAAAGCAGCCCTGGCCGCAGGCCCTCGCAAACACGCCGCCTGTGCAGGGCTTTTGAACCTTACGGACACGTCGGGGGGCCTGGCCCCGGTGTCCCGGCGCGGCATGGCCGCGCCGGCCGCGGCGCTAGTAGCCGACGCCGCTCGTCGCGGCGCGCCGGAAGATCCGCCGAGTAGGCGTAGAACAGCACCGCCTGCTCCTCAGCTCGGATCGGCGCGCCCGCGATCGCGATCATCAGCCGCGCGCCGGCGGGATTCGAGCCAAGCCCAGACGAGCCGTTCGTCCACGTCCAGCCTATTTCTCACGCCGAGGCCCAAGCCGCGCGTAGAAGTCGATCGACCGCTGGGGATCCGCGACTTGCGCGAACGGGGCGAGGTCGTGAACCGTTGCCAACGAGGGCAAGCTTACGGAACCGACATATGCAAAAGCCATACTTTGCTGCGTGAAGGCGCCGAAGATCCTCGCCGTCGCGTCGGCGATCGACCTCGAGTTCCGCTACGGCTGCACGCCTGCCTGGTGGCACCTCTGGAAAGGGCTTGCAGAGGTCGGCGTCGACCTGATTGTCACGCCCTACCGCGGGAAGGCGATCGAGACGCCGTGGTGGCGGACCGAGCCGAATCCGCTCTACCGCGAGGCCGAGCTCTACGCGGGCGCACGCGGGCTCGCCGCTCGGCTCAAGGGCGACACGCTCGTGCGCCGCGGCGAGCACTCCCCGGAGGAGTCCGCCGTCGACCGCGCGACGCGCGAGCTGATCTGGCGCTACGTCACGCCGCGCTGGCAGAAGCACCTCGAGGCGATCCTCGAGCGCGAGCGCGACATCGCGGCCGTGCTCGTCTTCACCGTCCCCATGAGCCATCTGCGCGGGATCCCCGAGCGGCTGCGAGAGCGCTTCGGCGTTCCGGTCGTCTTCTACGACGGGGACGTCCCGATGAGCCTGCCGGAGTTCGGCGGCATGGACACGGGCTTCAACTACTACCACGGCGCCGATCCGTCGGAGTACGACCTGGTGATCTCGAACTCCGAAGGCGGGCTGCCGCGGCTGCGCGAGCTCGGCGCCCGGCGGGCTGAGGCCGTGTTCTGGGGCGTCGACCCCGAGTTGTTCGCGCCCGCGCCGGTCGAGAAGGACAAGGACGTGTTCTTCTACGGCTACGGCGACAAGTTCCGCCGCGAATGGATGGAGGCGATGGTCGGCCAGCCGAGCCGGCGCGAGCCCGAGGTCGATTTCGCGCTCGGCGGCGGCGACTTCCGCGGCGACACGGGCGCGGCGAGGATGCTCGGCACGATCCCGTACAACGTCTTCCCGCAGGCGATCTCGTCGGCGCAGGTCAACCTGAACATCACGCGGCGCTCGCACGCGTCGGTCTACGCGTCGTCGTCGTGCCGGCCTTTCGAGCTCGCCGGCTGCGGCGCGGCGATCGTGTCGAATCCATACGAGGGGATCGAGCGCTGGTTCGAGCCGGGACGCGAGCTGCTCATCGTGTCGAGCGCAGACGAGGCCGTCGAGGCCTACCGTGACCTGCTCGACGATCCCGCGCAGGCCGAGGAGCTGGGTCGCCGCGCACGCGAGCGCGCCCTCGACGAGCACACGTACGCGCGGCGAGCCGAGCAGCTGCTCGAGCTGATCGGCCTCGAGCGCCCGGCGGCGGTGGGCGCCCGTGGCTGAGCCGGCCCCTACGATCTCTCCGGAAGCCCAGCCGGCGCCCGTAGAGCTGCCGCGCTGCCTCGCGATCGTGCCCGCGTTCAACGAGGAGGGTGCGATCGCAGGCGTGATCGACGAGATCCGGGCGTTCGACCCGAGATTCGAGATCGTCGTGATCGACGACGGCTCGGCAGACCGGACCGCCGCGATCGCCCGGGCGGCCGGCGCGCACGTGATCCGCCTGCCGTTCAACCTCGGCATCGGCGGCGCGGTCCAGACCGGCTTCCGCTACGCCTGGGAGCACGGCTTCAAGATCGCGGTCCGCGTCGACGGCGACGGCCAGCACGACCCTTCGCAGCTCGGCGCGATCCTCGCGCCCGTGCTCGCGGGCGAGACGGACATCGCAGTCGGCTCGCGATTCGTCGGCGAGCGCTCCTACCGCTCGTCACGCTCGCGGCGGCTCGGGATCCGCATCCTGGCCTGGACGGTCTCCGCGCTCGTCCGCCAGCGCGTCACCGACCCGACCTCCGGCTTCCAGGCGCTGAACCGGCACGGGATCGCCCTGTTCGCAGCCGACCTCCCGCACGACTACCCGGAGGTCGAGGCGACCGTGATGGTTTTCCGCCACCGGCTGCGGATGCGCGAGGTGCCCGTGCGGATGCGCGAGCGCGCCGCCGGCCGTTCGTCGATCGGCGCCGTCGCGTCGGTCTACTACATGACCAAGGTGCTGCTCGCGATCTTCGTCGGGGTCTTCCGCCGCAACGTCGTCCCGCTGGAGGACGTGGTCGAGCCGTGACCCCGCTCAAGGTCTCCATCGCCGCTGCGATCGCGTCGCTCCTCCTGCTCGTCGTCGTGTTCGAGCTGATCCGCAGCCGCCGTCTCCGGGAGCGCTACGCGCTGCTCTGGCTGTTGACGGGCCTCGTTCTCCTCGCCCTGTCGCTCTGGCGCGGCGGGCTCAACACGATCGCCGGCTGGTTCGGCGTGACGGGGTATCCGCCCGCGGTGCTCTTTGCGGTGGGATCCCTCTTCGTGATCCTCGTGCTGCTGCACTACTCGACCGTGATCTCGCGCCTGTCCGATCAGAACACGATCCTCGCGCAGCGGTTGGCGCTGCTGGAGGAGCGGCTCGCCTCTTCGAATCGCGACGAAACTTGAGTCTGCGCCGGCCGGCAGCGGTCGGCATCGCCCTCTTCCTCGCCGCCTGTCTCCTCCCCCGCTACGGGCTCGGAGCGCGCGCGCTCGACACCTCGCTCTTCCGGCTCTGGTCCGACCGGATGCTCGAAGGGAAGATTCCCTACCGCGACTTCTCGCTCGAGTACCCGCCCGGCGCGCTGCCCGCGTTTGCTATCCCGGGCCTGCTGCCCGGCGACTACGGCTTCTGGTTCAAGGCCTTTCAGGCTCTCTGCGGCGCGGTCACGGTCGGGGCGGTCGCCTACGCCGCGGACGCTCTCGGGCTTCGCGGGGCCAGGTTGTGGCTCGCAGTCGGGTTCGCGGCGCTTGCGCCGCTCGCGCTCGGCCCACTCGTCCTGATCCGCTTCGACCTCTGGCCCACCGCGCTCGCGGCGGTCGGGCTCGCGGCCATCCTGCGCGGGCGGAACGGCCTCGGCTTCGGCGCGCTCGCGCTGGGGACGGCCGCGAAGCTCTTCCCGTTCGTGCTCGTGCCGCTCGGGCTGCTCTACGTGCTGCGGCACGAGGGGCGGTCGGCGGCCCGCCGGGCGCTCGTCTGGTTCGTCGCCGTCCTCGCCGTGGTCGTCCTGCCGTTCGGGTTGCTCGGGCCGGGCGGGCTGCGGTTCAGCATCGCGCAGCAGTCAGGCCGCGCCCTGCAGATCGAGAGCGTCGGCTCGGCGCTGCTGCTCGCCGCGCACGACCTCGGGGCTTATTCGCCGCACGCCGCGTTCGCCTCGGGCTCCTGGAACCTGACCGGAGCCTTTCCGCACGCCGTCGGCCTGATCCAGACCCTCGTTCAGTTGCTCGCGGTCATCGCGGTGTGGGTCGCTTTTGCCCGCAGCCGCCGCACGCCCGCCCAGCTCGCGCTCGCAGCTGCGGCCGCGGTTGCCGCGTTCACAGTGCTCGGACGGGTGCTCTCGCCGCAGTACCTCCTGTGGCTCGTGCCGCTGGTGGCGCTGCTCGCGCCCCGTCTGCGCGCCGCGGCGGCACTGCTCGTCGCTGCCATGCTCCTGACGCGCGCGATCTATCCGGCGCGCTACGACGCGCTCGTCGCGTTCGAGGCGACTCCGATCTGGCTCCTCGTGGCGCGAGACGCGCTACTGCTGACCCTCGCGGCTCAGATCGGAATCGCGTCGCGCAGGAAGTAGGCCGAAAGCGCCACGGCCAGCACACGCGCCACCGTGTCCTCCTCGATCGCGGCGAGCGGAAGCGCCCAGATCGCGTACCACGGCTGCAGCCACGACGTCGCGAGCAGCAACAAGCAGCTCGCGAGCGCGAGTCGCGCCCGCCCGCGCCAGGCCTGCCACGCGAGCCACGCGTAGGCGATCACGAACGCAAGCACGAGCCCGTCGCGCGCGTAGCGCTCGGGGACGCCGAGCCGCGAGGCCCAGTACGGCAAGCCCAGGGAGCTCGAGCTCCGCAGCTGGTTGGCAACCGGCGAGAAGATCGTTAGCCAGTGGTAGCCGTACGCCAACGAGGCGAATGCGGCCACGACCGCGCTCGCGATCCCGAACCCGCGCCAGCCGAAGCGGCGCCGCTGCTCGAGCATCCGCAGCGGCAGGAAGACGAGCGGGACGACCTTGACGCTCGCGGCGAGCGCCCACGCGGCTCCTTCAGACTGGCGGCGACCCACGGCGGCGAGCGCGAGCGCCCCTATCATGAATGCCGCCATGAGCGCGTCGTTGTGGCCTCCGCCCGCGAAGTGGAGCGCCACGAGCGGGTTCCACCCCACGAACGCCGCGGCGAAGGAGGGGCGCTTCGAGGCGAGCGCCGCGAGCGCGGCCACGCCGAGCGCTGCGAGCGCTGCCAGCAGCCTGTAGAGGCGCTCCGCGGCGCCGGGTGAGCTTCCCGCGAGCCTGGCGTCGCCGGCAGCGGCCACCGTGAAGACGGGTCCGTACACGTCGCGCTTCTGCTGCCAGTCTTTGCCCATCCGGTTGTAAGCCGGATCGTCGGGGAAGCGGCTCGGCCGGTCGGCGTAGGGATTGCCGTGGTGCACTGCCTGGATGCGGCCGTAGTCCCAGTAGGAGTAGACGTCGGTCGAGAGCAGCAGCGGGCCCGCGAGCGGGACGAGCTGGATCGCCGCGGCGACGGCCAGCACGGCGACGGTCGAGGCGCGCGAGGCCAGGAACAGTGAGAGGACATAGAGCGCGAACGCGGCGATCACGCCTGCGCACCACACCGAAGCCCAGCCGCCGTCGGGGCGAATCGGCGAATGGACGGTCGTCGGCGCGTGGCCCGCCGCGACGAGGGCGACGCCCAGGGCGACGACGATGCCGAGTCCCGGGGCGGTCGCTCGCACGGCGCTCAGCGCCGCGGGTCGAAGGTGACCGGAGCGCTGAGAAACAGGACGTCGCCCAGCTTCGAGTCGTCGAGCCAGTTCGCGGTCACGCCGATGCGGTAGGTCCACTTGCTGCCCTTGAGGTGATCCGGATCGAACCAGGACGGCTTGCGCGTCGTTCCAACGGCGACCATCTCCAGCCGGCAGTCAGCCGCGCCGCCGGTCGGCGGCAGGCACCGGATTCCCTCTCTGCCGGGCGGAAGCGTCGGATCGGGAGCCGAGAGCGGCGTGGGGGAGCGGAAGACTTTGTAGAAGACGTGCGCGGGACCGGTGGGCGGAGCTTTCCAGCGCAGATCCTGCCCGCGGCTCGAGGCGTAGAGCTGCGGCTTCCAGGATGCGTCGACCGGAACCGCCACGTTCTCGTCGTAGTACTTCGTCGCCGAGCGCGCGTGCAGCGGCGTGAAGGCGAGCACGAGCAGGAGCGGGACCGCGGCCAGTACGAGCGCCGTTCCCGCGACGGGCCAGCTGCGCCACGGCCACGACCGCTCCGCGGGAGCCTCACGCCGGCGCGCGAGCCGTCTCGGCATTCCGGGCCAGAGCAGAGGCAGCGCGGCGGTCAGGATCCAGTACGGCGGGAAGCCGGGCATGAAGATGCGCAGGAAGGTGCCTCCTTCGACGCTGACGAGCGTCGAGCTGCCCTTGAAGAAGAAGAACGCGCAGAACCACGCGCCGAGGAAGAACGCGGCGGCGAACGACCGGCGTGCAACGCCGATTGCGCCGGCGATCGGCACCCACTCGGCCGGCCTCGGGCTCCAGAAGAACTCGCGGAACTGGGCGAAGTTGTCCTTCAACTGCTGCCAGCTCAGATTGAGGTAGGCCGAGAGGGAGCCGAGCAACGGCTGCGAGGCGAAGAGCGGGTCCTGGCCCGCGGCGAGCGCCCTCGGACCGGGCGCGGCGAGAATCGGCAGGTGGCCGAGCCCTCGGTACTTCCAGATCGCGAGCGTGACCAGCGCAGGAAGCATCGCGCCCGCGAACGCCGCCCCGCAGCGGATGCGGCGCGCGACCAGGAAGCCGAGCGCGGGTGCGACGAGGAACAGGCTGTTGGCCGGTTTCACCCCGATCGCGAAGCCGGTGACGATTCCTGCGATCACGGCGTCCTGCAGCGCTCCGCTGTCGAACGCCCGGATGCAGAAGTACGCCGCGACTAGCAGCGCCACCATCGACGGGTAGTCGCCGAGGCCCGTCAGGCCGAGCCCCTGCGGGAGGAACTGCTCGACGTACTTCGCGTGGTAACGGTGATCCCACAGCGGGATGACGACGAACGGCCCGAAGACCCAGATCGTCGCGGCGAGGTAGCCGATCGGCCGCCCGCCAACCCGGGCCGCGATTCCGTAGGTCGCGGCCAGCGCGATCGGGCCGAGGACGAGCACCTGGAAGAGGACGATCGCCGGCAGCGCGGCGACTGCGTTCGCGCCGAAGATCCCGGCGATCGGAGCCAGGATGTACGACCACGCGTAGCCGATCTCCGACTCCGGAATGTGGCCGTGCGAAAGCGTGAATGCGTTGGTGTAGAACTGGGTCTGGTCGCCACCTTGGTAGAAGAGCCAGCCGTTGTGGCGGACGATCTGCGCGAAGACCCCGATCGTCGTCCATTGCGCGACGACGAGCAGCGCGAGGACGTTTCCCGGCTGCCGCCCGAGCGGCTCGAGGATCTCTCGCAGGCTAGGACGCTGCATAAGCGGGCGCGGAGGCCCGGTACCACGCGATCGTGCGCTCGAGCCCTTCGCGGAGCGGCGTCTTCGCCACGAAGCTGAACAGCTCCTTCGCGCGCGATGCGTCGAGGCTGCGCCGCGGCTGTCCGTTCGGCATCGACGTGTCCCAGACGATCTCGCCCTCGTAGCCCGTGAGCTCCGCCACGAGCTCGACCGTCTCGCGAATCGACGTCTCGACCCCGGTGCCGACGTTGACCGGGTCGGCCCCGTCGTAGCGCTGCGCCGCCAACACGATGGCGTCGGCGCAGTCCTCCACGTAGAGGAACTCGCGTGTCGGCGAGCCGTCGCCCCAGAGCACGATCTCGCGCTCCCCGGCCTCCTGGGCGTCGATCATCTTGCGGATCAGGTCGGGAATCACATGCGCGTTCGTCGGATGGAAGTGGTCGCGCGGCCCGTAGAGGTTCGCAGGCAGGAGGTAGATCGAGTTCAGCCCGTACTCGTCGCGGTAGGCCTGGGCGCCGACGAGCTGCGACTTCTTGGCGATCCCGTACGGCGCGTTCGTCTCCTCGGGATAGCCGTTCCAGAGCTCGTCCTCACGGAAGGGCACGGGCGCGAACTTCGGGTACGAGCAGACGGTGCCGAGGAGGAGCAGCTTGTTGACGCCTGCGAGGCGCGAGTGCTCGATCACGTAGGCGCCCATCAGCAGGTTGACGTACCAGAAGCGCCCCGGCGCGGCGCGGTTCGCGCCGATGCCGCCGGCGAGTGCCGCCAGGTGGATGACGAGCTCGGGCTTGACCTCGTCGAAGAGCCGGCGGACGTCGTGCTCGAGCGTCAGGTCGTAGTCGGCGCTGCGCGGGACGACCGGGTCGAGGCCGTCGGCGCGCAGCCGCTCGACGACATGCGAGCCCAGGAAGCCCGAGCCGCCTGTCACCAGTGTTCTCACTTCGCTCCCGCCGGCTGCTCCTGCGTCAGCCAGTCCACCCGGCCGATCCAGCGCTCGCGGTTCCTCGCGTACCAGTCGATTGTCTTCTCGACGCCTTCCTCCCACGAGACGAGCGGGTCCCAGCCGGTCTCGCGGTTCAGCTTCTCGTAGCCGACGCGGAGCGCCATCACGTCGCTCGCACCGGGACGGAAGCGGCCTGGGACGGAGACGATCTCGCGCTCGGGCCAGTAGCCCTTCTCCTCGCCGACGCGCAGGATCAGCGCCGCCCAGTCGGCCATCGAGATGTTCTTCCCCTGGCCGTAGACGTAGACGTCGCCCGGCGTGCCGTGGGCCGCGACGGTCAGGTGGCCGCGGACGCCGTCGGTGCAGAAGCAGAAATCGCGGAGCGGCTCCAGCGCGCCGAGCTCGATCTGCTCGCGCTCGAGCGCCTGCGTGACGATCGTCCCCGTGACGTAGCGCGGGTTCTGGCGCGGCCCGTAGTTGTTGAACATGCGCGTCACGACGCCGGGCAGTCCGTAGGCGTCGTAGTAGTTCATCGTCAGGAAGTCGGCCGCGACCTTCGCCGTCGCGTAGATCGACTTCGGGTTGACGGGCGAGCGCTCGTGGAGGATCAGCGCGCCCTCCTCGTCGAAGTCGTGGTGGTGGCGGACGTTCTCGCGGACGTTGCCGTACTCCTCCGAGGTTCCCGCCGTGTCGAACTTCTCGACCTCGAGCCCGTGGTTGACGATCGACTGGAGCAGGTTGAGCGTGCCGACCGTGTTCGCCATCACCGTCTCGTACGGCCTGTGCCACGACTCGCCGACGTGCGCCTGCGCGCCGAGGTGGAAGACGTACGGCTTGTCGGGCGCGTCGCAGAGCTCGCGGACGAGCAGATCGATCGAGTGCCGATCGGTGAGGTCGGCGAAGTGCACCTTGAGCTGGCGGCGCAGGTGCCAGATGTTGTTCAGCGCGCCGCTCGAGGTCGCGCGCACGAACGCGTGCACGCGCGCGCCGAGCGCGACGAGCCCTTCGGTGAGATGGGAGCCCATGAACCCGTCCGCTCCGGTCACGAGCACGGTGCGGCCGCTGTAGAGATCGCCGAAATCGCGCTCCAGCAGCGCGATCGACTCCTCGTTCCAGAGCGTGTCGTTCGTGGGCGAAGTCATGATGGAAAGATGCCCGAAGGCGCGGACATGAGTATGCCCGCCACTCGTAAGAGTGCTGTAAGGAGCGGGATCCAGACCGCGGTGTCGATGCTCGCCATCAGCGGGTCGGCAGCGCTGGCCGGCGCGCTCCTCGCCCAGAAGTTCGGCCGCGGCGCCGACACGGACGGCTTCATGGCCGCCTACGGGATCTACCTCGTGCTCGTCCTCGGAGCCCAGGCGGTGCGGATGGTGGTCGTGCCGGATCTGACCCGAGCCGCCGTCGAGGGGGCACTCGGACGCGAAGTGCGCGGCTACGTCCTCGCGCTGCTCGCCATCGCGGCTCCGGCTGCGCTCGCGGCGATCGTCTTCCGCGGGCCGATCGGCGACGCGCTCACGGGGTCGAGCCAGGCGGCCCATGTCGCGGCGCGCTCGCTGCCCTGGCTCCTGCCGGCGGCGTTCATGCAGCTGCTCGCGTCGATCGCGACCAGCGCGCTCGCCGCGCGCGACAGCTACGGCGTGGCCGCGCTCGCCTACAGCTCGGGGTCGATCGCCAGCGTGATCGTCTTCCTCGCGCTCGCGGATGCGCACGGACTCGTGTCGCTCGCCTGGGGACTCTTCGCCGGCGCCCTGATCACGCTCACCTTGCCGGTCGTCGTGCTCGCGCGCGGACACGACCTCGGGAACGTCCGCGAGGGAGGGGCGGCGATCCTCCCGCGGCTCGGGCGCCTGGGCCGCGGCGCCGCTGTTCCGCTCGCGAACCAGGGGCTCTACCTGATCGCGCTTGCCTTCTCCGCCCACCTCGGCGTGGGCAGCGCGACGAGCCTCTCGTACGCGTATCTGCTCGCCGCGACGCTGTGCACCGCAACTGCGTCTGCGCTGTCGCTGATCTCGGCGGCCCCGCTCACCCGCCGCGGGCTCGACGTCGAGAGCGCGGCGCGGCACGTCGTCCACGCATCCTGGCTCTCCCTCGTCCTGATCGCGGCGGCCGCGGGAGTCTTCGCGCTCGTCGGCGGGCGCGTGGTCGGCTGGGTGCTCGGTTCCGCCTACACCGGCGACGTCGGCGGCGAGCTGGGGCGTTTGTTCGTCGCCTTCGCGCCGTGGATGCTCGTCACGGTCGCGCTGACGTCCACCTTCCCGCTCGTCTTCGTGATGGAGCGGAGCCGCTTTCTCGTCGTGGTCGCCGTCGCGGCGATCGCGGTGGACGTTCCGCTCACGCTCGCCTTCCGGGCTGCGTTCGGCCTTGAAGGGATCGCGCTCGCCCTGGCCGTGACGACCTTCGGCGTCCTGATGGCCCTCTCGGCGGGTGTGTCGAGGCGGATGCTCGTGCTCGCGGTGCTCGGGCTCGGTCGACTCGCGCTCGCGGTCGGCGTGCTCGCAGGCCTCTCCTTCGGGCTCGTCTCGCTCGTGCTGGGTGGATTCCCGGCGGCGGCGGTCGGGCTCGCGCTGTATGGCCTGCTGCTCGCGCTCTGGCGGCCACGGGGGCTTCGCGAGGCCTGGAACTACGTACGGGCGCTCCACTAGTGCGGGAGCTTCTTGGCGTCGCCTGCCGCCCGAGTGGCTAGCCGACAGCCGCGTGCGATACAACTCGGGCCAATGAGGGGGTCGGTTCTTCCCGCCGCTGCGGTGATCGCAGGGCTCTTTGCCGCAGTCTTCTCGGGCTCGGGACGCGGCGCGAGCAGCCCGCTCCTCTTCTCGGGGCCGCTCCAGACCGCCATCGTCGAGCCGTTGGGCGTCGGCCGTCCGGAAGTGTCGGCAGTCGTGACCCAGCGGGCGCGGGAGTCGGGCGCGACCGTTTTCCGCCTCGGACTGGTCTGGCGAACGGTCGTTGGACAAACACGGCCGGCCGATTTCGACGCGGCCAACCCGGATGATCCTGCCTACTCGTGGGAAGCATTCGACCGAGAGCTCCAGGCCGCCGTGAACGCAGGCCTCACGCCGCTCGTCTACATCGCAGGCGCGCCGGACTGGGCCGAGCGGGGCACTGTCGGCGCCGTCGGCGCGAGAGCCCCGGACCCCGCTGAGCTCGCGCTGTTTACGCGCGCCGCCGCCTCGCGGTACGACGGGACGAGGGCCGGCGTGCCACGCGTGCGGTTCTGGCAGCTCTGGAACGAGCCGAACGACTTCCTGTACTTCAACCCGCAGTTCGAGGGCACGCGGCCGGTGTCCCCTCAGATCTATCGTGAGCTACTACGGGTCTTCGCGGACGCCGTACACGGAGTGCACGGGGACAATCTCGTGGTGACCGGAGGGATGACGCCCTTCGGCCGCCCGGACCGGGCCGTCGCTCCACTTGTCTTCATGCGCGAGTTGCTTTGCATGTCGGGCGGCACGCGGCCGCGACCGACGTGTGCTGACCATGCGAGCTTCGATGTCTGGGCGCACAACCCCTACACCGAAGGCGGGCCGCGCCATCACGCGCGGGATGCCGACAATGTGTCGCTCGGCGACCTGCCGACGATGCGTACGCTGCTCCAGGCCGCCATCTCCGCGGGCCATGTCGACTCGAACCAGCCGGTCCGCTTCTGGGTGACCGAGTTCAGCTGGGACTCGAAGCCGCCGGACAGTCTTGGCGTTCCCGCCGCGCTGGAGGGACAGTGGGTCGCCGAGGCGATGTATCGAATGTGGCAGTCGGGAGTCTCGCTCGTGACGTGGTTTACGATTGCCGACCGAGACTCGGGGCCACTTCAGTCCGGCCTCTACTATTGGGGCGCTGGAGCATCGCGGGTGGGAAATCCCAAGCCGGCGCAGCGAGCGTTTCGCTTCCCGTTCGTCGCGCTTCCGGCCACGAAGAGCGTGGCCTTCTGGGGCCGGACTCCGACCTCGGGAGCTACGACCGTGTTCGTCGAGCGGAAGGTCGGTTCCCAGTGGGTTGTCCAGACGACGGTCACTGCAAATAGGTTCGGCATCTTCCGAGGCCGCGTCCGCGGGCGGCGGACGACGGGGTTCTTCCGGGCTCGCGTCGGTGCGGCGGACGTATCGCTGCCGTTCCCGCTGCGGCCGACGCCGGATCTGAACGTGCCCGTCTTCGGAGGCTAACGGCGGACACCCCTAGGCTGAGCGCGCCGTGTCGCCCGACCTACCCGCTGATCAATCCGCGGCTGACCAGTTCGGCCAGAGCCGCGTCGGCGTGGTCCTCCGGCGTCCCCTCGCCGATCCATTCGACGACGTCCCGGATTCCGTCTGCGAGCGCAATCTCAGCCTCGAAGCCGACGAGCTCGAGCGCGAGGCGGACGTCGGCGTAGCAATGCCTGACGTCGCCCGGCCTGAACTCGCCCAGGATCTCCGGCTCGATCGACGAGCCGAGGGTCTCCGCGATCGTCGTCGCGAGCGATGCGACGCTGACCGCCGTGCCGGTCCCGACGTTGAGGACGCGACCATCTGCGGCCGAGCTCTCGAGCACGGTCGCGAACGCGCGGGCGACGTCGGCGACGTGGACGCCGTCGCGGGTCTGCCGTCCGTCTTCGAAGACCAACGGCGCCCGTCCATTCCGCAACCGGGTCGCGAAGATCGCGACGGCGCCGGTGTACGGGTTGGCCAGCGCCTGCCGCGGCCCGTAGGTATTGAACAGGCGCAGCGCCACCGCCGGGATCCCGTAGGCCGCACCGACCGCAAGCGTCAGCTCCTCCTGGTCGCGCTTTCCGATCGCGTACACCGATTGTGGTGCGAGGGGCTTCGTCTCGGCGGTTGCTTCTGGATCGAGCGGGTCGCCGCCAGGCTCGCGTAGCTCCCATTCCTGGCGTCGAAGCTGCTCGATCGGCCGCGGTGGAGGGGCGAGCCCGGATTCGCCGGTCCGTGGATTCGCGTACTGACCCTCGCCGTACACGGACATCGAGGAGGCGACGACGAGCTTCGACACGCGATCACGGCGTTGCACGACCTCCTCGAGGAGGATGGCGGTCCCGATCGTATTCGTCCGTGCGTAGCGCTCGATCTCGTACATCGACTGCCCCACGCCGACCGTGGCGGCGAGATGCACGACCGCGTCCACTCCCTCCAGCGCTGCGGCCACCGCCGCGCGGTCGGCGACGTCGCCGACGACCAGCTCGACCTGCCCGTCGAGGTAGTCCGGGCGCCCGGTCGGGTGGACTTGGGGATCGGGCGAGTCCAGCGCCCTGACCTCGTGCCCGCCCGCGAGCAGCCGATCGGCGAGGTGCGACCCGATGAAGCCCGCACCGCCTGTGATCAAGATCTTCATCGTGGAATCATTGCAGCATGCGGCCGCGGGTCAGCGTCGTGTTCGCCACCTGTGGTGACGCCCCCCTGCTCGCGCGCGCGATTCCTCCGCTGCTCGCGGCCAAGACCTGCGACGTGGAGGTCGTCGTAGTGAACAACGATCCGGCGCAGGACGTTGCGGCCGCTCTCGGATCGGTAGCGCGAGACTCGGTGCGCGTCATCGAGATGGGGCAGAACGCGGGCTTCTGCCGCGCTCACAACCGGGGCATCGCGGAGAGCGAAGGGGAGTTCGTCTTTCTCGCCAACGCCGACCTGTTCGTTGCGCCCGACTACGTCGACGTGCTGGTCGAGTTCTTCGAGCGCCGGCCGCGCGCCGCATGCGCCAACGGCAAGATCCTTCGCTACGACCTCGTGAACGACCGGCCGACGGAGTTGCTGGACACCGCCGGCCTGAGCATCGGGCGCAACCGGCGCGGGATGGACCGAGGCGAAGGCAGAGACGACGACGGCGCCTTCGACGTCGAGGAGCAGGTCTTTGCCGTCAACGGCGCCGCCTTCTTCGCTCGCCGCACCGCCCTCGAGGAGGTGGCCGTGGATGGTGAGGTGCTCGACGAGACCTTCTTCATCTACAAGGAGGATCTGGATCTCTCCTGGCGTCTGCGGCTCGCCGGCTGGGAATGCTGGTACGTCCCGTCCGCGCGGGCCTACCATGCGAGGACGAGCCGTGGCCTCGGGACCAGGGCCTACCGCTCGAGCCCGGTCGCGTTCCATCGGCAGCAGCGCGTGAAGCCGCAGCTGTCGCGGACGAACTCGATGCGGAACCAGTGGCTGATGCTGGTGAAGAACGAGGATCTTTCCAATCTCTCCCGCGACCTTGGGCACATCGCCGTCCGCGAGTTGAGCGTCGTCATCTGGGCGCTTCTGTTCTCGCCGAGGACGCTGGTTGCGGTGCGGGACTTCGTCCGCTTGCTTCCTCGGGCGCTGGTCAAGCGCAGGGCGATCAGGCGCACTCGGGTCGTCTCGTCGGGAGCGCTCCGAGAGTGGTTCGAACATGGGTGAGCTGATCCGGGCGCGGGCGGCGATCGTTCACGATTGGTTCCAGGGTTACCACGGGGCAGAGCGGACTGTGGAGGCAATGCGAGCTGGACTGTTCGCTCCCGGCTGCGAGCCCGACGTCTTCGCGTTTCAGGCCGCGCGTGAGCTCTTGCCTCCAGAGCTGGCGAACGCGATTGTCGGCGAGTCGCCGCTCTCGCGACTGCCGGGGCTGCGCCAGCGCGGTCATGATCCAGGCCGCTGGCGGTATCTGCTTCCGGTGATGGGTCGCTACTTCGCCGGCCTGGATCTCGACGACTACGATCTCGTCATCTCCTCATCCCATGCGTGCGCCGTCGACGTCCGTCCCCGCAAGGACGCCACGCATGTCTGCTACTGCTACACGCCGATGCGCTACGCCTGGATGCCCGAGACGGAAGCGGGGCGTCTTGACGGCGCGGCGGGAAGAGCACTGGGCCTGCTCCGCGGGCGCCTCCGGCGACTCGACCTCGCCGCGTCGCGCCGGCCTGATGCCTACGTTGCGATCTCGAACGCGGTGCGCGACCGGATCAAACGCTTCTACGGACGGGACGCGGAGGTGATCCATCCCCCGGTTGCGATCGACGACTTTCGCGCGGGCGAGCAGAAGGAACCAGGACGGTTCCTCTGGGCCGGTCGGCTCGTTGCGTACAAGCGCCCGGAACTCGTCGTCGAGGCCTTTCGTGGCTCGCCGCACCGACTGACGATGGTTGGCATCGGCCCGCTCGCCGATCGGCTGCTGGAGACGCTGCCGCCGAACGTCGAGTTGCGCGCGTGGGTCCCGCGAGCGGAGCTGGTCGAGCTCTACGAGGGCGCGTCGGGATTCGTGCACGTGGGGGAGGAGGACTTCGGGATTGCCATGGTCGAGGCGCTGGCCTCGGGCACGCCTGTGGTCGCACTGGATGCGGGCGGCGCACGCGACATCGTTCGACAGGGAGTCGACGGCGTCCTGATCCAAACGCCGGAGGTCGAGTCGCTGCGCGCTGCGCTGGACGACGTTTCGACGCGGACGTGGGATCGGAGGGCGCTGCGGGCGCGCGCGACGGAGTTCTCAGAAGAGCGCTTCCTCGTTCGAATGCGCGCCATGCTGGCGGCATGATCCGTCCGACTGCGACGGCATGCGCGGCGGCGCTGGCGGGATCGGGCACGATCGCCGTGCTGGTCGCAACCGGGGCGCTCGATCCGGGGCGACCTGTCTGGCTCTGGGTGCTCGTCGCCAGCCTCGCCTTGGCGATCTTCCTGACGCTCGCCGAAGCGAGGCGACGGACGTCGTGGCTCGCTGTCGCGGTCTCCCCGCTCTCGCTTGCGGCCCTCACCTGGGTGTCGCTCTTCGTCCTGCGGCCGATCGAGCTCCATCTGAACCCACGCCACGCGACCACGGGCCTCGCCCACTTCGGCTTCCAGTTGTCCGATCTGACGCAGACGGCCGCGCTGGGCGCGATCGGGTGTGTCTGCTGCGCGGGTGCGTACCTGCTCGGCCTCGGCTTTCCGGAGCGCTTCGGCGGCGAAGAGCCAAAGCTGAGCATCGCTTTCCGCAGGGGCGTGATGTTGCTCGTCGTCGGAACCGCGCTCTGGCTCGTGCTGTTCCTCCGGGCGGGAGGCTTCCATGCATTCCTGTCCTCACCCGTCTCGATTCGCGCCCACGAGCGCTCGAGTTTCTATGCGTTCATCGGCGTGTGGCTCGTCCAGGGGACGGCGCTCGTCGCGTTCCTGGCTTTCCTCGCGCGGCGAACCCGCGCGGCAGGCGCGCTCCTGGCGGCCGGGATCGGCCTCTCGGCCCTGGCCGCGGTCGGTCTCCAGGTGCGGAGCCTGTTCGCTTACGCGGCCTTGGCCGGCGTCGGGCTGTACTTCTCCTTGCGCCCGATGCGCGGGCGCCGACTGGCGTCGGTCGCCGCTGTCGGAATTGCTGGGATTCTCCTATTGGCGCTTGCCCAACAGGTCCGCGGTAATACGCACTTCGTTTCGACGAGGGAGGCGATTCGACGCACGGCGAAGACGCCGTTTCTCTCGCTCTTCGACAACGACCTCAGCACCTTCGACAACTTTGTCGCCATCAACAAGCTGGTGCCGGGCACCGTCCCCTACCTGGACGGTCGAACGCTCGTCGAGATCCCGCTCTCGCTGATCCCGCGCGGCCTTTGGCACGGCAAACCGCTCGGAGTCGATACCGAGGCAACCGCGTACCTCTATCCCGGCGCGCCCGCAGGGTCTCCGCTCTCCATGCAGGGCGAGCTGTACTGGAACGGAGGCATTCTCCCGATCGTGCTCGGCTCGGCAGTCGTGGGATTCCTGCTCGGCCTCTTCGCGCGCTTCTACGTTCGCTCGACTCCAGGAAGCCGCCTCGCCATGCTCTATTTCGCGCTGTGGCCGTTCACATACGCGTTGCTCACGCGCAGTCTGGCGGTGATGACCGAGAACGTCGTCTTCGCGCTGGTCGGTGTCGTGGTCGTTCTTCTCCTGGTCGCGCCACCGCCGGACCTGCGGGCCGACGTATCCTCAATGCTTCGCTCACGCCGTCCGCGTGCGTCTTCCGCGACGGACATCGAGCGCCAGGAGAGCTAGCAGCGCGAATACGGCAGCGCCCGTTCCCGCAGCCAACGGTGCTCTTGCGACCGGCACTGCCGCCGCGAGGCTGCCCGCACCCGCCAGGACGAGGGCGCCGACGGCCCCCTCGCTGATCGCTCGCGCTGCCGAGACGAGGATCCGGCGGGCACGCCAGGCCAGGAGGCTCGTCAAGGCGACCTGGGCGCATCCCAGCGAGGCTGCCATCCAGGTGGACACTGCCGCCGGCTCGAGCACGACGACGGCGACCGCGCCGGCGATCGCGATGGCCGTCCCCACGACGAACACCCAGCTGACTTCGCTCTCATGGTGGCGAGCGATCATGATCGTGGTGATCAGGAGCACATAGCTCGTCGCTGCAGCCAGCGAGACGGCGATGACGACCGTCGCTGTCGCGTTCGGGGCATCGTGCCCGAGCAGGCTCCGGAGGATCAGCGACGGAGCGGCGAAGGCAACGCAACTCGCAGCGCCGGCCGCGATCAGGATCGCTCGCACGGCGCGCAGCACGTCTGCGCCCTTCAGATCCCCAGGGCGGGCAAGCCACGGAAACAGCGATCCGGTCACGACGCCCGCGACCTGATTTACCCCTGTGAGCAAGCGCGTCGCGACCCCGAACACAGCGGCTGCGACCGCCGAGCCGGTGAGTGCGAGCAAGACGGTGCCAAGCGTGAGGATGGTCTGGCTCGCGGCGAATGGAAGGGCGACGTCCAGGACAGCGCGCCAGGGGAGGGCACGCGCCCGAGACGCGAGGCGGAGAGCTTCGAGCGGGTGAAGTCGTAACGCTGTCGCAATGAGCACGATCGCTCCGCACTCGATCGCGCCGGGGAGCGGGAGTGGGAACCTGATCCCTGCGCCTGCGAAGAACAGTGCGACACCGGCCGGCGCAGCGCCGCGCAAGACGACGTACGCGGAAAGCGGCCGGCTGTCACCGTGTCCGAAGGACTGCCAGTACCTGAACAGCGCGAAGAGGAGGGTGGCGAGCGCGAACGGAGCCATCGCCGCGAATGACCTCGCCCCGCCGAGCGCTCCGGCGATCAGGAGCACGCAGCCGGCGCCGCAGGCGAGGACAAGTCGCAGCGCAGTGATCGAGCCCAGTGCCTCGTCGTCGAGCGTGCCCGCAGCTACTAGGCGAGCGCCGTAGTAGGTCGAGCCCGTGTCCATCACCACCTGCAACAGGCCGTAAAGGGCTTGTGCCGCCAGAACCCGGCCGAAGTCGCCGGTCGAAAACGCGCGGCTGCCGGCGGCCAGCCAGACGAATTGGGCCGCCTGCCCCAGCGCGAGTGCCGACCCGAAGGTCGCGGCGAACTCCATCATCGACCGCTGGCCGGGTTGGGTCTCGTTCACGGCGCTCCCGGGTTCCATAAAGCGTCACAAGCTGGCGGACCTGCGCGCGGCCAGGGCCGCACGATAGCTTGCGGCGGCCTTGCCATCTTGGCAAGAGCAGCAATGGAAGCGCATGGAGCCCTCCGCCGATCACTGGGCGTTCGAGCCCCGGCGTTCCGCGTGCTCCCTGGCTCACCGAACGCCAGGCGCGTGCACAGCGAGACCGGCTGGAGCGTTGCGGTGGCTCCGCAGTACTCAATGTGGCTTGCGGCGCGAAAGGGCTAAGCCGAGCTCTCCACGCCGTTGAACCATCTATCGACGCGCCGTGACCACGATGACGTCGCCGCCGAAGAGCCTGGTCAGGAGGAGCAGCGGGTACGTGAGATCGGCGAGCACGAGGCCGACCGCGCGAGCCCGGCCGGTAAGCACGCAGCGTCTCGCAACGACGTACTGCAGGCTGGCCCAAAAGCCCACAGAAGTGACCGACGACCGAGTCTGTACGTCCCGAAAGCCGGCGTCGCTCAACGCGCGGACGAGCGTTCGTGCCTCGAAGTGGGTCACGTGCCGGGGCAACTCGAGATGAAACCAGTAGGTCCCGAAGAGTCTGCGCTGCCAGCTGCCGAAGTCCGGCACCGTCGCGAAGAGGATGCCGCCGGGCCGGAGCAGCGCTCGCGCCTTCGCGAGTGCCGCGAGTGGATCCGACAGGTGCTCGAGCGAGTGGTCGAAGAGGACCGCGTCGAAGCTCGCCGGCTCGAGCTCGACGTTCGCGAAGGATTCCGCGTGGACGGTGAGCCCGCGCGCTCGCGCGGCCGCGGCGGCACGCGGCGAGGGCTCCACGCCGGTGACGTTCCAGCCTCGGACCGTGAGCCACTCTCCGAGTCGGCCGCTGCCGCATCCCACTTCGAGTGCGCGACCGGCCGGGATGCGGATCAGCTCCCTGAAGGGCCCGAGACGTAGCTTCGCGCGGGCTCGCGCCTCGCGCAATCCGGCGGGGCCCGAGCCCGTCCCATGCGGACTGTAGTCGGCCGCGTAATACGGCCTGAGCGCGTCTTCGTCCAGCCGTGGGGCCGTCTCGCCCAGGCCACAGTGGTGGCAGGCTCGCACGGAGAACTCACCTGGGACTCGCAGCAGTCGATCCCTGCCGTGGACGACCATGCGCGTGTCCCCCGCGCCGCAGAGTGCGCAGCCTGCGGACATAGCGTTCAAGAGGTGCTCGGGTTCATCCGCCGAGGCTCAGAACGCGCCACGCCCGCCGACGACCGCAGCCGCCGTGAGCGCGAGGATGCGCAGGTCCCGACCAACCGAAAGGTTCTCGATGTACTCCCGCTCGACCGCCAGGCGCTCCTCCAGTCGGAGCTCGCCGCGGCCGTTGATCTGCATCGGGCCGGTCAGTCCGGGCTTGACCTGGAGCCGTATGAGGTGCTGCGACTCGTACAGGGCGACGATCTGCTCCTCCTCGGGCCGCGGGCCGACGAGGCTCATGTCGCCCCGAAGGACGTTCCATAGTTGCGGGAGCTCGTCGAGGCTTGCCTGTCTCAGAAACCGCCCGACGCGCGTCACCCGAGGGTCGGCACGCAGCTTGAACACCGGTTCCTGCAGCCGGTCGACGGCGACGAGTTGCGGCAGGAGCTCCTCGGCATTCGCGACCATGGTCCGGAACTTGAGCATTCGAAACGGCCTGCGATTCATTCCGATCCGAGTCTGGCGGAACAGGATCGTTCCCCTGGACGTCGACTTCACGGCGAGCGCGATCAACACCAGCAGCGGAGCGAGTGCGACGAGCAGGATCGCGGAGACGACGACGTCGATGATCCGCTTGAGCAGGAGCGTCGACCGGGGGACGTCCCACGTGCCGTAGACGATCACCGGGAGGTCCGCGACGTGGCCGAGCTGGACGGCGGTGCCGAACATGCCGCGCACGGGGGGAACGACCGCCAGCTTCACCCGTGCCCGGCGGCACACGACTACCAGCTCCTCGAGCAGGTCACCCTCGATCGATTGCGTGGCGACGATGACCCGGTCTATTCCGGCGAGCCACAGCTCGGGCTGACGGAGATCCTCCAGCGTCAACTCCGGGCGCTCGCCGACGATCGAGAGGTTGATGTCCCGAAACAGCTCCAGCTTCCGGCGCGTCGCCGCTGCGACCGTTCCCGAGCCGACGATCAGGGTTCGCGCCGGCGGCGTGATTCGCCGCCACACGTACCGAGCCAGACTTCGAAGCAGGAACGCGGCGGCCACGGCGACGCCCCAGATGCGCAGCGCGGTTTCGATCCCCAGGGATCCGGCCGGCGTCACGAGCAGGAACATCAACAGCGTGCCGGTGCCGGTCGCGGCCCAGGCGCAGAGCTTCGGCAGCTCGTCCACGGTGAGATAGCGCAAGGCCCGCTGGTCGCGGTCGTAGAGCCCGTGGAGCTTGGCCAGGACCACCCACGCGGGTATGAACGCCGCCGCCCAGAAGGCGGCGACCAGATGATCGTGGAACAGCGCCAGCGACGCACTCACGAGCACACCCGCCGTAACGTCGGCGAGCGCAAGCATGCGGCGAAGGACGACGTCGGTCCAAACGCCGCGTGTCAGCCCCTCTACCCTCGGTGCCGAGTCTCGCCTTTCTTGCAATGCCTCGGTCAATTGCACGGAGGTTAACAAGTGGTCCTGACTGTTATTCACGCGGCCTCACGCCGGCGAACAGCGGCGACCGAGGATTCAACGCGGCAGCCCGCTCGAGCGCACGCTTCGCGGCGGCAATATCGTTCTGCTCCGTCTCGATACGCGCAGCGACGAGCTCGGGCCGCCAGTTCTCAGGGTCGCGCAGGATTGCTCCGCCGATCCATTCGCGCGCGGCGGCCAGGTCTCCAGCCTGCTCGGCCACCAGCGCGAGCTGAAGGTAGGGACTCGACGCCCAGGGCTCGAGCTGACGCGCCGTCCGCGCATGCGCGATCGCCGCGGCGTTGTCGCCTCGGCCGGCCGCACGCTGGCTTGCCTGCAGTTGCTGATCCGCGAGCAGGGGCACCCCCTGCGCGCAGAGGACCAGCCAACCCGTCGCGACGACGCCCACGCCGAGGGTGAAACGGCTGCGGGGCGCGCTGCGTGCCTCGTAAAGCGCCTCGGTCGCCGGGCCGACGAGCAAGCCCAGCACGATCATTCCGACCAGGGAAACGATCGTCAGCTCCCACATCCAGTCGAGGCCTGCGCCGACGATGTAGCCCGCGAGTGCGCCGCCGAGGGCCGCGACCGCCGAGGCTCCCTCGTGCTCGGCCCGGCGTGCTCGGGTGACCGCGGTCACAAGGCCCCAGCCCAGGAAGCCGATGAGCAGCGCGAGGCCGACGATCCCGAGCTCGCCCGCGGTCTCGGCGTACAGCGAGTGCGCGTCGCGGATGAAGTAGCTGATCGGCCCGTGCTGCGCCCACCAGGATCCGAACGAGCCTGCTCCCCGGCCGACGATTGGCGCCGAGCGCCATTCATCGATTGCGGTCGACCAGAACTGCCAGCGGCCGCTTCCGTTCCCGCTCAGCAGGTGCGCGCGCGTGAAGTCGGAGGAGGAATACCGGATCTGCGCCGGCGGACGCTTGAACGCGTCGAACCGGGCGGCCGGATGCGAAACGAGCACGACCGCGAGCAGAAGCATTGCCCCGGCACCGATGAGCGCCCAGCCGAGACGGCGCGGAGGAGCGGCCATCGCTAGACCCGAGACGCCTGCCCAGAGCCCGCCGGCGCCCAGGCAGAGCAGGACGAGGACGAGCGCCGTGGCCCGTCCTTGCGCTGCCTGCTCGGCGCCTGCGCCGCGGACGATCGCATCCTCGGAGACGATCATCGCGACGGCTGCCGCAGATCCTGCGGCCGTGGCAGCCAGGGCTGCCAGTGTGCGCCAGCGGCGTCGCGAGAGCGCGAGCGTTGTGAGTGCGCCCGCGAACGCCGCTGCCGCCCCCCCGCGCGAGGAGGTCAGGTAGATCGTCGCGGCGAGGATCGGCGTGGGCGCCAGCGCCGCGCCTCGGGCGACGACGGTCCGCCCGGCGACGGCCGCACGTAGCAACAAGGGCAACGCGAGCGCGGTCAGAATGCCGAGTCCGTTCCAGTACTGGACCGGGAAGCTCAAGCGTGTACGGGCGGACGGCAAGAACTTCGGCAGCGTCTGGTTCGCGAACAAGCCGGGAAAGAGGCGGCTCGACAGCGCGACGGCCGCGACCGCTACGAGCCCGGCCGCGAGCCCGTCCACCCAACGTGCGAGGGTTCCGCGGCTTCCGGCGAGCACCGCGACGAGGAACACGCCGAGGTAGAGCGCGACGCGGTCGAACTCGACAAAGGCGAGCTCGGCGCTCGACGCCCACGCGGTCGAGGCGAGTGTCCAGGCCGCGAATGCCGCGAGGAGCGTGCCACTACCGAGGGCGGCGCGCGGAATCCGCGCGAGCGGCCACGTGCCCAGCGCGACCGCGAGCACGATCGCCCACCAGACCGCGACGGCGAGCGTGTTCCGCGCGGAAAGGCTGAACGTCCCGTTGTCGTACGCGAGCGCGAAGGTGGCCGCGGCGACGGCGAGCGAGAGCCCGTAGCGCCTGAGGACGGCCGGCACGGGTTGGTACGTTACTGGCGTGCGCGCAGCGCTGATCCATGCCGCCCTCGTGTCGGCAGCTCTCGCCGTCGCCGCGCCGGCTCTCGCGCAGGATTCTCCTCCTGCTCCTCCCGCGCCGGACGACTCGGCGGTCTCGCAGTACGTCGAAGGGGTGCCGGCAGCAGCGGGCACCAAGGTGCCGGGCGTCGGGACCCGCGCGAAGCCACGTCCGCTATCGACTTCGATCCGCGCCCGGCTGAAGACCTCGGGTGGCTCCGATGCGCGCGTCCTCCAGCAGCTCGCGACCTCGCCGGACCTGGGTGCCGTCAAACGCCGGCCGCGCCCTCATCGTGGAATCGTTCGACCAAGCCAGGAGCGGTCATCCGCATCCGGCGCTCTCTCTGCCGCTGTGACCGCTGCGGGCGACGGCGGAGGCACGCGCTTCGCGATCCTCGGCCTCGCCCTGGTCACGATCACGGTGGCCGTGCTCCGGTCGGCCCGGCGCCGCGTCCGGCCCTTGCGCGCCTAGCCCGCCTTGCGCCAGCGGAGTCCGCTGCCGCGACGGGCGAGCTCGACGACCCGCAGCCCGAGCGGCGACGAGAACACCCGGTGTCGGACCGCCGCCACGCCGCGCTGGGCGGCCGGGAGGTAGCGGAAGCTCATGCGTCCGCCGACTCGCTCACCGCCCCAGTCGAACCCGGGCAGCTCTTCGGCGACCTTCCGGATGACGACTGTGCGATAGCCGACGGCCTCCATGATCTCCCAGCCCGGCTGCGCGCGGAGCGCGTCGACGAGAGCGCCGACCGGAGGCATGTAGGCGTCGTCGAGCAGCATCCGGCCGCCGATCTTCAGGTGCGGCGCGACGAACCACCAATCGAGCATCGGGTACGGGAAGCCGTGCGCGCCGTCGACGAGGACAAGGTCGAGCTCGCGCGGCTCGAGCCCGGGCAGGACCTCGTGCGACGGGCCGACGCGAAACGAGACCCGCTCAGTGGAGATCCCGCGTCGTTCCGCCTCGCCGCGGATCCGCGCCTCCTCGGTCGGATCGGGAGTCACGGCGATGTGCTCGGCGCCCTTCGCGGCGAAGACGATCGTGCTCGATCCGGACCCGGTCTCGAGCGTCTGCATGCCCTCCTGCACGTTGCGCTCGAGCCATTCGAGCGCGGGCCAGGCGAGTCCCCAGTACTCGTCGCCCGCGCCGTGCAAGCCCGGTGGACGCGCACGCAGGTTGGCCGTGAGGGGCGTGTCGGTCACCGTCCGGCAGTATCATCGAGGCCCGGATGGCCGCGCGCCGCGCACTGATCACGGGGATCGGCGGTCAGGACGGGTCGCTCCTCGCGGAACTCTTGCTCGACCACGACTACGACGTCTTCGGCGTGGTCCGGCGCTCGAGCGCGCAGTACGCGAACCTCGAGCCCCTCCGGGACCGCGTCGACCTGATCACCGCCGATCTGCTCGACCAGGTCTCGCTGCTGAACGCGCTCGGAGCCTGCCGGCCGCACGAGGTCTACAACCTCGCCTCCGTCTCGTTCGTACCGATCTCCTGGGAGCAGCCGGTGCTGACCGCCCAGTTCGCGGCCGTGGGCGCCACCGCGATGCTGGAGTCGATCCGCCTGTTCGACAAGGACATCCGCTTCTACCAGGCGTCCTCGAGCGAGATCTTCGGCGAGCCGGTCGAGACGCCTCAGACCGAGTCGACACCGCTCTCGCCGTTGACGCCCTACGGCGCCGCGAAGGCGTACGCGCACTTCATCACGGGCTCCTTCCGCCGCCGCTACGGCTTGCACGCCTCTGCCGGGATCCTCTACAACCACGAGTCGCCGCGGCGGCCCTCGGACTTCCTGCCGATGAAGGTCGCGCACGCGGCGGCGGCGATCTCCCTCGGCCTGCAGGAGGAGGTCTGGCTGGGCGACCTCGACGCGCGGAGGGATTGGGGCTACGCCGGCGACTACGTCCGTGCGATGTGGCTGATCCTCCAGCAGGAGGAGCCCGACGACTACGTGATCGCGAGCGGGGAGGCGCACTCCGTCCGCGAGCTCGTGGAGTGCGCGTTCCAGCGCGTCGGGCTCGACTGGCGCGAGCACGTGCAGATCGACGAGTCGCTTCTCCGCGGGCGTGCCGAGCTGCACAATCTGGTCGGAAATCCGGCCCGGGCTCGCGAACGGCTCGGGTGGCGGCCCGAGGTGTCGTTCGTCGACCTCGTGCACATGCTCGTCGACGCCGAGATCGCCCGTCTCGAGCCCGAGACCTCGCGCGTCTAAGGCCCGCAAAAGGGGCATTTTGCGGGGCCAGGAGACTGTGCCATAGTGGCAAATAGGAACGTATGCCACTTGCAGCCCTGCCCCGGAAGGTCGTACGCGGATCGCCCTACCTGGCGAAGGAGCTGCGCGCGGTCCTCTCCGACCGCACAGCCCTGTTCGTCGCCGTGCCGCGGACGGTGCACATCTGGCGCGGGGCCCCGTGCAACGCCAGATGCATCATGTGCCCGTACGGGTTCCTGCACGGAGAGGCGCTCCGGCCGCTCGTGGAGTCGGCTTTCACGGACGACCTCATGCCGGCGACGCTGCGCCAGATCGCAGAGCTCTGCGGCCGGGGCACCGTGGTCTCCTACATGGCCGGCGAGCCGATGTTGGCGCGCGGGCTGGTCGACTGGGTGGAGCAGGCGTCCGCGCTCAAGCTCGACTTCCGCTTCACGACCAACGGCTACCTGATGAACGAAGACCGGGCGCGGCGTCTCGTCGCGGCCGGCGTCTTCAACATCGGAGTCTCCCTCGAATCGCTCGACCCGGCGATCAACGAGGCGATTCGGCCGTACCGCGACGGCACGCGCAAGACCCTTCGCTGCATCGAGCTGTTGCTGGAGGAACGGCGGCGCCAGGGCCGTCACTTCAGCATCAACGTCAAGACCGTCCTCACCGACCTCAACCTGGAGTCGTTCCTCGAGATCGCCGAGCGGTACGGAAAGCTCGACGGCGTGATGGTGACGCCGCAGCCGTTCGAGGTGCTCGACGGCATGCCGGACGCCGTCCGGGACAAGCTGTCGGTGAAGGACGTCGGCCGCCTCCGCCGGACGGTCGAGCGGATCCGCGAGCTGAAGTCAGACGGCTACAACATCCACGTCACCGATCGCGCCTTGGACGAGTTCGTCAAGCGCTCCGGCGACGACCCCGCGCACGAGGTGACGCTCGAGGCGAACGAGCTGACGATGCCCGAGGACGCACCGCGCTGCAACATCGCCACGGACAACCTCTGGATCCTCGACGGTGAGGTCAAGCTCTGCCCGCATCACCCGCCGATCGGGAACGTCGTAACGGGGACGGAGACGCTGAAGCAGCTCTGGGAGTCGGATCGCGCGCAACGCGTCCGCGACCAGACCCGCGCGTGCCGGCGGCTCTGCACGATCTCGTGCCTGCGGCGGACGCCGCTCCGGCACAAGGTCACGACTTTCCTCAAGATCGCCTGAGCGCGGCCAGCTCCGGACTGCGTGGGTTCAGGCGGAGTCCGGCTCGGATCGCCGCCGCCCGCTCGCTCCCCTTGGAGTTCTGCGCGATCAGGTACCAGAGCAACCAGTTCTGCGGGTCCTTGTCGACGGCGCGGCGGTAGCTGGCGAGCGCGGCGGCGGTGTCGCCCGCGGCGAGCTGCGCATCCCCGAGCGCGTTCCACGGAGCCGGAGACCAGGGCTCGAGCGTTCGGGCGCGTCGAGCTTGACGCTCGGCGGTCGAGAAGTCTCGAGCCCGGAGTGCTCCCACGCTCGCCCCGATCGCGTTCGAGGCCAGATATCCGGTGCCGGCGACCACGACGACAGCAGCAGCCGCGGCGAACGCGCCGGCGCGGACGAGGCCGGGCATCGGCTGAACGGCGCGGGGCGGGCGTGCCGCGGCGAGCAAGGCGCAGCCGCACGCCAATGCGGCCAGGGTCACCGTCGGCAGCTCCCAGTCCCAGTCGGCCGCCGCATGCGCCAGGTAGGCGGCGTAGGCAGCCGCCGCGCCGGCCTCCCACGGCCCTCGGACCTGCCGGAGCGCAAGGAACGGCATGCCGAGCGCGAGTACGAGAAGTGCGAGACCGACGAGGCCGACCTCCGCGAGCGTCTCCAGGTAGAGCTCGTGTGCGTCGAGCACTGTGAAGGTGTTCGGCCGGTCGCGGAACCAGCGGACCTGGAAGGTCCCGGCGCCGGAGCCGAGAACGGGATGGTCCCTCGCGTCGTCCCAGGCGACACGCCAGTAGTCTGCACGGCCTCTCCCGGACGGTGAGAGCAGCCGCGTGTTCAGGTTCGCCGGGTTGCCGAGCGGCGATCGAAACGCGTCGTAGGCCGGGCGCGCGAGCAGAGCGAGGATCGCGAGAACGACGACCGCGGCGAGCCCGACCTGCACGGAGCGGCGCGGGAGGGGAACCCGGATGCGCGGGGACCAGCGGTGCGCGGCCGCATCCACGAGTGCCGGGACGCACGCTGCCACGACGGCGAGGATCGCGAGTGCGACGGCAATCAGCCGTCCTTCGTGGGTCGCGTCGGCGAGGGACGGGTTGCTGTCCGTCAACGCGGGCGACCGGACGGTCAGCCAGATTCCGATCGCGGCAGTGAGAGCGAGCATCGCCGCGATGGCAAGCGCGAGGGCGCGTCGGGGGTGGACGCCGACGAACACTGCGAGGCCGAGTCCGAGCGCGATCACGGAGGCGCGACTGAAGGTGAGGTAGAGCGCCGCGCCGAGTGGCGGGACCAAGGCGGCGGCCGCCAATCGCCCACGCCCGCTCCAGGTCGCGCCGGCGAGGGCCAGGAGCAACGACATCGCGGCGAGCGCTCCCACGCCATTCGGGTAGCCGAGCGGGCGGGCCAAGCGGTGCAACCACGTCAGGTCGAGGCCGAAGCGATCAGGGAAGAGCTGGGTCGTCAGGCCCCAGCAGACGACGCCCGACGTGGCGGCCAGAATCGCGCCGAAGAGGAGCACGACGGAACGGCGGAGCGCCGTGAGAAGCACGGTCGCGGACGCGGCGAAGTAGACCAGTGTCCGCTGGGTCTCGAGGATCGACCGCGGGGGGCTCGCGGACCACCGCGCCGACAGCAGCACCCACCCGCAGAACAGTGCCAGTGCGCCCAGGAAGACGAGATCGAGCCTGCCCAGCTCGAAGCTGTCGAGCCACACGGCCGCGCCTCCGGCGGCGAGCGCGAGGGCGAGCGCGACCCAACTCCACGTCGCCGGCAAGAATCCGCCTTGCGCGGACGCCGTCGCAAGGATGGCTCCCGCGGCCACCGCCGGCGCGGCGAGATCCTGCGGGTCGATCCTCACCCCGGCACAGCTTCGCTCTCCAGCTCGCGATAGACCTCGTCGTGCGCGCGCGCACAGGCGTCCCACGTGAACCGAGCTGCGTGGGCGAGTCCCCGCTCGATCCACGGTGCGGGGTCCCGGAGGACGGCCGTGACCGCCTCGGCTATCGCCTCGGGCCGCGTGGGGTCGAACAGGCGTGCGGCGTCGCCGACGATCTCCGGCAGCGAGGCGATGTTCGAGCACGCCACCGGGCAGCCGCACGCCATCGCCTCGAGCGGCGGCTGGCCGAAGCCTTCGTAGAGGCTCGGGAAGACGAGGGCCGAGGCGCTGCGATAGAGGTCTGCGAGCTCGTCCGGCGAGACGCGACCGCGCGACTCCACGCCCTGGGGCGTCGGGCCGTCGTAGTTCGTGAGGACGAGGCGGAGCTCGGGTTGCTCGCGCCGGAGGAGCGCGAACGCCTCGAAGAGCCGAGCGTGATTCTTGTGCGGCCACGCCCGCGCCGGGTAGAGCAAAAACGGCCCTGTCGAAGTTTGTGGCTCTGAGCCACTACCTGAGTTTTGTTGCACTTCGGCGCCCCTTTCGTGACCCTGACCCGCTTGACCAAGCCGCTCGCGGTTCCGATCGCCACGGTCCCCCGGAGTTTGTGGCTCTGAGCCACTAACTCCAGAATCGCCAGGACAAAAGCGGGCGTGGTCGATCCCGAGGTGGATCGTCCGGACGCGGTCCGGTGGGAGGTCGTAGCGCTCCAGGAGGGTTTGGCGCGCATGCTCCGAGATCGCGATCACGATGCGGCTGCGGCGGATCGTCCAGCCGTAGACGACCTTGCGGTACGCGAGCTCCGCCCGGCCGAAGAACTCCGGATGATGCTCGTGCTGGAGGTCGAGGACGCTCGTGGCGGCCGGCGTCCGCGATACCGGCGGGAGCATGACGCTGAGCGGGAAGTGAACCGCGCCGAGCTCGTCCACGCGCAGCGCGCGCCGCAGCGGGCCGGGACGGGCAGCAGCGAGCGACATCGCCGCGATCCGTGCCGGCATCGAGCTGCTCGCCCGGTACTCGCGCACGACGTCCGTCGGCAACCCGTCGCCGGCATCGGCCGCGAGCTGGGGGACGAAGGCGCGGTACTCGAGCTCCCCGACGCGCGCCAGCGCGCGGCAAAGCTCCCGCGCGTAGGTCTCCGAGCCGCCACTGATCCCCGGCACGAGGGTGAGCAGGCTGATCCCGACCACGGAGGGAAGCGTCACACATCCCAGCTAACGGCTCCGTTACATCCCCTCGTTACAATGTCTGCGTGGCCGTGGCCGATCCGAAAAGTGCCGAAAATGCAGCGATTTCGTCGAACGGAGACCCCGAGCCGGTCGACGTTGCCGCACTCTTCGAGCGCCTGAAGGAGGAGGTCCGCCACGCCCGGGGACTCGACCTCGCCGAGCCGTATGACCGCAGCATCGTCCGGGCGCGGCTGCGCACGGTTGCGGAGCGGTACTGGCCGGTCGGGCCCGACGCGCTGGTCGTCCGCCAACCGGGACCCGCCGGCGCCGTCAAGCACTTCCTCAAGCGCGTCCTGCGCAAGGGCATGCGCTGGTACATCCACCCCTTCGCGCTCGAGCAGCGCGCGTTCAACGATGCCGCGCTCAAGCTGGTCGACGAGCTCTCGGAGGAGGTCGACGCGCTCTTCGGGCTCTTGCAACAGACCGAGGCCGAGCTCGAACAGCACCGTGGTGTGGCGAGGACGACGGAGGCGCTCGACGAGCGGCTGACCCGGCTCGAGCGACGTGAGCGCTCCGCCGGTGCGCCCGCGACGGTCGCCGCTCAGCCCGCGGCCGCGGCGATCCCCGACTACTTCGGCTTCGAGGCGAAGATGCGCGGCTCGACCGGCGAGATTCGAGCCCGGCAAGAGCCGTACGTGGAGGACTTCCGCGGCGCCGCGCCAGTGCTCGACGCAGGCTGCGGCCGGGGCGAGCTGCTCGCGCTCCTGCGGGACGCCGGGATCGAAGCGTCGGGTGTCGACGCCGATGCGGACATGGTCGCCTTCGCGCGCGGAGAGGGCCTCGACGTGACGCAGGCCGATCTGCTCGCGCATCTCGAGACGCTCGCCGACGGCTCGCTCGGCGGAGTCTTCGCAGGCCAGGTCGTCGAGCATCTTCCGCCGCCCGCGCTGCTCCGCTTCCTCGAGCTCGCGCACGCCAAGCTCCGCGACGGCGGGATCCTCGTCGCGGAGACGATCAACCCGCTCTCGCCGCTCGCGCTCCGCAACTACTTCGCCGACCTGACGCACGCGCAGCCGCTCGTCCCCGACACGCTGGCGCTGCTCGCCAAGCAGGCGGGATTCGCCTCCGCGGAGATCCGGTACCTCAACGAGCCCCCGCCGACGGAGCGCTTACGGGCGGTCGAGCTGCCGGAGGACGAGCGCCTCGACCCGGCCCGCCGCGCGCTCGCCGACAACGTCGCCCGGCTCAACGGGATGCTGTTCGGACCGCTCGACTACGCGGTCGTCGCGCGCCGCTGATGCGCATCGCGGTGTGCAGTCCGCAGGTGCCGTTCGCGCACGGCGGCGCGGAGGTGCTCGCCGAGCGCCTGACCGAGGAGCTGCAGGCGCGCGGGCACGAGGCAGCGCTCGTGACGGTGCCGTTCAAGTGGTATCCAGGCCAGCGCGTGCTCACGCAGGCATTCCTCTGGCGCATGGTCGACCTCGACGAGGTGGACGGCCGGCCGGTGGATCTTGTGATCGGGACGAAGTTCCCCTCCTACGTCGTCCGCCATCCGAACAAGGTCGTCTGGCTCGTGCACCAGTTCCGGCAGGCCTACGAGCTGGACGGCACCGAGCTGGGGCAGTTCGGCGACGACCCCGTCGACCGCGCGACGCGGCGCGCGATCCACCGGCTCGACCGGACCGCGCTCGGCGAGGCTCGCGCCCGCTACACCATCTCCCGCAACGTCGCCGAGCGGCTCGAGCGGACGCTCGGGCTCGACGCCGAGGTCGTCCTGCCGCCGCCGCAGGATCTCGACTTCCGCTGCGACGAGTACGGCGACTTCATCCTCTCGGTCAACCGGCTCGACCGCGCGAAACGCATCGACCTGTTGCTGGACGCCGTCGCAGGCGACCCTGCGGCGCACGTTGTGATCGCCGGCGAGGGGCCCGACCGCGAGCGGCTCGAGCAGATCGCGCACGATCACGGCCTGGACGGGCGCGCCCGCTTCGCCGGCCGCGTCGACCAGGCGGAGCTGGCCGACCTGTATGCGCGCTGCCTCGCCGTCTACTACGCACCGGTGGACGAGGACTACGGGATGGTTCCCTACGAGGCCTTCCTCTCACAGAAGCCCGTCGTGACGACGACCGACGCCGGCGGCCCGCTCGATGTCGTCAGCGACCGCCGGACAGGCCTCGTCGTCGAGCCGCGCACCGACTCGGTTGCGGGCGCCGTGCGGTTCCTTCGCGAGCATCCGGACGACGCCCGCTCCTGGGGCCAAGCCGGCAAGGAGGTCGCCGAGCAAGTCACCTGGGATCACGCCATCGACCGGCTCCTGCATGGGAGCGGTCAGTGAAACTAGTGAGGTGTCGACCGGTCGTTTCAGACGGGACGCCGGCCAAGCCGGCGTCCCTGATGGTCGGCGCCGCCGAGTCGGCGCCTTGAAGGTCGCCTACTTCTCCCCGATGCCGCCCGAGCGGTCGGGGATAGCGGACTACAGCGCGCTCCTGCTCCCGGCACTCCACCGGCGGCTCGACGTCGAGGTCGTCAAGCACGGCGACCTGCGGGGAGGCCGCGACGCGGACATCGCCCTCTACCACGTCGGCAACTCGCCCGACGCGCACGGCTGGATCGTCGAAGCGCTGCGGCAGCGGCCGGGGGTCGTCGTGCTGCACGAGTTCGTCCTCCACCACCTCGTCGCTGGGCTGACGCTCGGGCGCAAGGACGGCGAGGGCTATCTCGGCGCGATGCAGCGCGAGGCCGGCGTCGCCGGGCGGTTGCTCGCACACGGTGTGCTCGACGGGATCGTGCCGCCGCTCTGGGAGATCCGGCCCGAGGACTTCCCGCTCGCGGGCGAGGTTCTCGAGCACGCCGCGAAGACCGGCCTGATCGTCCATTCGCGCTACGTGGGCCGTCGCGCGCTCGCCTCCGGCTACGAGGGGCCCATGTGGCGGATCCCGCATCCTGCGTGGCCGCCGCCTTCCGTCGAGCCTGCGGAAGTGACCGGGACGCCGGTCATCGGCAGCTTCGGGAACGTGAACGCCTCGAAGCGCGTCCCCCAGCTGCTCGACGCGTTCGCGCGCTTTCGGGAGGACCACCCCGCGGCGCGGCTCCTGCTCGTCGGCGCCTCGTCGCCTGGATTCGATCTGGACGAGCGGCTGCGCGGGCTGGAGCTCGAAGGCGTCCAGCGCGAGGACTACGTCGACGAGCCGCGGCTGTGGGCGCTGATGGCGGCGTGCGACGCGATCGCCGTGCTTCGCGCTCCGACGATGGGGGAGACGTCCGGGAGCGCGATCCGCGCGCTGTCCCTGGGCGTGCCGCTCGTGGTCAGCGACGTCGGCTGGTTCGCGGAGCTCCCGGACGACGTCGCGCTGAAAGTACCCGTCGACGCGCACGAGACCGACACGCTCGCTCGGGCGCTCGAGCTCGCGGCGACCGAGCCCGCGAACACGGCGATGCGCGCAGCCGCGCTTGCATACGTCGCGCGCGAGCACGCGTTGGAGCGTGTTGCCGATCTGTACGCCGCCGCGCTCGAGGAAGCGGTCGGCGGTGGCGCCGTCCGCGATGCCGTGCTGGGCGAGATCGCGGATGCGGCGGCCGACGTGGGCATCGGCGCCGACGACCCGGAAGCTGCCGAGCTCGCCCGCAGGCTCGGCGAGGTCGGGCTTGCCGGATAGCACGGCCGCCGCGCGCCTGCGCCCGGCGTCGTTCGCATTCGTCCGCTCGATCCCCATGTGGGCGTGGCTGACCGCGCTCGTCGTCGACTCCGCGCTGATCCGCTTCGGCTTCGCCCGGCGGATGGTGGCGCCGTGGATCATGGTCGACGAGCTCGTCTACTCCGAGCTGGCCAAGAGCTTCGCCGCTACCGGGCATTTCATGGTGCGCGACGTGCCGAGCGGCTCCTACGGCTTCGTCTACCCGGTCCTGATCAGCCCGGCGTACCGGATCTTCGGCGACGTGACGACGGTCTACACGGCGATCAAGGCGATCAACTCGGCGCTGATCTCGCTTACCGCGTTGCCCGTCTATCTGCTCGCCCGCCGGATGCTCGCGCCCGGCCTCTCCTTCGTCGCGGCCGTCCTCGCCCTCGCGATTCCCTCGACGCTCTACGCGGGCACCGTGATGACGGAGAACGCGTTCTACCCCGTCTTCATGTGCGCGGTGCTCGCGCTCGTCCTCGTGCTCGAGCGGCCGACGCTGTGGCGCCAGATCGCGCTCCTGGCAGTCTGCGCGCTTGCGTTCGCCACTCGCGCGCAGGCGGTCGCTCTCGTGCCCGCGCTGCTGACCGCGCCGCTGCTCCTGGCCTGGTGGGACGGCAGCGGACGGCGAGGGCTCGCGGCCTACCGCGTCCTATGGGCAGTCGTCGGCGGAGGCGCGCTGCTCGTCCTCGTCGTCGAGCTCGCGCGCGGCCGTTCGCCCGTGGGAGTCCTCGGCGCCTACTCCGTGGTCGGCCATCAGCACTATGCGGTCGGGGACGTCCTGCGCTGGCTGCTCTACCACGTCGCCGAGCTCGATCTGTACCTCGGCGTCGTGCCGTTCGCGGCCCTGCTGCTGCTCGTCGCGCGGGCGCGTGGGCTTCCCCGCCCGGCACAGGCGTTCCTCGCAGCCGCGGTCGCGGTCTCGGCCTGGCTCGTCCTCGAGGTCGCGGCGTTCGCGTCGATCCCGACCGTCGAGCGCGTCGAGGAGCGGAACATGTTCTACGTCGCGCCGCTCTTCTTCGTCGCGCTGCTCGTGTGGATCGACCGCGGCCTGCCGCGGCCTCGGCGCGTCGCCGTGCCCATCGCCGTCGCGGCTGCGGGCCTGCTCGCGCTGCTGCCGTACACGACGCTGATCGGCGTGCAGGTCCAGTCGGACACGCTGGAGCTCCTGCCGTGGTGGTGGCTCCAGGACCACTGGATCACGCTCGACCAGGTCTGGATCGCCGCCCTGGCGCTCGGGGTGGCGCTTGCCGCGCTGTTCCTCTTCGTCCCGCGCCGGTTCGCGCTCGTTCTGCCGACCGTGGTGCTTGCGTATTACCTCGTGACGCTCGCGCCGATCGAGAACGGCCGTCACGGCGTGCGGATGGCGTCGCTCGGCGCGCTGTTCGAGGGAGTCACGACCGGCAATCGCAACTGGGTGGACGATCGCGTCGGGCCGGACGCACGCGTCGCTTTCGTGTGGACGGGGCGCGCGAAGGCGTTCTCGCTCTGGGAGAACGAGTTCTTCAACCGCAGCGTCGGGCCCGTCTACGACCTCGCGGCTCCGCTCGGCGGCGGGCTGCCCGCGACCGAGGTGCACGTCGACGGGCGCGACGGCGGCCTGCGAACAAAGGATGGCGAGACCGTTGCGGCGAGCTTCGCGCTCACCGACACGCTGACCGCGCTCGATGGGACGCAGCTCGAGGCCGACGCGAAGAAAGGGGTCGTCCTGCTGAGCGTTCCGGGCGAGCTCCGGATGGCGCATCTCACGTCGGGTCTCTACGCGGGCGACACGTGGTCGGGCGCGCACGCCACGTACACGAGACTCCGCTGCGCGGGCGGGAGGATGTTCGTCGACCTCCAGAGCGATCCGCACCTCTTCCACCGCCCACAGACGGTCGTCGCCCGGAGCGGCGGGCGCCTCGTCCGCACGATCGTCGATCCCCGCGCCAAGCCGGCGACGCTCGAGGTTCCGCTCGCGCCCGGGCCAGGTGGGGTCTGCCGGGCGCGGTTCACAGTCACGCCCACCGCGGTTCCGGCGCGGACCCAGCCGGGGAGCAAGGACACCCGTGTCCTCGGCGTGCACTTCCTCGCGTTCCGGTACGTGCGATGAGGATCGTCTTCGACGTGACGCCGCTGTCGCATCCGCGGACGGGCGTCGGGAACTACGTTCTCGGCTCGCTCTCGGGCTTGGCCAAGGCGGCCGCCGGGAAGCACGAGCTCGTTGCGTGGGCGCCCACGAGCGCCGCGGGCGCCCGGCTCGTCGCGGAGGCGATCGACGGGATGCCGGTGGAAGGGCGGATTGTGCGCCTGCCCTTCGCGCACGCGTGGCGCACCCTCTGGAGCCGGGCCGGCCGTCCGCCGGCCGAGCGGTTCGTGGGGCCGTTCGACGCGCTCCATTTCTCCGACTGGATGTTCCCGCCGCAGCGCTCCGGCATCCGCTCGACGATGATCCACGACCTCGTGCCGCTGCGCTTTCCCGAGTGGACGACGCCTCGCACTCGCTCGATGCACGGGGCGAAATACCGCAACGCCGCGCGCACGTGCGACCTCGTCTTCGTCAACTCGCGCTATACGGGAGGCGAGACCGAGGAGCTGCTCGGCGTCTCCGCCGACCGGATTCGAGTCGCCCATCCGGGGGTCGATTCGCGGTTCCGTCCGGAGGGCGAACGGGCCGATCTGGGTCGTCCCTACGCGGTGACCGTGGCGACTCTGGAGCCGCGCAAGAACCTCGAGACGCTGCTTGCCGCGCACCGCATCGATTCGCACGGGCTCGCGCTCGCCGTCGTCGGCGGCGAGGGGTGGGGGCCGCAACCGGATGTTCAGGGCGACGACCTGTTGCGGCTCGGCTTCGTCGCCCACGAGGAGCTTGCCCAGTACTACCGCGGCGCCGAGGTCCTGGTCGTCCCGTCGCGCTTCGAGGGCTTCGGGATGACCGTCGTCGAGGGCATGGCGTGCGGGATTCCCTGCGTCGTCTCCTCGCACCCGTCGCTGGACGAGGCCTGCGGCGACGCGGCAGTACGAATCGATCCCGACGATCCCGAGGCGATCTCCGCGGGGATTGGCGAGGCGCTCGCGCGGCGCGACGAGCTGCGGGCCCGCGGGCTCGAGCATGCGCGCGCCTTCACGTGGCGCGCCTGCGGGGCCGCGATGCTCGCGGCGTTCGAGGAAGCCGCATGAGCGAGCCGCTCGTCGTGGTCGACGCCGACGTGCTCGGCCGCCGCCGCACGGGCGACGAGACGTACGTCGAGCGGTTGTTGCACGAGCTGCCGGCGCAGGCCGAGGGCTTGCGGCTCGCGGCCGTCACGAGGCGCCCCGAGCTCCTGCCTCCCGGAGTCGAGCCGCTTGTCCTGGACGTGCGTAGCCAGGAGCTGCGGATGCTCGTCTCGCTGCCGCGTCTGCTCGGCCGCGTGCGTCCCGCGCTGGCGCACTTCGTGCACGCGGTCCCGCCGCGCTGCCCGTGTCCGGCCGTGCTCACCGTGCAGGACCTCTCGTTCGAACGCGAGCCGGGCCTGATGGGCGTGAAGGACCGCCTTACGTTCAAGCTCATGGTGCGCCGCTCCGTGAAGCGGGCCGTCCGGGTGCTTGCGATCTCCGAGCGGACGAAGCGCGATCTCGTCGAGCTGTACGGCATCGATCCCGCCCGCGTCGTCGTGACGCCGCTCGGCGTGGACGCCGTCTTCAGGCCCGGAGGGTCGCGCGAGGACTTCCTCCTCTTCGTCGGCGCGATCCAGGAGCGCAAGGATCCGCGGGCCGCCGCGCTCGCCGCGCGCGAGGTGGGCCGCCGGCTCGTGGTTGTCGGGCCGACGAAGGACGAGTCGCTCGCCGAGGAGCTGCGCAGGCTCGGCGCTGACCTGCGCGGCTACGTGCCGAAGGATGAGTTGGCGCGGCTCTACCGTGAGGCGGCATGCCTGGTCTTCCCGTCGCGGTACGAGGGCTTCGGTCTGCCCGTGCTCGAGGCGATGGCGAGCGGCACTCCGGTCGTCGCGGCCCCCGATGAGGCCGTGCGGGAGGTCGCCGACGATGCTGCGGTGTACGCCGAGCCGGGTGGGCTTGCGGCGGCCGTGCAGGCGGCGCTCGCGCGCCCCGACGAGCTGGGCGCGGCCGGGATCGAGCGGGCAGGCCGGTTCAGCTGGGCCGAGACCGCACGGCGCACGGCGGAGATCTACCGGGAGGTGCTCGGGCTGTGACCGTCTCGGCCGTCGTCGTCTCGCACGGCCACGCCGCCGAGCTCGAACGGACGCTGCCTGCGCTCGCTTCCCAGGTGAACGAGCTCGTCGTGGTGTCGAACTTCCCCGGCAGCGTCGGGTCCGTCCCTGCGGCTGCGCGCGTGCTCGAAAACGAGCGCCCGCAGAGCTTCGCGGCGAACGTGAACCGCGGGATCGCAGAGACGCGCGGGACCTTCGTGCTCGTCGCGAACCCGGACGCCGTTCCTGAGCCGGGCGCGGTTCAGGCGCTCGCGGAGTTCGCTGCGGGGCGCCCGCGCTGCGGGATCGCCGGCCCGCAGATGCACTACTCCGACGGCGCCTGGCAGCCGTCACGCCGCCGCTTTCCCACGGTCTCCGGCACGCTCGTCCGCCGAACGCCGCTCCGCCTCGTTCCCGGGCTGCGCGAGCAGCGCGCGCACTACCTCCTCGACGAGCGCCCTGCCGAGCCGGTTCCGGCGGATTGGCTCCTCGGCGCGTTCCTGCTCCAGCGGCGGGAGATGCTGGACGAGCTCGGCGGCTGGGACGGCGGGTACCGCCACTACGGCGAGGACATCGACCTGTGCTACCGGGCCGCGAAGGCCGGCTGGGAGCGCTGGTATGTCCCTGGAGCCGTCGTCCGGCACGACTACGCCGCGGTCGTGGACAAGCGCTTCCTGACGCGCCATACGCTCTGGCACGCGCGCGGGATGGTGCGTTTCGTGCGCAAGCACCCCGAGCGGCTGCTTGCGCTGCGGTGAACGACGTGCCTCCTACAGACATGATCAGGGGTCAGACCCAGGGACATGGCCGAGCCAGGCGCCGCGCTCGAGCAAAACCGCACGGCAACTGTGTTCCCGCGGACGCCACGGCGGTTCCGGACACTGTCCGGGGTCTGACCCCTGGAGATGCCCGGCGAGGACGTTGCGGATGAAGGACACGACCGCGAAGTACAGGGATGCCGCGGCTGGCTGGAGCGAGGGCCAATACGCCGACCCGTCCGGCTACCTCGGCCATCGCGCTGACCTGATCGTCTCGCTGGGTCCGCGACTGCAGCCCGGGGACACCGTGCTCGACTTTGCCTGCGGGGACGCGGGGCTCGCCGATCACCTGCTTCCCTGGGACTTGCGCTACCTCGGCGTCGACGCAAGCGAGCCGATGGTCGCGGCGGCCCGCGCACGGCTCGGCGACCGCGCCCGGGTCGAGCTCGGCGACCTGAACGAGTATGCACCGCCCGAGCCCGTCGCCGCGACGACGATCTTCCGGGCCATCTACTACGCACGCGACCGCCGCGAGCTGTTCCGCCGCATCGCGGGCTTCACCGAGCGGAAGCTGGTCTTCGACCTGAATCCGCGCCAGTACCGCGTGGAGGACGTGGCGGCCGACCTGGAAGCGGCAGGCTTCGAGGGACTCGAGCTCCGCCCGTTCTTCGCCCCGCAGAACGTCGCGCTCCCGCGCCCGGTCGCCGCGACGCTCCGCGCCGCCGAGCGAGTCGGCCCGCTCGCGCGTATCGCCCTCCGCTTCCGCTTCTCGTATCTCTGCGCGGCGTACCGGCGCTAGCGGCTCGGTGGCGGGAAGCGGCGGAACGCAAAGGAGACCTGGGCCCCGAGATGGCGGACGTCCCCGACGCGCGGGTCGAGCTCGCTCGGGACGAAGGTCGGGTCGATGGTCACGTTGACGCGGAACGGCGGCTTCGGCGTGCGCAGGTACAGCACGCTGTACGTGTGGGTCTTCAGCAGGATTCGCTGCACGCCGGTGATCTCGCCGAGCGCGGGGTGCTTGTCCCTGAGCACGAGCTTCCCGACCTTGACGGTCGCATGGCTCTGGAAGTCGAACCCGTCGGGCCGCGAGAGGATCACTGTCACGTACCCGGCCTTGTTCCCCGGCGTGACGAACTGCGAGTACGCGCTGAAGCCACCCATCCAGCCGTCGTCGTACAGCTTCGTCGCCGCGTGCTCGAGGCGCAGCGGCGGGGCGATCTTCCACAGCACCCAGTCGCGTGGGCCGCCCCCGACGAGGTGCCGGTGCTTCGCGACGATCGAGCCGACGATGTTGATCCCCTCGTCGGCGACGACGTACTTCGCGTCGGCCGGCGCCGGTCGCCCCCCAGACTGCAGCAGCGTGCCGGTCACCCCGCCGACGTCGGGCGTCAAGATGGGGGAGCCGACCTTGATCGCGCTGCCGTCGAGGCTCCACATGTAGTGGATCGACCGGTTCCAGAACTCGAGCTCCCAGATCCCGTTCGGGTCGGTGATGTTCTGGCCGAGGTAGATCGTGGGCTTGCCGCCGTTCGACTGATCGAGCCAGTCGAGCGGCTTGGCGATGTTCGAGCTGAAGAGCTCCGCGAAGTACTTCGAGGACGTGCTCGCCGTGATTTGGGCCGTGATCATCCAGGCGAAGACCGCGACCCCGATCGTCCCGGCGACGAGCCCGAGCGGCCTCGGTCCGAGCCAGCGCATCGCCCGCGGGAGCGCGAGGAGTGCCACCGACACGACCACCATGCCGACGAGCACGTTCTGCGCGTAGCCCGCCGTCCAGTGGAACTTCTGGTTCGCGCCCTCGAGGATCCCGAGGCTCGGCGCGTCGAAGTAAAAGTGGAACTCCATCTGGTACGGCGTGGTGAGGATCACGTACAGCGCGAGCCCTGCGGCCGCGACGGTCGGCAGGAGGCGGACGCGGCCGCGCTGCAAGACGAGTGCCATCCCGATCGTCAGCAGGGGCGCGATGTAGATCAGGTTGCGCTCCTCGGTGAGCGTGGAGAAGACCGTCGAGATGTAGGCGGCCTTGACGGCCGTGTAGAAGCCGATCAGACCGATCCCGGCGAAGGCGACGCAGCGGAAAGCGCGCTCCTCCTCGCTCGTCCCCATACCGCGCGGTGGGAAGAGCGCAGTCAACCCGGCGATGACCGGGAAGACGCCCAGGCCGATCGTGAGCGCGCCCGCCGCCCAGAGCCCGTAGTCGATCATCCGGCCCTTGTAGAGCAGTGTCGCCACGAACCAGGCGTTCGAATGGTGAGAGATGTAGGCGTTGAGGAAGATCGCGCCGCCCACGATCAGCACGAAAGCGCCGATCCGGTCGCCGAGCGACCACTCGGCACGCCAGGCGAGCATCCGCTCGGAGTTCCAGAACCAGAACAGCGCGGCAAGGAACAAGACGCCCGGGATCACAGCCAGCTGCCCGCGCACCATCGGCGCGACCGCGGAGGCGAAGGTCGCGCCGGCGATCCACCAGAGCGTCCTGCGGGTCAGCGCCTTGGCGATCAGGAAGAAGCACAACGCCGCGTACGGATAGGCGAGCGGCTCCTCGACGAGGAACGACGAATAGACCATCGCCGGGATGGCCGCCGCACACGCCGCGGCGAGCAGCGCCCAGCGCTTCGAGACGACCATCCGCCCGAGCCAGTAGGTCGGGAAGACGACCGCGGACATCGTGAACGCGCCGATGTACTTGATCGCGGCGTAGGCCTGATGCGTGTTGGAGAGCCACCAGGCGGGCGCGATCAGGTAGTTGAAGAGCGACTGGAAGCCGTGCGGCACGCCGCGTCGCGCCGCGTGGCCTGTCTCGGCGATCGCGCGCGAGAGCTGCGCCGACTCGAGCTCGTCCGTGAAGAGCCAGGGGGTGACGTGGCCCCAGGACTCCCAGGAGTAGATCAGCGCCAGCCAGAAGAACACCGTCAGCACCGGGACCGCGGCGAGCAGGCGCTCGGAGCGCGCGAACGACCAGGCGCGCGAGGGAGCCCGCCCCCGCGCCGACGCGACGCTCATTCGGCGGCAGCGCCCAGGATGACGCGGGGATCGAGGTGCTCGCGGCGGACGAAGCGGCAGTAGACGTCCGCCTCGGCGCAGGCGGCGACGATGCGGTCGAGGACCTCCCGCGGCGCGTCGGGGATCGTCACGAGCACCGCGTCGGGCTCGACGCGGGCCAGCACGCGCTGTAGATCCGTCGAGGTACCGAGCACGGGCACTCCCTGCAGGCGCGCGCGGCGAAGCTGCGACGAGTCGTCGATGAAGCCGACGACCTGCTCGCCGGGGGTCTCGCGCAGCTCGCGCAGGAGGCTGCGTCCGCCGCGGCCCGCGCCGACGATCAGGGTCCGCCGCCGCCCCGCGTGCGTAAGCGACGAGATGCCGCGGACGATCGCCCGCTCCCAGAAGCGAGACGCGCCTACCAGCACGGTGCAGAGCAGCGCGTCGATGACGAAGATCGAGCGCGGGAAGTCGTTCCACTGGCGTGTCGCCGAGAGGAAGCCGACCGCGACGAGCGCGGAGACGATCACCGCGGAGGCCACCGCTGTGGCGTCGCGCGCGCCGGCGTAGCGCCAGACGCCGCGGTAAAGACCGAACGGGATGAACGCCGCGTAGCGCGCGGCGAGGAGCACGGGCAGCCCGAACAGGAAGAAGGTCTTCTGCGAGTCGGTGCCGCTCCCGCCGAGCCGCAGCATGTACGCGGCGGTGAAGGAGGCCGTCACGAGCGCGAAGTCGACCAGCGACTCGATCAGGCGGCGCCGGTGGACGACGAACGTGCGCAGGATCGGGTTCCCGGTCTCGGGCAGGCGCACCGGGGCCTGCTCGGCGTTCGAGAGGAAGCTGCCGAACTGGACGAGCATCGCGAACGTGAGCAGCACGCCGACGAGGGTGATCAGGCCGTCCCCGAGGACGTTGTAGGCCAGACTCGTAGCGCCGAGACCGGCGGCGATCACAGCGAGCAGGATCACCGCGCGGCGCTCGGAGAGGCCGTGGTAGACGAGCCGGTGCGAGCTGTGGTCGCGCCCTCCCTGGTAGACCGGACGGCCCTCCAGCAGGCGCACGATCGTCACGAGCGTCGTATCGAGGATCGGCACCGCGAGGATCAGGATCGGGAGGACGAGGGTGGCGACCGTGGTTCCGGCGACCTTGTAGCTCGAGGCGAGCCCGAGCACGCCGAGCGCGAATCCGAGCACCTGCGAGCCCGAGTCGCCCATGAACATCAGTGCCGGCCCGCGCGGGCGGAGATTGAAGGGCAGGAAGCCGAGGCAGGCGAGGCCGAGCGAGGCCGAGATCGCGAGCTGTGCGTGGCTCGGGTGGACCGTGACCGCGTCGATCGCGAAGAAGGTGCAGGCGATCGCCGCGAGGGTGGCCGCCAGTCCGTCCATGTTGTCGAGCAGGTTGAAGGCGTTCGTCATCCCGACGAGCCAGATCACCGCGATCGCGACCGCGATCCAGTTGTTGGAGACGATCTCGACCTTCAGTCCGGTGAGCAGGACAACCGCGCTTGCCCCAGTCTGGGCGGCGAGCTTCGTGACCGGTGGGAGGTTCCAGAGGTCGTCGACGAGGCCGAAGACGAACAGGATGGCGCACCCGCCCACGATGCCCAGCAGGCGCTTGTCGACGTCCACCTGGCCGGTGGCCGCGGCGACACCGAGTCCGGCGAGCAGGCCCGCGAAGATGCCGACTCCGCCGAGCGTCGGAGTGGCGCGGTCGTGCCAGCGATCGCCCCTCGGTGCGGCGAGCGTCCGCTGGCTCAGCGGCGCCTTGAGCAGCGCGTAGATGACCGCCGCGCAGGCGGGTAGCGCGGCGATCGCAGCGAGCGCTGTCACGTCGGCGAAGGGTAGTGAAGCCCTGTTAGCGCCATGTTTGGGTGGGCGGGGGTCTCCCGCTTTCGAAACTAGAGTAGAGCGCGGCCGTGACGACGTACCTCGACCTGCTGCGCTACCGCGAGCTCTTCGGCAACCTCTGGCGCCGGGACCTGCAGGCGAAGTACAAGGGCTCAGTGCTGGGGGTCGCGTGGACGCTCGTGAACCCGCTCGTCCTGCTCGGGATCTACCTGCTCGTCTTCTCGCTGCTCTGGAAGGCGATCAACGTCGACCATCCGGCGCTCTTCCTGCTCTCCGGCCTCGCGGTCTGGATCTTCTTCTCGACCTCGATCCACGTCGCGTGCCGAAGCATGCTCGACAACGCGAACCTGATTCGGAAGACGCGCTTTCCCCGGCAGCTGATCCCGCTCTCGGTCGTGGCGACGAACCTCGTCAGCTTCGGCGTGATGCTCGTGGTGCTGCTCGTGTTGAACTTCGCCCTGCTCCCGCGCGTGCGCGCGACCGAGTGGCTGGCGATTCCACTCTCGCTCGCGCTCGTCGGCCTGGCCGGAGGGATCGCGCTGGCGCTCGCTTCCGCCAACGTGCTGTTCCGGGACATCGAGCACCTCGTCGGCGCGCTGCTTCTACCCTGGTTCTTCTTGACGCCGATCCTCTGGATCCCGTCGATGTTCCACAGCCACGGCGATCTGCTGCGCCTGTTGCACTGGGCGAACTTCGTCACGCCGGCGGTGTCGGCGATCCGCGATCCGCTCTTCTTCGGGGAGCTGCCGCGCCTCGCGGACGCCGTCTACCTGGTCGTCTCGGCGGTGGTCTCACTGGCGCTCGGCGCGTGGCTCTTCAACCGGGTGGACGACCAAATCGCCGTCGAGATCTAACGCGTCCCCCCTGGCGCTGTCGGAGTTTGTGGCTCTGAGCCACTATCGCGGAAGTCGTGACACTTGACCCCGCATCGCTCCATGGTTTCGTGGCGCGGGCCAGGTCCCGAACAGGAAGTTTGTGGCTCAGAGCCACAAACTCGGGAGCGTCAGGGGCGCCGCTAGCGCGCGCGGAGCGCGATTCGCCCGTCGTAGAGCCAGGGCTCGTCGTCGGGTGGGACGAGCGCCGGGAGGCCCGCGACCGGGTCGGTCCACGATGCTTCGGCTTCGACGAGCACCGACGGGCACAGCAGCGGGTGCGCGAAGCCTGGAATTCGCCCCGTGCCCGGTGCCCACGGCTCGAGCTCGCGGGAGCCGCGCCGGAGGAACCCTACGACGGCCTCGACCGACCCGCCGACCGCCGCGTAGCCCTCTGCGTGGGCGTCGAGCACGCGCCGTGACCAGTCGGGCGTCGGAACCACACCCGGGGCGAGGTACGCGATCGCGTCCGCCTCCGACTCCTCCTCGACGACCGGTTCTTCGAGGCCTGCCAGCGCCCCGTCGTCGGCGCCCCGCACCGCCAGTGCACGGCGGGAGATCCGCGGCTGGACCTCCGCCACGACCTCGGGCTGCGGATTGCCGACTTCGCTGAACCAAAAGCGATTGTCGGCGACGAGGTCGAACGCGAGCCGGTAGCGCCCGCCGCCGAGCGGCGCGCGGACGTTCACGTGGGCCTCGGCGCTCTGCCCCGGCTCGATCGTCCCGGGGAGGCGCGTCCAGAGCCCGTCCCAGACGATTGGATTCCCCAGCTCGTCGAGGAAGTGGTAGCCGACGCACACCCGCTGAGGCCCGTCCGGCACCCAGGTCGCCGTCCCCGCGTTCTCGAGCTCGACTCGCGCCACCGACAGCGCTCCCGCGCGCAGCGTCGGGACGTCGAGGCGCTCGCCCCAGCGAACGGCCAGCGGTCCTGCGGGGACGATCTGCGCCATAGGCCGAAGCTAGTGTAGAAGCGCGATGACCGAGCCACTTCTCGTCCGCGCCGCGCGGCGCGAACCCGTCGAGCGCACGCCGGTCTGGTTCATGCGCCAGGCCGGCCGGTCGCTGCCCGAGTACCGCGAGATCCGCAAGACACACGGCCTCTTCGACATCGTCGCTCAGCCGGAGCTCACGGCGGAGGTGACGCTGCAGCCCGTCCGCCGCCACGACGTGGACGCGGCCGTGATGTTCACGGACATCATGTATCCCGTCCTCGGGATGGGCGTCGACGTCGAGCTCGTCGAGAGCATCGGCCCCGTGGTCGCGCGGCCAATCGAGAGCGCCGGCGACGTCGAGCGCCTCGTCGTGCGCGACCCCGAGGAGGCGACGCCGACGATCCTCGAGGCGGTGCGGCTCGTGCGTGCGGAGCTGCGCGACGACCAGGCCGTGATCGGCTTCTGCGGCGGCCCGTTCACGGTCGCCGGCTACCTGATCGAAGGGAAGCCGAGCCGCGAGTTCCTGAAGGTCAAGTCGATGATGTACGGCGCGCCCGAGGTCTGGCACGCGCTGATGGAGAAGCTGACCGACCAGTTCTCGCGCTACGTGGCCGCGAAGGCGCGCGCGGGCGCCGACGCGATCCAGCTCTTCGACTCCTGGGTCGGGGCACTCTCGCCGGCCGACTACGCCGAGTTCGTCGCCCCCTATTCCGCGCGGATCCTCGCCTCGGTCGACGTGCCCACGATCCATTTCGGCACCGGGACGGCCACGTTGCTGGAGGACATGGCCGCCGCCGGGGGAGACGTGATCGGCCTCGACTGGCGGATCGCACTCGACCGCGGCTGGGAGACCGTCGGTGACGAGCACGGCGTGCAGGGCAACCTCGACCCGGCGCTTCTGCTCGGCCCGTGGGAGCGCGTCGACGCGGGCGCGCGCGACGTGCTCGCTCGCGCCGACGGGCGACCCGGCCACATCTTCAACCTCGGCCACGGTGTCCTGCCGGGAACGGATCCGGACGTGCTCGGCCGGCTGGTCGAGCTGGTCCACGAGGCGACCGTCGAGGCGCGGGTGTGAGCGAGGCGGTCGTCCTGATGGCTTACGGATCGCCGGACCGGATCGCCGACGTTCCGGCCTACTACTCGGACATCCGTGGCGGCCGCCCGATCGAGCCCGAGCACCTCGAGGACCTCGTCGACCGCTACCGCCGGCTCGGGATCGAGGACTCGAACCCGCTCAACGAGATCACCGAGGCCACCCGTGCCGCGCTCGAGGCCGAGCTCGGGACACCCGTCTTCACCGGAATGAAGCACTGGACGCCCCGGATTGCCGATGCCGCAGATCGCGCCGCGGCCGCGGACACCGTCGTAGGGCTCGTGCTCGCCCCGCACTACTCGCGCCTTTCCATCGCCGGCTACCGCGAGCAGCTCGAGGAAGCGCTCCGAGCGGCGTGGACGAACAATGGTCGGCTCGACCGGTCGGTTCAGACGGGGACGTGGGCGGAGCCCACGCCCCCTGAGACGGCGCCGCCAAGTCGGCGCCTCGGCGGCCGCTCGGAGCTCCGCTTCGTCGAGAGCTGGCACGACGAGCCCGGCTTCGTCGATTTACTCGGCGAGCGGATCCGCGGCACGTCCGCGCACGTCGTCTTCACGGCCCACTCGCTCCCGGCGCGCATCCTCGCCGAGGGCGACCCGTACAAGGACCAGCTGCTCGAGACCGCGCGGCTCGTCGCCGAGCGCGCCGGCGTCGACGACTGGACGTTCTCCTTCCAGAGTGAGTCCCCGACGGGCGAGCCGTGGCTCGGCCCCGACATCCTCGACCATCTCGACGATCTGCACGCGCGAGGCGTCGGAGACGTGCTCGTCTGCCCCGTCGGCTTCGTCGCCGACCACCTCGAGATCCGCTGGGACCTCGACCACGAGGCGAAGGACAAGGCGGGCGAGCTCGGAATGACCCTGGAGCGGATCGAGATGCCGAATGCCGACCCCCAGTTCGTACGCACGCTTGCCCAGATCGTGAAGCGCGCACTCGCGAAAGCGCCGGTATGAAGCCGGGCGCGATCAAGGTCGAGCACGCCGCGCGCAAGTTTCGCGTGTATCCCAAGGAAGGCCGGACGCTGAAGGACCTCGTGCTCGCGCGCGGGCGCGCGCGAGGCACCGACGTCTGGGCGCTGAAGGACGTGTCCTTCAAGGTCGACCCCGGCAGCGCAATCGGCCTCATCGGCCGCAACGGCTCCGGGAAGACGACGCTTCTCCGCCTGCTCTCGGACATCGTCAGGCCGACCTCGGGCCGGGTCGAGGTCGGCGGACGGATCGGCACGCTGCTCGAGCTCGGCGCCGGGTTCCACCCCGACTTCACGGGACGGGAGAACGTCTTCCTGAACGGCTCGATCCTCGGCCTCCCCCGCGCGAAGGTGCGCGAGCACCTCGACGAGATCGTCGCCTTCGCCGGTCTCGAGCGCTTCATCGACCTGCCCGTGCGCACGTACTCGTCAGGGATGTACATGCGGCTCGGGTTCGCGATCGCGTCCCACCTCGAAGCGGACGTGCTCCTGCTGGACGAGGTCTTCGCTGTGGGCGACGAAGCCTTCCAGCGCAAGTGCTTCGGGAAGATCTTCGACTTCAAACAGCGCGGCGGGACGATCGTCTTCGTCTCGCACGACGCCTCGGCCGTCGAGCGCCTCTGCCAGCGCGCGATCCTCCTGCGCCAGGGCGAGGTCGCCTTCGAGGGCGAGACCCACGACGCGATCGTCGAGTACCACCGACAGCTCGCCGACGAGCGGAATCCCGAGGAGCGCGAGGCGGGCTTGCGGGAGTGGGGAGGCGGCGAGGCGCGCATCGCGACGGCAGGGCTGCTCGGGCCCGAGGGCGAGGAGCGCCAGCAGTTTGCGGCCGGCGATCCGCTGACGCTGCGGGTCGAGCTCGAGGCCGGCCAACCGCTGCCGCCGCCACGCTTGAGCTACGAGCTCCGCGACGAGGCTGGACTTCTGCTCGCGGCCGGCACGGCCGACACGGCCGAGCTCGGCTGGGACGACGCGGGCTGCGTCGCGCGCTTCGACGTGGCCGAGCTGCCGCTCGCGGACGGCCGCTTCCGGCTTCGCCTCGGGCTCGCGGACGCGTCCGGCGAGCACCTGTACCACCAGCTCGACGATGCGCTCACGTTCGTCGTCTATCCCTCCGGCGGAGATTCGCGCGGCCTGTTGCGGCTCGAGGGCGTCTGGTCGCAGGAGCCGGTCGGCGCAGCGGCGAATACGGGAGGCCGATGAGCTCGCGAACCTGTCCCGACTGGCCGCTCCTGATGGAGCTTGCGCCCGACCTCCAGTTCAAGCACTACACCGTCGGCGAGGCGAAGCTGCCGGCCGAGGCGCTGATGCTCGTCAAGGACATGACGATGAGCGCCCTCGCGATCTGCTGCGATCTCGACCACCATGTCTTCTACGCGAAGCACACCGAGCCGAGCGTCGGTGAGGCGCTGCGCTCGACGCACTGGTACGAGCTCGCCGAATGGGCGGCCCGCGGGCCGTCAGCGGCCTAGGCTGATTCCAGCGGGGACGGTAAGGGAGCGCAGACGGACGTGCGCGTGAAGCGCACGTCCTGACACGGCGCCGCCTAGTCGGCGCCGTCAGCGGCCTAGAACCTCTCCCAGCGGTCGCGTATTGAGGATGTCCGCGGCCGTCGCCCAGCCGCGCCGCGCGGTCGCCACCGAGAGCGCCATGTTCCCGAGGCCCCGCACCGAGTGCGCGTCGGTCGAGCAGCACACCGGTACGCCGGCCTCGATCGCCTGGCGCACGTAGACGTCCTTCAGGTCGAGCCGGTCCGGGAGGCCGTTCGTCTCGACCGCGACTCCGGTCTCGAGCGCGACCTCGAAAGTGCGCTCCAGGTCGAGTGCGTTCTCGGGCCGGTGGTTGATGATCCGGCCCTTCGGGTGGCTGAGGCACGAGACCGCCGGGTGCCGCATCGCCTCCGTCACCTTCTTCGTCAGCTCGTCGCGGGCCTGCCGCTGGCCGGCGTGGAGGCTCAGCTGCACCCAGCCGAGCTCGGCGAGGATGTCGTCGGGCAGGTCGAGGGTGCCGTCCGCCCGGATGTCGCACTCGGTTCCCCGGAGGACGCGAAACGGCGCGAGCTGCTCGTTCGCCGCGGCGATCTCCTCGCCCTGGCGGCGCAGGTCGTCGGCGTCGAGGCCCGGCACGACACGAACGTTCGGCGTGTGGTCGCAGATCGCGAGGTACTCGTAGCCGAGGGCGCGGGCCGCCTCGCCCATCTCCAGCACGCTGGCCTTTCCGTCCGACCAGGTCGTGTGCACGTGCAGGTCGCCGCGGATGTCGGCGGACTCCACGAGCGGCGGCGGCACGCCGCGGAACGGCTCCTCGCGAAGCTCTGGCGGGCAGAAGGGGATGCCCAGCGACGCGTAGAGCGTGTTCTCGTCGGCCTCGTTCGGCAACTCGCCGAGCGCCTCCACGTAGGCCTGTGATCCGGTCGCGCGGACGAGCTCGGTTCCGAACCGTCGAGGATCGGCGGCCACGAGCTCGACCGGGACGCCCTCCACGTCCACGCCGATCGCTCGCCGCTCCTCGCGCTCGACGATCGAGACGATCTGCGGCAGCGAGGCGAAGCGGTCGAGGACCGCGTCGGCCTCCGCCGCGGCCACGACGACCGCGAAACGCTCGGAGCTGTCGCGGCGGCGGCGCGGGTGCCCGGTGGTCGTCCCGCCCAGAGCGCTTGCGATTCCCTCCGAGAGCGCAAGCGCCCGGTTGAGCGTAAGTCCGCGCCGTGGCCTCGGCTGCTGCTCGCGCGAGAGCCGCTCGAGGATCTTCTTCTCGGTCTTCGGCCCGATCCCGGGCGCCTCCCCCAACCGGCCGGCTTCGGCGGCGGCGCGGAATTCCGCTGCGGTCCGCACGCCCAGCGCCTGGCCGATCTCGACCGCGCGCTTCGGGCCGAGCCCGAGGAACCGGCCGAGCCCGACGAGTTCCGGGGAGACGCTCGACTCCAGCTCCTCCAGCTCCGCGATCTTGCCCGTCTCGACGAGTTCCTTGAGGCGCGCCTCGATCCCAGGACCGATCCCGCGCAGCTCGCGCACGCGGCCCTGTGCCACGAGCTCGCCGATCGGCGCCTCGGTCGTGCGCACGAGCTCGGCCGCCCGCCGGTATGCGCGCGAGGTGTAGAAGCTCGCTCCCGACAGGTCGAGCAGCCCCGCAAAAGACTCGAGCGTGTCGGCGATCGCGGAATTCGGCAGCTTGGGCACGGCGTTAGTCTCTCCGCGGATGCCCACTTTCGTCGTCCCCTACCGGCTGAACGGGAAATCGCGGCTCGGCGATCCGGAGATCGCGCGGGCGATGCTGGAGGACGTACGCGCGGCGTGCGCACCGCTCGGCGAGGTGCTCGTGTGCGATGCGCCCGGTGGGCAGGGCCAGGCACTGGCCGCGTTCCTCGAGGACGTGTCCGGCCCAGTCGTGATCGTCAACGCAGACGTCCCATGTGTGCGAACCGACGAGCTCGAGGCGCTGGTTGCGGCCGCGCCGGCCCTTGTCCCGGCGCCGGACGGCACGACGAATGCCTTGTCGCTGCCCGACGCGCGCGACTTCGTGCCGCTGTACGGCCCAGGGAGCGCCTCCCGATACGTCGCGAACCTCGGGGCGCGGGCGCTCGACCTCGCGGGTCTCCGCGACGACGTCGACACCTGGGACGACCTCGTGCGCGTCGGCGAGCGTGTCGGGCCCAGCACTCGCAGGCAGTTGAAGGCGCGAGCGGCGTGAAGGTCGTCGTCCTCTCCGGCGGCGTGGGTGGGGCGCGCTTCGTGCGCGGGCTCGTGGAGTCGCTTCCTCCGGCCGACGTGACCGTGATCGGCAACGTCGGCGACGACGTGGAGGTGCTCGGCGTGCGCGTCTCGCCCGACCTCGACAGCATCCTCTACGCGCTCGCAGGGCTGAACGACGAGGAGCGAGGGTGGGGGCGAGCCGACGAGACGTGGAACGCGCTCGAGGCCGTGTCGCAGCTTGGCGGCGAGTCGTGGTTCCGGCTCGGCGACCGCGATCTGGGGCTGCACCTCATGCGGACGCAGGCGCTGCGCGAGGGGGTGCCGCTCTCCGCCGTGACGGGTCGGCTGGTCGATGCGCTCGGGATCGCGACGGCCCTTCTCCCCGCGACGGACGACGAGTTGCGGACGTGGCTCGACACACCGGCTGGAAGCTTCCCGTTCCAGGAGTGGTTCGTCGCCCGCGGCCACCGGGACGAGGTCGACGCCGTCCGCTTCGAGGGCGCGGAGCGTGCGATGCCCGCGCCGGGAGTGCCGGACGCGATTGCCGCAGCCGACGTGCTGCTCCTCGCGCCGAGCAACCCGTATGTGAGCATCTGGCCGATCCTCGCGGTTGCCGGGATTCGCACGGCCCTGGAGTCCCGCACTGTTCCCTGCATCGCGGTCAGTCCGCTGATCGGCGGCCGCGCGGTCAAGGGTCCCGCCGATCGGATGCTGGCGCGGATGGCGGGCGGAACGTCCCCCGCCCAAGTAACAGACTGTTACAAGGGATTGATCGACGCGATCGTCGTGGACGAGGCGGACGCGGACGACGTCGGCGGGCTCGGCGAGGTGCGTCCGATCGTCGCGCGCACGCTGATGAGCGACGCCGACGCGCGACGTAGGCTCGTCGAGGCGGCGCTCGCGGTGCCTGCGTGAGAGTCGCGGTCGTCGGCGGGACGGGCGATTTCGGACTTGCTCTGGCGGCCGTTCTTGCGGCGGCGGGCGAGGACGTCGTCGTCGGGTCGCGCGACGAGGCGCGGGCGCGCGAGGCGGCCGAGCCCGTGAGCGCGAGCGGTGCGGCCAACGAGGACGCGGTCTCCGGGGCGGACCTCGTCGTCCTGGCGGTGAAAGCGGACGCTGCGCTCGAGACGGCGACCGCACTCGCGCAGGCGATCGGCGGCACGCCGACGTTGAGCGTGGCGAGCGAGCTCCGGTTCTCGAAAAGCGGCGTGCGGCCGCGCGCCTCGGAGCAGTCCTTGGCGGAGGAGCTGGCGGGGATCCTCGAAGGCCCGGTCGTGGCAGGTCTCCACTCGCTCGCGGCGTCGACGCTGTCCAAGGGCCCGGCGGAGGGGGACGCGCTCGTCTGCGGCGACGACGAGGCGGCGAAGGAGTTGGCGCTCGAGCTGGCGGGGAAGGTCGTGACCGGCCGTGCGCTCGACGCAGGCCCACTCGCGAGCGCACGCGCGCTCGAGGGCATGACGGCCGTGATCGTCAATCTGAACCGTCGCTACAAGGGACACGCCGGACTGCGGGTCACCGGGCTCCCGTGACCGAGCTGCGAATCCTTCCCCTGCTCGGCTGGCCCGAGGTGGGGGAGGGCGATGATCTGGCCGCGCTGGTTGCGGGCTCGGCCGAGCTCGAGGATGGGGACGTCGTCGTCCTGGCGCAGAAGGTGGTGTCGAAAGCGGAAGGCCGCGTGGTGCGGTTGGAGGACATCGAGCCGTCGAAGCGCGCGCACGAGCTGGCAGAAGGCGAGGATCCGCGCCGGATCGAGGCGATCCTTCAGGAGTCGGTGCGGGTCGTACGCTCGCGGCCGCCGCTCGTGATCGCCGAGACGCGCCACGGCTTTATCTGCGCGTCTGCCGGCGTCGACTCGTCGAACGCGCCCGAGGCGGGGATGCTCGTTTTGCTTCCGCTTGATCCCGATGCGTCGGCGACGGGCGTGCGCGAGCGGTTGCTCGCCCTGACCGGGCGCACCGTCGGCGTCGTCGTGACCGACTCGTTCGGCCGGCCGTGGCGCGCCGGCACGACGGACGTCGCGCTCGGCGTGGCGGGAATCCGGCCCCTGCTCGACCTCGCCGGTCAGCGCGACCGCGTCGGCTACGAGCTCCGCCACACGCAGATCGCCGTCGCCGACGAGATCGCGGGGGCGGCGGAGCTCGTGATGGGCAAGCTCGGCGGCATTCCGGGCGCACTCGTCCGCGGACTCGACATCGCCGGGGAAGGCACCGCGCAGGAGCTCGTCATCTCGCCCGAGCAGGACCTGTTCCGCTAGGTCGGCGGGGCCTGGCCCCTGGCCCCGGCCGGCCAGGCCGGGGCCCGAAGGGATGCTGGTGCGCCGCTATGCGGCTCGCCGGCAGGAGGTCGGGCTGCTCCCGACGCGTCTGCGGGGGACGGTGTGGTCTGGCACCGGCGGCCGGCCGCAACGGACGGTTCCCTTGCGCGGCGCGCGCGCGACGGCGATCCTCGCGACATGATCGCTGTCGGCGCGCACGGAATCGTCAAGTCGTTCGGCGGACGGCGGATCCTCGACGGGCTCGACCTCGAGGTGGACGACCGCGCCCGCATCGGCATCATCGGCGCGAACGGCTCGGGCAAGTCGACGCTCCTGCGCATCTTCGCTGGGCTCGACGACGCGGACGACGGCGAGGTCGCGCGCCGCAAGGACGCCGTCGTCGCCTACCTGCCTCAAGAGGTTCCGGGCGACGAGCGCACCGCGCTCCAAACGGTGCACGCTGCCCGACCCGACCTCGAGGCGCTCGAACAAGAGCTCGGCGAGGTGGCGAGCCGACTCGCCGATCCCGCCGTGGCGCAGGATCTCGAGCTGATGACTCGCGTCCTGCGCCGCCAGGAGCGCCTGCTCGACGAGTTCACAGCCGCCGGCGGGCCCGGCTTCGAGGGGCGAGCCCGGGCACACCTGCTCGAGCTGGGCCTAGCCGAGGAGGATCTGGCGACGCCCACGACCCAGCTCTCCGGCGGCCAGCGCAAGCTTGTCGCCCTCGCCGAGTGCCTCGCGCGCTCGCCGGCTGTGCTCCTCCTCGACGAGCCCGAGACGCACCTCGACGCCGACCGGCGCGCGGCACTGGAGGAGCGAATCCAGGCCTTCGCCGGCGCGGTCGTCTCGGTCTCGCATGACCGGTATCTCCTCGACGAGAGTGTCTCCGAGATCGCCGAGCTCGACCGCGGGCGCATCCGCCTCTGGCCAGGCAACTACTCCGCCTACACGGTTGCCCGCGAGCTCGAGCAGCGGCGCCAGCAGCAGCAGTACGTCACCCAGCAGAAGGAGATCGCCCGGCTCGAGGAGGCGATCAAGCGCTTCGAGCAATGGGCCCGTCAGGTCGAGAACGAGCGGCACATCAAGCAGGCGCGCAACAAGCAGCGCCAGATCGACCGGATGGAGAAGATCGAGCGCCCCGTCCTCGAGCGGCACAAGATCGCGCTGAGCCTGCGCCCACAGACCCGCGGCGGCGAGCGGATCGTCGAGCTGACAGGCGTCACGATCGCGTTCGGCGAGGATCCCGTCCTCGCCGACGTCGACCTGACCGTCATCCGCGGCGAGCGCGTCGGCGTCGTCGGCGGCAACGGCGCGGGCAAGACCGTGCTGGTGAAGTCGATCGTCGGCGAGCTCGAGCCGACCGAAGGAGAGGTGCGCCGCGGTAGCGGGATCCGGGTCGGCTACCTCGCACAGGACGCGGAGCTCCCGACCCCGGAGCGCTCGCCGATCGACATCGTCCGCTTGAGCCACCCGATGTCCGAGGGCGAGGCCGTCTCGCGCCTGATGAAGTTTCTTTTCGACTACGAGCAGGTCCGCCGCCCGGCCAAGCTCCTCTCGGGCGGCGAGCGCACGCGCCTCCAGCTGCTCCTGCTGATGCTCGGCGGCGCGAACCTTCTCGTCCTCGACGAGCCGACGAACCATCTCGACCTCGAATCAGTCGAGCGGCTCGAGGCTGCGATCGAGGAGTTCGACGGGACGGTGATCTTCGTCTCGCACGACCGCTATTTCCTCGACCGCATCGCCGACCGGATCGTCGAGGTGCGCGACAGGGAGGTCCACGCCTACGAGGGCGGGTGGAGCTACTGGCGAGAGCGGACCCGGTCCGCCCTCGCCAGCGCGGGCTAGATCGCTTGCCGGTACGCGTCGAGCACGCCGTCCCAGCCGCCGTCGTAGCTGGCGCGCGTCTGGGCGCCGTCAGCGAGCTTGTCCCAGCCGCTGTGGATGAGCTCCACGCGCGTCCCGTCGCCCTCCGCAGTGAAGAGCACTTCGATCTCGGTGTCGGGCGTGTCGGGCTCGAAGCCCGGGCGCCACGTCATGCGCAGCCGCGTCGGAGGCTCCCAGGCGAGGACATTGCCCCAGACCGCCTCGCGGCCGTCTTTCGCGCGCTCGACGATCTTCTCGTTCTCGAACGCGAGTGCTTCGGCATCCTCACCGAAGATGCCGTACTTCTCGAGCGGCCACCAGCTCTGGATCTGGTCGGTGAAGACGCGGAATGCCGCCTCCGGATCCGCGTCGACCAGCACAGACTTGCGGACAGCCTCGGTCGTCTCGGTCGTGCTCACTTCTTCCTCCCTTCGTCCTGCTCGACCGCGCGCTTGAAGCTCTCGAGCGCGTCCGACCAGAAGCCGTCGAAGTAGTCGCGGAGCTCGGCCACGCTTGCCGCGTCGACGCCGTAGATCCGCCGGGTGCCGTTCCGTTGCTCCGTCACGAGTCCCGCCTCCTTGAGGACGCGGAGGTGCTGCGAGACGGCGGGCCTGCTGACCGGGAGCTCGCGGGCGAGCTCGCCGACGGCACGCGGGCCGGCTCGCAGCCGCTCGAAGATCGACCTGCGGGTCGGATCGCCGAGCGCCTGGATTGCTAGTGCGTAAGCCATTGCTTACCGTAAGCGTACACTTACGCATGCGTGATGTCAAGCTCCTTCGATGCAGCTGAGCGAAGCCGACCTCGATCCGGATCCTCTACGGCAGTTCGAGACCTGGTTCGACGCGGCGCGCGAGGCTGGGATGCGCGCCCCGGAAGCGCTGGCGCTAGCGACTGCGACGCCCGACGGGGCGCCGTCGGCGCGGATGGTGCTGCTGAAGGGCGCGGACGAGCGGGGCTTCGTCTTCTTCACGAGCTACGAGAGCCGGAAAGGGAGCGAGCTCGAGGCGAATCCACGCGCGGCGCTGCTCTTCTACTGGGAGCCCCTGGGTCGCCAGGTTCGGGTCGAGGGCATGGTCGAGCGCGCGTCTGCGGAGGAGTCGGACGCGTACTTCGCCTCGCGCGCGCCGGGGAGCCGGGCCGGTGCGGCTGCGTCGCGGCAGAGCCGTCCCCTCGCCGAGCGCTCGGAGCTCGACCGAGCAGTCGCGGAGCTCGGCGACGATGTTCCACGGCCGGAGTGGTGGGGCGGCTACCGCTTGCGCCCGGAGCGCTACGAGTTCTGGCAGCACCGCGAGAACCGTCTCCACGACCGCTTCCGCTATGAACGCGAAGGCTCTGGTTGGCGCATTCAGAGGCTCTATCCGTGACGCGGTTCTGCGACGAGACCGACTGGGGCTTCGGGTGGATCGCCGTTGGCCGGATGAAGCGAACGTCTCACGCGCTGCTCGCCGGAGGGCGCGTCTGGATCGTCGATCCGGTGGACGCCGACGGCGTCGACGAGCGGATCCGTGCGCTAGGCGAGCCCGGCGGCGTGATCCAGCTCCTCGACCGCCATTCTCGTGACTGCGCCGCTTTTGCCGCGCGGTTCGGCGTACCGCATCACTTCGTCCCGCTCGGACGCGCGGCCGGGATCCCGTTCGAGTTCCTGCTCGTCCGCAAGGGCCGGCTGTGGAAGGAGACCGCGCTCTGGTGGGACGAGCAGCGCGTGCTCTGCGTCGCCGACGCGCTCGGGACGATTCCGCCGTTCGCCGCCCGCGGCGAGGGGCTCGGCCTGCATCCGCTGCTGCGCCTGATTCCTCCCCGGAAGCGGCTCGGTGGCGTCCGCCCTCGCCACGTCCTCTGCGGACACGGCGTGGGCGTGCACGGCGACGAGGCCGAGGCCGGGTTCACCGAGGCTCTCAGCACGGCTCGGCGGCGAATTCCACGGCTGCTCGCCGGCCTGGTGTCGCGTTCCTAGCGTGGCCGACACCGTCGTCTTCATCCCGGCCTGGAACGAAGAGGGGAACCTGCCGGCGGTCCTGGACGAGCTCCGTGAGGAGCTTCCCGAGGCGGATGTGCTCGTCGTCGACGACGGCTCGACCGACGCGACCGCGGCCGTGGCGCGCGCGGGCGGGGCCGAGGTGCTGTCGTTCGGCGAGAATCGTGGCCTGCGCGCCGGGATCGCCGCAGGCTGGCGGTGGGCGGCCGAGCAGGGGTACGCGTACGCCGGCCGCGTGGACGCCGACGGGCAGCATCCCGCGGCCGAGCTGCGGCGCCTGCTCGAGCGCGTCCGCGCGGGCGAGTGCGATGTTGCGGTCGGCTCTCGCTTCGTGGCGGGCGAGGGCTACGAGGCGTATCGCTATCGGCCCTCGGGGCCACGCGCCTTTGGCACGGCAGTGCTGCGGCGCGCGATGGCCCTTCGTCTCGATCGTCCCTTCGGCGACGCAACGAGTGGGATGTACGCGGCGAACGCGGCTGCGCTCCCCCTGCTCGGACGGCCCTACGAGAGCGGCGCGCCCGAGGTCGAGGCGCTGATCCGGGTCGCCGAGGCGGGCCTGCGGCTCGAGGAGGTGCCGGTCGACATGCGCGAGCGAGCGAGTGGGGAGTCGAAGCTCCGGGGTTCGACCGCGCTCAAGCTCGTGCTGACCGTGGGCGCGACGTTGGTGCTTGGGCGGCGGGTTCTGCGGTTCGTACGCGGGGCGACCGGCTCTCGAACATGATCACCGCGGCGACCGCGACGACGATGATCGCGCCGCCAAGGATGATCGCCGGCGTCACCGACTCGCCGAGCAGGATGACGCCGAGGAAGATCGCGACCACCGGGTTCACGTAGGCGTAGGTCGAGACCTTGGAGATCGGCGCGTTCTGGAGCAGCCAGACGTACGCGGTCAGACCGAGGATCGACCCGAAGCTGATCAGGTACGCCAGGCCGCTCGCCGAGCGGACCGAGACGGAGCCTGGATGGAACGAGCCCAGCTCGGGCACGGCGGCGACGAACAGGACGAGTCCGGCGAGGAATGCCTCCCACGCGGTCGAGACCAGCGGGTCCTTCGGCATCGGCAGGCGCGAGGACAAGTACGAGCCGAGCGCCCAGGAGACCGAGGCGACGACGACGAGCAGGAGGCCACCGGCGGTCGCGCCGCCCGAGCCACCGTGGGCAAAGACGAGCAGTGCGACGCCTGCGAAGCCGAAGAGCGTGCTGGCGACGGTCGCGAGCTTCGGACGCTCGCGGCCCACGACGCGCAGGGCGACGATCCAGAGCGGCACCGAAGCCACGACGACGGCGGAGATCCCCGCCGGGACCCACGTCTCGGCGTAGATGAGGACCCCGTTTCCGGCGGCGAGGAGGAGCGTGCCGACGATCCCGAGCGAAAGCAGCTCCCGTTTCGAGACCCGCAGCGCAGAGCGGCCGCGGCGCGCGACCAGGTATGCGGCGAGCAGGATCCCGACGGCGAGGAAGCGCGTCGTCGCGCCGAGCATCGGCGGGATCGTCTCGTCCATGACCCGGATCCCGATATACGTCGATCCCCAGACGATGTAGACGGTCCAGAGGGCGACCCAGACCAGCAGCGAGGTGCCGAGTCGCTTCTCCATAGCTTGTTCAACGAGCGGCGCGCGCGATTCGTGAGCTTTCGCGATTCGAATTCCTGTTGCGAACGATCAACGACCGCGATGGATAGGCTCGGCCTCGTGCGGTACCGGCCCCTCGGCTCGTCCGGCCTGATCGTCTCCGTGGTCGGGCTCGGCGGCAACAACTTCGGCCGGACGGTCGACGCTGCCGGCACCCGCGCCGTCGTCGATGCCGCGCTCGAGGCGGGCGTGACCCTGATCGACACCGCGGACGTGTACGGAGAGCGCGGCGGTAGCGAGGAGGCGCTGGGCGCGGCGCTCGAGGGCCGGCGCGACCAGGTCGTGATCGCCACCAAGTGGGGCTCGGCGATGGGCGGGCGGGAATGGGAGGCACGGGGCTCGCGCTCGTACGTCCGCCGGGCTGTCGAGGCGTCGCTGCGGCGGCTCCGCACCGATTGGATCGACCTCTACCAGTACCACGTCCCCGACGAGATCACTCCGATCGAGGAGACGCTCGAGGCGCTCGACGAGCTCGTCGCGGAGGGGCTCGTTCGTTACGTGGGTTCCTCGAACATGGCCGCGTGGGAGGTCGCCGACGCGGACTGGACCGCGCGCGATCGCGGCCTTGCGCGCTTCGTCAGCGCGCAGAACGAGTACTCGCTGCTGAAGCGCGACGTCGAGGCGGAGCTTGCGCCGGCCTGTGACCGCTACGGCGTCGGGATCCTCCCGTACTTCCCGCTCGCGAGCGGCCTGCTGACCGGCAAGTACAAGCGCGGCGAAGCTGCGACCGAAGGCCGGCTGGCCGGGCGGGAGATCCCAGCCGAGCGGTGGGACGCCGTCGAGGCGCTCGAGCGGTTCGCAACCGAGCGCGGACGTACGGTCTTGGAGGTGGCGATCGGCGGGCTCGCCGCGCAACCCGCGGTGGGATCGGTCATCGCCGGCGCGACGTCGCCCGAGCAGGTGCGCGTGAACGCTGCCGCGGGCGAGTGGGAGCCGAGCGCGGAAGATCTCGCCGCGCTCGACGAGGTCGTCCCGCCCGCTCGGTTCGAGCGCTGACGGGCGCGGCTCTGCGAGCCGCGTCCGGAGTCTGACCCCCGCGGTGTCCCGAAACGCCACAATGTCAAGGTGGATCAAGAGCCGCTCACCGGTCAGCTCCTCGTCGCCTCGCCGTCGCTGTTCGACCCGAACTTCCGGCGCTCGGTCGTGCTCGTCGTGCAGCACTCCGACGACGGCGCGATCGGCATTGTCCTGAATCAGCCGTCGGAAGCGACGGTGGGAGAGGTCGCGCCCGAGCTCGCGCCGCTCGTCGAGGACGACGAGACCGTGTACGTCGGCGGACCGGTGGACGACGAGGCGGTGGTGATCCTCGCCGAGTTCAACGACCCGTCGGACGCCGCGGCGGTCGTGCTCGGCGACATCGGCTTCGTCTCGGGCGACGCGGACTTCACGCTGGTCGGCGCCGCGACGCGGCGCGCGAGGATCTACATCGGGCTCGCCGGCTGGGGCGCGGGTCAGCTCGAGGACGAGCTCTCCGGGGACGACTGGATCGTCGCGCCGGCCCTCGAGCGGGACGTCTTCCCCTCGGCTGACGACGATCTCTGGGCCGCCGTGCTCCGGCGGCGCGGAGGCCAGTACGAGCTGCTCGCGCGCATGCCGCTCGATCCTTCGCTGAACTGAGGTTTCACGTCCGCTGGGCCGGAAAACAGCCGGCCATGCCAGGAAACAAGAAAGCCAACGTCAAGAACGAGAAGCAGTACGAGGCGCTCAAGGACAAGGGGATGTCGAAGGAGCGGGCAGCGAAGATCGCGAACTCCCCCGGCGCGTCTAGTCGAGGGGGAAAGAAGTCTCACTCCTCGAGCTCCAAGAGCAGCTCGTCGCAGGGCGGGACCACGGCTCAGAAGAAGGCCGCCGGCCGCAAGGGCGGCAAGGCCACGGCTCGCAAGAGCTAGGCCGCGCTACACCCGCTGCAGGTGCGTGTCCTTGAAGGCGCTCGGGTACTTGAGCCCGTACCCGAGCAGCCGGTCCGCGCCGATGTGCGTGAGCCAGATCAGCGCCACCTGGATGTGTCCGTCATCGCCGTGGAGGATGCCGATCACGCCGACCACGATCGGCAACGCCTCGCAGTGCACGACGTCATAGGCGACCGCGCCCACCCGTGGTCCGAACGCATAGCCCGCTGCGCTGAGATCCGGCGCAAGGGCGAGCACGACGAGCAGGATCCACCCGTAGCCGAGGTGGAAGTACAGCGCGACCGCCCCCACCGCTACCGCAAGTCCCTCGACGCGTAGCAACACGGACGGAAACCGGTCGACCATCCCACGGGATTACCACGCCGTCTGGCACAGTTTCAAGTCCTGTGCAGCTGAACGGCATCCACCACATCACCGGAATCACGGGCGACGCGCCGCGGAACCTCGATTTCTACGCGCGGGTGCTCGGCCTGCGGCTCGTCAAGAAGACCGTCAACCAGGACGATCCGACCGTCTACCACCTCTTCTACGCCGACGAGCGTGGCAGTGCCGGCTCGGACATCACGTTCTTCGAGTACCCGGGCGCGCTGCCCGGTCGTGCGGGAGCCGGGATGGTGCACACCGTCGTCTTCCGCGTCGGCTCGGAGGAGGCGCTCGAGTTCTGGGCCGAGCGGCTCGAGGCGGAGGGCGTCGAGACCGAGCGCAAGCCCGGCACGCTGCGGCTCTCGGACCCCGAGGGACTTGCCCTGGAGCTGGAAGTCGTCGACACGAGCGACGATCCGCTCGTCGCCGAGCATCCCGAGATTCCGCGCGAGCAAGCGCTGCAGGGCTTCCACGCCGTGCGGGCGTACGCGCGCGACCCCGAGCAGAGCCGCTCCTTCCTCGAAGGCACGCTCGGCTTCGAGCGCGAGGGCGACGCGACTTGGGAAGTGCGGGGCGAAACGCGCGGCGGGCTCTACGCGTATGACGATCCACCCGCGGAGAACGGACGTCCCGGCGGCGGCACCATCCACCACGTCGCTTTCGCGACCAAGCAGGAGGAGCACGACGCGTGGCAGCAGCGCATCGCCGAGTCGGGCGCGCGTCCGACGCCTGTGATCGACCGGTTCTACTTCAAGTCGATCTACTTCCGGGAGCCCAGCGGAGTGCTGTTCGAGCTCGCGACGATGGGCCCCGGCTTCGCGACGGACGAGGATCCCGAGCATCTCGGCGAGCGCCTCTCGCTGCCGCCGAACTTCGAGCACCTTCGCGCCGAGGTCGAGCAGAAGTTGACGCCGCTCCCCGATCCGCGTGCTACCCGAAGTCTGACCTAGGGCTGTGCCGGCAAAGCTCGCAGCCCTCGGAGTCGTCACGGCCGACATGGCACGGGCCGTCGCCTTCTACCGCGAGCTCGGCGTCGACGTGGCGGATCCGGACAGCGGCGCCGATCATCACGAGGCGACGCTGCCGAACGGCCTCCGCCTGATGTGGGACACCGTCGAGATGATGCGGAAGCTCGACCCGGAATGGACGCAGCCGCAGGGCCATGCGATCGCGCTCGCGTTCGAGTGCGACAGTCCCAAGGACGTGAACGAGACCTACGCACGCGTCACGCAGGCGGGCTTCCAGGGCAAGACGGAGCCGTTCGACGCCTTCTGGGGCCAGCGCTACGCGACGCTCCTGGACCCCGACGGAAACGCGATCGATCTCTTCGCAGCACTCGATACAGGCTGAAAGCCGCTACAATCCCAAGCGAACTAGAGCGTGTACCGGTGGCGCAACCCGCGCCTGCCCTACTCGTTCGTGCACATGAGTAGGGAGGTGTTTTTATATGGCAACCGGAACCGTTAAGTGGTTCAACGATGCGAAGGGCTATGGGTTCATCCAGCCGGAGGACGGCGGGAAGGATCTCTTCGTCCATCATTCGCAAATCGCCGGCGAAGGCTTCAAGACGCTCGCCGAGGGTGCGAAGGTGGAGTTCGAGGCGCGCGAGGGTCAGAAGGGCCCCGAGGCGTCCAACGTCGTCGCGGTTTAGTAAGCCCGCCCAACGCCCGCGCCGGTCCTAGGGCCCGGCGCGGGCGGGCGATTCGAAAGGAGGGTTGATTGGCAAACAAGGAAGAGAAGATCGAGCTCGAGGGCGAGGTCGTGGAGTCGTTCCGCAGCGGGATGTACAAGATCGCGCTCGAGAACGGCCACGAGACCCTCGGATACACGTCGGGCAAGATGCGCCGCTACCGCATTCGCATCAATCCCGGTGACCAGGTCAAGGTCGAGCTCAGCCCGTACGACCTGACCCGCGGCCGCATCGTTTATCGATACCGCTAGCCGCCCCCGGCGCTGTTCGCGCGGCACCGCCGCGCTACTAATGCAAATATTGAAGCGCTGATGAACGACCCTGCCGTCGCGCTCACTCAGCTCATAGACGCCATGCGAAGTGACATCTATTCGGCGCTCTCTGGGATGGGCATGCCTGCCTACGTGATCGACCGTGAAGGGACGATCCGCTGGCTCAACAGCGCGGGGCTCGCGCTTTGGCCCAACGCGCTGAACAAGAAGTTCTCGACCGTGATGGCGCCGGAGGAGCTGCGGCATGCGCGGGAGCAGTTCGCGCGCAAGGTGATCGGCGAGGCGGACGCGACCGAGTACGCGACCTCCGTCGTCGACGCCGACGGGCGGATGATGGACGTCGACGTGAGCTCCGTCGCCCTCCGCGCGGACGGCGAGGTCGTCGGCGTGTTCGGCGTCGTCACGCCTGCGCGGGCCCAGAACCTCGTCAATCCGCCACACAAGGCGGTCGAGCTCACGCCGCGCCAGCGTCAGGTCCTCCGGCTGCTCGGGGAGGGGCGAACCACCGTCACGATCGCTTCCGATCTCGGGATCGCCGACGAGACGGCGCGGAACCACATCAAGGCGGTGTTGCGCGCGCTCGGCGCTCGCTCGCGGCTCGAGGCTGTCGTCGCCGCGCGGCGCGAGGGCCTGCTCTGACGGGTTGACCCGTCCGGGTCAGGCGTAGCGCGAGCGGGCCGGAAAGGATGGATCCGCGGTCGCTCTTGCGGAGGTCCTCGCCGGCCTCTGGGGCCTCGCCTCAGGTGCGCGCCGCAGAGCGCACACGCGGAGCGGCCGCGCTCATCACGAGCGCAATCGCCCGGCGAGCGCGCTGATCGCGAGCGCGAGGATCGCCGGAATGAGCAGCGCTGCCCGCAGGCTGACCAGATGCGTCGCGAAGCCGATTGCCGCGGGCCCGAGGATCGAGCCCAGGTAGCTGATCGTCACGACCCAGCCGAGCGGGGCCGCCTCTGCGCCTTCGTGGAGGTTCCCGGCCGCGCTGAACGTGACGGGAACGACCGGAGCCATGGCGAGCCCGAAGGCCGTAAAGCCCACGATCGCGACGACCGTGACCGGCACGGCGACGGCCAATGCGATCCCGCAAGCGCCGACGAGACCCGCAGCGCGAACGAGCCTCACGGGGCCGAGTCGCACCGTCAGGCGGTCCCCGACGAAGCGCGCGGCAGTCATCCCGACTGAGAAGCCGACGAACGCGAACGTAGCGACGGTCGCAGACGCTCCGAGCGACTCCTTGGCATAGATCGCGCTCCAGTCGATCGCGGCTCCCTCGCCGAGGAACGAGCTGAATCCGATCACGCCGAGCAGGAGAACGGCAACGGAGGGAAGCGCGCGGGAGTGAGGGACGTCGATGCGCACGTCCTTCGCGTGCTCGCCGGATTGCAGCAGCCCGCCCAGGAGGGGAACGCTGCAGATCGCGATCGCGAGCGCGACGACGGTGAAGTGCAGAGGCAGCGAGGCTCCGACCGCGACGGCGCCCGCGGCGAGCAACGAGCTCCCGAGCAGTCCGACACTCCACGCGCCGTGGATGCTCGACATCACGGGCCGGGAATAGCCGCGCTCGACCACGACGGCATTGGCGTTGTTCGCGACGTCGAGCACTCCCATCACGGCTCCCAGGAAAGCGAGCCCGGCGGTGAGCGCGACGAGGCCGTGCGCGAGCGCCGGCGTGACGAGGGCAGCGCCGAGCAAGGGCGCGCCGTAGCGCATGACGCCCCGCGTGCCGAGTCGTCGCACCGGTACCGGGGCGAAGCGGGCACCGACGAAGAGTCCGACTGCGAAGCCGGCGAGCGCGATCCCGAGCTGGCTCGACGAGACATGAGCTTGCGCCTTGATCGCCGGCAGGCGCGGGCCGAGCGTCCCTGCCGCGACCGCGTGCAGGACGAACGACGCGACGACGCTCCGCCGCGCCGCGCGCAAGCGGCCCTCGCCCTGCTTCAGCGCGCGGTGATGTAGTCGGTCAGGTACTGAATCTGGAAGCTCTGCTGCTTCGACTGGAACTTGACCAGGTCGCCGATCGAGACCATCCCGACGACCGCCCCGCCGTCCGCGACCGGCAAGTGACGGATCCGCCGGTCGGTCATGAGCGCCATGCTCTCGTCCACGCTCGTCTCAGGCGTCACGTAGACGAGCGGAGCCGTCATGACGTCACGAACCAGCGTGTCCTCCGCCTGGCGGCCCTCGACGGCCATGCGGCGCAGATAGTCGCGCTCGGTGAAGATCCCCACGATCTCGCCTTCGACGGTGACGAGGAGCGCGCCGATGTTGGCGTCGACCATCTTCCTGACCGCGTCGAGCACGGTCGCGTCGCCGTCGATGTTGAGCACGTCGCCGCTCTTGTCCCCGAGAATCTCCGCGACGGTGCTCACCCCGTGATCGTGTTGTTTCGCACGTGTCCTTGTCAAGCTCGCCGGCGGAAAATGAACCGCGGAGGTCAGCCCTAGGTGACGCCGAGCTCGCCCAGCAGGGCGCCGTAACCCTGCTGCACCGCATCGCCGATCAGTTCCGCCTCGAGACCGGCGGTGTCCTGCCAAGCGCGCGCCGCGCCGTCCGGCTGCAGCAGGGTTACCACTCCCAGGCCTACCCGGACGCGCTCGCCGGAGCCGGGCAACTCGATCCGAAAGCCCCTGTAGCCCAGGATGCTCTGGAGCCCCGGTTCGGCCGGCGGCTTGTCGGTGCCGGCTTCGATCTCCTGCCGGATCCTCGACTCGAGCACGGCTCCGAGCAGGTACTGCGGATCCGGCTGGCCCGAGTAGACGACGAGCACGACCGTGCCCTGTTCCGGAAACTCGTTCACGCGATCGTCACCTTGCCCTCGCAGACGCAATAGCACCCGCAGAAGATCGTGTACGGCCCGCGGTCCGCGGTGCGCGGGTCGGTAATCGGATTGCCGCTGTTGTCGAGATTCGTCGCTGCCGTGCCGCCCGGCTTGTGCGACCAGCGGGCGTTCCGGTCGAGGCGATACCAATGGAAGTCGTTGAATGCCCTCCCGGGCGCGACGACGAGCGCGACCTGGTGGCAGCAGTCGCGACAGCCGCACCCCGTGTCGCAGTCGATCGGCCGGAGGCCGTCGGAGGTCGCACCGTGGTCGACTCCGGGACAGTCGATCGGCAGCGAATACATGTTCCCGCTCGCCTTGCCGGGCTGGGCGTACGTCCCGGTCTTGATGTTGCAGGCGTAGTTGTAACAGTTGTTATTTTCTTCGATCCCGTCGTTGTCGTTCCATGCTGCGGGCTCGTAGACCGTCAGGCAGCGCCGGATGAAGTTGCCGATCGCGGCGATCAGCTGCTGGAGCCAGTTCATCGGGCGGTCACCGCGCACGTGCGGTAGCGCCGCCACGCGTCGAGGCCGCCGAGCACGAGCCCGCGCTCGACGATTCGCCGCGCTGCGAAGTCCGAGCACGACTCCGGGTACAAGCAGCGTCGCGGGCCACCCGAGAGGTTGCGCTTGTAGAAGCGGATCGCGGCGAGACCCAGAGCGCGACCCGGCGAGGACATGCCGGAAGTCTCTCGCTCCCTTGCTGCCAAGTCAACGTGGGCCGAGAGCTAGGCTCGTTCCCCGTGAAGCAGTACGGCGCCCGCTCGATGACCGCACCCTTGCGGCGCGTGCTCGTCCGACCGCCGCAAGCGGGCGACGGCGCGCGCTGGCGCGAGTACGAATGGCGCGCCGAGCCCGACTTCGAGGGCGCGGCCGCCGAGCACGCGGCGTTTCGGAGCCTGCTGGAGGACGCCGGCGCAGAGGTGATCGTCGCCGACGGCGAGTCCGCGAATCCGGACGCGATCTACGCCTACGACCCGCTGCTCGTCGGGGAGGAGGGCGCGGTGCTGCTCCGGCCGGGCAAGGACGGTCGCCTGGGCGAGCCGGACGCGCTCGTGGCCGACCTCGAGCGCGCCGGCGTACCCGTCGCGGCCCGCGTCGAGGCTCCCGGCACGGTCGAAGGCGGCGACACGGTCTGGCTCGACGAGCGCACGCTTCTCGTGGGACGCGGCTATCGCACGAACGCGGCCGGAGTCGAGCAGCTCGCGGCCGCGTTCGCCGACGCCGAAGTGCTCTCCTACGACCTCCCGCACTGGAACGGCCGCGGCGAGGTAATGCACCTCATGAGCCTGATCTCGCCGCTCGACGAGGACCTCGCGCTGGTCTATCCACGACTTGCGCCGGTGCGGCTGCTCGAGCTGCTCGCCGAGCGCGGGATCGAGACCGTCGAGGTGCCGGACGAGGAGTTCGAGACGATGGGCCCGAACGTCCTGGCGCTCGGCCCGCGAAAGGCGCTCGCCCTAGAGGGGAACGACGAGACGAGGCGCCGGATGGAGGCCGCGAGCGTACAGGTCGTCACGTACAAGGGCGACGAGATCTCCCGCAAAGGCGACGGCGGGCCGACGTGCCTGACGCGGCCGCTGCTGCGAGCTTGACCCTCCACGCGAAGCTCCTCGAGCTCATTCCGGACGAGTCGCGGGTCAGCGTCGGCGAGTCGATCCTCGAGGCGCACTCGCACGACCTGACGTATCACCCCGGCCGCCTGCCCGACGCGGTCGTCTTCCCCCGCGGCACGGAGGAGGTCGCGCGCGTGCTCGCCTACGCGAACGGCGCCGGCGTGGCGGTCGTCCCGTTCGGGGCGGGGACGAGCCTCGAGGGAAACACGATTCCCGTTGGCGGCGGAATCGTCCTCGACCTGAGCCGGATGGACGCGATCCTCGACGTGCGGCCGGGTGACCTCCAGGCGATCGTGCAGGCCGGAGTGACGCGCTCGGCGCTGAACGCGGCGGCAGCCGAGCACGGCCTTCAATTCCCGGTCGACCCAGGCGCCGACGCCACTCTCGGCGGGATGGCCGCGACGAACGCGAGCGGCACGACGACCGTTCGGTACGGCGGGATGCGAACGCAGGTGCTCGCGCTCGAGGTCGTGCTCGCCGACGGGACGGTGATCCGTCCGGGCAGCCGGGCGGTGAAGTCGTCCGCGGGCTACGACCTGCGCGCGGTGTTCGTCGGCTCCGAAGGGACACTCGGCGTGATCACCGAGCTGACGCTGCGGCTGTACGGGATTCCGGAGCACACGGTCGCCGTGCGCGCCGCGTTCCACGACGTCGGCGGAGCGTGCCGCGCGGCGGTGTCGATGATCGGCTCAGGCGTGATGGTCACGCGCGTCGAGCTGCTCGACGCCGAGTCGATCGCCGCGGTGAACGCCTATAAGGAGACTGCGTACGAGGAGGCGCCCAGCCTTCATCGAGTTCGCCGGCACGCAGAGTGGCGTCTCGGGCGACTTGGAGACGACGCGCGAGCTGGCAGAGCTCGAAGGCTGCACGTCGTTCGAGTCCGAAACGGCTCAGGAGGCGAGGACGAAGCTCTGGGAGGCGCGGCACCACGCCGCTTTCGCGATCTCCGCGCGCTCGCCCGGCAAGGGGGCGATGGCGACCGACGTCGCCGTGCCCCTGTCCGAGCTTCCGGCCGCCGTCCAGTTCGCGCGCGAGCGTGTGGACGCGCGCGGGCGCGAAGCGGCGATCATCGGCCATGTCGGCGACGGCAACTTCCACGTCGCGCTGATGATCGATCCGGAGGATCCAGCCGATCTGATCGACGCGCAGGAGCTGAACGGGGAGCTCGTCGACTGGGCCCTCGCCCGCGGCGGCACCTGTACCGGCGAGCACGGGATCGGGCTCGGGAAGATCGGCTACCTCGAGCGCGAGCACGCCGACCTGCTGCCCTACCTGCGCGCGCTCAAGCAGACCTTCGACCCGCACGGGATCCTCAACCCCGGAAAGGTTCTCCGCTGAACCGGTGTAGTGTCGTGACACTGATGAAGCGAGCGTCCGCCGGTTCCGTCGTTGTTGCCGCCCTTGCCGTCGCGCTCCTGGTGGGCGTCTCAGTCGCTGCGGCCAGGCCTCACTCCTTGCTCTGCAAGTCCACGATCGTGCAGAAGGTGGTCCACTATTGCGGGCCCGCCACCGCGCGCCTGAGCATCTTCGGCGGGGTCACGTTCAAGAACGGGACCTGCAAGAGGCAGACGCTGAGCAGTGGCCCGTTGCTCAGCCTGGGCCTCGGCGCGCGGTCGCAGAACGCGGCGACGAACAGCGGTCTCACCTACCTCGGCCTCACGGTCTCAGGGCCGCTCTCGAAGCCCACCGGCGGCGGTGTGATCGCGTATTACAAGTCGAAGCGATGGGGCGGGCGGGGCGTTTCGTTCAGGGCCGGCGCGAGCGGCGGCACGTTCGTCGTCAAAGGGATCAACGGAAGCACGGGAACGGCGTCCGGCAGCTTCCACTGCTAAGCCCCAGCGTCAGGCCGGGACGTAGCGCAGAGCGTCGCCCAGCGCATTCCTGCAGGTGACCGTGCGACCGGCCAGCGCGCAGTGGAATCGGAACATCGCCCGCGGGAAGCCGCTGCTGTTTCCGTCGAAGACGATGGAGCTCGCGGGCAGCTTGTGGCCCCTGAAGGCCGAGTCTGCGAATCCCAGCAGGAACGCCCAGTCGTAGGCGGGGCCGTTCGCGGACGCGGTCCCGCGCGCCCCGAAGTCATGGACGATCGAAGGCGAAAGTCTCGTCCAGCGCCGCGTCCAGGCTTGACTGCGTAGCTTGGTGAAGCGAGGCGCCGACGGGGGAGCGGTTGCCATTGCGCTGACCCTCCGGTACCGGGCGCCCCGATGCATCTCCGCCCAGCACTGCAGCTCGCGCTTGCTGTAGTTCACGGGAGCGCACCGCCAGAGACCCGGTTGGGTGCCATAGCGAGCGCCGGTCAGGGCGCGGAACGAAGCCGTCACATCGGCGCCGGCCGCCGAGGCCGCCCCGCCAACCAGCGCGACCAGCGCGGAGAGCAACGCCGCCAGGCGCGCGATTCGCGGCACGATGCTCTACGCCGCGCCGCTCTCGAGCCGCTCCTTGAGACGCTGCTGGCCCTTCGGGATGGCCTTCTTTGCCTGCATGAGCGCGAGCGGGCGCATGGCCTTGCCGGCGAACCCGTGCGACTCGAAGTCGAACTCGATCATGAGCCGCGAGCGCTCGCCGCCGTCGAGTTCCTCGATCGTGCCCCTGCCGACCGGGCGCAGCGGGCCGTCGATTCCGCGGAACGCAAAGGTGTGCGGCGGATCGTGCTCGGTGATCTCGTACGTCACGGTCTGGTCGCGCCCCGGAACCTTCCGAACCTCGATCGCGCGCGTCCCTACCTTCGTCGGATTGCCGTTCTCGACGCGGACGCTGACGATCTCCTCTTGCCACTCGCCGTGCCGCTCGAGCTCGTCGATGTACGCAAAGACGTCCTCGGGGCTCCGGTTGATCTCGATGCTGTTTGTGACGGCCGCCATCTGCGCCTCCTTCGTGTGCGGGAGGACATCATGGCGCAGCAGGCGGGGCCGGCCAAGGTCGGCCGACCCGGCCCGGACTTCCGCCTACGCGTTCTGCTCGACTTCGCCGCGCCACGCTCCCGACTCGGTGCCGCGGCTCTCGATCAGCTCCTTGAACCGGTCGAGGTCGCCTTTCACCTTGCGGTCGTCCTGGCCCAGCATTGCGCCGAGGGCTTCGACCACGCCGTCCGACTCCCAGTCGAGCTGGAGCATGATCTTCGTGCGACTGTCGCCGAGGGCGTGGAAGGTGACGACGCCGCCGTTGCCTTTGCCGGTCGTCGACTTCCAGGCGATGCGCTGATCCGGAGTCTGCTCCGTGATTTCGGCATCCCACTCCTCGCGATGGCCGCCGATCGAGGCGACCCAGTGCAGATGCGTGTCGTCGATCTGCTTGACCGAGTCGACGCCGTCCATGAAGGACGGGAACTCCTCGAACTGCGTCCACTGGTTGTACGCGGTCGAGACGGGGACTTCGACCTCGATCGACTGCTCGATGCTTTGCATGGGACTCTCCTTGTCTAGGTTCTGTCCGAAGGAGGTGTCCGCCCCGGCGTAGGCGAAACGTCGCTAGCCCACACGACGCCCGGCGGCGGCGACCTGGCCGAGACCGGAGTCGGAGAACTTCGCCGGCGGAACGGTCGTGGACGCGGTGAGGCGGATCAGCGCGTGGTTCCGTCCGACGACGCAGCGCCACGCCTGCTGTGCGACCGCGGTATGTGACCAGTAGACCTTGTTCCCGTCGAGCTGGAAGCTCTTTTCCTTGCCTGCGCCTGCACACGCGGCCTGCACGGATGCGACGAAGGAGATCCCCCAGCCCGCTTTGTTGCGGAACGCAATCCGCAGCGCCGCCGGCTTCGGCGTGAAGCTCCAGCGGTAGTAGCGAAAGCCGAGCGGGACGCGCGCGGGGACGTACGCGTAGAGCGCCGTCCGCTGCTTGATTGCCTGCTGCGCGTGGAGCGGAACCGTGGGCGCCGAGGCCCCGGCTGACGTCGCGGCAAATCCTGCGAAGAGCAGCCCTGCTGTGACGATCGTTCTCACAGATCCAGCGTAGGACGAGCGCGTAAGGGGAGGGTTCTGGAGCGGTTAGAACTTCTGGGGCCTAGATCAAGATCGGCGGCGAGCTCATCAAGACCATCGGCTAGGCGACTTTCCAGTAGACGAACTGGGTTTCCTTCTTCGGGTTGTACGGCAGGAAGCTGACCCTGCTCGGCTCCTTGCCCTTGGGGACGAGGAAGAGCGTGCAGCTTTCGTAGCTGGACCCGGGCGCAACCTCGCCGTCGTTGATCGTAGGACACTTCGCGAACGGCTTTCCGCCGTAGTTGAAGATCACCACTGAGGTGATCAGGTTGCCGTCCTGATCCTCGAGCGCTACGTCCAGAGAACGCTTGATCGCAGTCGAGCCTGTGTTCTCGTACCGGACGTCGACGTAGTACGGCGTGTCGTTCTTGTTCTTCGCGTCGACGGTGAGACCGCCTTGGGTCAGCTCCTCCTGCGTCCCCTTCCGGACCTTGAGGACGGTGATGCCGAGGGTCGTCGTGACAGCTTTCTGGTCTCCGGTCGCGATCTGCGTGTGCGTGACGACGGCCTTCGTGCCAAGGGCAAGCTCCGAGCTCGGCTTGCCTCCGCCGCCTCCGCCTCCGCACGCCGCGAGCGCCAGGACGAACATGGCGAGGAGGGCCCGGACTGTCACAGTTGCCCCCGGCGGAGCAGCGCGATGCCGAGCGCCGCGACGAAGACGAAGAAGGCGACAAAGCCGATGAACGTGAGGCCGTCGATCACGCTCGACGCGGGCGCCAGCAGTCCCAGCCAACCGGCGAACACCGCCGCGACGAGGCCGACCCAGCCGATCCAGCGCGGTACGATCCGCGTCGCGAGTACGGCCCAAGCGCACAGCGGCGTCACAACTCCCCAGAGCAGCGCGTCGCCTGCGTAATTCGTGGTGTGGGCGACCGCCGCGAACGTGCCGGCAGTCGTTCCGAGCGAGGACTGCGCAGCGCCCGAGGCGTTGAAATAGTCGGGCACGAGCTCGTATCCCATCGAGATCGGGATCAGGTGGGAGATGGTGACCAGCGTGAAGCCGACCGCTGTGAGGACCGGGATGAGAACCATCGTCGGGCCGGCGTCTCGCAGCGCGTAGGAGAAGCCGACGAACGCGACGAGCGCGAAGAACCCGCCGAGGATCACAAGCCACCCGCCGGCGAAGAACGCACCCGAGGCTTCGTTGACGTCCCTCATCCAGTCGATCGTCTTGTGACCGCCCGTCTCCGGGATCAGCACTTGCACCCCGCTCGTCGCCATGAGCGCGATCCCTGCGACGAAGGAGATCAGCGTCCCGATCCCGCAGTACGCGCCCAACCTGGCCGGAGTTAGGTTCTTCATCGAGCACCATGATCTCGCGTGGCTCCGCGGCAGGCAAGGCGACCGCGTACTGGTGTGGCCGAGGCGCTCGTCGAGCGCCTGATCAGTACGTGGCGTAGTCCGACGCGTAGTCGACGAACTCGAGCGTGCGTGCTTCGAGCTCGGGCTCGGCCGGCTGGTAGTAGCGACCCACCGGATCCGGCCGGTCGTCGAGTGCGCGCTGGATGAGGGCCGTCCATCCCGGGGCCAGGGTGTCGATCGCCCATTCGGCGGCCTCCCGCTTCGACGCGACGACTCCCGCGTGGAGAGTGTGCAGCATCCGGCAGAACGTCAGCACGAGGTAGGGCTGCTTCCAGCGATTCATCGCGCCCTCCCGCGCCCAGTCGACATACGTGGCGATCGTTCGCAGCGCTTCTTCCCGCAGCTGCTCCGGAGCCACGGGATCGACCAGGCTTGCCGGATCGGGCCCGGCGAGGACGACGCCGTACTCGCGCACGACCCAACGCACGACCGCCGTGTTGCAGTGGTCGTCCAGCACCAGCTCGGACGCGCCGTTGTCGAGGAAGAGGAACTGCGTGTGCTCGGGGTCCACGCGGCGCAGGAGATCCTTCGGGACGTAGGAGCCCTCGAGATGCTGCGCCCACGGCGACTCGAGTGCATAGATCCGGGCGTGCATCGCCTGCAGATCGGCGTGCTGCTCGTCGGTGGCCTCCCTGTTCGTAGCGACGATGAAGTCGACGTCGCTGTGCTCGTCCGCCTCCCCGAGTGCGAACGAGCCCTGGAGGTACGCGCCGCAGAAGTTGTCCCCGAGAATCGTAGTGACCCTCGCGACGAACTCGTGCAGGACGTCGTTGAGCTCAGGGTAGACGGTGGGCCCAGCCATCTCGGGCGATCCTAGGCGCGAGAGTCGTAAGCTCTGCCCATGAGCTTCCTCAAGCGACTGCTCGGAACGACCGACGCGCTAGACGACGCACGCGCTCGTGCGGGCAAGGAGCCCGTCGCGCAAGCCGCGCAGCCGGGCGCGCCCGCCGCCTCGGGCATCGGCGTGCCGGAGGTGACGCAGACCGGCGACGAGGTCGTCTTGAAGATGAACGCTCCCGGCCTCGATCCGGAAAGCATTCAGAGCGAGGTCGAAGGCGAGGCGATCGTGGTCAAGGCCCGCGGCACGTCCGACGCCGGCGCGGCGATCAACCTCAACGAGCGTCTCAACCTCAAAGGAGCCGATCTCTCGCAGGCCGCGGTCACGTACGACGAGGGCCAGATCGTCGTGCGGCTGCCGAAGTCCGCCTTCAAAGCCCAGTAGCTGCGGCTAGTAGTACGTGTGGCTCTCGGCTTCCTCGACGAGCTTGGGCAGATCCTTGTCGTCGAACCGGTCGAGGACGCCCGAGCCGACCAGCTTCTCTCGGCCCTCGCGCGCGTCCTCTTCCGACCCGAACTCGACGAGGATCGTCACCTCGCCCGGGTTGTCGACGCTGCGCAGGATCCGATAGCCCTTCGCGTTTCTCCGCGCTCCCGGCGCGTCCTGGTCGAACATCGCCTTCCACGTGTCGTAGTCGCCCACGTTCAGGCGGGTGAGAATCAAGGGCATTCGTGCCTCCAGATTTGGTGTGGCCCGCGAGCCTAGATCGAAGGGCCAGGCTCGCGTCGCGAGACCTGGCCCTTCCGCGCGTCCTATTAAGCCGCGTGCACGAGGTCGTCGTCCGCGATTCCCTCGAGCTGCTGCTCGAGCTTCGCGAGCGCCGACCGCTCGAGCTGGCGGATTCGCTCGCGCGTCAGCCCGAGCTCCTCGCCGATTGCGTCGAGCGTGTGCGGCTCCGAGTCGAGGCCGAAGCGGAGCTCGACGATTCGCCGCTCCCGCTCGGGGAGCTTCGTGATCGCCTTCCGCACCACGTGGTTGCGGTACGCGTCGGCCGCGTCGTCCTCGGGAGCTGCAGCGGTCGTATCGGCGAACAGGTCGCCGAGCTCGCCGCCCTCGCCGTCGCCGACCTGCTGGTTCAGAGAGACGTTGGCCGCAGCGGCGTCGAGCGCCTCCTCGACGTGCTTGAGCGGCAGCTGCGTCTCCTCGGCGAGCTCCTCGCGGGTCGCGGTTCGGCCGAGCTGCATCTCGAGCTTGCCGGCGGCGCGCTTCAGCTTCAGGCGTCGCTCGTGCACGTGCGTCGGCACGCGGATGGTCGTCGACTGCCCGGAGATGGCGCGCTGGCACGCCTGGCGGATCCACCAGGTCGCATAGGTCGAGAACTTGAACCCCTTGCGCCAGTCGAACTTCTCGACCGCGCGGTTGAGGCCGATCACGCCTTCCTGGATCAGGTCCAGGAGAGTCAGGCCGTGACCCTGGTAGCGCTTCGCGATCGAGACCACGAGGCGCAGGTTCGAGTTGATCATCCGCTCCTTGGCCTCCGCGTCGCCGCGCTCGACACGCTTGGCGAGCGCGACCTCGTCGGCCGCGGTGAGCAGCTTGTAGCGGCCCGCGCGGTTCATGAAGAGGGTCAGCGCGTCGGTCGTGCCGGCGGGCGCGGATGCCTCGTACGTGGGCTCGGGAGTGGCGGCCGGGACGATCTCGACGTCGCGGGCTTCGAGCTCAGCGCGAAGCGCCCCGAGGTCGTCGTCCTCGAGGTCGTGCTCGGCCGCGAACGCGTCGAGAGCGCTCTCGTCGATCTGTCCATGCGTCTCGATCTCCTCGAGAAACGCGTCAAACGGTGCTTCAAGAATGATGCTCAGTTCTGGTTCCTTTCGTTCTGCACAGCGAAGCCGGGCTTGGGCCCGACACCTAATAGAACGTCAGGGGTGAGACGGGTATTCCGCCGCGTTAGTTAGGGCTGGAACTCCTCCACCAGCTCGTAGACGTCGATGACCAGGTCCGCGCCGCTGCCGTCCGGACGCGCTCGAACCTCTCCTTCGATCGCGCAGACGACGTCGTTCAGCCGTCGATAGCGGTCGTCGTCGGCGAGGTGAGTTGCTGCCGCCACGATCTGCCGCCGTCCCTCGGGATAGCTGCGCCCGTAGCCCTGCCAGTCGAAGAAGATCGTCGCGCCGTCGTCGGTCTCGATCACGCCCTGGAAGTCGGGGCAGAACGTCCCGTCGGGCCGGCGCTGCGGATGGTTCGCGCCTCGGATCCGCCCTGTGATCGAGCCTTCGGCCCGGCCCTCGGCGACCCAGAAGTGCTGCTCGAGCCCGCCCTCCAGCTGTGCCGCCGCATGTTCCTCGTAGGCGAACCGAGCGCGGTAAAGCGGCTCGAGCTTCATTCGGCGATCGGCTCCCAGACGAGCTCGTAGACGTCCACCGTCGTCTCTTCGTCATCCTCGCCCGCGCCTGCTTCGATCGCGCACACGACGTCGTTCAGAAACGAGTACCGCTCATCGCTGGAGACATGCGTCGCCGTGCCCGTGGCGCGGAACTCCCCGTCGCGCACCTGCCCGCGCCCGCCAATGTCGACCAGGATCTCGCCGCCGTCCTCGGTCGTGATGTAGCCCTGGAAGTCGGGGAGGTAGGTGCCGTCAGGCCGAACGCGCGCGTGGTTGGCCCCCCGGAAGCGCCCGGAGACACGGCCTTCGCAGCGCCCCTCCGCGATCCCGAAGTTCGTTTGCAGCGGCCCGCCCGCGCCGACAGCCCAAGCCTCGAGGTAGGAGAAGCGAAGCCGGTAGAGATGCTCGGCACGCACAGTTGGCGAAGTCTAGGAAGTGTCGGCTGTGCAATGAGGGTTCCGGCGAGAGGACCCCATCACCGTCGTGCCTGGACTAGGTTCCTCTTCCTCCCGGCTCGGGTTCGTCGATCGCGAGCGAAGACGAGAGCGCGCGGTAGGCATCGACCTGCGCGAGGAGCTCGTTGGCCTTCTGCTCGACGGTCGCGACCGCGTCGGCGCCTGCAACCCAGCGCAGCGGAGGCTGCTCCTCATCGACGATGGTGACTAGAGCCCTCGCAAGCTTCGCGGGGTCGCCGCCCTGCTTGCCGCTCATCGCTTCCCAGGCGGGGCGGGTCTGGGCGGTGCGCTCGGCGTAGTCGTCGATCGACAGCTCGGCGTAGGTCGTTGACTCCTTCTCGAGAAGCGTCGTGCGGAAGAAGCCGGGCTCAACGATCGTGGTGCGAATGCCGAACGGCTCGATCTCGAACCGCAGCGACTCCATCCATCCTTCGAGCCCGAACTTCGAGGCGGCGTAGGCCGAGCAGAATGCCTGTCCGACGATGCCCGCGGTCGACGAGATCGTGACCACGTTCCCAGACTGCTGCTCGCGCATGATGGGCAGGACCGCGCGCGTGACGTTCATCGGCCCGACGAGGCTCGTCGTCAACTGCCGTTCGATCTGCTGCGGCGTCAGCTCCTCGAAGAAGCCTGCATGGAAGTTGCCGGCGTTGTTGACCAGCACGTCGATGCGGCCGAAGCGGTCGATGGCGGCATGCACCGCCGCTTCCGCTGACGGAAGGCTTGTGATGTCTAGCTCGACGACGAGCAGGTCGTCAGCCTCGCCGATGGCGTCGGCCACGGCGCCGGCGTTGCGGCCGGTCGCGACAACGGCGTTGGCGCCGGCGAGAGCCGCCTTGGCGATGTCGACGCCCATGCCCCGGCCGGCACCGGTGACGAACCAGACCCTCTTGTCAGTCATGTCCTTCAGTCCTTTCTTCTGCTGCTGAGCTGACGGAGGCAGGCGTCTGCTGCGATGCTCAACATAGTTTGAGGCCTGCGGCCTCCGCTGGAGGCAACCCCCGTCAAGCGACATTCCCGCACACTGGCGCACCGAAGGGCCTTGCTGCAGGACCCGCGGACCGCGCGGTTACCGCTCAGTGCTCAGGGGTACTGTCGGTTGTTCCCAGCGATCGGAGCTATGTACGTATGCGCGCGACCCTCATGTACGGAGCTGGCGATGTCCGGGTGGAGAGTGTCCCTGACGCCAAGTTGATGGAGTCCACGGATGCGCTCGTGCGCGTCACGCGAGCGGCGATTTGCGGCAGCGACCTATGGCCGTACAAGTCGATGCCGCACGACGACGCCGGCCGGCGGATGGGTCACGAGTTCATCGGCGTCGTGGAGGCGATCGGTGCGGAGGTCGAGACGGTCAAGGTCGGAGATTTGGTCGTATCGCCGTTTCTCTGGTCGGACGGTTCGTGTGTCTTCTGCCGCGAGGGGCTGGTACGGCTCGGACGACGTTGACGGCGGCCAGGGCGAAGGGGTACGAGTGCCGCAGGCGGATGGAACGCTGGTCGTGCTACCCGTCGCCGCGGATGACGCGCTGATGCCGTCACTGCTCACGCTCACCGACGTAATGGGAACCGGCCACCACGCCGCAGTTACGGCGGAGGTTGGTCCTGGCAAGACGGTCGCCGTGGTCGGTGACGGCGCCGTGGGGCTGTGCGGAGTGATCGCCTCGAAGCGTCTCGGTGCCGAGCGGATCATCCTGCTCGGGAGCAACCCTGAACGAACGGCGCTGGGTCAGGAGTTCGGCGCCACGGACATCGTGCGCGAGCGTGGCGAGGACGGGCTCGAGCGCGTCCGCGAGCTGACGGAGCACGGCGCACATTCGGTGCTCGAGTGCGTCGGTCTCGAGCAGGCGGTCGGGACGGCGTTGGCGATTGCCCGACCTGGTGGCGCGATCGGCTGCGTCGGCGTCCCCGAGCAAGAGACGACGGACACCGGGGTTGCGTTCTGGAAGAACGCCTCGATCGCCGGCGGCCCTGCACCCGTGCGCGCGTATATCGAGGAACTGCTGCCCGACGTGCTCGAAGGTCGGATCGAGCCTGGTCGTGTCTTCGACCGGACGGGCCTGATTGAGGACGTGCCGGACGGCTACCGCGCGATGAACGATCGCGAAGTCCTGAAGTTCCAGATCAAACCCTAGAAAGGAAATCGGGGCCCGCTTCGACGGCGACGCGAGTCCTAGCTATGAGGAGGCACCGAATCAACCAAGTCATCGTGGTCACGGGATCCGGATCGATCGGACAGGCGATTGCTCGGCGCGTGAGCGCAGGCAAGCACGTCGTCCTAGCCGACCTGCATCAAGGCAACGCCGACCGGGCGGCAACCGTCATGCAGGACGCCGGATTTGACGTCAGCGCCACGACCGTCGACGTGTCCTCGCGCGACTCGGTGCGCGCTCTCGTCGAGACCGCCTCCGCGCACGGCGATGTCAGCGGCCTCATCCACGCCGCCGGCGTCTCCCCGAGCCAAGCGCCGCCGGAAGCCATCCTCGCGGTCGACCTCTACGGGACGGCAGTCGTGCTTGAGGAGTTCGGCAACGTGATCGCCCGAGCTGGCGCGGGCGTCGTAATCGCATCCCAGTCAGGGCACCGTCTAGGCGCGCTGACGCCAGAGCAGAACACGGCGCTGGCAACCGTCCCGGCCGACGACCTACTGAAGCTCCCCATGCTCCAACCGGATCAGGTCACCGACACGCTCCACGCCTACCAGCTCGCCAAGCGCGGCAACGCCTTGCGAGTGATGGCGGAAGCCGTGCGGTGGGGGAAGCGAGGCGCCCGGGTCAACACCATCAGCCCCGGCATCATCATCACTCCGCTCGCCGCGGACGAGCTTACGGGGCCGCGCGGGGAAGGCTACCGGAGCATGCTCCAACAGAGCCCCACGGGCCGCGCCGGGACCCCCGACGAGGTCGCAACCGTCGCCGCGCTGCTGATGGGCCCGGACGGCGGGTTCATCACCGGCAGCGACTTCCTCATGGACGGCGGTGTGACAGCGGCGTACTTCTTCGGCGAACTCGCAGGCTGAACGGAAGCAGTAACTCTCGCGAAGCGAACCGCAGCACCCGCAGGGGACATTCCCGAACACTGGCCCACCCGAGCTGAACGCGCCCGAACAGGGGATGCTGATCATCGGCACCCGATCCGATCACTGTCTCTAGTGAGTTGGGCCGGCCGTCACGTTGTCGCTGTAGCTGTCGTGCTCGGCGGTCTGGCCGCAATGGGCGGTGCCTTCGCATTCGCCCGGCCGACGTACCACCCCTATGTCATGCCGGCGCCGCCCGGCGACGGCTTGAGCTACACGAAAGTCACGTTTACGCAGGCTGACGCAATGGGCGCTTTCGCGGCGCAGGGCATCCACTTGGTCCGAGGCGGCGCGCAACCCGGGATGAAGGACGCGCACTCACGCGACCTCGTGATCGAAGTGACTGTCTTCGGCGACCGCAAGACGGTCGATGCGTCCGGCTTCTCCGACTACTACACCTTCGCGAACGGCCGATGGTCGCTCGCGCCGAAGAGCTGCCTCGCGGGGACGAAGAACGCCGAACGGTGGCACGGCAACGTCCGCGTGATCGTCTCCTGTACCAGCGGCGCTTCGAGCGCATGGGTCAGACGGGCTCAGCTCGCGCTGGGCCGCCTTGAATAGCAACCTCGGTTCGGGCGACATTTACTAACGCTGGCCCAGGCGAGCGCGCGCGTCTCCTGAGCCGATTAGCCCGCTTCCGGGCTGGGGGTAAAAAGCTTCCAGTGCCCCTCGGAGACGACTTCGACGGTGCCGTCGAGCACCGGGGGAAGGGCTGCACCCCGGTGGGAATGCAGAGCGCGCTGGACTCGCCAATCGGTTTGCCCAGCAATTCGAGGCCTCGTTACCCGGGCCGCACCCTGTCGCCGGATCAGGCGAGTCGGTTGACGACGGTTACGATCGACGATTCCCAACGACCCACGCAACTCGGAGGTGAACACGGATGAACGACAACCCGACGTGGCAGGTCGCGCACCTCGACGACATCGAGCGGCGCGGCAGGGATATTCCGGTGCGCGAGCACCTCGGGATCCACGCATTCGGAATCAACGCCTACACGCCTGGCGAGGACGGCACGCTGATCAATGAGCACGACGAGGCCGGGACGGGCCAGGAGGAGCTGTACATCGTGCTCGACGGGAAGGCGACCTTCGAGATCGACGGCGAGGCGGTCGACGCGCTGCCGGGAACGCTCGTGTTCGTCGGGCCGGAGTCGCGGCGGAAGGCGACCGGGGACGGAACCCTCCTCGCTGTCGGCGCCACACCCGGCGAGGCGTACCAGGGGGTCGACTGGGGTGAGGCGTGGCCGTTCCACAGAGAGTCCATGACGGCCTACGGCGAACAGCGGTACGCCGACGCGCTCGAAGCGGTCCGCGGTGCCCTCGAGCACATGCCGGACCACGCAGGCCTCAATTACAACTACGCGTGCTTCGCAACGCTCGCGGGCGAGACCGGTGACGACACGTTCGCCCACCTCCGACGGTCCGTCGAGCTGCTCCCGCGGTTCCGCGAGGACGCGCGCAGAGACGACGACTTCGCCGCCGTACGCGACGACCCGCGGTTCGAGGAGGCTCTTCGCTGAGCGCGTAAGCCTCGACCCCCGACGACCTGAGCCTAGTCGGGTGACATTCCCGCACCCTGGCCCACGCGATTGCTCAGGGACTTCAGCGGGCGGGCGTACTCGACCAGCGACGCGTGGATTCGGAAGCCCACTGACTCGTAGAGTGCGCAGGCGGGCTCGGTCGCGCAGTAGACGATCGCTTGGCGCCCGCCTTCCTCGTGCAAGCGCCGCAGCGCGAAGCGGCAGACCGCGCCGCCGAGGCCGCGGCGGCGAAACTCTTCCCGGACGCCGACCGGCTCGAACTCGCCGACGCGATTCTCGTCGTCGGGCCAGCAGAGGCAATAGGCCGCGAAGCGACCGTCTGGCGCCTCGATCACGCAGTCCAGCGACTCGCGATACGGCCACTCCGCCCGGACCTGCGCGAAGCTCGACTCGGTGACGCGCGATGGCCTGTCGGGGCGCGACCAGACCTCGCGATGGATTGAGACGCGTTCAGGGATATCTTCCGCGCGGACCGTGCGGCATCGGAATCCGTCAGGCAACGGAGGCAGCTCGGCCGGCTCCGCGAGGTCGCGAACCAGGTAGTGCATCGGTGTGCCCGGCTGCGTGAAACCGTGCCGCGTGAGCGCTGCCCGACTCTCGAGGTCGTCTTCGAATGCGAACGCGGCCCTCGCCGCGGGATCGGCGAGGATCTCGTCGAGTAGGTGCAGATGCTCCGAATGAACGTCGTGTTCAAGCTGGTAGGGACCCTCCTCCTTCAGCCACGACCAGGCGACGACGCGCCCATCCTCGACCCAGAGTCGGATCTTCCACTCCTTCTCGCGGCCCTCGTGCTGGCGCAGACCCCACGCAATGTCACCCACGTGCCAGGGAGCGCGCGGGCCGAGCAGTCGCCGCTGTTCAACGGCGAGCTGCTGCATCCCGGCGACGATCTCTGAGCTGAGCCGCACGAACCTGTCGACTTTACCGCGCTTCAGGCGTCATTCCTGAACACTTGGCCAGGCGACTCCCTGGAACCGCCCAGCCAACGACCACCCGTAGGATCGCCCAGATGAACGTCTCGCTGAGGCCCGTCGAGGACCGGGATCTCGACACGATCTATCAGCAAGTGACGGATCCGGAGTCGGTCCGCATGGCCGCCTTCACAGCGGAGGATCAGACCGATCGCCGCGCCTTTCTCAATCGGATGTCGCGCCTGCGGGCCGACACAAGCGTCTCGCACCGAGTCATCGATGTCGACGGAGCAATCGCCGGAACGATCGGGTACTTCCGAATCGACGATCAGCCTGAGGTGACCTACTGGGTAGACCGAACGCAATGGGGGAAAGGCATCGCGAGCGCAGCACTCCGGATTCTTCTTGCCGAGACTGCCGAGCGTCCAGTGTACGCCCGAGCGGCCTCGGACAACATCGGCTCGCTTCGAGTACTGGAGAAAGCTGGGTTCCGACGCGTCGGCGTCAACCGCGGCTTCGCAGCCGGTCGCGGCGAGGAGATCGAGGAAACTATCCTGCGCCTCGACTGACTGCGGCACCTATGTCACGTGCTTACTCGGCGTACTGCGGGCGCCCGGTGGGCCGGTAGACCTGGATCGTTACGCCCTTCGAGTCGGCTCGCGAGTCGACCAGGTCTAGCGCAATGTCCGGGCCGGCGTCGGGGAACAGCCGCGTGCCCTGGCCGAGGACCACGGGGACGATGAGCAGGGTGATCTCGTCGACGAGGTCGTTTTCGAGCAGCCATCGGATCAGGGCGCCGCTGCCGTGCACCTGCAGCTCACCCGCCGGCTTGGCTTTCAGCTCGCCGATTGCCGCCGCGAGGTCACCGGAGAGCACGGTCGTGTTCGACCAGCGCAGTTCGGTGAGCGTGGTCGATGCGAGGTACTTGGGCTTCGTGTTCAAAGCTGTTGTGATCGGGTGGTTGGCCGGATCTTCCGCCGCCGCGCGAGCCCGCTCCTCCGCGCCCCAGTAGCCGGCGAAGAGCTCGTAGGTCCGCCGGCCGAACAGGAACGCGTCGGCGCGCTGGTAGGTCTGGTTGATGAACGACATCGTGTCGTCGTCGAACACCCCATGGCCCATCCGCCGCGCTCGAATCCGTTCCTGCGGTCCTCATCCGACGCGCCGCCGTTTTCCTGCATCACGCCATCGACGGTGACTTGCGTCATGGTCGCCAGTTTCACGGGTTCGTCCTTTCTCTCGTGGTGGTCTTTCTCGTTATGACCGCACCGAGGCGCGCAGCTCATCGGTCGAGCGTGGCACTGCTGCACGTTCAGGAATGCGCTCGTTCCCAACGCGCGCGGTAATCTCGGCGCCGTGGACGAGGAGGTCGTTCCGGTTCTTCACGCTGAGGACGCGGCGCTTGCTGTCGCCTGGTACGAGCGGCTCGGGTTCGAAAAGGAATGGGAGCATCAGTTCGAGCCCGGCTTTCCGTGGTTCGTTTCCGTTGCACGAGGAAACGTCCACCTCTACCTCTCCGAGCACAAGGGTGACGCTCGACCGAACACCCTCATTCATCTCTACGTCGGTGACATCGACCGCGTCTCCGAGGAGTTCGGCATACCGGTGGACGAGGAGGGCCTGGCCGGTCGTGAGGTGCATCTCGAAGACCCGGACGGCAATCGGTTGCGGGTAGCGACCAGACGCTCCTGACGCTACTCAGGGTCACCCGGCAGCAGATCCTGGCGTTCCGACGACGAGTCGGCGCGCTCGACGAGCGTATGCCGATGGGCTCGCAGTCGCTGCGGCGGGCGGCATGGGCGGGGCTCCAGGACAGCATGCCGAGAGCCGCGCTGCTCTCGCTACACGCGCGGGTTATCGGGGTCGAGCCGTCGACGTGGGAGGATCCGTCGCTCGCCCAGCTGTGGGGCCCTCGCTACCACACGTATGTCGTCGCGAAGCGCGACTTCGCGCTGTTCTCGCTCGGGAGGCTTCCCGACAACGCCAAGAGCCGGCTTCGGGCCGAGCGCATGGCCGAGCGGTTGCACGCCCAGCTCGATGGCAGGCGCATGACGGACCGCGAGGCTGGGCGGGCACTCGGCGTCGGCAACGAGCTCAGGTACGCCGCGACGACGGGCACGGTCGCCATCCGCTGGGAAGGCGCGCGTGCGCCGACCGTTTGGACGGTCGCCTCTGCGGGGGTCGAACCTGCTGACGCGCGTCGCGAGCTCGCCCGGCGCTACATCCGCGTCTTCGGACCCGCGAGGGCGGACGGGTTCGCCCGATGGGCAGGAGTCTCCCGGCGGTCTGCGGCGGACGCATTCGCTTCCCTCGAGGGATCGCTGCTGCCGGTTCGATCGCCACTCGGCGACGAGTGGCTGCTCGCAGAAGACGAGCCGGCGATTCGCGCCGGCGAGACCGTCGCTGCGCCCGCGCGCCTGCTGCCGAGCGGCGATGCCTACTTTCTGCTCGACGGCGCCGAGCGCGGGCTTCTCGTTCCGCGCGAGGATCAGCGGCAGCGTCTCTGGACGCCCCGCGTGTGGCCAGGCGCGCTCCTCGTCGAAGGCGAGATCCGCGGAACCTGGAGACGGGCGCACCACACCGTTCGGATCGACCCCTGGGCACGTCTCTCGCGTGGAACGCGCGTTGCGGTCGAGGCGGAGGCCAACGCGCTGCCGCTTCCAGGCGTCGACCGGCCGATCGAGGTGGTTTGGAACACATAAGCAGCGGCTCGCCTACGCCGAGGCCGGGACTGTAAGTCGGTTGAGCTCGGCCTGAACCGATGCGAGCAATCCTTGGCTGGGATGCTGGGTGCCGAAGTAGACGCGGATATCGAGGTTCCAACCCCGTACCGCAATCCACGAGAGCCGCTGTTGGATGCGGGGCAAGGGTTGCCCCTCCCAGCCGTGGTCGAGACGAAAATCGCGTAAGCGCGGCGGCCAAGCAGCACGCCTGAACGTGAAGGGGTGTCCGCTCTTGCTGATGGTCGTGGCCCAGAGAAGGGCCGAGCTTGCATCGAGCTTCTTCAAGCCATCGAAGACGCCCAACGGGGTGAGCGCGTCCGAGTTCGCTTTCGCAGTGATGGCAAAGAGCTGCGGCGGCAGATGCTGCGAAGCGTTCGTCGGGCCAGTCGTGACGGTAAGCCACGCCGGGTTGGGGCGGACGCCTGGCGGCGGAAGTGTGCTCGCCCGATGCTCTGCGGCAGCCGGAGGCACCGCAGCGACGACGGCGACAAGAAGGGCGAGACCCGCGCGAGTCACCATTACCCGGTTTACGTCTGCGGAGCCGTCACGAGTCCCGGTGGGGAACATTCCTGAACACCGGGCGGACGCTCCTCGGCTGTGTCGTTCTAGTGCACGACCTGCCAGACGTGGTATCCGCCGCTGAATCGTCCGACGAAGTAGACGCGCTGCGAAGCACTTTGTGCGGGGAGCGATGCTCGGTCGAGGACGTACACAACGATGGTTCGCCTCCAGACCCTTACGCCGCACGAGTATCTCGCTTGCTCTCCACGCTCTCGGTCGGCGACCGCGAACACCGCAGCTCGCACCTGGGGACGGCTCGTCTTCTGCCCGTATCGGAGCACGGCGGTCGTTGCAGCGCCGATCGGGTTCATGTCGGTGAGGGGTAGGAGTCCGCGCGGGTCGCGCTCAACTGTGGTCTGGCCGCGCGTGCAGATGGGCGATCGAGCGGCTGCGCTCGGATCTGCACTGACGGCTATCGCAGCCGCCGCGAGGGCGGCAACGACCAAGACGGCTCTCTGCATTGTGTCTCCTTCGCTTCGCTTTTTCGCTGTCGTCGAGCGTACTGCTCAAGCCTCGTTGTGAAAGGCTGGGCGCGAATCTGAAAACGGAGAAGACGAACGCCATCAGATGGCGCTCAATGGCTGTCGCAGGTGCTCGACCACGACAGCGCCGGACACGATCGTCACTTCGAGCACGGACTAGAAGAAAGGTCTCATGGCTAATTACGTGGTTGCGCATCTGGACGAGATCGAGCAGCTGGATGAGCGCCTTCGAGCCGTCCGGCACCACTTCGGCATCACCGCTTTCGGCGTCACCGCCTGGACGGGCCATGCCGCAGGCGACCGCATCATCAACGAGCACGAGGAGGACGAGCCGGGTTCCGACGAGGAGCTGTATCTCGTCACGGCAGGGCACGCGGTGTTCGAGGTCGACGGCGACCGAGTGGACGCGCCCGCCGGCACCTTCGTCTTCGCCCGTCCCGGTGTGAAGCGAACGGCGTTCGCGGAGGAAGCCGAGACGACCATCCTCGCGATCGGCGCCCCTGCGGGCAAGGCGTACGAGGCCAACGGCTGGGAGCTTTGGACTCCGCTCAACGCCCTCTACCAGAAGGGCGAGTACGCCGAGGTCGTCGACCGCGCACGCGCACTCATCGAGGCTCATCCGGAGTTCGGGCTGCTGTTCTACAACCTCGCGTGCTGCGAGAGCCTCCTGGGCCGGACGGCCGACGCGGTCGACCACCTGCGGCAGGCGATCGACATGTCGGAACGGGCCCGCGAATTCGCCAAGGGCGATTCGGACTTCGATCCGATCCGCGACGAGCCCGCGTTCCAGCAGCTGATGGCTGAATAGATGGCCGTGAAGCTGCACCGCTGCGGGACGCCGTGGAAGTTCGGCCCCTGCTGGAGGGTGCAGAAGGCGCTCGACGATCAGGGCATCGCGTACGAGCTAGTGCCGGGGCCGTGGCGTCCGAAGAACCGCGCCACCGTGAGCGAGGGCACAGGCCAGCCGCTCTATCCCGCCATCCAGTTCGAGGACGGATCGTGGTACCGCGAGGAGTCGAAGGACATGGCGCGGACGATCCGCGAAGGCCGGCTCGGTCAGTTCACGGCTTGAACGAGCTCGGTGCGTAGCTCGTGGCTCTCGTCAGGGAGCCGCGCTTCGTACCAGATTCGGTAGCCGCCGCCCGGGAGCGGGAGGACGTCGAGGTAGCGGTAGTCGCCGACCGGCTCGTCGCCGACCTGCTCGAGCTCGCCCGGGCGGTTGCCCGTGAGCCGCGCGAGGCCGGTGCGCTCGAACCAGTTCTCCTCCTTGGTCGCGCGCCCCGTCGTAGGCGGCGCGGCCGTCGGGGAGGACGGCGGTGAGCCGCGCGGTGCGCGTGCCACGTGCCGGGGCGCGGCGCGAGGACGGTGCCGTGCCACTCCCACTCGAGCCCGTCGCGGCTCGTCGCGTAGGCACTCGTCATCCGGTCCTCCTCGTCCGGGACCTCGAGCGGGTGGCAGCAGATCCACGCCTGCCAGCCACCGTCGGGCGTGCGCTGGACGATCGGATCTTTAACGCCGGTGTTCTCGTCGCCGGGAAAGACGGTGTGAGCCTCGGCGGTCGCGAACCCGGCGGGATCGTCGGCCTCGAGCACGTCGATCCACCAGTGCTTGGACGGCGGCGGCGCGGCCGGGCAGACGTAGAGCCGCCAGCGCCCCTCGTCGGTCCGAACGAGCGCCGGCCGCTCGAGCGACTGGGCGCCGAATCGCTCCTGCCCGATCTCGGCGACGGTCGTGTAGCGCTCTCCGTCCTCGGAGCGGGCGACGACGTTCGACCCGCGCCCGCGCTCACCCGTGCGGACGCGATAGGCGATCACGAACGACCCGTCGGCGTCGAGCGCGGCGCTCGACGAGCCGGCCCAGAAGCCGACACCGGCCCCGGGCGCAGGAACGGCCACGACCGCAGCGCCGGACCTTGGCAGCGGAAAGTCTGTCACGGCCGAACTTCTGCTAAGCGAAGCAGTTCGTCGACCACCTGGTCGAGAGGCTTTGTGGCGTCTAGATCGATTGCTCCGGCCGGTCCTTCGTCGCCGCGATTTAGCTCGAGCATCAGTGCGACTCCCTCTTGGCCAAGCGGCCAGTCGTCTGCGGTGCGCGCTTGGAGGCGACGACGCATGGTGTCGTCGTCGATGCGGAGGTTGAAGATCTTGGTGAAGTACGGCACGAAGCGGTCGCGGTCACGGCTGCTTCCGCAGACGAATAACACTTCCGGTTCCCGGCTTTCGAGTTCGTTGAGAGCCCTTCGCTCGTTCCACCTCAAGGTGTCGTGCCGAATAGGCCCGCCTGGGAGGCCGGTGTCAGGGTCGGCGTGGTAGGCCCAGGCACGGTCGGTACTAATCGCGTTGTAGCCACGTCGGATCAGCTCCTCGTATACCGCGGATTTACCGGCGCCGGATAAGCCCTCGACTAGATAGTTCCGCTTAGCCACGGTGGCCTAGTGGGTGAAGAGTCTCCACTTCCCCTCGGACACGACTTCGACGTCACCGTCGGTCACTTTGATGGCGGTCTGGTCGTCGATCGCGTACGCCGGACCCGGGATACCGGCCGCCCACCTCTCTGCCGCCGCCATGGTGTTCTCCGGCAGATCCGGGTGATCCACGTGGGGAAAGATCGAAAAGTCGACGATTCCCAGCGTTTCGTCACCACCGGTGGGCGGCCGCCAGTAAACGAAGTCCTCGCCGATCCTGGGGGTCATCACCATGCTTCCGGCACTCAAGCTCACGTAGAGCGTCTCGTGCAGCGACGGCAGGAGGTCCGCCAGCCCCGACTCCCGCATCCAATGGCCCAGATACAAGGCGTCGCCGCCGCCGACGAGCAGGACGTCGGTCGCCTGAACCAACGGGATCCACTGCTCTCGATCGATGCTGGGCAGTGCGGTGAGCTCGAGCACGCCCAAGGACTTCCAACCCAGCTCGCACATGGGGGTATTGGGTTGCTGGCCGCTGATGAACCGCCAGGCCACATGAGGCGTCAGAGGGTGCCCGTACGCCCCGGTCGGAATGACGAGGGCGCTCGACTCGGCAATCGGTTTGCCCAGGAAACCGACCAGCGCGTCGTGGATGCTCGTGTTCTTGATGCCGGCGGAGGTGAGAAGGAGCCTCATGCGACCTTCGAGACGCTTACGGATCCGTACGCAGTAGAGACTGGCAGACCACAGAAAACTCATCGGCTCCCGCGGAACTTCATCGCGGCTTACTCGGCCTGGCGAGGTCTGAAGCCGGAGCAGAGCAGGTCGGCTTGCGCGATCTTGCCGTCCTGCACCGTGCCGTACAGCTGCTGCTCGACGACGTACGGCTCACCTTCTTCGACGCCCTCGAAGCGGTACGCGACGTGAACTCGGTCTCCGACCTCGCTCGCCTCTGAATTGACGAGCGCGAGCTCGGTTGAATCGGCGAACCATCCCGATGAGCGCTGCGACATCCGAGCCGCCGGTCCGCTCGCGCAATCCCGGAGGAGTCAGGGCGCGGAACCGAGCATCGTCAGCGAAGCAGACGGAGATCGCCGCGGTGTCCTGCGCGGCAATCGCCTTAACGAGGCGGGCACCGATGTTTTCGCTCACGCGACAATCCTATGACCTTGGTGCCCGGCCCCCACGGCCGGCCTCCTCCGGATTCGATGAGCTCGGCGACCCGGCGGCTCAGGACCTTGAGGATCACCTCGCCCTCCTTCGGGGAACGCGAACATCTTGTCGGCGATCCTGAGCCCGACCGAATCAATCCTCTTACGTGCAACGATTGTCAAGGTCCGCATTGCGTGTGAAGCTGCCGTATACACATGTCCTGGAAAGGCACTTGAGACCATGCCCGGTTCGCGCCGCATCGCCGCAACTCGCAACTTCACAGTCGATGACTTAGAGGAGCTCCCTCGCGAACAGAAACAACAGTTGTGCCATCTCTTGCTGGCGGAATCGGGACTCCGGATACTCGGTGGCGATCGGCGTGCTGACCATGACCAGTTCTTGGTTGAAGCAGCACCGATGTGGCGCATCCGCCGTGGCTGCGTGCGGATTTTTTACCGGCCGCTTGCGCAAGCCGATGTCAATGAGCTTGATCAGCTGTCGAGAGACAAGGGGTTTGCTGATGCCCTGTTGTTCGAGGCGGGACGCGAGAACCCGGACGGGCCGGTCCTCAAGTCGGACCGCGTCCAGATCGTCCGGGCTGGAGAGCTAGTTGAACGCTTAGAAGGTGCAGCCCTTATCGCATGGCAAGATGGGGGCCCGTCTCCTGACCTCGACCAGTATGGACTTCTGCGTGATCTCGGTCGTCTGCTTCCGTCACTTGATCCAGTAGGGCTTCGCTGGCTTGTTCCGCTCTCGCTGAACAAGCTCCCCCAAGAGATTGCACATCTCGGGCAGCCGGCAGATCGTCTCTTCGAGAAAGTCGTTTTCCGTGTATTCACCAGTGTCTTCCGATTCGGCGGCAAGCGCCTCGGCGCGCGAGCTACCGGAACGCCTGCACCAGACGCGATTTTGACCGCGCCGGCCGATGGGCCCCGGTTCTCCGCTCTCACTGACTGCAAAGCAGCTCGAGACGGATACGTAATGGACATTAATGCCGAGCGCGCGCTGCGTGACTATGTGCGCGACTATCGAGAGCAGGCCGAAGCTGGGGGCGATCCGCTTCGTTACATAATCGTGGTGAGTTCGAGCTTTCCTGCATCGGCTCGACGACACCCATACAGCGCGCGCGCTAATCGGCTGCGCGGACAAACGGAGACGGATTTGGTTTATCTCCGAGCCGCCGATCTCCTCGTCCTCGCTGTCGCGATTGAGCAAGGCGAAGCCTCTCCGGCGACCCGCTCGGCGATCGACTGGACGAATGTCTTCGGCGAGGGACTAGTTAGCCGGGAGACGCTCTTGAACGCCTATCGAGCTGTAGAGGAGGAGTAGTGGGCACGTCAGTTTCGTTCCGCTCGCCGAACACGCCACGCTGGCAGGCGCTGCGCGGGTCCCTTGAAACAAGTGAGTCCCTGGAACGCATCCGCTCAGAGCTTTTCAACGCCGGTGAGAGCTGGGCAGACGAATTCGCAGATGCAGCGATTGCGCCATTCCTGCGCGCCCTGCTTCGTGCGTACGACACGATGGCGGACGCGGTCTCGGGGGTCGAACGGCCTGAGTGGGCGATCCTTTCCATCGTCCGCGAGGCGCGCTCGGAGTCGATCGCCGCCGGCGCCCCCGCGTCGCTTGCGATTGCAGAACGGGCATTGATGCGGACCCTGGTCGATGCAATGCGGGGCAACTCGCCGCTCTCAGCATCTTCTGCTGGAGAAGCAGCTAGCGCGTGGCAGGCGAACCGCGGTGCCTCAGCTGCCGGATTGGCGCAGCGGTACCTGGCGGAGGTTGTGCAGCAGTTCGCCTTGCACGCAGTCTCACGGGAAGCCGCTGCGGTGTTCCGCAGAACCGGTGACGCTGGCGCGAGTCGCGAGCTTGCGCAGAGCGTCGGCGAGACCGCCGCCGAAGCCGCACGTTCCGCGCGCTTCGAAGACGGCGAACTACGAGAGGAGCCTGCCCGAGCGTGGGCGGCCGCCGTGCGGGCTGTGTTCTCCGTCGGTCAGAGGTTGCCGTCCAGATGACGCGGCCGTTCACTGTCGTAGTAAACGATTGCGAGGCGCCTGCGCTTCACAACATCCGCCACGTCCGGAGTCGAAACACTGACTATGGAGAGGCCAACTACCACGTGGTGTACGACCGGCTCGTCAACGGCCTCCCCGACCGTCTAACGCCGCGTCAGATGGATTGGCTTGAGACTTTGAGTGCCGTCTTCGCTGCAGACATGATCTGCGACCGAGGTGAGGGAGATCTCGACTGGGACAGGTCCATCGACCTGTTTTTGCCGGTGCGCGATCCAGATTTCAGCGAGTCACTGGGGTCGCAGCTTCAGGATGTGTTCGGCAGTCTGACCGACGATCGTCTCGTTCTTCATTTCGTTCAAGAGAGCGATCCTGTTACTCCACCACGAATTCGCCAAAACCCGTTCCCGGCGAACGCTGGCGGCGTCGCACTGCTTTCGGGCGGGATGGACTCGTTCGTTGGTGCTGTGGCGCTGTTGGACGCGTCGCCCCAAGTTCCGCTCTTGTTCGTCAGCCATTCAAGTTCTGGAGCCGCAAGCGCATCGCAGACCGCTCTGAGGCGCGTCCTGCGCGCTGCCAGCGCCAAATCGGAGTTTCCGCTGTTCACCGTAGAAAAGCGGAACAACTTTCCAACGAGCGAGGGCAGTCAGCGAAGCCGAAGCCTTCTCTACGTCGGTGCAGCAGCGACGGTTGCTGCGGCCGTGGGTTTGAAAGAAATCTTCCTCAATGAAAATGGAGTCATGGCGATCCATCTACCGATGGGAGAGGCGCGAATCGGCAGTTACTCGACTCGGACCGCCTCTCCACAGCTTCTAGATGATATGGCTGCGCTCGCATCGGCAGCGTTGGAGCGGCCTATCCGTGTGCGAAACGTCCTACTTCAGTACACGAAACCGGAGGTCGCGAAGCTGTGTGCGGATCTCGGACAGCAGGGAGTACTGCCAGAGACAATTTCCTGCTGGTCCGCAGGTCGGACGCGCGAGCACTGCGGCTACTGCGCACCTTGCATGATTCGACGAATCTCGTGCGAACTTCACAGTCTGCCAGATGCGACTTACCGAAATGATCCATTCGGTGACGACGTGTTTGTCGCTCAGAATCCGAGAGCGACTGACAACCTGGTTCATCTTGGCGGCCTCGTCCGCGATTTTCGAGAACTCGATGATTTTGAACTAGAACTGAAGTACATCGAGGTTTTCAGCGGCGGCTCGCAGATGTCAGCGGGCGAAGCGCTTGCGCTCCATCACCGCTGGGCTGATCAGGCTGCCGCGGTGCTAGGCCGTCACGCCGTGAGCGCACGTTACATCTGATGATCTTTACCTTCGGCCAGTTTCGACGAGCTGCTCGGGACCCTTCGTTCCGGGTGAATCCTGGTCGTCAGTCAGGTGGCCCTAATACGGCCGGGACGTTACGCGCGTCAGTGCGCGCCTTTCATCGCGACGGCGAAGCAGCGAGCCGCCTCGCACTCGAACGGGGCTTGTCCGGGTACTTCTCCAAGCCGCAGAACCGTCGCGCTGCTGATCGTGCTCGCGTAATGCTTCGCAACTACATCACCCTGTCCGAGGCGGACGGACGGGCAGCGTTCGATTTCGATGTTGCTGGCGAACTTGAGATCGGTGCGGATGTTCTCAAGGTTTCGGTAGATCTGGCGTTGCTCGACCCGAACGGATACTGCGGGCGGATCATGCTCTGGGATCAGCTGGCGTGCGATCGCGAGGCCGCCGCGACGATTGCCGGTCCCGCTTTCCGAGTCCTCGCAGATGAACTCGGTCCGGATCGGACCGACAATATCGAGGTCTGGCACATGCCGACCAGGGCCAGGTACCCCTTCACCTCGGCCGAAGCCGCGGCCTCATTTACGCGAGTCGCGCGGCTACTCGAGCGCATACGGCCAGAAGCGTAGGGTCAAGCCTTATCGCGCTTCGGCCGAGCTGCGTGAAGAGATAGCGTGACGAGGAAAGGCTACGCCTGAGTGTACGAGATGTCCCAAGATTGCAGGGGGCGGCGCTGCCTATTCTTCGAAGCTGTGGCTGAGTCGGTCATGCTTTTCCAGTACGGCTCGAACATGGACGCTCGCGTGCTTTCCGAGAAGATCCGTGTGTACCACGGGCGCTACGCCCTGTCGGACACGCCCGTCGAAGCCGTTTTTCGAGGCGCCGCCCGCCTGCCGGGCTGGCGGTTCGGCTTCGGCTTGTACAGCCTCGGCCTCAACGGCCGGGTCGCCGACGTCGTCGCCGCAGGCCCGGAGGATGAGGTCTGGGGCGCGCTCTACGAGCTTCCACGCGAGCTCGTCCTTCGGGCCGACGGCAGGCGCTCGGTGATGGACCGAATAGAGGGGCACCGGACAGAGCGCGACCCCGAGAACTATGAGCCGGCTCGCGTCTTCGTCGAATATGGTGAGGGCTCAGTAGAAGCCTGGACGTACGTTGGTGGCGAGATAGCTCGGAGGCGCTGTCTCAAGCAACATGCTGCCGCAACCGTCAGCGACGAGTACGCCGCGACCATTCTGGCCGGTGCGGCGGGTGCCGGCCTTCCTGACGACTATCGCGCCCACCTGCAGAAAATGATCGCGGCGTGCCAAGGCTCGGGCGGAATCGCGCCCGAACCTTCCTCTAGCGAGACGGAACGCTGGCGAGCCGGCCGATGGCGCTGACAAGGACGGAAGCTCTCGGGTCGCTCAAGGTCAAGCGAGGGCAGCGACCGGGTGTCCGTCCGACGGCTCCATTAAGAATGCGAACGTGTGTCCGGCGGCGGTGTTGCTCTTTGGGTCGTCGCAGTTCATTGTCTGTCGATGCGACAGGCAGATCGGTTGTCTGGAATCCTCTTGCCCACAGATGGCTCACACACATGGCTCATCGCCTGAAGTCTGACCCTCGGCCAGCGTGACCACGCCCCCGGAAGGCCTCCATTTCTGCGCCGCGGAAGCGCCGCTGTTCGACGAAGTTGGTTCTGCCTACGCACGGCACCTGCGAACGCTGCGTGGCTTGATCCGAGATCACGTCACGCGCGCAAATCTTGCTTCGCATCTGGCTTCGGGCGACGTTCGCCTTGCGATCGACATCGGCTCAGGGACGGGAGGCGATGCATTGTGGCTCGCCGCCCAGGGTATCGCTGTCGTGATGGCCGAACCATCCGAATCCATGCGCAACGAGGCGCTCTCTAACCTCGAGCATGAGGAGGATGTAATCAGGAGTCGCGTACAGGTCTTTGCCGGCGATCATCGAGATGCCGTTGCTCATTTCGACACCGGTCAGTTCGATCTCGTCTTGTGCCATGGAGTCCTGATGTACCAGGATGAGCCACGTCAATTTATCCAATCCCTTCGAAGGCTCTGTAAGACGAACGGTCTCATTTCGCTGACAACGAAGAACGCGCGGTCTTTGGCCTTTCGGCCTGCGCTTGCCGGGGACTACGAAGCTGCCTACAACTTGCTCATTGCGGACAGGTCACTCGGCACCCTTGGTATTGATACTCGAGCACACTCGATCCAGCAAATCGTCGATTGGCTTTTTGAATTCAAACTACTACTTGCCAACTGGTACGGCATCCGCGTGTTTACTGATCACCTCGCCGATGCCGACCCGGAAGCCGAAAGCCTCGACCAGATACTCCGATTAGAAACCGAAGCGTCACGCAAGGAGCCGTACAAGCACGCAGCGCGCCTGCTGCATGTTGTTGCCAAGAAAATCGTGTGATGCGCGTGCCGGTCTAATCTTCTAGGTTTGCGGGCGGGTTATCCGCCAGGATTGCGCCCTGCAGGCTGCAGGTTGCAGGCTAATGTCTGAAGAACATCTTGTGCCCCGAGAGATCGGCTTCGAACCGAGCACCGGGTCCCCTGGCGTGCTGGTCGTGGGTGCGCCTCTAACGGGCCAGCGTTTGCCAAACGCAATCCCTGTTTCACGCTTCGAAGGAGACGAGTGCGCATTCGTGGAGTATCCCCCAACCGAGAAAGGCGATGCGTTCGCTCTAAGACTGGTCGGAGATGTGCCGGGCATCAAGACCGCAACGCTTCATGGTGGAGGAGCGTTCGCGGCCACGAACCTGCCACTAATGTTCGGCATCTATCTCCACAGATTTCGGACACAGGCGAGCATTGCTCCGGAGCGCTGCGTGACGTCTGCGACACCTCCGAAGACGTCTGCTGGCCGATCAGTCAGGATCCCGCACCTCGTCCTCGTGGCTGAAGGCGCGCATGCGACGGACTCCGTTGTATGGGAACTGATGCCGTTGCAAGCGGTGTCGGGATGGCTTGAACGCCCATTCTCTGGGTCTACAGAATGGGTCGAGGACGGTCTTGGCCAACTACTCACCATTCGCCGGCTAATCCGCGAAAAGCGTCTGCCGCCAGAAGGGCAACTTTCAGAGCTCGCGTCTCTTCTCGGCCAACGGCACCTCTCGATTCGCTTCGTTCTTCAACACGAAGACCTCTTGCGCGCCGCTCTTGCGCACGACCTCGCCGGATGCAACGAATGGCGGGTGGCTCACCCGGACCGCGGCGGGACGGACTGAGCCTCAACCACGAAAGACGGCGCCAGGAGAACCCACAGCTGATCTCGGGATGACAAAGTGCCCGCGTACCAGGTCAGGAGTCCCAACTCGTCAAGATCCTTCGCGAACCTGGATAGGTCATCGACACATACGCAAAGGTGCGGCGAGAACGTCTTCCCGATCGGCACGAGCGACGCACTGTCATGCGCGATCAGGTGGATCTCGACATCGCCCAGCGAGAGCCACGCGGCCGGTCGTGTTCCTTCTTGCCTTGAGATCCGCGTGGCTCCGAAGATACGAACCAGACGGTCGGCGACGTCGGAGAGATCGCCCGGTCGGACAGGAAGCCCAACGTGATCAAGGTTGTTCACGAGTTCGGGGATCCGTTCAGAACCGCAGTTGCTCTTTCCGGGCCAAGTAGTACCGCGTGAGGATCGCATGTTCATTGATGATCTGATTGCTTTTCTCTCGGTTCAATCCAGGCGAGAACTCGGCCCGCCGTGCCACGATGGCGACGGAACCGAGCAGCATCGCAGCCAGAATCAGGTCGCTCTGCTCGTTGGGCATGCTTTCAGCACGATAGAAGTTGATCGGGAACCCATCAGCCACGAGAAGAGCCGCCCTGGGCCCCGTCTCAGTCGGGATCACATACCGCGTTCCAACGTCTGCGATTGAACGGATTTCTGTTGCGCGCTGCTCCAGAAAGGCCTTGTCGAACTCGTAATCTCGTGATGTGAGGCTCACCATGACGCAGTCCCGCTGAAGAGCCTCGAAGAGGTTCGCGCCCCAGCGCGCGCGCCCAGTTGCGCCGAAGATGAGGTCAGGCTGCCATTGTCTCACCGCATCGCCGACAGAGTCATGGGTTGCGAACCCATCTTCGAGGGCCGAAACGAGCCTCGCGTAGTGGATGTCGTAGATCCCCACTTGGACAGACTCTCGGGCGAGTTCATGAGCCAAAGCGCGTCCGATGCGCCCGTATCCGCAAACCAGGGCTCTTCGGCCGTTCCAATGTACGTCGGGAAGCACATTTTGGAGCGACCGCCAGCCTGCTGCTGCCACGCCCCGAGCCTCGACAGTCTCCTTTAGATCGCTCTCGGCGACGTCGAAGATCGGTATCTCGAGCCGTGGAAGGTAAGGCTCCAGAGCGACGATACCGGAGCTGGTTTGCTCCACGACGCCGGCCACGAATTGGCGGTTAACCGGGGAGCCCTCGGCGATCTGGGGTAGGAGGTAGCCTCCGTCGTCAATCAGCAGGGCTCGCTGCCAACGCGCGCGGAGTTCCTTGAAGAACTCCTCCAGGGTGGGCTCTAGTTGCGAATAGCTTGCGGTTCGCGCCCCCAACACCCGGCGGATGTGTCCGTCGACCCGATGTCGATAGAGATACTCATATTCCTTGTCGATCACAAGGATGTGTCGGGGGTCGAGGCCGAGGGCTACCGCGGACTCGAGCATGACCAAGAAGTCACGTTGATGATGGATAGTGAACACTGCGCCGAGCCCTTCCAACGGCCGCTTGGATCCTGGTGCGAGCCAGTCGGGAGCTGATGCAGTGAGCGGCATTCGCTGGCGGATGGTGTTCATCTCGGTTCCGGTAAACGGCGTCCCCCGGATGTCGGTGGCGAACTCCGACGAGCACGAGCACCCGACCGAGTCCAGGAGCCGGGCGGAAAGTGCTGCGCCGAGGTCATCCCCATCGGCTTCGAGCCAGACTTGCTCGCCGTGGGGGCATTGGAGCGTCCGTATTACGCCTTTTGCTGCTTCGGCCAGAGTCCAGCCTCGAGCGGAAGCCCGCTCGACAGCCCCATTTAGAACTGTCTGGAGCTCTTCGGGGGTGGCTTCGAGTGGCAGGCGGATCAATGTGGCCTCGGCGAGTTCGATTCTTGAACCGATCGGTGGAGCACCCGCGGAGTGCGGGCGTACTTATCGAATGACCCTCGCGTTCGTGTTTCCGAACGCACTAGCGTGGCTCCTGACTGATCGCTTTAGCTGATCGCTTTCTGGGAAGGAAAAGCCGCAATTCCGCCAAAAACGGGCGTGGGAGTTTAGAGATGTGAGCCATGCCCGTCAAGGGTGTGGCGGCGGACTTAGCCCGGCACCCTGGGAAGTAGCCCAGCGGTTCAAACGCGCTGTGCTGCGCGAGTTGTGGCGCCCGGCATTGGCCCAGGGGTGCCGTAGAAATTCGTCTCTTGCGTTCTCTGTGCCTCGACGTTCGCCTCCTCCTCGAAGGCAGGCGCTGTACTAGCTGCAGCCGGTGTTAGTCCCGCAGTCCCGGCACGTGTAACAAGACCCGGTCCTGACCATCCGCCCGCCGCACCTTGCGCACTCGACTGCGTCCTCCCAGTTGTTGAAGAGCGCCGTCTGCCCCGGTGCCTGAGCCTCGACGATCGCGGTCTCCTCCATCGGCTTGCCTTCCAGCGCGTTGTACGACTGCGCTAGACGCGCGCGGACTTCGGGCGAGAGGATTCCGACCTCTTCCTGCTGGTCGACGGTCAGGAACTTCTTGCCCATCCAGCGGAAGATGTAGTCGACGATCGACTTCGCGGCTCGGATGTCCGGGTCGTTCGTCATTCCGCTCGGCTCGAAGCGCATGTGGCTGAACTTCGAGACGTACACCTCGAGCGGCACGCCGTACTGCAGGCCGAGCGACACGCTGATCATGAACGAGTTCATGAGGCCGGCGAGCGTCGTGCCCTCCTTGGCGATGTCGACGAAGATGTCGCCGGGCGTTCCGTCGTCGAACAGGCCGACGTGGATGTAGCCCTCGTAGTCGCCGACGCGGAACTTGCGGCCAACCTCGACGCGGTCGTCGGGGATCCGGCGGCGGCGCGGGGCGGCGACGTGCTGAGCGGTCGGCGACAGGAGCGTCGGCGTGACCGTCGCGCCCTTGTCCTCCTGGCCGGAGAGCGGCTGCGCGACCTTGCAGTTGTCGCGGTAGATCGCGATCGCCTTCACGCCGAGCTTCCACGCCTCGAGCAGGAGACCCGACACCTCGTCGACCGTCACGGTCTCGGGCAGGTTCACCGTCTTCGAGATCGCGCCCGAGATGAACGGCTGGACTGCGCCCATCATCTTCACGTGGCCGCGGTAGTGGATCGCGCGGTCGCCGATGGCGCAGTCGAAGACCGGGTAGTGCTCGGTCTTCACCTGCGGCGCGCCGACGACGGTGTTGCGCTCGTCGACGAACGCGACGACATCTGCACGTTCTTGCGGCGAGTAGCCGAGCTTCTCGAGCGCCATCGGCACCGTCTTGTTCACGATCGTGATCTCGCCGCCGCCGACGAGCTTCTTCGACTTCACGAGCGAGAAGTCGGGCTCGACGCCGGTCGTGTCGCAATCCATCATGAAGCTGATCGTCCCGGTCGGCGCGAGCACGGTCGCCTGCGCGTTGCGGTAGCCCGCGATCTCGCCCAGGTCGAGCGCGTCGTCCCACGCCTTGCGGCACGCGGTGAGGAGATCGTCGGGGACGACGTCCTGGTTCTCGATGTTGCCGACGGCGGCGCGGTGCTGCGCGATCACGCCGATCATCGCCGCCGCGTTCGGCTGGTAGCCCGAGAACGGGCCCATCCGCTTCGCGATCTCGGCCGACTTGCGATACGCGCGGCCGGTCATCAGGCCCGTGATCGCCGCGGCGTACGCGCGTCCCTCGTCGGAGTCGTACGGGAGCCCGCGCGCCATCAGGAGCGCGCCGAGGTTCGCGTAGCCGAGCCCGAGCTGGCGGTAGGCGACCGCGTTCTTGCCGATCTCAGGCGTCGGGTACGACGAGTAGCCGACGGCGATCTCCTGCGCGAGGAACATGACGTCGACCGCGTGCTCGAACGCATCGACGTCGAGCTCGCCGTCCTCGCGGCGGAACTTCATCAGGTTCAGCGAGGCCAGGTTGCACGCGGAGTCGTCGATGGACATGTACTCCGAGCAGGGGTTGGACGCGTTGATCCGGCCCGTGTTCGGCAGCGTGTGCCACTGATTGATCGTCGTGTCGTACTGCACGCCCGGATCGGCGCACTTCCAGGCCGCCTCGGCGATCTGGCGCAGCAGCTGCTTGGCGTCGACGGTCTCGACGACGGTGCCGTCGGTGCGCGCGGTGAGGTTCCACTCGCCGCCGCGCTCAGCGGCCTCCATGAAGCCGTCGGTGACGCGCACTGAGTTGTTGGCGTTCTGGTACTGGATCGAGCTCCAGTCGGCCGAGTCGAGCGACATGTCGTAGCCGTTCGTCTGGTGCACGCGCGCCTTCTCCTCCTCGCGCGCCTTGCACCAGACGAACTCCTCGACGTCGGGATGATCGACGTCGAGCACGACCATCTTGGCCGCGCGCCGCGTCTTGCCGCCCGACTTGATCGTGCCCGCGGAGGCGTCGGCGCCGCGCATGAACGACACCGGGCCGGATGCGTAGCCGCCCTTCGAAAGCTGCTCCTTCGACGAGCGCAGCTTCGAGAGGTTGAGCCCCGAGCCGGAGCCGCCGCGGAAGATGATTCCCTCGCGCCTGATCCAGTCGAGGATCGAATCCATCGTGTCGTCGATCGAGAGGATGAAGCAGGCCGAGCACTGCGGCTGCTCCTCGAAGCCGACGTTGAACCAGACCGGGGAGTTGAAGGACGCGAGCTGGTTGACGAGGATGAACTTCAGCTCGGCCTCGAAGGTTTCGGCCTCCTCGTCGGTCGCGAAGTAGCCGCCCGCGCGACCCCAGCCGCCGATCGTGTCGACGACGCGGCCGATCATCTGCTTGACGCTGAACTCGCGCTCCGGCGACGACATGCGGCCGCGGAAGTACTTCTGCGCCACGATGTTCGTCGCGGTCTGCGACCAGAACTTGGGGAACTCGACATTCTTCTGCTCGAAAGCGGGCTTGTCTTTTCCGGGGATGAACGCGTCGCGCGTCTCCCAGTCGATCTCGTCGAAGGGATCGCGCCCGGGGATGGTGAAGACCCGGTCGACGCCGAGGTTCGAGGCCTCGTCGACGATCGCGTTCGCGTAGACGTCGGAGGCGGG
>Ga0193747_1000021_pt1 | contig 115584 bp, 126 predicted proteins | sample L1m2metaG_FD_143048 | JGI IMG/M metagenome (GOLD analysis project Ga0193747, IMG submission 143048) | Soil microbial communities from a riparian zone of the East river system, Colorado, United States - L1m2 | ecosystem: Environmental > Terrestrial > Soil > Riparian zone | place: USA: East... | reverse complement strand
CATCCGCAGGTACAAGCCGACCTCTCCGGGCCGCCGCTTCATGACCGTCTCGACCTTCGAGGAGGTCACGAAGTCGAAGCCCGAGAAGAGCCTGACCGAGAAGCTGACCAAGAAGGGCGGCCGGAACAACAACGGCCGGATCACGACGCGCCACCAGGGCGGCGGGCACAAGCGCCGCTACCGCGTGGTCGACTTCAAGCGGCTGAAGGACGGCGTACCGGCCAAGGTCGCCGCGATCGAGTACGACCCCAACCGGTCTGCGCGCATCGCGCTGCTCCACTACGCCGACGGCGCGAAGTCCTACATCCTCGCGCCTGCCCGCTTGCGCGTCGGCGCGACGGTCGAGTCCGGCCCCGCCGCCGACATCAAGCCCGGCAATGCGCTCCCGCTCGAGAACATCCCGACCGGCACGCTCGTCCACAACGTCGAGCTGAAGCCGGGGCAGGGCGGCAAGATGGCGCGCTCGGCGGGCTCTGGCGTCCAGCTCGTCGCCAAGGACGCGGGCTTCGGCGTGCTGAGGCTCCCGTCGGGCGAGATGCGCCGCGTCGCGCTCGGATGCCGCGCGACTATCGGCCAGGTCGGTAACCTCGACCACGAGAACATCACCGGCGGCAAGGCAGGCAGAAGCCGGTGGAGGGGCAAGCGCCCGACCGTGCGCGGCTCCGCGATGAACCCCGTCGACCACCCGCACGGCGGCGGCGAGGGCAAGTCGAAGGGCGGCCGTCATCCGGTCACCCCGTGGGGCGTGCCCACGCTCGGCAAGCGCACGCGCCGCAAGCACAAGGAATCCAACAAGTTGATCGTCCGCGCCCGCAGGCGCGGCAAGGAGAAGCGCTAAGTGTCTAGATCCAGCAAGAAAGGGCCTTTCGTCGAGGAGCGGCTCATGAGCCGCATCGAGAAGATGAACGAGGCGAACGAGAAGCGGATGATCCGCACCTGGTCGCGCTCGTCGACCGTGTTCCCCGAGATGGTCGGGCACACGATCGCGGTCCACGACGGCCGCAAGCACGTGCCGGTCTTCATCTCGGAGCAGATGGTCGGGCACAAGCTCGGCGAATTCGCTCCCACGCGCACCTTCCGCGGACACTCGGGCGACCGGAAAGCAGCGACGAGGTCGTAATGGCGAGCACGGCCACAAAGCCTTCGAAGACCAAGCCGAAGACCGGGACGCGCGGCAAGTCCGAGACGTTCCCGCTCGAGAAGCTGGAGGTTCAATCCACGGCCAAGTGGGTGCGGATCTCGCCTCGCAAGGCGCGGCTCGTCACGGATCACATCCGCGGGCGCAGCGTGCCCGAAGCGCGGACCGTGCTCGCGTTCTCCGACCGTGCCGCCGCGATCGAGATCGACAAGGTGCTGCGCTCGGCCGTCGCGAACGCCGAGGCCAACCACGGGATGTTCGGCGACGACCTCGTCATCTCGGCGGCGTACGTCGACGTCGGGCCGACGATCAAGCGCTGGCGCGCCCGCGCGCGCGGCCGCGTGGCCCGGATCAAGAAGCGCACCTGCCACATCACCGTGAAGGTCGTCCAGAATCCCGACATCGAGCCGCGCAAGCGCCGCGCTCCCGCCGCGCCGGCTGGGCCGGCCGAGACGCCGACGCCGACCGGCGAGGCGACGCCGGCCGAGGAAGCCCCGAAGAAGACGCGCACTCCGCGTCCCAAGAAGGACGACGCCACAACGGCCACGCCGGCCGCGCCGAAGCCATCCCGCTCCAGACAAACGAAGGGCGATCGCTAGTGACGGCGACCCCCTTCCGCATGTCTCGCACGCGCCAGGGCGCTGCAACGCTCCGCCTCGCCGCGGCCTCAGTCGCGCCCGTAGCCGCTGGCTACGAGCACTCCCTGCGTCCTTGCGACGCGGGCGTTTCGCGGCTGGCGCGCACGAGCCACACGAAAGGTGATCGCTAGCCATGGGCCAAAAAGTTCACCCCGGAGGGATGCGCGTCGGCGTCATCCACGACTGGAAGTCGAACTGGTACACGAGCACGAAGGAGTTCCCGCAGTACCTGATCGAGGACATCAGGATCCGCGAGCACATCTACGGCAAGCTCGCGCATGCCGGCCTGTCCGACATCCTGATTCGCAAGGACAAGCAGCGCGTCACCGTGGACATCTACACGGCGCGCCCCGGAATCGTGATCGGCAAGTCGGGCGTCGAGGTCGATGCGCTCCGCCGTGAGCTGCACGACATCACGAAGAAGAACGTCCACATCAACATCAACGAGATCAAGCGCCCGGAGCTCGACGCGAAGCTCGTCGCGCAGTCGATCGCCGAGCAGCTGCAGAACCGCGTCAGCTTCCGCCGCGCGATGAAGCGCGCGCTGGCCTCGGGAATGCGTTCAGGCGCGAAGGGCGTCCGCATCCAGTGTGGCGGCCGCCTCGGCGGCACGGAGATGAGCCGCTCCGAGAGCTACTCGGAGGGGCGCGTCCCGCTGCACACGATTCGCGCGGACATCGACTACGGCTTCGTCGAGGCCAAGACGACCGCGGGCCGGATCGGCGTGAAGGTCTGGATCAACAAGGGCGAGATCATGCCGGAGGGCTACTCCGGGATCTCCGAGGGCGACACGCGCCTCGGAGAGCAGGATCAGGCTCGGCGCCGACGCGGCAGTGCGGAAGGCCTCGGCGCCTCGCGCGAGTCGGGTCGCGGCCGCAGCCAGGACCGCGAAGGGCTCGGCCCGGTGCGCAAGCGGCGTCCTCCGCAAGGCGGTCGCCCACGCGGTGGCGCCGCCGGCGGCGCTGGTCGTCCGCGGGGCCAGGACAACGTCGAGCGCCCGCGCACCGACGAGACGGCTACGTCCGCCGAGGGCCGCGAGCAGCCGGTCGTGGAGCCACAGGTCGAGACGACTCCGGCTCCCGTTGCAGAGGCGCCGGATACGACGACGCCGAAGCAGCAGACCGAGGACCCGACCAAGCTCGATATCTCCGGCGAAAAACCGTCTGGCGCCGTTCGCACCGGCGATCCCGCGGCGGACGAGAAGCCGAAGCCCAAGCGGGCTCCGCGCAAGAAGAAGGCAGACACCTCTTGATGGCGGGCCCCTCCCGCACCGCTCGCACCCGCCAGGGCGCTGCAAAGCTCGGCCTCGCGGCGTCCTCGGTTGCGTCCGTAGCCTCCGGCTACGAACGCGCCCTGCGTCCTTGCGACGCCGGCTTTTCGCGGCTGGCGAGCACGATCGGCACGCGAGGTGACCGCTAATGCTGCTCCCGAAGAAATCCAAGTACCGCAAGGTCCACCGGGGCCGGCGCCGCGGCATGTCCAAGGGCCAGACGACCGTCCAGTTCGGCGACTTCGGGCTGAAGGCGACCGAGCAGGCTTGGGTCACCAACCGTCAGATCGAGGCCGCTCGTATCGCGATGACGCGCAAGATCAAGCGCGGCGGCAAGGTCTGGATCAACGTGTTCCCGGACAAGCCGGTGACCCAGAAGCCGGCCGAGACGCGCATGGGCAAGGGCAAGGGCTCGCCCGAGCACTGGGTCGCCGTCATCAAGCCCGGCCGCGTCATGTTCGAGCTCGCCGGGATCCCGGAGCCCCTCGCGAAGGAGGCGCTCCGCCTCGCGGGCACGAAGCTCGCGGTGAAGACGAAGATCGTGAAGAGAGAGGCTGATCTCTTTGAGGCCTAAGGATCTGCGCGACCTGACCGACGACGAGCTGGCCCGGAAGCTGCACGAGACGCGTCAGGAGCTCTTCAACCTGCGCTTCCAGTCGGCGACCGGCGCGCTCGAGAATCCGGCGCGGCTGAAGCTCGCCAAGCGCGAGATCGCCCGCATCCTGACCGTGCGAACCGAGCGCGAGAGCGCAATGAGGACTACGCAAATGAGGACGAGGTAATGAGCGAAACCGAGAACGAAGACCAGAAGAACGACGAGACCGAGGCCGAGGAGACCCCGGCTGCGGAGCAGCCTGTCCGCGACAGCGGACCAGGGGAGGGGGCTTCGGGGGAACCGGGAGGTTCCACCGGGGACGACGCTGTGTCCGAGGAGACGCAGCCGGAGACGGTGAGCGAGCCCGAGGCTCCGGTCGCCCCTGCTGCCGAGGCGGATCCTCCGGTGGAAGAGGCGTCCGAGGAGGCTCCGGTCGAGGCCGAAGCGACCGTCGAGGAGGTCGAGCCGGCGCCTGACGTCGAGGCCGAGGCTACTGCGGCTGAAGCACCTGCAGAAGAGGAAGCGCCGGCAGAGGATGCGCCCGCAGAGGAAGCGCCCGAGCCCGAGGCTGCAGCAGCTCCCCCGGCAGCCGAGCCGAAGCGGAAGAAGAAGCGCCTGCCGCGTCCCGAGCGCCGTCAGCGGTCGAAGCCGAAGCGTGAGAAGCCTGCCGAGCGCAAGCCGATCGTCCGGCTCGAGAAGCCGGAGCACGAGCGCGGCCGCCGCCAGGAGCGCCGCGGCGTCGTCGTCTCCGACGCCATGGACAAGACGATCGTCGTCAAGGTCGACACGATCCGCGCCCACCCGCGCTACAAGAAGGTCATCCGCCGCTCGCAGAAGTTCCACGCGCACGACGCGGAGAACCAGGCCAAGGTCGGCGACCTCGTCCGCATCGTCGAGACGCGGCCGCTGTCCAAGACGAAGAACTGGCGTCTCGCCGAGGTCGTGGAGGCGGCTCGGTAGTGATCCAGCAGGAATCCAGACTTCGGGTCGCCGACAACACCGGCGCCCGCGAGATCCTCTGCATCCGCGTGATGGGAGGGTCGAAGCGCCGCTACGCGCGCGTCGGCGACGTGATCGTCGGCACCGTCAAGACGGCCACGCCGCAGGGCGCGGTCAAGAAGGGCGAAGTCGTGCGAGCGGTGGTCGTCCGGACGAAGAAGCCGTACGGCCGAGACGACGGCACGCTGATCGCGTTCGACGAGAACGCCGCCGTGATCATCGACGCCGCACGCAATCCGCGCGGGACGCGCATTTTCGGGCCGGTTGCCCGCGAGCTGCGCGAAAAGAACTTCATGAAGATCGTTTCCCTAGCTCCCGAGGTGCTCTAGATGGCCAGCACGATGAAGGTGAAGAAGGGCGACCTTGTCCAGATCCTGAGCGGCAAGGACCGCGGCAAGCAAGGCCGGGTCATCGAGGCCTACCCGGGCGACGGTCGCGTGATCGTCGAGAACCTGAACATCGTCAAGCGCGCCACGCGTCCGAAGCCGATCCAGAGCTCGAGCCGCATGGGCGGCCCGCAGGTCACTCCCGGCGGAGTGATCGAGAAGGCTGCGCCCCTCCCCGTCGGCAACGTGATGGTCGTCTGCCCGGTCTGCAAGCGCCCGACGCGCGTCGGCATGACGGTCAAGGAGAGCAAGGGCGGCGAGAAGGCGCGCGTTCGCCACTGCAAGCGCGCCGACTGCGGCCAGGAGATCGACAAGTAATGGCTGCCGCGACGAAAAACAAGGCGTACACACCCCGCCTGAAGACGCAGTACGAGGGCGAGCTCCGCCCCCAGCTGAAGGAGGCGCTCGGCCTGTCGTCGATCATGCAGGCGCCGCGGATCGAGAAGATCACGCTCAACATGGGTGTCGGCGAGGCGAAGACCGACGCGAAGCAGCTCGATGCGGCGATCGAGGAGCTCACGATCATCGCCGGGCAACGCGCGCAGGTGCGGCGCGCCCGCAAGTCGATCGCGAGCTTCAAGCTGCGCGAGGGAATGGCGGTCGGCGCGCGCGTGACGCTGCGCGGCGACCGGATGTGGGAGTTCCTCGACCGCCTCGTCGCGATCGCGCTGCCGCGTATCCGCGACTTCCGCGGCCTCAACGTCGGCTCCTTCGACGGCCGCGGCAACTACTCGCTCGGCATCCGCGAGCAGATCATCTTCCCGGAGATCAACTACGACGACGTCAAGGATGTCCGGGGCCTAGACGTGACGATCACGACCTCGGCCGAGAACGACGAGCAGGCCCTCGCGCTTCTGCGCGGGCTGGGCCTCCCGTTCGCCGGCGACGATGGACGAAGGGAGCAGTAGCACCACATGGCGAAGAAGTCACTGGTAGTGAAGGCCGCGCGGGAGCCACGGTTCCCGGTGCGGAAGTACTCCCGCTGCAACCGCTGCGGGCGCCCGCGCGCCGTGTTCCGCAAGTTCGGCCTCTGCCGGATCTGCCTGCGCGAGCTCGCCCACCAGGGCGTCATCCCAGGCATGACGAAGAGCAGTTGGTGACGCGATGCTGACCGATCCAGTCGCAGACATGCTCACGCGCATCCGCAACGCCAACAAGGCGATGCAGGACACCGCGGCGATGCCGTCCTCGAAGCTCAAGGTCGAGATTGCGAAGCTCCTGAAGAACGAGGGGTACATCCGCGATTACCGCATCGAGCAGGACGGCTCGTTCCCGAGCCTCGTCATCGAGCTCAAGTTCGGCCGCAACCGCGAGCGCGTGATCACGGACCTGAAGCGGGTCTCGCGCCCGGGCCGGCGCGTCTACGCGCGCAAGGACCGGCTGCCGCGCGTCCTCGGCGGCATGGGCACGGCTATCCTGTCCACCTCCGGAGGCCTGATCACGAGCCGCGACGCCGAAAAGGAAGGCGTCGGCGGCGAGGTCATTTGCTTCGTTTGGTGATGCACTTGAGTCTTTGTCCCTCATTCCTATGGCCATCTAAGTCAACCCAGGACGCGTAGCGTTGAGTCGAATCGGAAGACGCCCAATCGAAATCCCTGCCGGTGTGTCGGTGTCGCTCGACCCTGGCCGCGTTCAGGTGAACGGGCCCCTCGGCGAGCTCAAGCAGCAGGTCCCCGCACGGATGAAGATCGAGCAGACCGACGGCGAGATCACCGTGACGCGGCCCACCGAGCGCGGCGAGGATCGCGCGCTGCACGGCCTGACGCGCACGCTGATCGCGAACATGGTCGAGGGCGTCACCAAGGGCTTCGAGAAGCGCCTCGAGATCCAGGGGGTCGGCTACCGCGCGACGCTCAAGGGCACAGACCTAGACCTCGCGGTCGGGTACTCCCACACGGTCACGATCAAGCCCCGCCAGGGAATCACCTTTGAGCTGCCCACGCCCACCGAGATCGTCGTGAAGGGCACCGACAAGCAGATGGTCGGCCAGACCGCCGCCGAGATCCGCGCGGTCCGCAAGCCCGAGCCCTACAAGGGCAAGGGCATCCGCTACCAGGGCGAGTTCGTCCGCCGCAAGGTCGGCAAGCGAGCGTAATGGCCACGTTGACCAAGCTCCAGGCGCGCCAGCGCCGCCACCGCCGGATCCGCGGCAAGGTGCAGGGCACCGCCGAGCGCCCCCGCCTCGCCGTGTTCCGCTCCAACCGGGGCATCTCGGCGCAGCTGATCGACGATACCGAGGCGAAGACCCTCGCAGCCGCGAGCTGGCAGGGCCTGCCCAAGTCGTTCAAAGGGGACAAGACCAAGCAGGCCGCCGAGGTCGGCAAGCTCCTCGCGAAGAACGCGAAGAGCGCCGGCGTCGAGAACGTCGTGTTCGACCGCGGCGGCTACCTGTACCACGGACGCGTGAAGGCGCTGGCAGACGGCGCGCGCGAGGGAGGACTTCAGTTTTGAGTACTACGCCAGTGGAGCGTGAAGTCATCGCGCGGGAGCAGACGCGTGAGCTGAAGGAGCGCGTGGTCGAGATCAACCGCGTCGCGAAGGTCGTCAAGGGAGGCCGCAGGTTCTCGTTCACCGCGCTCGTGGTGATCGGGGACGAGGTCGACCAGGTCGGCGTCGGCTACGGCAAGGCGCGCGAGGTTCCGCTCGCCATCACCAAGGCCGTTGACGACGCGAAGAAGAACCTCTTCACCGTCCCGAAGCACGGAACGACGATCACGCACGAGATCCTCGGCGAGTTCTCCGCGGCACGGGTGCTCCTGCGCCCGGCCAGCGAGGGAACCGGCGTGATCGCAGGCGGCGGCGTCCGCGCGGTGCTCGAGCTCGCCGGCATCCGCGACATCCTCGCGAAGAGCCTCGGCACGACGAATCCGATCAACATGGCGAAGGCGACCGTGAACGGCCTCCAGCGGCTGCGCCGCCCCGAGGAGGTCGCGAAGACGCGCGGCTTGACGATCTCCCAAGTTCTCCCGCACGTGAAAGTTGAGCCGGAGTCAGCCGATGCGGCTGCGGAAGAGCCCGCCGCAGGCGAACGCCCGTCTGAAACTCCGGAGGAGTTTCAGACGTGATTAAGGTCACGCAGGTTCGCTCCCAGATCGGCCAGAGCGAGAAGCATCGCGGGACGCTGCGCGCTCTCGGGCTGGGCAAGATCGGGCGCAGCCGCGAGCACACGGAGAGCCGTGAGCTCGCCGGTATGCTCAGGAAAGTCCGCCATCTCGTGAAGATCGAGGGCCAGGACGCCTAGATGGCCGAAGAGCTGAACCTCCACACGCTGAAGCCGGGTGCGCCGCGGAAGGATCGCAAGCGCATCGGCCGCGGCCTGGGCTCCGGCAAGGGCCGCTATTCGGGGCGCGGCATCAAGGGGCAGAAGTCGCGCGCCGGCTCGCACAAGATGCGCGCGGGCTTCGAGGGCGGCCAGATGCCGATCTACATGCGCCTGCCGAAGCAGCGTGGCGCGACGTCCAAGGACGCGATGCCGATCGTCCCCTTCATGACGAAGACCGTGCCGGTCAACGTCCGCGACCTCGAGGCGCGCTTCGACGCGGGAGCCGAGATCACGCCCGAGGCGCTCGTCTCGGCCGGGATCCTCAAGAACACGAAGATCGACGTGAAGATCCTCGGCAACGGCGACCTGTCGAAGAAGCTCACGGTCAGCGCGCACGGCTTCTCCGCGAGCGCGCGCGAGAAGATCGAGGCCGCCGGCGGAACCGTCAACTTCCTGCGCGGCGACCCGGCTGAGCAGCCGAAGGTGCGCTCGAAGAAGAACCGCAACAAGCCCGCGAGGCTGCGTGCGTCGGGAGCCGTTCCCGCTGAGAGTGCTCCTGAGGAGAGTGCTCCTGAGGAAAGTGCTCCTGAGGAAAGTGCTCCTGAGGAAACTCCGACTCCCTCCGAAACCGGAGGCGAAGCCGAGGTTTCGGAGGGCTAATGTTCTCTTGGCTCACGAACGCGTGGCGCGTCCCTGAGCTCCGCAAGCGCGTCCTCTTCACGGCGCTGATCCTGGCGCTCTACCGGCTCGGCTCGTGGATGCCCGCGCCGGGCATCAACTCCGACCAGATCTCGTCGTACTTCTCGAACAAGGGCGGCACGGTGCTCGGCCTGCTCAACCTCTTCTCGGGCTCCGCGCTGTCGCGGTTCTCGCTGTTCGCGCTCGGGATCATGCCGTACGTCACCGCCTCGATCATTCTCCAGCTGATGACGGTCGTCGTGCCCAAGCTCGAGCAGCTGCAGAAGGAGGGCGAGGCCGGCACCGCCAAGATCAACCAGTACACGCGGTACCTAACCGTCATCCTCGCGGCCCTTCAGTCGATCGGGTACGCGTACCTGTTCAAGCGTCAGGGCGCCCTCACGGCGAACTCCGGCCGGATGGTCCTGATCGTGCTGACGCTCGTGGCCGGGACGACGCTCCTGATGTGGATGGGCGAGCTGATCACGAAGCGCGGCGTCGGCAACGGCATCTCGCTGCTGATCTTCGCCTCGATCCTCGCGACCGCCCCCGCGGGCGTGCGCGCGTGGCTTGACGGCGGCCCGATGGAGAAGCTCTTCTTCCCGCTGATCGCGCTCGGTGTGATCGTCGCCGTGGTCTTCATCCAGGAGGGCCAGCGGCGGATCCCGATCCAGTACGCGAAACGGATGGTGGGCCGGCGACAAACGGCCGGCGGCTCGACCTACATGCCGTTACGCGTGAACATGGCCGGCGTGATTCCGGTCATCTTCGCGGCCGCCGTGATGGCTTTCCCGCCGACGATCGCGCAGTTCTTCCCGTCCACGCAGACGTTCGTGAACTCCCACTTCCAGCCCGGGAACTGGCTCTACCTCGGGCTCGAGGCTGGGATGATCGTCATCTTCACGTACTTCTACACCGCGGTCCAGTTCAACCCCGTCGACCAGGCGGACAACCTGCGGAAGTACGGCGGCTACGTCCCCGGCATCCGGCCCGGCCCGCCGACGGCGCAGTACCTCGACCGCGTGCTGACGCGCCTGACCCTGCCCGGCGCGATGTACCTCGCCGTGATCGCCGTGCTCCCGAGCATCTTCATCCGCTACGGCGGCTTCTCGCAGGCGACCTCCCGCGCGCTCGGAGGCACCTCGGTGCTCATCGTCGTCGGCGTTGCGCTGGACACCATGCGCCAGATGGAGTCCCAGATGATGATGCGCAACTACGAAGGGTTCTTGAAATAGCCGTGCGGATCTTGCTCCTGGGCCCGCAGGGCTCGGGCAAGGGCACGCAGGCGCAGCGCATCTCCACGACGTACGGTGCGCCGCACATCGCCACCGGGGACATGCTGCGTGCGGCCATGGCTGCCGGAACGGAGCTCGGGCGCCGGATCAAGCCGATCTACGACGCCGGCGAACTCGTCCCTGACGACCTGATGATCGAGCTGATCCGCGAGCGCCTCTCTCAGCCGGACGCCGAAGGAGGCTTCGTCCTCGACGGCTTCCCGCGCACGTTGGAGCAGGCCGATGCGCTCGATGGCATGCTGCTCGAGATCGGCAGCCCGCTCGACGTCGTCTTCGACCTCCAGATCGACGAGCCGACCACCGTCCTCCGCCTCCTCGGCCGCGCCCAGGAAGAGGGTCGCAGCGACGACACGCCGGAGGCGATCGCGAAGCGCCTCGAGCTCTTCCGCGACGCGACGATGCCCGTGATCGAGCACTACCGCGCCCAGGGGAAGGTCGTAGGCGTGCACGCCGCGGGTACCGTGAACGAGGTGTTCAACGAGATCCAGGAAGCGTTGGAACAGGTGGGTGCCAGGTGATCGTCCGCAAGTCGGCAGCCGAGATCGAAGGCATGGCGCGAGCCGGTGCGCTCGCCGCCGAGACGATCGCGCACGTGGGCGAGCACATCCGTCCCGGGATCACGACGGGCGAGCTGGACAAGATCGCCGAGGAGTACCTCACCGCTCGTGGCGGCGTCCCCACCTCGAAGGGTTACAAGGGCTTCCCGGCCTCGCTCTGCACGTCGCCGAACACGATGGTCGTCCACGGCATCCCGGGGAGCTACGTGGTGGAGGAGGGCGACCTGCTCTCGGTCGACCTCGGCGTGACGCTCGACGGGCTCGTCGCCGACAGCTGCGTCACCTTCGGCGTCGGCCGGATCGATCCTGACGCGCAGAGGCTGCTGGACGTATGCCGCGTCGCGCTCGACGCCGGCATCGAGCAGGCGCGCGCGGGCAACCACGTGGGCGACATCTCACACGCAGTCCAGCAGGTCGTCGAGGGCGCCGGCTTCTCCGTGGTGCGCTCGCTCGTCGGCCACGGCGTCGGCCGCTCGTACCACGAGGAGCCTCAGATCCCGAACTTCGGGGAGCCGGGCCGCGGACGGCCGCTGCACGAGGGGATGACTATCGCGATCGAGCCGATGATCACCGCCGGAAGCCCCGATGTGTACCTCCACGACGACGGCTGGTCGATCTCGACCGAGGACGGCTCGCTGGCCGCCCATTTCGAGCACACCGTGGCCGTGACAGCCGACGGGCCGCGTATTCTGACGCTTCCTCGGGTCGCCGCTGCGGCTGCTTAAGCGTGCCCGGGCGTTTGCTACCATTGACTGCGTCGGCGCACGCCGATGCTACGCCGTGTTTCTCTGTACTCCAACCGCGCCGAACAGCGCGGTTTTTCCGCGAAGAAGGCACCGATGAAAGTACGCGCATCAGTCAAGCCCATGTGTGAGCGCTGCCGCGTGATCAAGCGGCACGGGCGCACCATGGTCATCTGCACGAATCCCCGCCACAAGCAGAGGCAAGGCTAACCCTTGGCACGAATCGCCGGGGTCAACCTCCCCAACCAGAAGCGGCTCGAGATCGGGCTGACGTACATCTTCGGGATCGGCCAGTCGACCGCGCACAAGATTGCGACGTCACTCGGGATCAACCCCGATACGAAGATCAAGGATCTGACCGACGAAGAGGTCACCAAGCTCCGCAACTACATCGACTCGGACCTGCAGGTGGAGGGCGACCTCCGCCGCGAGCGCTCACAGGCGATCAAGCGCCTCGGCGACATCGGCGCGTACCGCGGGATCCGCCACCGCCGCGGGCTCCCGGTCCACGGACAGCGCACGAAGACGAACGGCCGCACGCGGAAGGGCCCGAAGAAGACGGTCGGACGCGGGAAGAAAGCAGCAGCGAAGTAGATGGCACCTCCTCGAAAGCCCGCGACCCGGGGTCGCACACGCCGTCGCGTCCGCAAGAACATCGCGATCGGCCAGGCGCACATCAAGACGTCGTTCAACAACACGATCGTCGCGCTGACCGACAAGGAGGGGAACGTGATCGCGTGGGAGTCCGCCGGCTCGGCCGGGTTCAAGGGCTCGCGCAAGTCGACCCCGTTCGCCGCCCAGGTCACCGCCGACGCGTGCGCCCGCAAGGGCATGGAGCACGGCCTCCAGAAGGTCGAGGTCTTCGTCAAGGGCCCCGGCTCGGGCCGCGAGACGGCAATCCGGTCGCTCCAGGCCGCGGGACTCGAGATCCTCGGCGTCCGCGACGTGTCCCCGCAGGCCCACAACGGAGTTCGTCCCAAGAAGCGGAGGCGCGTCTAATGGCCCGCGATCTCGGCCCGAAGTGCCGCATCTGCCGCCGGGAGGGCATGAAGCTCTTCCTGAAAAGCGAGCGCTGCCTGACGGAGAAGTGCGCGATCGAGCGTCGCAGCTATCCGCCGGGAGAGCACGGGCGCGGCCGCATCAAGCAGTCCGAGTATCTGCTCCAGTTGCGCGAGAAGCAGAAGGCGCGCCGCTACTACGGGCTGCTCGAGAAGCAGTTCCGCAACTACTACACGAAGGCCGCGAAGACCTCCGGCATCACCGGCGAAGTGCTGCTGCGGATGCTCGAGACGCGCCTCGACAACGTCATCTACCGGCTCGGCTTCGCGGGCTCGCGTGCGCAGTCGCGCCAACTCGTCCGGCACGGTCACTTCCACGTGAACGGCCGGCGCGTGAACATCCCGAGCTACCAGGTCAAGCCGAACGACGTGATCACGGTCACGCCCGGCTCGGCCGCTGCGCAGACCATCCGCGACGCGACCGATCTGACCGCCTCCGTCTCCCCGTGGCTGCAGGCCGACCATGACGGGCTGACGGGAAAGATCCTCAAGTGGCCGGAGCGTGGCGACATCGACACCCCGGTCCAGGAATCGCTCATCGTCGAGCTCTACTCGAAGTAAGCGCTGCGGCGCTCAGTACAAGAAAGGACTACATGGCAACTCGCACCAGCCTGATGGAATTCCAGATTCCGAAGATCGTCCACGAGGAGGTCGACGAAAACCGCGGCATCTTCGTGATCGAGCCGCTAGATCGCGGCTTCGGCTACACGTTCGGCAACTCGCTGCGCCGCGTGCTGCTCTCGTCGCTCGAGGGCGCCGCCGTCACCTCGGTCAAGATCGAGGGGGTCGCGCACGAGTTCACGACGCTCCCGGGCGTCCGTGAGGACGTGACGGACATCATCCTGAACCTGAAGAACCTGATCTCGATCCTGCACGGCGACTCTCCTGAGGTCGAGGTGCACGTCGCGAAGCGCGGCGCCGGCGCCGTGACCGCTGCGGACATCGCCGCGCCGGCCGAGCTCGAGATCCTCAATCCGGAGCTCGAGATCGCGAACCTGTCCGACAAGGGCAAGCTCGAGCTGACGCTCACGATTGGCCGCGGCCGGGGCTACGTGCCGGCCGAGCTGAACCGCGGGCCCGAGCACACGATCGGCGTCATCCCGGTCGACTCGATCTTCTCACCGATCCGGCGTGTCTCGTACGACGTCGAGGCAGCCCGCGTCGGCCAGCGCACCGACTACGACAAGCTCCGGCTCGACGTCACCACCGACGGCTCGCTGAACCCGCGCGACGCCATCGGCCAGGCGGCCGAGATCCTCATCCGCCAGCTCGCGATCTTCACCGACCTGGATCGCATCGAGGGCTTCGGCGAGGCCGCGGCTGCCGCCGAGGGCGGGGCAGGGGCGGAGGCACCGCTCGCGCACGGGATGGAGAACTTCCCGATCGAGGAGCTCGAGCTCGGCGTCCGCTCGTACAACTGCCTCAAGCGGGTCGGCATCGAGACGATCGGAGACCTGGTCGTGAAGACGGAGAACGAGCTCGGCTCGATCCCGAACTTCGGCCGCAAGTCGATCGAAGAGGTCAAGGAGACCCTCGCCACGCACGGCCTCACCTTGCGCGGCGACGAAGGGAATCTCGGCAACTAAGGTGGCCCACCCGGCGGCACTTGTCGGCCCCTGGCGCGCGATCACGCGGCGCCAGGCGGCAGCCGGAAACCGGCCCCGTACTGCTAGTACGAGGCCGTCTTCCGCCTTTGTCTGGCTTGGTGCTCGCACCCCAGGAATCCGACAGCGCCACCGGGCGGGCCACTAATGCGTCATCAGCGCGCCGGCAAGAAGCTGGGCCGTGACTCGGCCCACCGCAAGGCTCTCTACGCCAATCTCGCCGGCGCGCTGATCGAGCACGGCCGCATCAAGACGACTCAGGCCAAGGCGAAGGCCGTCAAGCCCATCGCCGAGCAGATGATCACGCTCGGGCGGCGGGGCGACATCCATGCGCGCCGGCAGGCGATCGCCTTCCTGCGCTCCCAGGACGTCGTACACAAGCTGTTCTCCGAGGTCGCGCCGCGCTTCGCGGACCGCCCCGGTGGCTACTCGAGGATCGTCAAGATCGGCACGCGCCAAGGCGACGCTGCCGAGATGGTCTACCTCGAGCTCGTGGATCACACTCCGTAGCGCGTGGCGCTCTTAGGCGCCATCCTGCTTGCGATCTTCGTGTTGCCTCCGGCCTGGAGGATCCCCGTTGTGGCCGCGGGCGGCGCGATCGAGGTCGGGGAGTCGTTCTTCTGGATCTGGCTCTCGAAGCGGCGGCGCCCGAAGGTGGGGCTCGAGACGCTGATCGGCGCTCGCGCGACCGTCGTCGCGCCATGCCGGCCGTCAGGCCAGGTACGTGTCCACGGCGAGTTGTGGGGCGCGCGGTGCGACGAAGGTGCGGATCCCGGTGACGACGTAACCGTCGAACGCGTCGACCGGCTGACACTCGTCGTCAGCCGAGCTGGTTCCCCAGCCCCGCGCTGACGGCAGCGATGATGACTCCGGCGATCGTGACGATCCCGAGCGCGCGCAGGAAGCTGTCGTCGAAGTACTTCCAGCGCAGGAACGCGAGGGCGATCAGCTCGAAGCCGACGACGACGATCGCGACGATGATCGCGACGTGGTAGTGGGGGATGAGAAACGGCAGGGTGTGCAGGATTCCTCCGAGGAAGGTCCCGCCGCCGGTGATCGAGCCGCGCATGAGCGGGTTGCCGCGACCAGTGAACTCGCCGGTGTCGGAGAGGCCTTCCGAGAAGCCCATGCTCACTCCGGCGCCGATCGCGGTCACGAGGCCGGCCACGAATGCGAAGCGTGTGTTGTGCGTCGCAAGGGCGATGCCGAAGATGGGGGCCAGCGTCGACAGCGAACCATCGATCAGTCCAACCATCGCGGGCTGGACGCGCTGGAGCAGGAAGAGGTCTCCCTTGGTCACAAAGTAGAGTATATCATCGAATGTGCAAACGATTAGAGCATAAGGCAGACCTTACAAGGAACGTCAGGTGCGCCTGAGACTAACCCTCGAGTACGACGGAACCGACTTCCGCGGCTGGGCGGTGCAGCCCGGAGAACGCACCGTTGAGGGAACGCTAGGAGTCGCGATGGACGGTGTGTTCGAGCGCTGGGGCTCGATGGCGGCCGCGGGACGGACGGACGCGGGCGTGCATGCCACGGGCCAGGTTGCGAGCGTGGACGCCGAAGGCGGGCCGCCAGCCGAACGGGTCGCCCACGCGCTGAACGCGCTGCTCCCCGACGACGTCTCCGTGTGCGAGGCCGAAACCGTCGCAGCGGACTTCCACGCGCGCCACTCCGCGGTGTCGCGCAGCTACCGCTACCGGATCTTCAGACGGCCCACGCCGTCGCCCTTCGAGCGGCGCAGGAGCCTCCGGTATTCCGGGACTCTCGACGAGGAGCGGCTGGCCGATTGCGCCGACCTGATCATGGGCCGGCACGACTTCCGCGCCTTCACCCCCACCGAGACGCATCATCAGGTCTTCGTCCGCACGGTTCTTTCAGCGGTCTGGTACCGCCGCGGCGACGCTCTGGAGTTCGAGATCACCGCCGACAGCTTCCTCCGCCACATGGTGCGGTCGCTCGTCGGGACGATGCTCGAGCGCAGCCCCGACGAGTTCAAGCCGCTTCTAGAGGGCCGGCCGCGCAGCGAAGCCGGAAAGACCGCGCCGCCCTGGGGCCTCTACCTCGAGGGCGTGAGCTACGACTAGAAGCGGAGGCCGACGCCAGCCGTTCCGCCGCCACCCCACTGACCGCGGTCCGTGACGATCACGAAGCCGCCGATGTCGAAGAACATCCTCGTCCCCACCGTGCCGAACTCGTGTCCGAGCGACGCGCCTGCGATCCCCGCTACGCGGTCGGTGAGGCGAGCGCCGGTCGCGGGCGGAAGCTCCGCCAGGATTCCCGCTTCGATGTCGAAGTAGATCGGACTCTCGGTCGTGAAGAAGCGGCCGCCGACGGTCGCTCCCGCCAAGAGGTTGCCCGGGCTGAGGAAGACGCCGCGCGCGCCCACGTGGAGGGCATCGATCCGGCCGAGGACGAGATCGGCGCCGACGATCGCCGTGCCGCGCGTGGAGCCGAGGCCGACGATCCCGCCTCGTGCGACGGCCTGGCCGCCGAGGAACGACGGCTCGCGGCGCTCCGGCTCCGTTGCTCGCGGCCGTGCCAGCTCCTCCTGTTGTTGCCGCGCGCGCTCCGCGTCGGCGGCACGCTGCTCGTCTGCGCGTCGCTGCTCCTCCGCGCGCCGGTGGACGTCCTGTTCGAGCGCGTCGATCTGCGCGTGGGCCGCGCGCTCGTGCTCGAGGAACCACGGGTCGGTATTGCGTGCGGGATTGGCGCCATGCCCGGTCCTCGGCTCGTAGGGATAGCTCGTCTCGTAGCCGCCGCGGACCGTTCGCACGAATTCGACATGGAGCAGCTCGTGTTGCAGCGTCGTCGCCATCTCGGACTCGGGGTCCGTGTGCGCGAACGGAATTCCCGATGCGGTCGTCCCGCCCAGTGTGATCGTGCCCGGCGCCGACGGCTGCTCCTGTCTCACGTAGACCTCGTAACGCGACGCGTTCTCGTCCGTAGGCGTGAACACGCCCGAGGCCGGATCTCTCCCCGCGAGGTGCTGGGGGAGCTGGTCGACGAAGGTAATCCCGATCCGGAAGACGAGCCGGCTTTGGCGGCTCGCGAGCCGCCAAAGGGAATTCACGAGGCGCTGTCCCTCGCGGATCGCGAGCAGTCGCCGCTTCGCTTCCTCCCCACGGGCACGGCGGTCGGGAGAGTCCGGCGCGAAGGCAGGCCCGCCGATCAGCTCGTCCCAGCTGTCGGGTGCATCGACCCCGGCAACGCGCTGCGCGACGCCCGCCGGGCTGTGACTCACCGCGCTCCGTTCGGCGCGCGGGCTTTGCTGCGCCGTATGAACCAGCTCGTGCGCGAGCGTGCGGCGTCCCTCGGTCGTCACCGGGTCGTACTCGCCGCGGGCGAATGCAATCTCGTTGCCGAGCGCCACCGCGCGCGCGCCAAGCCGGTGCGCAGCCGCTTGGCCCAGTGGACCGGCGTGGACGCGAACGTTCGCGAAGTCGTACGCTAGCTCGCTCTCGGCGGTCGACCGCACGCTCTCGGGCAGCTCCCCGCCGTCGGCGGAGGCCGTCGGCGCGGCGGCCGGCATCCGCCAGGCGAGCCGGTCTGCGAGCAGGTTCGCCTCGCGCTCGAACCGGTCGTTGCGGGGGCCGACCCGCGGCTGAGCTTCTCGGTCGCGGGGTCGGTCGAGGAGGAGCGCTGCACTGCTCACTGCGTACCGGAGACAGCGTAACGCGCGGGGTCGGAGTGCGCATCCACGCTCGGTAGGATCGACCGAATGCGCTACGAGACCGTCCTCTTCGACCTCGACGGCACCGTGATCGACTCCGGGTCGATCATCCTTGCGTCCATGCGGCACGCGACGCACGAGGTGCTCGGCCGCGACTATGACGACGCCGAGCTGATGGCCGCGGTCGGCGGCCCGGGGCTCGAGGCGCAGATGGCTGCGATCGCTCCAGACCGGGTCGACGAGCTCGTGCGCGTCTACCGCGCTCACAACGAGCCGCTCCATGACGAGCTCGAGTGCTGCGCGGGCATGGACGCACTTCTCGCCCGGCTGAAGGAGGAGGGGCGGCGGCTCGGCATCGTGACCGCGAAGCGCCACGTGACGGTGGAGCTCGCCTTCGCGCGACTGCCGCTGGCGCACCTCTTCGACACCGTCGTCGGCGGCGACGAGACGGAGCGGCACAAGCCCGATCCCGATCCGCTCCTGCTTGCGGCGGAGCGGCTGGGCGTGTCGCCGGCGAAGACCGCGTACGTCGGCGACTCTCCCTTCGACGTCCGGGCCGCGAAGGCCGCCGGGATGCATGCCGTGGCCGTGACTTGGGGCCGGATCCACGACCGCGGGCGCCTCGAGTCCGAGGCGCCCGACGCGATCGTCGACAGCACGGAAGAGCTCTATGGCGTCCTCTAAGACCGTCGACTCGCGCGCCGCCGAGCTGCGCGAGCTGCTCGACCACCACCTCTACCGCTACCACGTCCTCGACGATCCGGAGGTCTCGGACGCCGAGTACGACCGGCTCTACGACGAGCTCGTCGCGCTCGAGGAGGAGCATCCGGAGCTGCGCACTCCCGATTCGCCGACCCAGCGCGTCGGAGCCCCACCGTCGGAGCGCTTCCAGAAGGTCGAGCACCTCGAGCCGATGGGATCGCTGGAGAAGGTCACGACCGACGAGGCGCTCTTCAAGTGGGCCGACGACGGCCGCAAGCGGCTCGGCACGGACGAGCCCGTGGCCTTCGTCACCGAGCCGAAGATCGACGGCTCCGCGATCTCGCTGCTGTACGAGGATGGCGAGTTCGTCCGCGGCGCGACCCGCGGCGACGGCAGACGGGGCGAGGACGTGACCGCCAACCTGCGGACGATCAAGGCTGTCTGCCTCCGCATGCGGCAGCCCGACGATGAGGATCCCCCGCCGGTGCTCGAGGTGCGCGGCGAGGTGTATCTGTCCCTCTCGGGCTTCGCGCGCCTCAACGAGCGTCTCGCCGCGGAGGAGAAGAAGACCGCGCCGAATCCCCGCAATGCCGCCGCCGGCTCGCTGCGGCAGCTGAATCCGCAGATCACGGCCGAGCGCGGGCTCTCCCTCTGGGTCCACGGCATGGGCCGAGCCGAGAGCCTGCCCGTCGATACGCACTACGAGGCGCTGGAGTGGCTGCGCGAGCGCGGCTTCCGCACGAATCCGCTCAACGAGCGCCACGAGACGATCGAGTCCGTCGCCGAGGCGTGCCACGAATGGGAGCGACGGCGCATCGACCTCGACTACGAGATCGACGGGCTCGTGATCAAGGTCGACTCGCTCGACCAGCAACGCCGGCTCGGCGCGCTGCACGACCGCCCGCGCTGGGCCCGAGCCTTCAAGTGGGCGCCCATGACTGCGCAGACGAAGCTGCACAAGATCCACATCCGGGTCGGGCGCACCGGCGCGCTCAACCCGTGGGCGCAGCTCGAGCCCGTCGAGGTCGGCGGCGTGACCGTCAGCACCGCCACGCTGCACAACGAGGAGGACATCAACCGCAAGGACATCCGCGAGGGCGACAACGTGATCGTGCAGCGCGCGGGCGACGTCATTCCGCAGGTCGTCGGGCCGGTCCTGCCGCACGAGAAGGGTACGAAGCCCTTCAAAATGCCTGCAAAATGCCCTCTTTGCGGCGTCGGGATCGTCAAGCCGGAAGGCGAGGCCATGCACCGGTGTCCAAACCGGGCGTGTCCGTCGCGCGGCCTCGAGTCGCTCATCAACTGGGTGCAGGCGGCCGCCGACATCGAGGGCGTCGGCGAGCAGCTCGTGCGCCGGCTGTGGGATCTGGGACTCGTTCGCTCGATTCCGCAGCTCTACAGGTTGACGAAGGAGCAGCTGCTCGAACTCGACGGCTTCCAGGAGAAATCCGCCTCCAACTCGATCCTGTCGATCGAGGCCTCGAAGCAGGTGCCGTTCCACCGCGTCCTGTTCGGCTTGAACATCCCCGATGTCGGCTGGGTCACCGCCCAGACGCTCGCTCGCCATTTCGGCTCCGCCGACGCCCTAGCGAAGGCGAGCCAGGAGGACATCCAGGAGATCGACGGGATGGGGCCGCTGCGGGCCGAGTCGATCGCCGAGTGGTTCGCGGAGGAGGAGAACCTCCGCCTCGTCGAGGAGTTACGAACGCTGGGCTTACGGCTCGAGAGCGGCGAGGAGCTGAAGCCGGTCGAGGGGCCGCTGACCGGGAACGTCTACGTGATCACCGGCACGCTCGAGTCGATGACGCGCGAGGAGGCGGCGGCGGAGCTCGAAGCGCGAGGTGCCAAGGTGGCCGGCTCGGTCTCGAAGAAGACGAGCGCGCTGGTCGTCGGCGAGGAGCCGGGCGGGTCGAAGTTCAACAAGGCGAAGCAGCTCGGCACACCGCTCCTCGACGAGGCCGCTCTCACGAAGCTGCTGGCCTCCTCTCCCGCGCCGGCCGGCTCGGGCACGCGCGAGCCCCTGGCGCCGCCCCCTAGGCTGCGGCGCTAGCGAGCACGGTCGCGAAGCGGTCCTGCGCGACGCGCGCCCACCAGTAGGACAGCGGGCGGCCGTTCTGCAGCACGGCGAAGACGTACCGGCTCTTGACGTAGCCCGACAGGGCGGACGCGTCGCTGGTCGTGCCGGTCTTCGCAAGCACGTTGCCTCGGGCCGGAGCGCGGCGCATGCGGTCCTCGAGCGTCCCGTTGACGCCCGCGACCGGCAGGGCCGCGATCACGAAGGGGCGGATGTCGGGATCGGCCCAGCTCGCCTGGAGGATTCCGACGAGCGCACCGGCAGTCAGCCGGTCGAGGCGTGACAGGCCGGAACCGTCGACGATGCGCACCCCGGCGAGCGGGATCCCCGCGTCCGAGAGCGAGGTGGTGACCACGACTGCCCCGGCTGCGCTCGTGCCGCGGTCGGACTGCGCCGCCCCGAGCGCCTTCAGGAGCATCTCCGCGGTGAAGTTGTCGCTCTCGCGGTCCATGTAGCGGATCAGCGTTGCGAGCGTGGGCGAGCTGACCGAGGCGAGAGGCATGGAGAACTCCGCGACCGAGCCCACGGTGGACGGCCCGGTCACCACGACGCCGGCAGCCTTGAGCGTCTTGCGGAAGACCGTCGCGGCAGCGAGTGCGGGCTCGCGCGCGAGCACGCCGAACGGGCGGTCGCGGTCGACCACGAGCGCCGAGATCGGCGGTGACTCGTCGCCGTAGAACGAGGCTTTCCAGCCGGACACGGTCCGCCGCGCGTCGAAGTAGGTCTCGTCGCCGCGGATGGAGCCCGAAACCCGCCGGATGCCCTGCGCGCGCAGCTGCTGGGCGAGCACGCGCAGGTCGGCCGCCGAGAGAGACGGATCGCCGTACCCCCGAAGCACCAGGTCGCCGTTCCACACCGTCCCGTCGAGCTGCCCTTCGCCGAGCACCTCCGTGTCGATCCGGAAGGTCGGCCCGAGGGTCGTCAGCAGCGCGTAGGTCAGCGCGAGCTTCTCGTTGGACGCCGGAGCGAGCGAGAGGGACTGGTTCCGTCCGTAGAGCACCTTCCCGGTGGACAGGTCCACTGCCAGCGCCGCCGACCGTGCCGGACTCACGTGCGGCACGGTGAGGGCCTTGGCGAGCCTGCGGTCAAGGGGTAGCTGGCCGTGAGCCGCTTCCGCGCCGGAGACGGCGACCAGGGCGGCGAGCAGGGCGGCGACCGAGAGGCCGATGCGGCGGCGCACGTTGGCCATTCTTCGAACGCACGCGGACGGCGTCAAGCGATTGGGCCTATGCAAGGGCAAAAATAGTCCGGGCGGCCCATGTAACCGGCGGCCCGAAGTCGGATAATCGGTGTTGGAGCCATGCCTGCGAAGCCGAAGACCTATGCCCAGATCACGGCCCTTCTCGAGGAGGGTGCCGAGGGTGATGGCTCCGTAGAGCGGCTCGAGGACACGCTGACCGCCGGATACGCGATCGCGCTGACCATCGAGGCGGAGCGGCTTCGCATCGAGCGGCGCATCGCGGAGGTGGCCGGAAAGCTCGGCGACGACGAGTCGGAGCTCCGCGCCAAGGAGATCGCCGGCCTCTCGGAGCGGCTCGCCAAGGCCGACAACGAGCTCGTCCGGCTCCGGACCGCGCTGGTCGCGCTCAAGGCCCAGGCTCGCGCGGCCCGCCGCGCCGAAGCCGCGGCCTAACCCGTTCAGACGATTCCGCTGCGGACCGCGTAGACCGCTGCCTGGATGCGGTTGTCGATCTGCAGCTTCATGAGGATGTTCGAGATGTGGTTCTTGACGGTCTTCGGGCTGATGTGCAGCTCCGCGGCGATCTGGGCATTGTCCGTACCGTTGGCGATCAGCTTCAGAACCTGAACCTCGCGATCGGAGAGCTCGGAGCGGATCGTGTCGGCGATCTCGGGGCTCGTGCTCGTCGCGCGGACCCGCTGGAGCACTTTGGCCGCGATGTGCGGGGAGATCAGCGCCTCGCCGACGGCGGCCGATCGGATGCCTTGCAAAAGATCCTGGATGGAGGAGTCCTTCAGCAAGTACCCGGAGGCGCCGGCGAGGATCGCGTCCAGCACGTCCTCATCCTGCTCGGAGATGGTCAGGACGAGGACGCGAGTCAGGGGGGCGAAGACGTTGATCTGCCGGGTCGCCTCGACGCCGCCCATTCCGGGCATGTTCAGGTCCATGACCACCACGTCCGGCGCGAGCTCGCGGACGAGTCCGAGCGCTTCGGCGCCGGTCTGCGCCTCGCCGACGACGTCCACGCCCTCGTCGGAGAGCAGGTTGCGCAGCCCTGTGCGGAACAGGTCGTGGTCGTCCACGAGGATGACCCTCGGGTCCGCGAGGGCGATCTCGGGCTCCGACATGTCGACCGTCTCGCTCACATGGACACCCCAGCCAGGTCGGGAAGTCTAGCGTCGCTTCTTCAATGCAGCGTGATCGTCACGGTGCGGCGGCCCCACGCGCGCGCCTGCGCGAGCGTGGGGAACCAGAGGTCGATCGACGCGCCGCGAACCGCGCCCCCGGTATCCGCGGCGACGCCTTCGCCGTAGCCGGGAATCGTCATCCGCGTGCCGAGCGGGATCACGCCCGGATCGACGGCGACGACACCCGGGCCGGTGGGAGCCCCCGTCGCGGTGGAGCCGCGGAGCGAATAGCCGGTTGCGCTGACGGTGAGGGTGCGCGCGCTCCATCCGCCGCCTGCGGACACGACCGCCGCGGCCTCGGGCGGCGTGAGGGCGGACGGATTCTGCTCGGTGACCTGCGCGGCCTGCGTCTGGACGGCTTGCGCCCGGTGTTGGAGGGCGGAAACCTGCACCGCCGCGAGCCGCTCTTTCGCCCGGAGCTGCGTGAGATATGCCCGGCGCTCGGCGAGGGTGGACTCGAGCGCCGAAGCGCTGGCCGCCGCGGCGGCTCGGACGGCCTGGAGACGTGCCTGCCGAACGTCGAGCTCCTCGGTCAACCGGCGCAGCGACCGCCGCGCCTGACGGGTCTGCGCGATCGTCGTCTGGTTCTGCGAAGCGGCACGGCGGAGATCGTCGATCCCGGCAACCGCCTCGTCCAGGGAGGACGCGCCGAGCACGACCGCGAGCGGGTCCGGCTCGCCGGCCATGTAGAGGTCGCGCACACGGTCCTCCAGTTGGGTCTGGGCGCGGAGGAGCGTCGCCTCGGCGAAGCGCAATTGCGCGTGCGTGCGTCGCTGCCTGGCGGCGAGCGCCTCCGCCTTCGCGCTCGCGTCTGCCAGCTGGGCGCGCGCGCGGGTGAGCTTCGATTCGAGCGCGTAGAGGTCGAGCAGGGCGCGGTTGGAGGCCGCCGCCGGGCCGGGCCCCGAGGAACGCCGCGGAGGCGTCGCGGCGCCTCCGGCCACCAGGGTCACCGCAACGAGGATTGCAGCGAAAACTGCTGCAAGACGGGCCCTATGGAATGCGATCGGCCCGGTCACGGCGCGGGACCGTACCATAGGCTCGCTGAGGTTTCGCGGGTCCCGGAGCTCCAGAGAGGAGTCGAATTGACCCGGTTTCGGTGCCTAAGTCCGGTTGCGGGCATCCGAAACCGTTGGTAGGGTGCCGAACTTGTGACGTACCGGCCCCTCCGGTGCGCCTGTCCGTACCCGATCACGGGAGCGGCTTATCCGCTTTCGTAGACGGCAGGCGTCGGCACTAGCGATCGGGATTTGCGCGGCTTTTCTAGCCGCCGGCTCGGCGACCGCTGACCCCGGAGTCGCGGCGAAGCAGGCCGAGACCCAGCGGGTCATGGGGCAGATCCAGGCGATCGACGCGAGCCTGGAGCGGGCTGTCGAGGCCTACAACGCGGCGACCGTCCGCCTCCAGCAGATCCAGAGCGACCTGAAGCGCAACCAGTACGCGCTCACCGTCGCCCGCGCGAACTACAAGAACGCGCAGAGGACGCTTTCCACTCGCCTCGTCACGATCTACACCTCGGCTACCACCGCGTCGACCCTGGACGTCGTCCTCGGAGCCTCGAGCCTCGACGATCTCCTCAGCCGCATCGAGACCGTAAACCGCGTCTCGGACCAAGATGCGCAGGTCGCCCACCAGGTGAACGTCTTCAAGGCGCAGGTCAAAGCCCACCAGGCTGAGCTCGAGCACGCGAATGCGGCGCAAAAGCAGGTCGTTGCGTCCCGCGCGGCGGAGCGCAGCAACATCCAGGGCCAGCTCGCCGCTCGACGCCAGCTCCTGTCCACGATTCATGGGCAGATCGCGCAGCTGCAGGCTCAGGACCGCGCACGCAGCCTCGCCGCCGCGCGCGTCGCGGAGGCCCGTCTCTCCGCTCGTCCGCCGGTCTCGAACCCCGGAGGAGTCGGAGTGGCGGCGGCGACGCCGGAAACGTCCGTCGCTCCGCCTTCGCGCTACGGCGGAGTGGTCGGGATCGCAATGCAGTACCTGGGCGTTCCGTATCGCTGGGGTGGGGCGAGCCCGTCCGGCTTCGACTGCTCGGGATTCGTGATGTACGTCTACGCGCAGGTCGGCGTCTCGATGCCGCACTACACGGGCGCGCAGTATGCGATGGGCGTCGCCGTCTCGCAGAGCGACCTTCAGCCGGGAGATCTCGTCTTCTTCAACGGGCTCGGCCACGTCGGGATCTACATCGGCGGCGGCCAGTTCATCCATGCACCGCACACCGGCGACGTGGTCAAGGTCTCCTCGCTTTCCGGTTGGTACGCGTCGACCTACGTCGGCGCACGCAGGATTCTCTAGGCGCGCGCAGCTCGGCGTAGAGACACATAGAGCAGGAGCAGCACTGCCACCGGCAGGAGCCACCACGCCGCGACGTGCCGGTGATGCAGAGCCGCGACCGCCGCGATCGCCAGCGCGACGCCGACGGCCACGCGCCAGTCGTCGCCGATGACGAAGTCCCACCAGAAGCGCGCAAAGCGCTTCATGCGACCGCGACCCGGAGGCGCTCGCGCTTCAGAAGCGCGACGAGGGCGAGCGAGCCGAGCGTGACGAAGGCGAGGACGCCCAGGAGCGAGACGTCGCCGCCGGGCCATTTCGCGCCTGCGCCTTCGGTCGCCCAGAAGATCCCGAACGTCGTCAGCATCACGCCCACGGCGAACTTGATCGTGTTCTCGGGCACGCGGGCCAGCGGAGCACGGACGGCCGCCCCGATGCTCGCCGTGACGATCACCGCCGCGCCCGCGCCCAGCGCGGCGAGCGGGATGCTGCCCTGGCTCGCGCCGAAGGTCAGGACGATGAACGCCACCTCGAGACCCTCCAGCAGGGTCGCCTTGAAGCAGAGCGTGAACGCGTACCAGTCGAGGCCGGCTCGCCGCTCCTGGCCGGCGGCGCGCGCCTGCTCGAGCTCCTCCACGTACGTCGCCTCCTCGTCGTGCAGGGCCTTGAAGCCGCTTGCGCGCAGGATCGCCTTCCGCAGCCACTGCAGCCCGAAGACGAGCAGCAGGGCGCCGACGACGAGCCGCAGGCGTTCGATCGGGACGACGGTCAGTGCAGGCCCCAGTGCCGCAACGACCGCCGTGAGCGCGACAACGGCCGCCGCGACTCCGATCAGCGTCGCCCGCCAGCCGCGGGTCACGCCGATCGCCAGCACGATCGTCAGCGTCTCGACGACCTCCACCGCACTCGCGAGGAACGTCGAGAGGACGAGGAAGACTGCGCTTGTCGTCACGGCCGAACAGGCTATCCAGGCGGGCCGGTCAGGGAGCGCAGACGGACGCGCGGATGAACCGCGCGTCCTGAAGCGGCGCCGGCGAGCGGCGCCTCACGAATACAAGGCGGCGATCTCGCCCGCGAAGTGCTGCTCGCAGACACGGCGCTTCAGCTTGAGCGTCGGCGTGACCTCGCCGAGCTCTGCCGAGAAGTCGCGCGGCAGGATCGTGAAGCGCTTGATCTGCTCGAAGCGCGACAGCTTCGCGTTGACGCCGTCCACGACGCTCTGGATCAGGTCCTGTGCGTCGCCCACGCTTTCCTCCGTCTCGTCGAGCGTGATCAGCGCTGCGACATAGGGCTTCCGATCGCCGACGACGAGCGCTTGCGAGACGTACCTCGAGCTCTTGAGCGCGTTCTCGAGGTTCTGCGGCGCCACGTTCTTGCCGCCGGCGGTGACGAGGATGTCCTTCTTGCGGTCGGTGATCGTCAGGAAGCCGTCCTCGTCGATCGAGCCGATGTCGCCCGACCGCAGCCACCCGTCGTCCCCGAGCACCTCGCGCGTCGCCTCCTCGTCCTTGTAGTAGCCGCCGAAGATCGTTGGGCAGCGGATCAGGATCTCGCCGTCGTCGGCAAGCTTGAGCTCGACGCCGTCGTACGGAAGTCCGACCGTGCCGAACCGGAACGCATTCATGCGGTTGACCGTCGCCGCCGTGGTGCACTCCGTGAGCCCGTAGCCCTCGAGGATCAGGATGTCCAGCATGTGGAAGAACTCCAGGATCTCCTTGGCCAGCGGCGCCCCACCCGAGATGCCGACCCGCAGGCGGCCGCCGAGTCGCGCCTTCACCTTCGAGTAGACGAGCTTGTCGGCGAGGCGGTGCTGGGCTGCGAGCCCGCGGGGAACCGGCTCGCCCCGCTGGCGCAGCTCGCTGACGCGCTTCCCGACGCGGAGCGCCCAGTCGACGATCCTCCGCTTCGCGCCTGTCTCGGCGTCGAATGCGGCGGTGACGCCGGTATGGATCTTCTCGTAGAGGCGCGGCACGCTCGGGAAGACCGTGGGGCGGACGACCGGCAGCGCCTCGGCAACCTTGAGCGGGTCGGGGCAGAACGCGATCGTGAAGCCGAGATATGGCCCAAGCAGGTGCACGAGCCGCCCGAAGTTGTGGGCGAGCGGCAGGAATAGCAGCAGCACGTCCTCGGTGGCGAGGACGTCATTCGCCGCCTCGGCCTCCTGGCACATCGCGTAGTAGTTGCGGTGCCGGATCATGCAGCCCTTCGGTGGGCCGGTCGTGCCGGACGTGTAGATGAACGTGAACAGGTCTTCCGGGTCGATCGCAGCGGTGGCTTCCTCGACCGCGCGCGGATGCTCGGCCGCGTGCTCGCGCCCGCGGGCGCGCAGGTCGTCGAGGTCGGCGAAGGAGTAGACGTGCTCGAGCGGGACGTCGGCGATCTTCGCGCGCTGAGTTTCGTTCTCGACGAGGATGCCCACCGCGTCGGAGTTCTCGAGGACATGTGCGCAGTCGCCGGGTGAGCTATTCGCGTAGATCGGCGCGCCGACGGCACCGATCGACGCCAGCGCGAAGTCGAACAGCGCCCACTCGAGCGTCGTCGAGCCGAGGATCGCGAAGGAGTCGCCCTTGCGGATCCCGATCGCGAGCAGCCCGTGCGCGAGCTCGTCGACGGCTTCCGCGGCATCGGCCCAGGACACCTCGCGCCACTCGCCGTCGCGCTCGACGAGATACGCGGGGGTGGAGCGGTTCGCGGCGACCGCGTCCTGCCAGAGCCGCGCGATCGTCCGCGTGCCGGTTTGCCTGCGCGCTTCGGTCTGGGCCACCACGTCGAAGCTTAGTCCGGCAGGGAAGGGCGAAGAGGAGTCGAATTGCCCGGGTCCCACTAGAATTGGAGAGCGGCCCCATGCGCACGATCTGGAACGGATCCATCAGCTTCGGCCTGGTCAGCATCCCCATCGGACTGGCCCTGGCGACGCAGCGGTCCGACATTGCCTTCCGGACGCTGCACCGCGAGTGCGGGACGCCGATCAAGCAGAAGCGCTACTGCCCGTTCCACGAGCGGGACGTCGAGGCCGACGAGCTCGTCAAGGGCTGGGAGGTCACGAAGGGCGAGTTCGTGATCGTCGAGGAGGCGGATCTCGAGTCGGTCGCGCTCCAGCGTTCGCACTCGATCGAGATCATCCGCTTCGTCGAGCTGGCGCAGGTCGACCCGGTCTACTTCGACCGCACCTACTACCTCGCGCCGGCGAGCGCGGAGGCGCAGCGGCGGCCGTACGTCCTGCTGCTGCGCGCGATGGAGGAGACGGGCACGGCCGCGGTCGGCAAGTTCGTGCTGTGGGGCAAGGAGAACCTCTGCCTGATCCGTCCGCATGGCGACACGCTCGCGCTCGAGACACTGTTCTTCGCCGAGGACGTGCGCTCGCGCGGCGAGATCGAGGAGGCCGTTGCCGAGACCTCTGTCAAGAAGCCGGAGCTCGCACTGGCCGAGCAGGTGATCCAGAGCCTCGTCGGGGAGTTCGAGCCGGAGGAGTTCGAGAACGAGTACCGCCGTGAGCTGAAGACGATGCTCGAGGCGAAGCTCGCGGGCACGGAGATCGCGAAGCCGGAGCCCGTCCCCGAGACTCCCGTCGTCGATCTGATGGAGGCGCTCCGCCGGAGCGTCGCCGACGTGCAGGGCGCGAAGGCGAAGCCCGCTGCGAAGCGGAAGGCGCCGGCTCGGCCTCGCGCCAAGGCCGGCGCCCGGAAATCTGCTTAGCTAGCGCCTAAGGCGCCGACTCGGCGGCGCCGCATCAGGACGCGCGGGTCTCCCGCGTGTCCGTCTGCGCTCCCTCACCGAGCCGCTTGAATTCACCCGAGCGCGCTTAGTGCTTCGGAGCGGTCGCTCCGAGCGATTCGAGCTGCGCTTGGAACAGGGTCTTGTCGATCTTGCCCTGGTAGATCGGGACGCCCTCCTCGATGCAAAGGCGGATGACCTCCTGCCGGTCGAGCCCCGTCTCCTTCGAGAGCTCGTCGGGCGTCAGGTGGTTTGGCATATCGCTCCTTTCATCCCAGGCAATGAAAAAGCCCGCTCACGCGCTGCGTGGACGGGCTCGGTCACTGCCGATAAATGTCGTGGACGGGAATCACAGGGCCCGCCTCCCCTCGCTCACCATCGCCTCAAAGAATAGTCGCGACGGAGGACGTGCGCAACGCAAAACGGGTGAACCCATGGTTCCCCCGTTGGCCCCCTCCTTAGGAACCGTCGAGGCAACCCGAAGTGGAGCTCCCGGCGGGCAAAGCCCGCCTCCGCCGGCGGACCGTTGCGGCTCCCAGCTGCTTCAAGAGCAAGCTTTTGGTCAGGCGGAAGCTGCTGCTTCGAACACCTCCTCCGCTCCTGCGCCCTCGCGTGGGCCCGAAAGGAACTCGACGCGGTTCGCGACGATCTCGATCGCCGTCCGGCGCTTGCCCTCCTCCTCCCACGAGCGGCTGCGCAAGCGTCCGTCGACGCCGACCCGCTGGCCCTTGCTCAGGAAGCGCTCGCAGCTCTCGGCCTGCTTGTCCCAGACCGAGACCGGGACGAAGTCGGCGCCGCCGTCCTTCGACGGCCGGTCGATCGCGAGCAGGAAGTTCGCGACCTTGTGCTCGCCCGAGACTTCCCGGACGCTCACGTCGGATGCCAGGTTGCCGATCGCCGTCACCACGTTCACGCCTCACCTCCGTCGTCGATGCAACGAAGCTAGCGAGTGAGGTGTGACACGTCTGTGCCGAGTCGTGTCGAGTGCGTGCCGACTCGCTAACCTGTACGCCCTCGGGGTGTGGCGCAGCCTGGTAGCGCGCTCCGTTCGGGTCGGAGAGGTCCCCAGTTCGAATCTGGGCACCCCGATAGACGGCGCGGGGGAGCCTCGGTTCCCCCGCTAGAGATGCCGGTGCACGATCGCCGTGCATTCGTTCTCGACGTAGTCCAGCCCGCCTTCCTCGGCGATCGCCCGCGCCTCGTCAGACACGACGCCGAGCTGGAGCCAGAGCGCCTTCGCCCCGACCGCGACCGCCTCCCGTGCGACGTCCGGCGTGTACTCGGAGCGGCGGAAGACGTCCACGAGGTCGATCGGCTCCTCGATCTCGGCGAGAGATGCAACGCACGGGATGCCGAGCACCTCCTCGCAGTCGCGCGGACGCACCGGGATCACGCGGTAGCCCGCGGCGAGCAGGTATCGCATCACTCCGTGGCTCGGGCGCTCCGGCCGCGGGGAGGCGCCGACGAGGGCGATCGTTCGCGTCTCGCGGAGGATCTGCTCGGGCGACCTCACTCACTCCACTTTACGCAGCCACGGCCGGGTCAACATGAAGGCGAACAGGATCGCCGACACGGACGCGCCGACCGCGATGATCGGGCCCGGAGGCGCGAGGCCGGAGACCGCCGCGGCCACGAGCAGGCCGACGGGCATCAATCCGAACGAGCCGAAGATGTCGAGGCTCACGACGCGCGAGAGCAGGTGATCGGGCACGAGCTCCATCAGCATCGTGTCCCAGAGCGTCGTCCCGAAGCCGATCAGCGCGCCGCGCAGCACGGCGAAAACGAGCGCTAGCTCATAGCGCGGAGACAAGACCAACCCGATGATCGAGAGCGAGTTCGCGCACCAGATGACGTAGGAGAGGGTTCCGCGGTGGCGGCGAGGGTTCAGCTGGCCGAACAGGACGGTTCCGATGACCATCCCGAGCCCGAGCAGCGCGGTCAGCACGCCGTAGGAGCCGATCCCCCGTCCGAAGTGCTCCTTGACCAGCTTCGGCAGGAGCACCTGCTGGGGCGCGAGCTGCAGCATCAGCACGAGCGAGAACATCGTGATCGTGACCCAGAGCCAGGGCACGCCCGCCACATAGCGCATCCCGGCGCGGATCTCCTGGAACGTTCCCGCCTGCGTCGCCGCCTCGATCAGGCGGGGCCGGGCGAGGAAGAGAAGGAAGGCGGAGACGAGGAACGAGGCCGAGTCGATCCCGAACACGAGCGCCGGGCTCGTGGACTGGTACAGGAAGGCGGCAAGCACCGGTCCCACGAGGAAGCTTCCCCAGCGCGAGACCCCGAGGAGCGCGTTTGCCGAGCCGAGGGAGGGCGGCTCCACGACGAGCGGGACGATGCCGCCGTACGCCGGGTAGAAGAACCCGTCGCCGAGCCCGACGAGCGTGGTGAAGAGCAGGATCAGCGGGAACGTCAGGTGGCCGGTCGCGTCCGTGAGCGCGAGGCCGCCGACCGCACCGAAGCGCGCGAGATCGGACGCGATCATCAGCGCTCGCCTGCTGTAGCGGTCGGCGAGGACCCCGCCGATCAGGAGGGTCGCCAAGGTAGACACCGACTCCGCGACGAGGACGAACCCGAGCCTCGCCGAGCCGGCAAGCGTGAAGGTCCGCCACCCGAGCGCCGTGATGAAGGCGGTGTTGCCGATCAGCGAGACCGTCTGGCCCGACCACAGCAGGCGGAAGTCACGGTGCTCGAGCGCATGGAAGATGCGCGGTCGCCGGGCCGGAGCGAGCAGCGTTGCCATAGGTCGTCGCTATTCTTTCAGGATGCCGGAGCGGATTCGCGTCGCCTGTGTCCAGCTCACGGCCGGGACAAACAAGGCGGCCAACGTCGAGCAGGCCGAACGCCTCGTCGCCCGCGCGGCCGCGACCGGTGCCGACCTCGTCGTGCTCCCCGAGAAGTGGAACGGCGTCGGCGGCGCAGAGGCGCTTGCCGAGCTCGCAGAGCCACTCGAGGGCGGCGAGTCGGTCGAGGCGATGGCGGGGTGGGCCCGCACGCACGGGATCTCGCTCGTCGGCGGCTCGATCACCGAGCGCAGAGAGGGCCACGAGAAGCTGTCGAACACGAGCATCGCGTTCGATCCCGAAGGCTCGGTCGTCGCGGTGTACCGGAAAATCCACCTCTTCGACGTGGACGTGGCCGGCGTCAGGTACCGGGAGTCGGATGCCGAAGAGCCTGGCGAGGAGCCTGTGGCCGCGACCCTGGAGGACTGGCCGGTCGGGCTCACTGTCTGCTACGACCTCCGCTTTCCCGAGCTGTACCGGATCCTGGCGCTCCAGGGCGCCGAGCTCGTCACCATCCCTGCGAACTTCACCGAACGCACCGGACGCGACCACTGGGAGGTGCTCGTCCGCGCCCGCGCGATCGAGAACCAGTGCTACGTCGCGGCGGCCGGACAAGTGGGAGAGCCGATGCCCGGCCGTCCGAGCTACGGGCGCTCGCTGATCGTCGATCCGTGGGGGACCGTGCTCGCGCAGGCGCCGGACGAGCAGACGGTGATCGTCGCGGAGCTCGATCGCACGCGAGTACGCGACGTGCGCGCGACCCTTCCGTCGCTCGCCAACCGCCGGCCCGACTCGTATCGGTGGCCCGCTCCGGCGTGAGCGAGCTGCGCGCGGTCCTCCTCGACGTCGACTTCACGCTCTGCCGACCGGGGCCCGAGCTCGGACCGCAGAGCTACGTCCGTGTCGGCGCGCGCCACCGCCTCGAGCTCGATCCCGGTCGCTACGAGGAGGCGCGGGAACGCGCGGTTGCCGGCTTTCAGCGCCATCCGCAGCTGCTGCACGACGAGGAGCTCTGGGTCGCGTTCACGGAGCGGATCGTTCAGGGCATGGGCGGCACGGGGAGGGCGACGCGCGCGTGCGCGACGGAGCTCACGAAAGCGTGGGAGAAATCGGCGAACTTCGACCTGTACGAGGACGTCTTCCCGGTGCTCGATGAGCTGCGCGCGCACGGATTGAAGCTCGGGCTGATCTCGAACGGCGCCCGCGATCTCAGCGCGTTCGTCGCGCACCACAAGCTCGACGTGGACGTGGCGGTCGGCTCACGGGATCACGGCTGGACGAAGCCGCACGAGTCGATCTTCCGCTCCGCGCTCGAGCGGCTGGGCGTGCGTGCGGACGAGGCCGCGATGGTCGGCGACTCGCCCGAAGACGACGTGGAGGGCGCGCGTGCTCTCGGCATGCGCGCGTTCCTGATCGACCGCGAGAACCGGTTTCCCGACGAGCCGGAGCGGCTGCCCGATCTCTACGCGTTGCCTGCCGCGCTCGGCCTCGGGCCGGCGGGATGACGCATCCAAGATTCTGGTGGGCGTGCGCATTCTCCGGCGCGGGCATCCTGGCGGCCTGTGCGGCGCCGCTCGCGCGCCTCGGCCTGCGCGGAGGTGCGCTTAACGCCCACGAAACGATGCGGGTCGTCTCCGCTGGGAGCCCGGGTGCGCTTGCGATCGTCGCCGCCGGCCTCGCGCTCGTCGGCGTGGGCGCCGCCGGTCTGCGGTTCGGCACCGGCGGGCCTGGCGTTCTGGTCGCGCTTGTCGCTGCCCTGGTCGTCGCGGCACAGGGAGAGACGGCCTTTGCGTACTCCACGGGAGACGGGGCGGGAATCTGCACCGCGTACCAGGCTTCGCGCGGAACCGGCTGCGGCGGCCGCGTCTTCGGACCTGAGCTCGCGGATCTCTACGCCCGCAGCGCGTCCATCCCGAACACGGTCAGCGCGCAAGCCGAAGAGCGCGCTTATACCGCGAAACCGCGGGTCGGCCTTTGGCTCCTCGTGGCTATCAGCTTCCCGCTGGTGATCTGGGCCTGCTATCGGACGGCGCGGTTGCGAATTGGGAATCCTGCGGTCGCCGCGATCATGGTCGCAGTCGTGACCGTAATGCTCAGCGTTCTCGCCATGGCTCATGTGGCGGCCGCGAACTGGTGATAGCCGCGAGGGATACGATTCGCAGGAGATGAACGCCTGGGTGCTCTGGGCAGTGCTCGCCGTCGCGCTCGCGATCGGAGAAATCTTCACTCCCGGGCTCTTCTTCCTCGGCCCGGTCGCTCTGGCCGCGGTCGTTGCGGGCGCCGTCGCGCTCGGCGGCCTCGGAGTCGCGGTCCAGCTCATCGTGTTCATCGTGGGCACGGTCGCCTCCCTCGCAGTGCTGCGGCCGATCGCGCGTGCCCACATCAAGATTCCGCCCCTGCTCCGCACCGGCACCGCTGCGCTCGTCGGTGCGAAGGCCACCGTCCTCCAGCGCGTCGACGCGGATGGTGGCCGGGTGCGCCTGGGCGGCGAAGAGTGGTCCGCGCGGGCGTATCTCGACGATCAGGTGCTGGAGCCGGGAACGCGCGTCGAAGTCGCGAAAATCGAGGGCGCTACGGCGCTCGTCTACGAATAAGGAGAGATCGTGGCCGAACTTATCGTGCTCGGAGTCGTCGCGCTGTTCGTGCTCATCACGCTTGCGAAGTCGATCCGAATCGTCCCGCAGGCGCGGGCCGGCGTCGTCGAGCGGCTCGGCCGCTACAGCCGGACGCTCACGCCCGGCCTCGCCCTCGTCGTGCCGTTCGTCGATCGCATCCGGCCACTCCTGGATCTACGGGAGCAGGTCGTCTCGTTCGATCCTCAGCCGGTGATCACGGAGGACAACCTCGTCGTGAGCATCGACACGGTCATCTACTTCCAGGTCACCGATCCGAAAGCGGCGACGTACGAGATCGCGAACTACATCCAGGCAATCGAGCAGCTGACGGTGACCACGCTGCGCAACGTGATCGGCGGGATGGCGCTCGAGGCGACGTTGACCTCCCGCGACGACATAAACGGCCAGCTGCGCGGCGTGCTCGACGAGGCCACGGGCAAGTGGGGGATCCGCGTGAACCGGGTCGAGTTGAAGGCGATCGACCCGCCCGCGTCGATCAAGGACTCGATGGAGAAGCAGATGCGGGCGGACCGGGAGAAGCGCGCGACGATCCTGAACGCCGAGGGCGTCAAGCAGTCGCAGATCCTCACCGCCGAAGGAGAGAAGCAGAGCGCGATCCTGCGCGCGCAGGGCCAGCGCGAGGCGCAGATCCTGCAGGCCGAGGGCCAGGCGAAGGCGATCAGCACCGTGTTCGCGGCGATTCACGCGGGCGATGCCGACCCGAAGCTGCTCGCCTACCAGTACCTCCAGGTGCTCCCGCAGATCGCGCAGGGCGAGTCGAACAAGGTCTGGATCATCCCCAGCGAGGTGACCCAGGCGCTCGGTCAGCTCACGAAGGCGCTCCCCGGCGGGGACACGAAGCCGCCCGACGAATAGGCCGCGCGCTCAGCCCGTGAGGCGGTAGACCGTCCCGCCGGTCAGGGAGACGGCATAGAGCTCGCCGGCAGTGTCCTCGCCGAACGACGCGAGGAGCTCCGGGACCACGATGGGCTCGCGCCGCCATGCAGTCGCCTTGTGCCTCCAGACGCGCACGCTCCAGACGCGGCCGCTGCAAAGATCGCCGTAGAAGTAGCGTCCCCGCTCCGCCGGCCGCGCTCGGCCGCGGTAGACGTAGCCACCGACAACGGCCGTGCAACCGCCCTTCCGATGGGGGTAGAACACGATTGGCGGGGTCGGTGGCTCCGGCCCGAGCGGTGTGTCTCGCACATGCGTAGGACCCTCGTACGCGTCCCAGCCAAAGTTCGCCGGCGAAGCGGCTCCGTGCGGCCGGCGATCGATCTCCTCCCAGCGCCTGCCGCCGACGTCGCCGATGTAAAGGTCGCCGGTCGTGCGGTCGAACGAGAACCGCCACGGATTGCGCAGGCCGTACGCGTACACCTCGGGCTGCGCGTCCGGGTCGTCGACGTCGATGCGCAGCACCTTCCCGAGCAGGCTCTCGGGATCCTGCGCGGCGGTGCGATCGAGTCCGTCCCCGGTGCCGACGTACAGCCGACCGTCCGTCCCGAAGGCAAGCTGGCCGCCGTCGTGGCTGGTGGGGTCGGCCGACGTGTGGAACCGGAGGACCACCCGCGCGCTCGACGGCAGTCCGATGCCCCCGCGGGAGCGGAACTCGACGACATAGACGTTGCCGTTCCGTCCCGAATAGTCGACGTAGAAGCGGTGATTGGACGCGTAGCGTGGATGGAAGGCGACGGAGAAGAGGCCGAGGAGGGCGCCACTCCGGACGCGCCCGCGAATGTCGAGGAAGGGCCGGCGTAGAAGCTTTCCGCCGGCGATCACCCGGATCACTCCCGCCTGCTCGACGACGTACAGCCGATTCGGCTCGCTCCGCGTCGAGGTCAGGAAGAGCGGCGCCCGGAGGCCCGATACGACCGGCACGAGCCGAACCGCGGTGCCCCGCCCTGTGGCCTCGCCGGCGGGCAGCAGGGCGACGGCGACCATTGCGGCGACAACGGCTGGGCGCATTCTAAGGCGTCCCTGGGAAGGCTGCCGTGAGCTCTTCGCGGGAATGGATCCCGAGCTTGCGGTAGACGCTGCGGAGGTGGTACTCGACCGTCTTCGGGCTGAGGAAGACGGCCGCCGCGGCCTCGCGGGTCGTCCTGCCGTCGGCCAAGAGGCGGGCGATCTGGAGCTCCTGCGGCGTCAGCTCGCCGAGCGTGCTCACGTCGCGCCGCCGCGCGGTCTCGCCGGTCGCCGCGAGCTCCGCCCGCGCTTGCTCCGACCACGGGTCCGCGCCGAGCCGCTCGAAGCTCTCGAGGGCCGCACGTAGCTCTTCGCGGGCGCGAACCCGTTGCCGCGATCGGCGGAGGCGCGCTCCGTAGGCGAGCTGGGTGCGCGCGGTCTCGAAGACGTCGGGCGTGAGCGCGTGGAGGCGGAGCGCCTCGTCGAAATGCGGCTCGAACTCGTCGGCCAGCATCCCTTGGCAGCGGGCCGCGCGGGCGAGCGCCCACGGCTGGCCCTTCGCCTCGGCGGCCTCCTTGAACTCGGCAGCGGCAGCCGCGGCGTCGGCGGTGCGGCCCAGGCGGAGGTACGACTCGACGAGCTCGGGTGCGGGGGAGAGATCCACGTCGGCGATGCCGTGCGCACTCATTGCCGCCACCTGTTCCTCGTGGTGCCCGGCCGCCTCGGCCGGACGGCCCAGACCGAGCTCGAGATCGCCGAGCGCCTGGATCGTCCAGATGCCGTACGTGCCCATCCCGAGCTCGTCGCAGGCCGCGCGGGCCTCCGCCGCGTGCTTGCGGCACGTGTCCTCGCGTCCCTGCCGTGCCTCGAGCCACGCGAGGCCCGCGAGCGCCGCCGCGAGCTCGACGCGCTGACCGGTCTCTCGTGCCAGGCGAATTCCCTCGTCGTAGCTCGCCTCGGCCGCCGGCCACTGGTCGGTCGTTGCCTGGTCTCGTGCGAGGAGGTGCAGGAGGCCTGGGAGCGCACCGACGGCCGCCTGTCCACGTGCTCGCTCGAACGCGCGCCCGATCGCCCCGCGACCCGCCTGCGCCTCGCGAAGGTAGAGCGGTCCGAGCGCCGCCCAGGTGAGCAGCAGAGGATCGTCCCGCAGCTCCTCCGAGCTCTCCACGATCTCGACGCCGCGGCGGGCAGCCGACGCTCCGGCCTCGCCGTCACCGCGCGCGACGAGCGCGAATGCGTTGGACATCGCGGCGAAGAAGCCGGCCCTGAGGGAGTCGAGACCCTCAGCCAGGTCGACCGCCCGCTCGGCAGCCGAGACCAGCGCAGGCGTGGGTCCCGCGTAGAAGCAGCCATAGGCGGCACGGGCGAACATCTCCACGGCGAGTTCCGGATCGAGCTCGGCGATCTGCTCTCCGGCCGAGACGATCAACGGGTAGCCGTCCATGACCGGCCCGCGGCGCATCGTCACCTCCCCGCGGAGGTACAGGATCCGCGCGGCCAGAACGGGATCCGCCACCGCAGGCTCCGCATCGGCCAGCAGCCGAAGCGCCCGAGCAGAATCGCCGGCCAGGGACGCAGCTTCCGCGGCCGCGAACAGCAGCTTTGCGCGCAGGGCCTCGGCAGGCGCCAGGAGGCCTCCGCGTTCGAAGGCCGCGGCCGCGACGGCATAGGCGCTGCGTTCGCGCGCCCGCGCCCCCGCCTGCTCGAGCGCGGCTGCGGCCTGCGCGTCCGGCCCGATGCTCGCGGCGGCGAGGTGCCAAGCCCGACGATCCACATCACGATCCGGGAGCGCAGCCGCGAGCGCGGCGTGCGCGTCGCGACGTTCCTGCGCCGCCGCGTCCGCATAGACGGCGGAGCGGGCGAGCGGGTGGGCAAATTCGACCGTGCCGCCGGCGAGCGTGATCAGGCCGGCCTCTTCCGCCGCGGTGAGGTCGTCAATGGTGTGTCCCATAGCCGTCGCCGCCTGCGCTAGAACCGAGATGTTTCCGGTGTCGCTCGCGGCTACGAGCAGCAGCATTCGCCGCGTGGGCTCCGGCAGGCGGTCGAAGCGACGGACGAACGCCGCTGCGATGCTCGCCGAGAGCGGCACCGGACCCTCCGCCGGCAGTTCGGCGAGTCTTGCCGCGTCAGGTGCGAGCTCGAGCAGCGCGAGCGGATTCCCGCCCGTGGCGCGATAGAGACGATCGACCGCATCGGGAGCCTGGCCGAGCAGCTCCGCGGCCTCCGAGCGGTGAAGGCCGGCGATCCGCAGAACGCGGAGGTCGGCCCCGTCCAGAAGCGAGGGCTCGGCCTCGCGGACGGCGAGCAAGACCCCGATCGGGTCGGCGACGAGACGCCTCGCGGCGAACAGCAGCGCCTCCGCGCTGGAGGCGTCCAGCAGATGCGCGTCGTCCACGACCAGCAGCAGTGGCGCCTCGTCTGCGTACGCGGACAGCAGGCTGAGAGTCGCAGCGCCGATGGCGAAGCGGTCCTGCGCGGTGGCCGGCTCGAGCGCCAGCGCGCCGCCGAGCGCGCGGGCCTGGGGCTCGGGGATCCGCTCGAAGGCCGCCAGGGCCGGGCGGAGCAGCTCCGCGAGCCCCGCGAAAGGGACTTCCGCCTCGGATTCGACCCCGCGGGCGCGCAGAACACGCATCCCCTCCGCATGCTTCGCCGCATAGTCGAGCAGTGCCGTCTTGCCGATTCCCGGCTCGCCGACGAGCGCGAGCACGCCGCTTCGTCCACCCCGCGCCTCGCCGAGCAGGCGGTCGAGCGCGAGCCGCTCCTCTTCGCGGCCCAGCAGCATGCCCCGATTCTGACGGCTTGACCCCCCTGATGCGAGTGGGATCGAGCCTCCGGAGAACTAGGTGCCCCTACGGACGCGATGCGCGGGGGTGCGCGCCTACGGTCGCCGAAATCGACCTGGAGGGATGACATGGCAGCACTCGAAGAGCCCGTCGCAATCGACGGAGAGAAGTTGGAGCAGTTCGTCTTTCGCGCCGTGGACGAGGTCGGCGCGACGCTCAACACTGCGCTCGTCGTCATGGGCGACAAGCTCGGCCTCTATCGCGCCCTCGCCGGAGCCGGTGGGCTGACCCCGGTGGAGCTCGCGCGGCGCACAGGCGTCACCGAGCGTTACGTCCGCGAGTGGCTGAACGCACAAGCCGCCGGCGGGTACGTCGAGTACGACCCGGCATCCGGCACGTACACGCTGCCGCCGGAGCAGACGATGGCGCTCACCGATCAGGAGAGCCCTGCGTACCTCCCGGGCTTCTTCCAGCTCGCGCTCGGCAGCGTGATCGACTCGCCCCGGATCACCGATGCGGCCCGGAGCGGCGAGGGCGTGGGGTGGCACGAGCACGGACACGACGTGTTCGACGGTTGCGAGCGCTTCTTCCGGCCCGGCTACAACGCCAACCTGCTTCCGGCCTGGCTGCCGTCGCTCGACGGCGTCGTCGACAAGCTGGAGGCCGGCGGAAAGGTTGCCGACATCGGCTGCGGGCACGGCTCGTCGACGATCCTGATGGCGCAGGCGTTCCCGAACTCGACGTTCGTCGGCTCGGACTACCACGAGGGCTCGATCGAGACGGCGCGCGCGCGGGCGAAGGAAGCGGGCGTGGACGATCGCGTCACGTTCGAGCATGCCCCGGCGGCGTCGTATCCCGGCAAGGGCTACGACCTCGTCACGATGTTCGACTGCCTGCACGACATGGGCGACCCGGTCGGCGCGGCTCGGCACGTGCGCGAGACGCTCGCCGACGACGGTACGTGGATGATCGTTGAGCCGATGGCCGGCGACCGCGTCGAGGACAACCTCAACCCGGTCGGCCGCGCGTACTACGGGTTCTCGACCTTCCTCTGCACTCCCGCGTCGCTGTCGCAGGAGGTCGGGCTCGCGCTCGGCGCGCAGGCGGGCGAGGCGAGGATCGGCGACGTCGTGTCGGCCGGAGGCTTCACCCGGTTCCGGCGTGCGTCGGAAACGCCGTTCAACCTGGTGTTCGAAGCCAGGCCGTGAGTACTACGATCGACCAGGTGGGCCGGAGCGACACCGAGACCCCGGCGCGTGAGCCCGACGAGACGGGCGTCGTCGAACGCGACGGTGTTCGGTCTCACTGGGAGCGCTACGGGGACGGCGAGCCGACGATCCTGCTCTTGCCCACCTGGTCGATCCTGCATTCGCGGCACTGGAAGGCGCAGATCCCGTACCTGTCTCGGCACTTCCGCGTCCTCACCTTCGACGGGCGCGGCAACGGCCTCTCGGACCGCCCGGCCGAGGCCGAGGCGTACGAGCTGGTGGAGTTCGCCGAGGATGCGATAGCTGTTCTCGACGCTGCCGGCGTCGCCTCGGCCACGGTCGCCGGCCTCTCGATGGGGGCGCCGATGGCCTTGCACCTCGCGTCGCGGCATCCCGAGCGGGTCGATGCGATCGCGCTCTTCGGACCTTCGGTCCCGTTTCTGTCGCCGCCGCCGGCCGAGCGGCCGATGCACCCCTTCGACGAGGAGCTCGACACGGACGAGGGTTGGGCGAAGTACAACCGCCACTACTGGCTCCGCGACTACCGCGGCTTCCTCGAGTTCTTCTTCTCGCAGGTCTTCACCGAGCCGCACTCGACGAAGCAGATCGAGGACGCTGTCGCCTGGGGCCTGGACACGACCGCAGAGACGCTGTTGCAGACCCAGCTGGCCTCGTGGGGAATGCCGGATCTCGAGACGGTCGAGGCGCTGTGCCGCAGCGTGCGCTGCCCATTGATCGTCCTCCACGGCACCGAGGACCGGATCTCGCCCTTCGCCCGCGGCGAGCGCCTTGCGGAGCTGGGCGGAGGCGAGCTCGTCCGCTTCGAGGGCTCGGGCCACGCCGTACAGGCGCGCGACCCTGTGCAGGCCAACCTGCTGCTCAGGGAGCTCGTCGAGCGCACCGCGGGCAAGCCTCCGCCGGCGCGCTCGTGGACGCGCGGGCTCGTGCGGCCCAAACGCGCGATCTTCATCTCGTCGCCGATCGGCTTGGGGCACGCGTGGCGCGACGTGCGGATCGGAGACGAGCTCCGCCGGCAGGTTCCCGGGCTCGAGATCGACTGGCTGGCGCAGCATCCCGTGACGACCGTGCTCGAGGCCCGCGGCGAGACGATCCACCCCGCCAGCGCCGAGCTTGCGGGCGAGTCGGCGCACATCGACCGCGAGGCAGGCGAGCACGACCTGCACGCCTTCCAGGCGATCAGGCGCATGGATGAGATCCTCTGCGCCAACTTCATGCTCTTCCACGACGTCGTGCGCGAGCAGCAATACGACCTCTGGATCGGTGACGAGGCCTGGGAGGTCGACCATTTCCTGCACGAGAACCCCGAGCTCAAGACCGCGCCGTACGCCTGGCTGACCGATTTTGTCGGCTTCCTGCCGATGCCCGCCGGGGGCGAGCACGAGGCGTTCTTGGCCGCCGACCACAACGCCGAGATGATCGAGCACCTCGAGCGCTACCCGGGGATCCGCGACCGCGCGATCTTCATCGGCGACGCCGAGGACATCGTGCCGGTCGCCTTCGGCCCGGGGCTGCCGGGGATTCGCGACTGGACGGAGCGGCATTACGACTTTGCGGGCTACGTGCCGGGGTTCGATCCGGCAGCCGTCGCGGATCGGGCCACGCTGAGGGCGGAGCTCGGATACGGCGACGAGCCACTTTGCCTCGTCTCGGTCGGAGGGTCCGGCGTCGGCGCTCCCCTGCTTCGCCGCGTGATCGAAGCGCTGCCGGCCGCGCGGGAGCGGGTTCCCGGCCTGCGCACGGTCGCCGTCACCGGGCCACGGATCGATCCCGCGAGCCTGCCGACGGTGGACGGGCTCGAGGTGCGCGGCTACGTCCACGAGCTCTATCGGCACCTCGCCGCCTGTGACGTCGCGGTCGTCCAGGGCGGGCTGACGACGACGATGGAGCTCGTCGCCGCGCAGCGCCCGTTCGTCTCGCTGCCCCTCGCGAGCCACTTCGAGCAGCGCTTCCACGTCCGGCACCGGCTCGACCGGTACGGAGCCCGAGCCTGGCTCGACTACGAAGACGCCGATCCGGAGACGCTCGCCGGCGCGATCGAGGGCGCAGTCGGAACCGAGCCCTCGTATCTCCCAGTCGATCCGAGCGGTGCGGCCCGAGCCGCTTCGCTGATCGCCGAGCTGCTGTAGGAGGGCTTGGCGCAACGTCGTCTGTGCCGTCGGGCCGCGCTGCTCGCCCCGAGGACGGCGTCCTCAGTCGCGCCCGTACCCTCCGGGTACGCGCACTCCCTGCGTCCTTGCCTCGGAACGACCATCGCACCCCGACGACGAGCGACGTTCCACCAAACCCTCCTAATAAGTCCCGAACTCTTCGGCAGCCTCTTCGAGCGTGGAGACCGGGCCGGCGCAGACGTCCTCGCCGTCGAACAGCTCGAGCCACTCGACGAGCGGCCGCTCGCGGAGGCGCGCCTCCAGCTCGGGCAGGCGCGGCTCCCACTGGCTCGGGCCGAGGTGTGGGAGGCCGACGAGGTCGACGAGGCGGAGCCAGAACTTGGGCTCGAGGGCGGCCACCGTCAGCCAGCGGCCGTCCGCGGTGCGGTAGAGCCGGTAGCACGCCGCTCCGCCGGTGAGCATCTGCGGAACGGGCTCGCCGCCGAGCCGGTGGGCTGCGAGGCGGTGCGAGCCGTGGGTCATCGAGACGACGACATGAGCCCCGCGGCCGGTGCGCTCGCGCTCGAGCAGCGCGGCGAGGATCTGCACGACGGCCTCGAGCGCGCCGGCGGCGAGATCCGCGACCTGCACCGGGGGCAGGGCCGGAGCCGTATCGTCGAGCACGCCCGCCCAGCCGAGGTAGTTCAGGTCGTGGCCCACGCGTTGCTCGTGGCGGCCGCCGAGCCCGAAGCCGGTGATCGAGCAGTAGACGATGCGCTCCGGGAGGTCGCCCGGGCCAACTCCGAGCCTCGCGGCGACGCCCGGGCGGAAGCTCTCGATCACGACGTCGGCGCTCGAGCACAGCTCGCGCCCCGCCTCCGGATGCGCCTTGAGGTCGATGCGGACGGACTCCTTGCCGGCGTTGAGCGCCGCGTCCCAGGCCGGCGCGGTCGTCCGCATCGGATCGCCCTCCGGCGGCTCCAGCCTGATGACGCGTGCCCCGAGCCGGAGCAGCTCCCGTGAGGCGAACGGCCCGGGCAGGTAGCGCGAGAGATCGACGACGAGCGTCCCGTCCAGCGGTTGCACGCGCCGATTCTCCACGACTACAGTGCGTCGGCTTTGACTGACCGTTCAACCGCGCCGGAGGAGAAGCGGCGGCTGATCCTCCAGGCGGCCGTGCACGTCTTCGCCCGCAAGGGCTTCCACGAGTCGCGCGTCGGCGACATCGCGGAGGAGGCGGGCGTCGCCCACGGGCTGCTCTACCACTACTTCGACTCGAAGGACGAGCTGCTCGAGACGATCTTCCACGACACGTGGACCGAGCTGCTCGCGGCGATGCGCGACGTCGAGGAGTCGGGTGCTCCGGCGCGGGAGCAGCTCCGCGGAGTCGCCGCGATCCTCCTGCGCTCGTGGCGTCGCGATCCCGACCTCGTACGCGTGCTCGTGCGCGAGGTCGCCCGCAGCCCGCACCTGCAGGAGCGGCTGGAGGAGGTCGGCGAGGCTTTCGCCGCCATCCGGCGGATGATCGAGCGCGGTCAGGCGGACGGTGACTTCCGGGCCGATCTCGACGCACGGCTTGCGAGCTTCGTGTTCTACGGAGCGCTCGAGGAGACGCTGACGGGCTGGGCATTCGGCCAGCTGCCGGACGACGACGAGCAGGTCGCCCTCGCCGAAGCGACGATCGTCGACGTGGTGTGCGGCGGCTTCGCCGGGGTTCCCGCGGGCGCGGCGGCCTGATGGACGAGCGCGGAACCGCTGCGGCGAAGGTCATCCCGCTCCCCACGCCGCCCGGACGGCTCGTGTGGATGCTCGGCTTCGGCGCGTTCGGGCTCGCGTTCTCGCTCACGACGACCGCGGCGTATCTCCCGCCGCTGCTCGGCAGGTTCACGGAGTCCCGCACCCTCATCGCGCTCGTCCTCGGCTCGGAAGGGCTGTTCGCGCTCACGCTTCCGCTGGTGATCGGTCCTTGGAGCGACACGTTCCACACCCCGATGGGACGCCGGCGGCCGTTCATGCTCGTCGCGCTCGGCCCGATGTGCTTCTGCCTCGCGCTGCTGGCCTTCATGCCGAGGCTCTGGCTGATGACGCTCGTAGTCCTCGCGTTCTTCTTCGCGTATTACGTCTACGAGCCCCCGTACCGCGGGCTGTACCCCGACCTGCTCCCGAAGTCGCTCTACGGGCGGGCGCAGAGCGTCCAGCACGTGCTACGAGGGATCGCCCTCGGCGCCGGTCTCGTCGGCGGCGGGTTCCTCTTCCGCGCGTGGGAGCCGACGCCCTTCCTGATCGCCGCGCTCGTCACGACGGCGTTCTGCGGGGCGACCGTGTTCTTCGTCAAGGAGGACACGACCAAGCAGACGCGGGTCTTCGAGGGCGTGCACAGCTACGTCGCGCGCAGCTGGCACGTCTTTCACGACGAGCCCGACGTGCGCCGGTTCCTATTGGCGAACTCGGCGTGGGAGGGCGCGTTCGCGGGCGCGCGCACGTTCGTCGTGCTCTACATCGTCAAGGGCCTGCACCAGCCGCTGGAGGTCACGACGGCGGCGCTCGCGGTGGTCGCCGTCGGCTACGTCGTCGCGGCGCTGTTCTCGGGTGCGCTCGGCGACCGCTTCGGGCTGGCGCGGGTGATCTTCTACGCGTCATTCGTCTACGGCTTCGGCATGCTCGCGGGCGGCCTCGCGCGGAGCTGGCACGACTGGTACCTGGCGCTCATCTTTCCCGTCGCGGTCGCCGGCGGCGTGGTGATGACGCTCGCCTGGGGACTCCTGTTCAAGCTGATGCCCGACGAGCACCGCGGTGCGATCTCGGGGCTTGCGACGATGACGAAGGGCTTTGGGCTGATCATCGGGCCGATCGTGGCGGGGGCTGCGATCGACCTGCTCGCGCCGTACCTGCCCGCTACGGACGGCTACCAGGTGTTGTGGCCCATCCTCGCGGTGCCGATCCTGCTTGCGATCCCGCTCGTCGCGCACCTGATCCGCGTCGAGCCTAGCGGCAGAGTCGAACCTCTGGCCGGCTGATCCCGAAGCCCCAGACCTTGCGGGCCTGGACGTAGATCGCGGTCGTCGCACCGCGGCCGGGAATCCGGTAGGCCGAGTAGAAGCCACAGTCGGCGAGCTTGAGCGCGCCGTAGAGGGTCGTGATCCGCGGCGCCTCGTCTCCGATCTTCAATCCCTTGGACGTGCGCCAGTCGGGCGGAGCGTAGAGCGTGAAGAGGGCGACGACGCGGTGCTTCCGGAACGTGACTCCCGCGCCCTGCGGCTGGAACTTTGCATATGTGAAGTACCACGTCGGCAGGTCGCAGCTCGAGCACAGCCCGAAGTCGGCTCCCCAAGCTCGCTTCACCTGCGCGTCGGTTGCGCCCAGATGGATCCCGCCCAGGCGCACGCCTGGCACGACGACGCCGCGCTTCGGGATGGCGGCCGAGGCGGACGCGGTGACGGTTAGTGCCAACGCGATCGTCGCGAGAAGCTTCACGGCGCGACCATAGATAATCGCGTCGTGGAGCGATTCAACGTCCTCAGCGGCGCACTGGAGCCCGGGTTCGAGCGGGAAGGGTACGGCGCACGCTGGCAGCGGGTCGGGCCCCTGGTCGGCGCGGAGCGGATCGGCGCGAGCGTGTACGAGCTCGACGACGGGCAGCAGACGTTTCCTTTCCACTTCCATCACGGTGTCGAGGAGTGGCTGCTCGTGCTCGACGGGACGCCGACGCTGCGGGAGCCGAGTGGCGAGCGCTTGCTGGGGCGGGGCGATCTCGTCTGCTTTCCGTCCGGGCCCGAGGGCGCGCACGTGGTGCGGGGGCCGGGGCGAATCCTGATCTTCTCGACCGGCACGCGTCCCTCCGTCTCCGTCTACCCGGACAGCGACAAGGTCGGCGTTCGCGCGGCGGGCGAGGAAGAGCCGCTGAACTTCCGCCGCGGCGACGCAGTCGACTACTGGGAGGGCGAGTGAGCGACGTCAACGTCTTCGAGGCTGAGTTGCAGAAGGACGAAGGCGATCCGGACGGGTACAACGCGTCGTACGTGCGGCTCGCGCCGTTGATCGGTGGCTCGATGCTCGGGATGACGCTGTACGGGCTCCCGCCGGGACAGAGCATCTGTCCGTACCACTACGAGTACGGCAACGAGGAGTGGCTGCTCGTACTCGAGGGCACGCCGACCCTTCGGCATCCGGACGGCGAGGACGAGCTCGAGCCGGGAGACGTCGTGGCGTTCCCCGAAGGCCCGGCCGGCGCGCACAAGCTGACGAATCGAGGCGACGGACACGTGCTGCTCGGCATCCTGTCGACGAAGGTCGACCCGTCGCTCGCGATCTACCCGGACTCGAACAAGATCGGTGCCTGGTCCGGGCCCGGCAACTCCGACAAGATCATGGCCCGCCTGGGCGAAGACCTCGACTACTGGGACGGCGAGCTCTAGGAACTGTCGCTGGCGGTGTCCGGTCGCGCCATGGCCAGGGACTGTCCCTAGACGGGTCTCGTCACCTCCAGCCCAGGGACAGCCCCTAGGCGTGGCCCAAGTCGGCGGGTCTGGGGACAGTGCTGCTTTCAGATGCGGATAACGAGATTTCCGATCGCCCTTAACGCGAGACCATGCCGAGGCGAGCACGATTGCGGGTGGCGCAAGCCGTGGATTCCGAGTTCGGCACATCCGTCGTTGCTGTTGCGCGGAGAAGAGAGTCTCTGCTGAACATTTACCGGCCAGGCGGGCGCGATCTGATCAGCACCTAGCTGACGCTTGCGCGTGGCTCGCTCGCCACGCCGTCTCGGCCCAGCGAGCCACTGGCCACTGCACGTGACGAGCTAGGCGTTCAGCCCGGTTCCTTGTCCTCCGATGGCGAAGCAGCGCCAAGCTCGGACCCATCGGCTCCGGCCAGTTTTCCGCGAAGCCGGTCGGCTTCTTTGAAGAAGGCTTCCGCTCCGGCGCGCCCGAAGGCCAAAGGCTCATCGACGATGTTCAGTGTTGTCACGAGTGCCCTTGCAAGACTCAGGATCGAGCGGGGTGAGCCTTCGACCGTTGCCCAGTCACCATTCCTCTTGTGGATACGGACGCTGACGCTGTAGTCGCCCGTTTCAATGTCCCTGCGGACATCGCGCCTTAAGCCACGCCAATCATCCCGGCGACCTAGAACCGACCAGTCCCAGGCTCGTTCTATGTCGACCCCGAAGAGCGTCAGAACGCGGAGGACGAACGTCGCGCCGACATCAGAGAACCCCATGTCGCTTAGATCGTCTGCCCATTCTTGCGCGTCCTCATGAGCGAGCCACGCGAGAAAACCCATGCCCTCGCTCCCACGAAACATCGGTTCAACGGAACGAGCGATTGTGTCCCAGGTCGTATTTGCGATCTCGCGCGCGAAGATGCGCGACAGGACATCGAAGAGGTCCTGTGCATGCTCCGACTGCGCGAAAGCTTCGATCTGGGCGAGTGCGACCTGGTCTAGTCCCTCAGCCTGGTCAACGGTCGCCTCGTGAACGTCGCCGGAGCTGATGGAAGGAGCGGCGCCCGTTGAAGGCTCCGATGCCTCCGGGTCGCCTCCGTTATCCGTGTCGTTCTCGGTCACTTCGCGTCGGCAACGACATCGATGAAGCTGTAGTCGCGTGGCCAACTGCGGGAATCGTTGGAGGCGATCTCCGAGCGCCGCGCTCGAGACGTAAGGAATATCCCGATTTTTCCCTCGTGGTCGGCGTCATCATCCGGATCATCAGCGTCAATCACTAGATCGAACTTTGGGTAGTCGCCCAAAACCTCAGTTCCGATCAGATGGTGGATCGTGTCTGCTTCCCAATGTGACGGCAACTGTTCGACCGCGCGCGAGATCACATGGGGGTACTCAACGTTGTGGACGTACTCGTCAAGAAGGATCAGCCCACGCGCTTGGTCTGTCGGAGAAATGGTCGGAAGCACGTGCCGGGGATCCCGATGATGGTCCTCGAGGACTGTCGCCGAAAGCTGGAGATGTTTAGCAAGTTCAGACGCCTGCGCCTGACGATGGTCTTCGAGGTCTGCCGCGGCGGAGCGTTGGAGATGTTGAGCAAGGTCAGCCGCTTGCGCCTCGTAAGCTCGCCTCAGCTCGGCCGGCAGCAGCATTAGCGGCGTGCCGATCATGCTGACGATTACAACCATGGCGGCGCCCACGACGAATGTCGTCGTCTGAGACCAACCCAGCTCATGCGATGCGACCGACAGAAACACGCCGACCATGACGACGACGGCGACGGCGAATACGAGCCTCGGGGCCAGGCCACTCCGCATGCGACGCGTCACTCTAGTACAGCCAGTTCGAGAAGATCCATACGAGTCCTATTCCGTAGCCCCACGCCGTCCCGATCGCGGCCCAGCGGCTCCACTGGAACCCGACGTCGGGAAGCAACCACCGGCACACTCCACACGCGAAGAATCCGGTGCCTGTGCCGAGGGCTGTCCACCCCAACAGCCCGGCGACCGAAGGGGATAGCGGCAAATCTTTCCATTTTGCGAGCAGATTGGCGTCCCACGATCGAACCTTAGCCACGAGCGCATCCTACGCGCGTGACGCCGACGGGGGACTTCGACGGTGGACTTGGACCGGCCTGTAAAGCGAGCCTGCGGCCCTGTCGACGGGCTCCGAACGCTGGTCGGCGGCTAGCCGGTCGCGACCGGCTCGCGATGCACCGGCGCCAGCGCCGGGGCCCACGAGCACAGCGGTGAGACGTCGCCGCCTCGCCCGTTCAGCTGCCGCAATCCGAGCGCGTGCTCGGCCTGCAGCATCTTGTGGATCTGCGTCGTCCCCTCGTAGATGATCGGCGCCCGCGCGTTGCGGAAGTACCGCTCGATTCCGTACTCCGCCGAGTAGCCGTACGCGCCGTGCACCTGGATCGCCAGGTGCGCAGCCTCGAACGCCGATTCCGTCGCGTGCCACTTCGCGAGCGACGTCTCGCGCGTGTTGCGGCGGCCCTCGTTCTTCATCCACGCCGCCTGCATCACGAGCAGCTTGGACGTCTCGTACCCGAGCACCATCGTCGCGATCATGTCCTGGACGAACTGATACTTCCCGATCGCCTGGCCGAAGGTCTCGCGCTCGCGCGCGTACTCCACCGAGCGCTCGAGGCACGCGCGCACCACCCCGCACGCGCCCGCGGCGACCGTGAACCGGCCCTGGTCGAGCCCGTACATGGCGATCTCGAAGCCCTGTCCCTCCTCGCCGATCAGGTTCTCCGCGGGAACCTCGACGTTCTCGAAGAAGAGCTCCCCGGTCGAGCCTGCCCAGATCCCGAGCTTGTGCTCCGTGTCGCGGGCGCTGAAGCCGGCCGTGCCCTTCTCGAGCACGAAGGCCGAGATGCCGCGGTGCTTCGCCGACGGATCGGTCTTGGCGAATACGAGCGCGTGGTCGGCCACCGTCGCGTACGAGATCCAGTTCTTCGAGCCGTTCAGGACATACGTGTCGCCCTCGCGCCGCGCCGTCGTCTTCATCGCCGCGACGTCCGAGCCCGCGGCCGGCTCCGTGAGCCCGAAGCACGCGATCTTCTCGCCGCGCGCCTGCGGCGTGAGCCAGCGCTGCTTCTGCTCCTCCGACGCGTACTTGAGCAGCGAGAGCGAGTTCAGGCCGACGTGGACGGAGATGAGGGTCCGGAACGCCGCCTCGCCGCGCTCGATCTCCTCGCAGGCGAGCGCTTCGCAGACGTAGTCGAGGCCCGCCCCGCCGTATTCCTCGGGGATGACGATGCCGAGGATGCCGAGCTCGGCCATGCCCTCGATCGCGCCCAGGTCGAGGTGGTGGTTGATGTCGTTCTCGATCGCGTTTGGCAGCACGCGCTCGTCGACGAACGTGCGGACCGTCTCTTGGAGGAGGCGTTGCTCGTCGCTCAGCGAGAAGTCCATCGCGCCTAGTCTAAGGATGGGTTGGGGCTTGCCGCACTGCTCACCGCAGCGACGATCGCGACGCTGACGCCGCACGAGAAGGCGGCGGCGCTCGTCGTCACGACCGAGAGCCCGCGTGTCTTCACGGGGGCCGCCGGAATCACCTTCGCCGATCAGGAGGGCGGGCTCGTCAAGGCGTTCCCACGCCTGCCGCCCGGCCGAGCGGCGAGCGCGTACACCACGGGGGCCCTCGCCTACTCGGCCGGCCGCGCGACGGCGTCGAGCCTGCGCCGCAACGGCGTTCAGGTCGACTTCGCGCCCGTCCTCGACACCCGCGACGGCCCGCTCGCCTCACGCGAGTTCCGCCGGCCGGAGCTCGGCGTCGCGTTCGCGCGCGGGCTCGGGCGGGCGGCGTGCGTCAAGCACTTCCCCGGGTTGGGCTCCACTGCGTACTCGACCGACGTACGCCCGCACGTGGACGGACGCGTGCGACCGCGCGACCTCGCGCCGTTCCGCGCCGCGATTCGCGCCGGAGTGCCGTGCGTGATGGTCGGCCACGCCTTCTATCCGAGCCTCGGCCGCTTCCGCGCCTCGCTCGAGCCGAAGACGTACCGCCTGCTCCGCTCCCTCGGCTTCGACGGCGTCGCGATCACCGACTCGCTCTCGATCGTCCGAGCCGCGCCGGTCGAGCGCTGGTCCAGGCAGGCTGTGCGAGCCGGGGCGGACCTGCTGCTCGTCACGAGCCCGGCGCACGCCGCCCGCGCGATTCGGGCCCTCGAGCCGCTGGCGCGCCGCGGCGAGCTGGACGTTCACGTCGCGCGCGTCCTGCGCTACCGGCGTCTGGTCAGGCGCTAACGCGCCGAGACGAACGCCGCGACGTCGGCGATCTGCGCGTCGGTGAGCTTCCCGGCGAACGAAGGCATGCCGCCACCTCCCGTTCGAACCTTGCGCAGCACCTGGACAAAGCTCGGCTTGAGGTCGTCGAGGTTGGGCCCGACCGAGCCGCTGCTGTGCGCGCGCGCGAGCGTGTGGCAGCCGCCGCAGCCGGCGCTGGCGAACACGCGCGCGCCGTCTGCCGCGTTGCCCGATGCCGGCGCGGATGCAGCCGGCGGCGCGGCAGAGGCATCCTGGCGGTCGAGCCAGAGCGCGCTCGTGTACCAGAGTCCGATGAGCAGCGTGAAGACGAGCCCGCCTGCGATCGGGAGCACCAGGCGCGGAAAGCGATGCAAGCGGACGATCGTGATCTTGGCGGCGTACGCGCCGAAGAAGAGCGTTCCAAACAGCGAGTGCGCGAACGTTCGGGAGTCGGCGCCCTGCCAGCCGAGCTTGAAGATGCAGTGGTAGGCGACCGGCAGTGTGAAGGCGAACGCGAGCCGCCCCGACCAGCGGTGTGCCGGGTTGATCCACGCCGGCTTCGGCCAAGGGAGCTTGCGGAAGATCCACGCAGCCGAGAAGACCTGGAAGCACGCCAGCACCGCGGCGGCGGTTGCGAAGCCGGCCTTGAGGTGGATCGGGTCGCTGAAGAAGAGCCGGAAGTACCCCTTCGAGCGCGGATCGTGGGCCGAGAGGATGCCTGCGGTGAGCGAGAGGACCGCGAATGCCGTGATCGGAGCGGCGAGCCAGGCGTAGGACCGCGTCCCCACGGGACGATCAAATCGAACCGCCAACTGCTGCGTCAAGCAAGGCCCCGGCTATGATTTGACTGACAAGTCAATCAACCCGCGGGAGCAGCAAAATGGCCACAATCGAGCAGTCGAGCGCGACGGGAGTTTCGTTCGCGCTCACGGACGAGCAGCGCGAGCTTCGCGCGCTCGCACGTGAGTTCGCCGAGAAGGAGATCCGCCCGAAAGCGGCCGAGTACGACGAGCATTCGACCCATCCCGCCGACGTCGTCGCGAAGGCGCACACCCTCGGGCTGATGAACGTCCACATCCCGGCGGAGTACGGCGGCCTCGAGCTCTCGACCTTCGAGGGGATGCTGATCGGCGAGGAGCTGAACTGGGGCTGCTCGGGGATGGCGACGTCGATCGGCGCGAACGGGCTCGGTGCCGGCCCGGTGATCATCGCCGGGACCGACGACCAGAAGGCGACGTGGCTGCCGCCGCTCCTCGACGAGCCGATCCTGTGCTCGTTCGGACTCTCGGAGCCGGAGGCCGGGTCGGACGTGGCGAAGCTGAAAACCACAGCCGTGCGGCGCGGCGACGAGTACGTCCTCAACGGGTCGAAGACGTTCATCACCAACGCGGGCCACGCGGCGTGGACGGTGGTGTTCGCCAAGACCGACCCCGCGAAGGGCCACAAAGGGATCTCCGCCTTCGTCGTCCCGATGGACACCCCGGGCGTCCAGATCGAGGAGCACCTCGACAAGATGGGCCAGCGCTCGACCGACACGTCCGCGTTCGCGATGGCCGATGCGGTCGTTCCCGCCGAGAACAGGCTCGGGGAGGAGGGCGAGGGCTTCAAGATCGCCATGAAGACGCTCGACTTCACGCGCCCCGGGACGGCTGCCGGCGCGGTCGGAGTCGCCCAGGCCGCGTACGAGCTGGCGGTCGAGTACGCCAAGGAGCGCGTCACTTTCGACGTCCCGATCGCGATGCACCAGGGCGTGAGCTTCATGATCGCCGACATGGCCACGGAGATCGAGGCGGCCCGCCTCCTCGTGTGGCAGGCCGCCTGGCTCCACGACCAGGGTGAGCGCGCGACGCTGCAGTCCTCGTTCGCGAAGCGCTTCGCCGCGGACACGGCGATGAAGGTCACGACCGACGCCGTCCAGGTCTTCGGCGGCTACGGCTACATGAAGGAGTACCCGGTCGAGAAGCTTATGCGCGACGCCAAGCTCTTCCAGATCTACGAGGGCACGAGCCAGATCCAGCGGCTCGTGATCGCCAAGGAAATCTTCCTGCCGCGCTAGAGCCGGCGCTAGAGTTCGCGCCGTGCCTCGCCACTCCCGCCACCGCACGGTCCCGGCCCGGCGGCGGCGCCGGAAGCGCGGCGGGCTGCCGCTGCGGCCCCTGACGCTCGGCGCCATCCTCGTCGCGATCGGGCTGCTCGTCGGCCTCGCCTTTGCAGGCTCCGAGGAAAAGCTTGCGTCCGGTGTCCGCATCGGCGGCGTGGACGTGGGCGGACTGACTCCGTCCCAGGCCCAGGCGCTGCTCGAGGCGCGCTCGCGCTCGCTGCAGAACGTCGCGGTGACGTTCACGGCGCCCGGGCACACGTGGCGCCTGCGGCCGAAGCAGCTCGGCGTCGAGGTGGACTGGCACGACGCCGTCGCCGCCGCGACACGAGAGGGAGCCGGAATCGGGCCGTTGCGCGGCTTCCGCCGGATCGAGGTGCGGGTGTTCGGAGCCGACGTAGCGCCGCCGACGCGCGTGTACGACGCGGCGCTGCAGTACGAGCTGGCTCGCTTTGCGCGCGCCATCGACCAGCCGGAGCACGAGCCTGCGGTGAGGCTGCGCGGGCTGAAGCCCGTCGTCGTGCCGGGCAAGGCGGGCCGGAAGCTGTCGCGCCCCGCGGCCGCCACGACCATCGTCCGCGCGCTCGCGGCCTTCTCGCGTGGGCCGGTGGCGCTGCCCGTGCGCGTCCGTTCGCCGCGGCTGACCGCCGCCGATCTCCAGCCGGCGGTCGTCGAGACTCGCACGGCCGTTTCGGCTCCGGTCCATCTGACTCTCGGACCGACGCGCTGGCGGCTCCCACGCTGGCGGATCGCGCAGTTGCTCGACCCCCCGCACGACGGCCGGAGCAACCTGCGGATCGGCGGCGACGGTGCCGACGCGTACTTCAGCCGCCTCCGCCACACCGTCGACCGCGCGCCGGTCGACGCGGGCTGGCGCGAGATCGCGAGCGGCGCGGTCAGGGTCGTCCCGGACAAGCCAGGCTACGCGGTGGACGTCCGCAAGACGGTCAGCTCCCTGCTCGCCGCGGCGCTCTCGCCTTCGGTCAGGCTGGCGCGCGTCGCCGTCCAGACGACCCCCGCGAAGCGCACGACCGCCGACGCGAGGGCGCTGAAGATCACGCGTAGGATCTCCGCCTACGAGACGTTCTACGGCGGCGTCGCGAACCGCATCCACAACGTCCAGCTCGTGGCGCACCTCATCGACGGGACGCTGATCCGCCCCGGAGGCACGTTCTCGTTCAACGGAACGACCGGCGAGCGCACGGCGGATAAGGGCTTCCTGGAGGCGCCGGTGATCATCAACGGGGAACTCCAGACGGGCCTCGGAGGCGGGGTCTGCCAGGTCTCGACGACAGTGTTCAACGCGGCCTACGAGGCCGGTCTCGACATCACCGCGCGCACGAATCACGCCCTGTACATCAGCCACTACCCGCTCGGGCGCGACGCGACGGTGAACTACCCCGACACCGATCTCAAGTTCGTGAACGACACGCCGCATTGGCTCCTCCTGCGGACGTACGTCGGCTCTTCGTCGCTGATCGTCGCGCTCTACGGGCAGCCGCTCGGACGTCGCGTCGAGTCGGAGAACGCGCCGCTCAAGGACGTGGCGCCGCCGCCGGTCAAGCGTGTTCCCGAGCCGGACCTCGAGCAGGGGCACCAGTGGCTCGAGTCAGCGGGCGAGCCGGCGCGGACGACGAGCGTGCGGCGGCGCGTGTTCGACGCGAGCGGGGAGCTGATCCACGACACGGTCTGGTACTCGTCCTACCGCGCGGAGCCGCGGATCGTCCACGTCGGCACGAAGCCGAAGCCGGTCACGACGACGACCGAGACCACGACCACGACCACCACCACGACGGCGACCACGACGACCACGCCGAAGAAGCCTTCTAAGCCGTCGATTCAGCCGTAGCGATCGCCGAAGCGAGCCACTCGGGCACGCGCGTCGGCGCGAGCGTCTTCGCGTTCACGACCGCGTGCCCAGTCCAGCCCTCGGCGATCCGCGCTCCGTCCGCCCGCTCGACGACGTACTCGTAGCGGAACCGCGCGCCGCGAACGTCGACGCAGCGCGCGTGGATCGTGAGCCGGTCGTCGAAGCGCGCAGGCGTCCGGTAGCGGATGTGCGACTCGGTCACGATCGCCTCGAGCCCCCGGTCGCGCATCGCCTGGTAGCCGCCCGCATAGCGCGCGAGGTACTCGACGCGGGCCACCTCGAACCAGATCAGGTAGTTCGAGTTGTGCGCGATGCCCTGCGAGTCGGTCTCGGCGAACCGGACCGCGATCTCGGTCGTGAAGTTGTAGCCGTCCACGCCCGGACTCTAGAGTCGAGGGGTGGACGCGCGCGACCTCTTGAGCCGGACGGCTGCGCACGCGGCCGACTTTCTCGAATCGCTCGACGAGCGCGCGATCGAGCCGGGCGCGCCGGTCGACGAGCTTCGCGCGGCTCTTGGCGGTCCCCTTCCCGAGGGTGCGACCGACCCCACGCAGGTCATCGAGGAGCTCGTTGCCGCGGCCGATCCTGGGGTCGTCGGGATTCCGAGCGGGCGGTATTTCGGCTTCGTGATCGGAGGCGCACTCCCCGCAGCTCTGGCGGCCGATTGGCTGACCTCGACCTGGGACCAGAACGCGGGTCTCTACGTCGGCGGTCCATCCGCCTCGGTCGTCGAGGAGGTCGCCACGGCCTGGCTCGCGGAGCTGCTCGGACTTCCGTCCGGCGTCTCCAGCGCCTTCGTCACAGGCACGCAGATGGCCCACGTGACGGCGCTCGCCGCCGCTCGGTTCGAGGTGCTTCGGCGTGCCGGCTGGGACGTGAACGAGCGCGGGCTCGCGGGCTCGCCGCCGATCCGGGTCGTCGTCGGCGCCGAGCGGCACGTCACGGTCGATCGCGCGCTTCGCCTCCTCGGCATCGGAGGAGCCCAGCTCGTCGTCGTGCCCGCGGACGGGCAGGGACGGATTCGCGCGGATGGTCTGCCGGAGCTGGGCGGCGCGCCGACGATCGTGTGCGCTCAGGCCGGCAACGTGAACACGGGCGCGTTCGACCCGCTGCCGCAGCTCGCGGACGCAGCTGCGGGCGCGGGGGCCTGGCTGCACGTCGACGGCGCCTTCGGGCTCTGGGCGGCAGTGTCGCCGACCCTCCGCCACCTGGTCGCCGGGGTCGACCGGGCGGATTCCTGGACGACGGACGCGCACAAGTGGCTGAACGTTCCGTACGACTCGGGGCTCGCGTTCTGCGCGCATCCGGAGGCGCACAGGGCCGCGATGACCATCACGGCCAGCTATCTGATCCAGGGCGAGCCGGACGGGCCGCGGGACCAGGTCGACTGGACGCCGGAGTTCTCCCGGCGGGCCCGCGGCTTCCCGGTCTACGCGGGGCTGCGGTCTCTGGGCCGCTCCGGGGTCGTGGAGCTCGTCGAGCGCTGCTGCCGGCACGCTCGCACGTTCGCGGAGCGACTCACGGCCGAGCCCGAGGTGCAGGTCTTGAACGAGGTCGTGCTCAACCAGGTGCTCGTCCGGTTCGGAGACTCGGACGAGCGCACGCAGGAGGTCGGCCGCCGCGTGCGCGAATCGGGCGAGGCGTGGATGAGCGGGACCCGCTGGCACGAGCTCGATGCGCTTCGCATCTCGGTCTCGAACTGGCAGACGACCGAAGCGGACGTGGAGCGCGCCGTGCAGGCGATCCTGCAGGCGGTCGAGGACACGCGCACGGCAGCCGTTCGCGATTGAGCGCGGCCCGGCTCGCCGAGCTGATTCATGACGCACAGCCCTGCGTCGTCCTCACGGGAGCGGGCGTCTCGACCGAGAGCGGGATCCCCGACTTTCGCTCGCCGACCGGGATCTGGGCGGAGTTCGATCCGCTCGAGTACGCCTCCATCGAGGCTTTCCGGCGCGATCCAGCCAAGGTCTGGAGCTTCTACGCGCCGCGCTTCGCGATGCTGACGGAGGCCGAGCCGAACGATGCGCACCGCGCGCTGGCCGAGCTGGAGGACGCGGGCTTCGTTCGCGCGATCGTTACGCAGAACATCGACCTCCTCCACGAGCGCGCGGGGTCGCGGGACGTGATCGAGGTCCACGGCTCGATCCGGACCTCGAGCTGCGGGGCGTGCGGCGAGTCGTATCCGCTCACCGAGGTCGTCGCGCTCCTCGAGACCGAGGCCGCGCCGAGCTGCCGTAGCTGCGGAGGCGTGCTCAAGCCCGACGTCGTCTTCTTCGGCGAGCTCCTGCCCGAGCGCGCGATCGAGCGGGCGTCCGAGCTCGCGCGCGCGGCGGGGCTGCTGCTCGTCGTCGGCTCCTCGCTCGAGGTCTACCCCGTCGCCGGTCTGCCGCTCGAGACCGTCCAGGCGGGCGGGAGCCTCGCGATCGTCAACCGCGATCCGACGCCCTTCGACGGCGATGCGGAGCTCGTCGTGCACGCGGCGGCCGGCGAGACCCTGCGCGCGGCCGCGGACCTCCTCTTGTGACCGACTTCGACGTCCTGGTCGTCGGCAGCGGATTCGGCGGTAGTGTCGCCGCCCTCCGCGCGGCCGAGAAGGGGTACCGCGTGGGCGTCCTCGAGGCCGGCCGCCGCTTCGAGCCGGCGGACTTCGCGCGGACGAGCTGGGACCTGAGGCGGTTTCTCTACGCGCCGCGCCTCGGTTGCCACGGGATCCAGCGGATCACGCTGCTCCGCGACGTGCTCGTCCTGTCGGGTGCGGGTGTCGGCGGGGGCTCGCTCGTGTACGCGAACGTGCTCGTCGAGCCGCCGGCGAAGGTCTGGGAGGACGAGGCTTGGGCCGCCGAGCTTCGACCCTGGTTCGAGCGCGCCCGGCGGATGCTCGGGGTCGTGCCGTTCCCGCACGACACGCCCGCGGACGAGGTGCTCCGCGGCGTCGGGGAACGCCTGGGCGCGGGCGACACGTTCGAGCACCTGCCGGTCGGAGTCTGGTTCGGGGAGGACGGCGTCGACCCGTACTTCGACGGCGCTGGCCCGCTGCGGAACGGCTGCGACCTGCGCGGCGCCTGCATGACCGGATGCCGTCGCGGGGCGAAGAACTCGCTCGATCGGAACTATCTGTGGCTCGCCGAGCGGGCCGGCGCGCGGATCTTCCCGGAGCACGAGGCGACCTTCCTGCGCCGCGAGCGGAACGGCTGGGAGGTGGAGACGCGCCGGACGCGGTTCCGCGCTCGGGAGGTCGTGCTCGCGGCGGGGGTGCTCGGGACGCTGAAGCTGCTGCTGCGGTCGGGAGTCGGTGGCGCGCGCGTCGGCGAGGGAGTGCGCACGAACTCGGAGGTGATCATGGGCGCGACTGCCCTCCGGCGCGGCGAGGACTTCACGCGCGGCGTCGCGATCACCTCGGCGATCCACCCCGACGAGGAGACCCAGATCCAGGTTGTCCGCTACGGCCGCGGCTCCAACGCCATGGGGCTGCTCGGAACCGTTCTGCCCGACCGGCCCGGAGTGTTGCCGTGGCTCGCCACGCTGGCGCGGAACCCGGCCGCCGCCGCGCGGATGCTCTGGCTGCGCGGCTGGTCTGAGCGAACCGTGATCCTGCTCGTGATGCAGAGCCGCGCCAGCGAGCTCCGCGTCGTGCTCAAGCGCGGGCGGCTGACGACCCGCGAGTCGAACGCTCCCGGCCGGATCGAGGTTGCGGAAGCCGCGGCGCGCGCCGCGGCCGAGCTCGTGGGCGGCTATCCCGGCGGCACGCTGAACGAGGTGCTGCTCGGAACGCCGATGACGGCACATCTGCTCGGCGGAGCCGGCGTGGGCACGGTCGTCGACCGCTACCACCGTGTCGTCTCGGAGCCGGGGCTCCACGTCGTCGACGGCTCGTCGGTGAGCGCGAACCTCGGCGCCAATCCCTCGTTGACGATCGCCGCTCAGGCCGAGCGGGCGCTGAGCTTCTGGCCGAGGCGGGGGGAGCCTGACGCTAGGCCGGTGCCTAAGCCGCTACGCGGCTGACAGGCTGCTCATCGAGCACGCGCCCGCACTGGGTGCAGACGACCCGCTCGACTTCGTACGGGATCCCCCGGCGCACGACGATGACGTGCGTGACTGATTTGGTGTGCTGGTGCATCTCGTCTCAATGTAGGGACGGGATCGGATATGTCGAGTTAGCGGGCGTTACGAACCCGTTACAAACCGTCCTCAGACCAGGACAGAGTGGCTTCGGACTTGGGTCCGGTCAGGGAGCGCAGACGGACGCGCGAGTCAAGCTCGCACGTCCTGAAACGGCGCCGCCCAGTCGGCGCCTAATGCGAGCTGATGGAACGAGACGAGCCCTGAGACGCCGACGCCCGCGAGCCTGAGCGCGCCGGGGCGATCCCTGAGCGCGCGGTCGAGCAGGCCGCACGCTAGCTCGGCGATCGTGTCCGCGTCGTCGATCGCCACGCGCATCGTCGTCGAGCGGCTGCGGATCGAGAAGTCCGTGTAGCGGAGCTTCGTCGTCACGGTTCGCGCGGTCTTGCCCGACTTGCGCAGGTGCTCGGCAACCTCCCCGGCCATGCGCCGCACCTCGTCGTGCAGCTGCTCGGGGTCGGTCAGGTCGCGCTCGAAAGTCTCCTCGACGCTGATCGATATCCGCTCCGTTCCAAGCTCGAGCCTGCGCGTATCGATCCCGCGAGCACGATCGCGAAGCAGCTTCCCGACCTTTCCCGGCAGGAGTCCACGGAGCTGGTCGTCGGTAAGCGTGGCGAGCTCCCCGCAGGTCGCGATCCCGGCGACGCGCAGCCGCTCGTCGGCCTTCGGGCCTACGCCCGGGAGCTTCCGCACGGCGAGCGGGGCAAGGAACCGCGCCTCCGAACCCGGGACGACCACGGTCAGCCCGCCCGGCTTGCGGCGGTCGCTCGCCACCTTCGCGACGACCTTCGCCGGAGCGACGCCGATGGAGCACGAGAGGCTCGTCGCGGCACGCACGGCAGTCTGCACGGCCTCCGCGACGGCCCGCGCCGCGAGAAAGTCGCGCGCGACCTCGCCCAGATCGAGGTAGCCCTCGTCGAGGCCGGTGCGCTCGACGGTCGGCACGACCCCGCGCACCGTCGACCACACCGAGCGGGAGTACTCGCGGTAGACCGAATGGCGCGGGCGCACGAAGGTCGCGTGCGGGCAGCGCCGGAGCGCCTCCGCGCAGCTCATTGCCGACTGGATGCCGAACCGGCGCGCGTGGTAGTTGGCGGTTGCGACGACGCCGCGACCGTGCGGATCGCCCCCGACGACGAGCGGGCGCTTGCGCAGCTCCGGATCCTCGAGTTCCTCGACAGCGGCGAAGAAAGCGTCCAGATCGAGGTGCGCGAAGATCACGGCGCAAGGGTACGGCTTCGGTCGGAAGCGGCACACTACGCATGTGGTGCGACCCCTCGCCCTGCTTTCCGTCGCGGCTGTCTTGCTGGCGGGCTGTGGCGCCGCGACCGCGGGCAAGGCCCCGCCTCCGCCGGTCCGGGTCGCGAAGGTTCTCGCCGCCCGGAAACCGTGCCGCGGTCGGGAGTACCGTCGACTTCAAAGCGCGACGACCGCTTATGCCGCCGTCGTTCGGCGCAGCGCCGTCGCCTACCGTCGTCCGGGCGGCACCGGACTTGCACGCTTCGGCCCGCGGAACGCCAATGGGGCCCCGACGGTTTTCGGCACGCTGGGTGCCTTGGTGACGCAAGGTTGCGCACCGGCGTGGTACCGCGTCCAGCTGCCCATGCGCCCAAACGGGATCGTCGGCTACGTGCGGGCCCGCGACGTCGAGCTCCTGCGGGTTCGGACGCGGATCGAGGTCGACATCTCCCGTCGCCGCGTGACGCTCTTCAGGAGTGGCAAGCGCGTCCTGTCGGCGACAGCTGCGGTTGGATCGTCGGCGACCCCTACGCCAACCGGCCGCTACTACGTGAACCAACGGCTGATCCCGAGTGACACGTCCGGTCCGTTCGGGCCGGGCGCGATCGGGGTCTCCGCATTCTCGAACGTGCTTACAGGTTGGACGCAGGGCGGGCCGATCGCGATTCACGGGACGAACAGGCCTTCTTCGATCGGGCAGCCGGTCTCCAACGGCTGCATTCGGCTACCCAACCCGGTCCTGCGCAGGATGTTCGCCGCTGCGTTGGTGGGCACGCCGGTCGTAATCCACCCATGAAGCGCGCGCTGCTCGTCGCCGTAGGCCTGGCCGTCGCTGCGGTCGTGGCGGCGATCTCGGCTCTCGCGCTCTCGCGGCCGGATCCGCTCGTTCAGGCCGTGGCCGACGGTTGCAAGCGGAATAACACGCTCGTCTACGAGCACCAGGCTCCGAACTGGGCCTACGTCAATGACCGCGATACGTCCGCGACCGACGCGTCACCGGGGCCCGTCTGGCTGGAAGGAACGGTCAGCTCGGAGAAGCAGCCGCTCTATCCCGCCCACCCGACCGGCGTCGACAACCCGCTCTCGCACCTCTCCTACGACTTCACCTTCGACGTCGCGCCCGATCCGCAGTACCAGGTGCTGCTCGGCGGCAGCCCGACCCAGCAGACTGGCAACTTCGCGGCGGAGATCGAGGACGTGAACCGGATCCACATCGAGCGCGAGGAGGGCTCGTTCCCGCGCTGGGCGTGGCCGGACCGCGGTGACCGGGTCAAGCTCCTCGGCTCCTGGGTCTGGGACTGCGACCACCCCACGTTCGGCGAGCGCACGGAGCTGCACCCGCTCCGCGCGATCTGGGTCGAGCGCCGGGCGCCGACGACGAGCGCAACGGCCCAAGCGGAGGGAGATCTCTTCATCTCGACCGACGGCACCCACGCCGCCCGGCAGGCGGACTGCGCGCACCGGACGAAGGGCGATCCGACCCGCTTCCGCGCCTGTCTCGCCGAGCCCGACGTGCCGCAGGACGTGAGCGGCACTTATCGGTTCGTCCTGCGCACGCCCCCGAGGCCTGCCGGCGCGCGCCGGCTCGCGATCGCCCTCGAGGACGCGGGCAGCACGCAGAACACGCCCCGTCCGCAGGTGTCGCGGACCGGTCGAGACGTGATCGTCTCCCTGACCATCCCGGCTCGCGCCGGCCTCGCCCCGGTCCGGCTTGTGGTCGCCCGCCGCATCCTCGTCGCCTGGACGCCGCGGCCGCGCCCCGTCCACCTCCGCGTGCGGCTCGACAGCCTCCTGACGCGCCGGGCGATGGATCCGGGCGGCTCCGTTCAGTCCACGCGGCTGGGGCAGACCACGGCGGCGCCGGGCGAGTGGATCGTGTACTGGAAGCTCGGCAGCACTTGGGGACGCTGGCCGGGGGTCCTGGCCGCCCGTGACGGGCGCGTGTTCCGCAGCCGGCAGGCAATCGACGTCTATGTGCCCCGGGATCGGCCGTGGACTGCGCTCTTCACCACGCGCGAGTGCGACTTCGGCGCTCTCGGCAACGCGGTCGCGGCGCGAGGGACTGTGGCTCCCTGTCCTCGTAGCTCGGAGCTCGGCAATCTCGTCGGCGACGACGTGCCGGGCTATGCGTTCCAGCGGTTCTCCTCGCCGGCCGCGAGCCTCGGCCGGCACGTCCTGAACTCACGGCTTTCCGGCTCCACGTGCCCGCCTTCGAACCGCCACGGCTGTTACGCGGTGACGTTCGCGGTTACGCGCGGGCGTTAGGAGGTAAGAAATCCCCACCGACCAGGAGGTACCTGTGGCACGACAACGGACCGATCTAGTGAGCAAGCTCACCGACGCAGGCGAAGAGGCCATCAACCGACTCCACGACGCTCCCGGAGCCGACCGGCTGCTGGCGGTTGCGACCAACATGCGCGACCGCGTCGACGAGCTGACCAAGAAGGTGCGCGGGATCGACGCGATGGAGAAGCGGTTGAGAGACCTGGAGCGCCAGGTCGACAAGCTCAGCAGCGGCGCGAGGACGACGGCTTCCCGAAGCCGATCCGCGGACAAGGGCACCGCGTCGCGGAGCCGCGCCGCGGCGAAGAGCACTACCGCGAAGGCCCGCACGACGGCGGCGCGGAAGACCTCTCGGAAGAAGACCTAGCGCGCCGACTCGGCGGCGCCGCATCAGGACGTGCGAGCTCTGCTCGTGCGTCCGTCTGCGCTCCCTCACCGAGCCGCCACTGGCAGACCCGGCCAAGGTTCAGGCCGGAACTCGGAGTCGAAGAGCTTTCGGGACGACGTCGAAGCGGACCGGCGTCGTTCCGGGCTGTTCCCCGTCGAGCTCGATCGGGAGCGGCTCGGGCGCCTCGACGCTGACCGTCGCACCGCGCAGCAGCTCGGCCTTCGGGTGGGGCAGGTGCTTGCCCTTGTACGTCTTGGGCAGCGTGACGATCAGGTCGCGCTTGGTCAGGTCGCCGATGAGCAGGACGTCGAAGAGCCCGTCGTCCGGCTCGGCCTCGGGGGTCATCATCATCCCGCCGCCGAAGTAGCGGCCGTTCGCCACGACGACGTCGTGCATCGGTCCCTCGCGCGTCTCAGCCCCGACCGTGACCTTGATCTCGCTCGTCTTCCAGCGTGCGAAGACGGCCAGGGTCGCCCACGCGTAGGAGACCTTGCCGCCGAGCGCCTTCGTCGTCTCGTTGGCGCGCTGGGCGATCGCACCGCTCATCCCGGCGCTCGCGATGTTCGCGAAGTAGGACTCGGCCTCGGTCCCGTCCCACCGCCGGAAGCGCGCGCGCCCGAGGTCGATCTCGCGCGTGCGGCCGTTCAGCGCGACGGCTACCGCCGCCTCGACCTTCCGTGGGATGTCGTAGGTGCGCACGAAGTCCCAGCCGGTGCCGCGCGCGATCACCGCGATCTCGACGCCCTCGAGTCCCGCGATCCCGTTCGCGACCTCGTTGACCGAGCCGTCGCCCCCGACGACGACGAGCAGCTTCGCGCCGTCACGTGCGGCATCCGCGGCGAGGTGGGTCAGCTGCCCGGGCTTCTGCGAGAAGAGCGTGTCGCCGGTCAGCCCGTGTGCCGCCGCCTCGCGCGCGATCTCGGGCCAGCGCCGTCCCGTCGACCCGTTCGCCGACGCGGGATTGACGAGGAAAACGGTGTCGGTCAGTGCTCGGCCGTGACCGTCGCCAGCGCGACGCGCGTCATCCGGTCGACCGCGGCCCGCAGGTCGTCGTCGGAGATCCTCGTGAACTCGCCCTCCACGACGATGTCGCTGACGGTGAGGAGCGCCCCGGCCTGCACGCCCTTCAGCGCGGCGATCGTGAACAGGATCGACGCCTCCATCTCGACGGCGAGCACGCCGCGCTTCGACCAGCGCTCGTACTGGCCTTCGTCGCTGTTGTAGAAGATGTCGCTCGAGACGATCGGCCCGACGTGCATCGGCTGGTCGAGCCCCTTGGCGGCGTGGACGGCTCCGTGGATCAGACCCCAGTCGGCCGTCGGGCAGTGTGGCTCATTCCCGACGTAATGAAGCGCTGTCGAGTCGGCGGGAACGGCCGTGAGCGCGACGATCAGGTCGCCGAGCTGATGGTGCGGCTGCAGCCCGCCGCAGGTGCCGACGCGGAGAAGGCGCTTGACGCCGAGCTGGATCAGCTCCTCCGCGACGATCGCCGCCGTCGGGCAGCCCATCCCCGTCGACTGCACCGAGATCGGCTTGCCCTCCCAAGTGCCCGAGTACCCGAGCATGCCGCGCTCCGCGTTCCGCTGGACGGGATCGTCGAAGTACGTCTCGGCGATGTACTGCGCGCGTAGCGGGTCGCCCGGAAGCAGGCAAGCCTCGCCGTAGTCGCCTTCGTTTGCGCGGACGTGGATCGGCACGACGCGGAACCCTACCGCGGCGATCGTGCAGGATGGGCGCGTGGCGTCGCTGGTCGAGCCGGATCTCCGGCGGATCCTCGAGTTCTGCGCCGAGGCTCCTGTGGAGCGCGTGTTCCTGGAGGACATCGCGCGGCGCGGGCTGGGGCGGTTCAACGCGGTGGAGCGGGGCGACGGCAGCCTCGCGGCGCTCTGCCATGCAGGCGCCAACGTCGTCCCGTCGGGAGAGGGCTGCGCCGCGTTCGGCGCTGTCACCGTCGCCGGCCGGTCGCGGATGATCATCGGCGAGGAGCAGGCCGTGGCGGACCTTTGGGAGCCGATCAGCGGCCGGATGCCCCGACCCCGCGACGATCGTCCCGGCCAGCCCGTGTACGTGCTCGCCGAGCCGCCCGAGCCGGGGGAGACCGGCTTGCGCGCCGCCGAGCCCGCGGACTTCGACCTGCTCGTGCCCGCCTGCGCCGCTGCGCACCGGGAGGAGATCGGAATCGACCCGCTCGAACGCGACCCGGACGGCTTCCGGTGGCGCACGCGGGCGCAGATCGAGGAGGCGCGTTCGTGGATCTGGGCCGAGGAGGGCGTCGTCCTGTTCAAGGCGGAGGCTTCGGCGTGGACGCCGAGCGCGGTGCAGCTCCAACAAGTCTGGGTCGACCCGGAGGCGCGAGGCCGCGGCAACGCCCAGCGGGGGATGCGCGACCTCGTGCGCCTGTTGTTGCGTAGCGTGCCCACCGTCTGCCTGTTCGTCCGGCCCGAGAACGCGCCGGCGATCCGCGTCTACGAGGCAATCGGGATGCAGCGGACGATCTCGTACCGAAGCCTTATCTTCTAGGCGTGACGGGTCCGTCGGCGCTGATGCTCGCGGTCTATCGCGGTGACGGGGAGGAGGTCGAACGGCTCCTCTCGCTCGATCCGGAGCTGGACGTCTTCGAGGCGGCGGCTCTCGGGAGCATCGAACGGTTGCGAGCCCTGCTCGACGCGGATCCAGAGCTCGTCCGTGTCCGCTCGGTCGACGACGGTACCGCGCTCCACTTCGCTGCGTTCTTCCGGCAGCCGGAGGCGACACGCCTTTTGGTCGAGCGGGGAGCAGACCTCGAGGCGGTCGCTTCCACGTTCGGGAACGTCACGCCGCTGCACAGCGCGTGCGCGAGCGGCGAGCGCGAGTCGGCGCGGGTTCTCCTCGAGGCGGGCGCCGACCCGAACGTCCGCCAGCAAGGCGGGTTCACGCCGTTGCACGCCGCGGCGCAGAACGGCGACGAGGAGCTGGCGCGGATGCTGCTCGCCCGCGGCGCGGATCCCGAGGCCGCAACGGACGACGGTCGAATCGCTCGCGACCTCGGTCTGGCGCATCTCTTCTAGTCACACACGCGCGCGCACCCCCCACCCTTATTCTTGGGTGGGGCCATCCACCACCCGCGCAATCGAGGCTAGCGAGGAAAGTCGAGCGCCGCTGTGCCGATTTCGTGCCGATTCGCCGCGGCTGCCAGCTACGGAATCCCGCCGCGGAGAATTGTCGCGAGCTTGTCCGGGTCGATGTTCCCGCCCGAGACGATGCAGACGATCCGGCCCTCGCCGGCGCGGCCCGACAGCGCGACCGCGGCCGCCAGCGCGCCTGCGCCCTCCGCCACGACCCGCGCGCGCTCCGCGAGCAGCCGCAGAGCGCCGGCGGTCTCCTCGAGGGTCGCGACCTCCGAGCCGTCCAGGAGTCCCTGAGCCGCCTCCCACATCCGCGGCAGGATCGCGCGGCTCCCCGACCCGTCCACGAAGGACGGTCGGTAGTCGACGCCCTGCGGCGACCCCGCCGCGAGCGAGGCAGCCAGCGGCGCTCCCGTCTCAGGCTCAACCGGCACGATTCTCACATTGGGCCGCAGCGCCTTGACCGCGCTCGCGATCCCGACCGTCAGCCCGCCGCCGCCCCACGGGATCAGCACCGTGTCGAACTCGTCGAGGTCGTCCACCAGCTCGAGCCCGATCGTCCCGTTGCCGGCCATCACGAGCTCGTTCTGCACGGGATGGACGAAAAGGCCGTCGGCACCTTCGAAGCGGCCCTGCTCGATCGCCTGCCACCACTCCTCGAAAGGCACTTTGATCACCCGGCCGCCGAGGCGTTCGATCGCAGCCAGCTTCGTCGCCGGCGCGTGGTCGGGCACGAGGATCGTGGCCTGCACACCAGCCTCGCGCGCGGCCCAGGCGACTCCCTGAGCCATGTTTCCCGCGCTCGCGGTCACCACGCCGGCCTCCAGCTCGTCCGGGCGCGCCTGCCTGATCGCGTTCGCGGCCCCGCGAATCTTGAACGAGCCGATCGGTTGCAGATTCTCGAGCTTGAGGTAGATCTCGGCCGTCGACTCGGGAGCGTCGAGTCTCACCAGCGGCGTCCGCAACGCCGCCGAAGCGATCGTGCCCTGCGCCAGGAGGATGTCCTCGAGCGGGATCAGAACACGACCTCGGTGCCCCGGCCGAGCTCGCCGGCGCGCTGCAGGAGGAACTGGGCGCACGCAAGGTCCTCGACGGCGAGGCCAAGCGACTTGAACACGGTCAGCTCGCTCGGCGAGCGGCGGCCCTCGGCGCTCCCCGCCAGCACGTCCCCAAGCTCGGCGCGGATGTGCTCGGGGCCGATCGCGGCTTCGCCGGCGGGGAAGAGGTAGTCGCCCGCCTCGTTGAGGGTCGACTCGCGCCGGTCGACGAAGAGGGCGGCGGCGGCCATGGTCGGGGTGTCGAGCTCGCGGGTCGTCGGGATGCTGGAGCCGACGGCGTTCACGTGTGCGCCCTCCTTCAGCCACTCGAGGCGCACGACAGGCTCGCGCGAAGTCGTCGTCGTGCAGACCACGTCCGCGTCGCGCAACGCGTCCTCCGCGGTATCGGCGACCTCCACCCCCAGTTGCTCCGCGTGCGCGCGCGTGCGGCTCCAGACGACGATCCGCTCCCAATCGTGCAGCGCCCGAAGCGCCTCCAGGTGCGACTTCGCTTGCACGCCGGCGCCCAGGATTGCAAGGGTGCGCGCATCCTCGCGCGCGAGCGCGCGGGTGGCGACCGCAGATACGGCGGCCGTTCGGATCGCCGTGATCGCCGACGCGTTCACGATTGCGCGGACCTCGCCGGTCTCGCCGTCGAACAGGATGACCCCGCCCTGGTGGGCGTCGAGCCCGCGCGCGGGATTGCCTGGGAAGATGCAAACGACCTTGAGCCCGAAGGCCGGTGCCTCGCCGCCACGGTGCGCGGGCATCAGTCCCATGAACCCGTCGGCGGCCGGGGGCCGGACGACGCTCCGCAGCGGCTGGTAGAGCTCCCCACGCGCGAGCGCGAGGAGGGTCTCGTCCATCAACGCGATGCACTCGGGCATGGTCAGCAGCTCTTCCACCTGAGCCTGGTCGAGGACGAGCATGCTCATCGTGAGAACAGTTCGGCCAGCTCGGCCCGCTCGGATTCGTCCAGCTCGAGGTCGACCGCGGGCAGAAGGCTCTGCAGCTGAGCGGGATGGCGCGGCCCGATCACCGCGGCGGTCACGGTGGGATGCGAGAGCGCCCACGCGATCGCGAGGACGGCCGGCGGCACGTCGCGCTCGCGGGCGGCGTCGAGGAAGCGATCGACCGCGCCGTAGGTCGCGTCGGTCTCGAACTCCGAGTACGCCGCGGGGCGCAGCGCCATCCGCGAACCTGGGGGCGCCGGCTCGCCGCGGCGGTACTTTCCCGTCAGCCACCCGCCGGCCAGCGGGCTGAACGGCGTGAACCCGAGCCCGTGCCGCTCGCAGAGCGCGAACACCCCGTCCCCGGGGTTGCGATGCAGGAGCGAGTACTCGTTCTGCACCCACTCGAAGCGGGTCAGGCCGTGCTCGGCGCTCGCGTCCAGCGCCTCTTCGAGCTGGTCAGCGGTGACGTTGCTCGCGCCGATCGCGCCGACCTTGCCGGCCTGCACGAGCTCGTCCAGTGCGCCGAGCGTCTCCGCGATCGGCGTCTCGGCGTCCCAATCGTGCGTCACGTACATGTCGACCCGGTCCACGCCGAGCCGCTGCAGGCTGGAGTCGAGCTGGCGGAGGACGCGCGCCGGTGCCAGTCCGCGGTCCTCGCCGGCGCCCATCGGGTTGAAGACCTTGGTCGAGAGGAGCGGACGCGGCGCTGGACGGCGCTCGGCGAGCCAGCGCCCGATCATCGTCTCGCTGCGGCCGCCCCCATACGCGTCGGCGGTGTCGAAGCCGCTGAGCCGGGCTGCGACCGCCATATCCATCAGCTCGAACGCGGCCTCGTCGGACTCGCCGAGGCCGAACAGCTCGGGCGCGGATCCGACTCCGCCGAAGTTGCCGCAGCCGAGAAGGAGGCGCGAGACGTCGAGGCCGCTACGGCCGAGGGCGCGTGTCTCCATCGGGAGACGATAATCCGAGCAATGGTCCGGCGCCGCAACCTGCTGACGCTTGCGGGCGTCGGAGCGGCCGTATGGGTGGGCCGCTGGGCCGCTCGCGTCGCCGCCGCGTACGCGGCGCGGCATTGGGCGCAGCCGCGCCGAACCCGAACGAGTGATCGAGCGGTAAGGCCGTAGCGGCGATGAAGTGGCTGTGCGTGGCCTCTCTGCGGCGGCCCTACCCATTGTTGGCCTGTGCCTGCTTGTCGCCGGCTGCGCCCAGGCATCGGCGTCGGCCCATACCTGCTCTGCGACCGACCAGGACTTCATCCAGACAGCTCAGCTGAACGTGACCGCCCTCAACGTCTGGGCGGACGGCTATCTCCACGGATCAGTCAAGCCGCTCGTCGTCGTCAAGCAGGCGCGGAACGCCGCGAAGATCGTGAGCAGCACGAGCCCGAGCGATCCGTCGCTCGAGAAGACCAAGTTCCTGATGAACGCGATGTTCAACGAGTACGCGACCGCGGTGCTCGTCAAGGCAAAGCACAAGGATCCGGGCCGGCAGATCTACCGCGCCTACGGTCTCGCGAACTTCGCGCACGACGTGCTCTCCGAGGCGCAGCCTGCTCTCGGCGCACGCGGTTGCGACGTCGGGCCGCTGCTCTAGTCCGCGCTTAGTAACAGTCTGTTACTTGGGCTTGGTGGTGCCCGTCTAGCCTGTGCGCATGGACAGGGCTGCCGTGCTGGCGCGGATCGAGGCGCACGTGCGCGAGCGCGAGCTGATTCCGCCCGCCGGCGACGTCACGTGCCTCGTCTCCGGTGGCGCCGACTCGACGTGTCTCTGGCACGCGCTCCGCGCGCTCGGGTACCGCGTCTCGGCACTGCACGTCGACCATGGTCTACGCGGCGCGGAATCCGACGCTGACGCACGCTTCTGCCGCGAGGCGCTGGGCGCGGAGGTCGTCGACGGGCCGGGCGGCCGGACCGAGGACGAGCTCCGCCGCATCCGGTATTCCTTCGCGACCGACCGCCTGCGCGCCACCGGACACACTGCGTCGGACCAGGTCGAGACGATCCTCTTCCGTCTGGTGACGAGCGGCGCGGCGACGGGGATCAAGGCGAAGCGCGAGGACGGCGTCGTCCGCCCACTGCTCCCGCTCTGGCGGGCCGAGACCGAGACCTACTGCCGCGAGGCAGGGCTCGCCTTCCGCACCGACAGCAGTAACGAGGATACGAAGCGCGGGCTGATCCGCCGCGAGATCCTCCCGGCCCTTCGCAAGCTCCATCCGGCCGCCGAGGCGAACCTCCTGCGGGCACTCGAGGAGCGTGCGACGCTCAGCCCCGCGCTCGCCGACCTGCTCGCCTCTTCCGAGGGCTCGAAGCGAGTCGATCTCGGCGGCGGCGTCCAGGCCGTGCGCGAGTACGAGCGCCTCTGGCTCGAGCGCGGGCCGGTCGCACTCGGGCAGGACGCGGTGCGCTGGGGCGAGTGGAGCATCGAGTCGGAGCTCGGAGGCCTTAAGGTACGAGCCTGGCGCGCCGGTGACCGGCTGGCGGGCCGGAGGAAGAAGATCCAGGACTTGTTCGTCGACGCCAAGATCCCCCGTTCAGACCGCGAGACGTGGCCGCTCGTCGTGCGGGGAAACGAGGTCGTCGCCGTCCCGGGCCTCGTCGAGGCGCCGGGCGTGAAGGCGGAGCGTGTCGTCGGGGACTGAGCTCGAGGCCGGGGTCGGCGAGATCCTGATCGAGCGGGACGCGCTGCAGGAGCGCGTGGCCGCGCTCGGGCGCGAGGTCTCAGCCGACTACGCGAACCGCGATCTGCTCCTGATCGGCGTCCTCAAGGGCGCGGTCTTCTTCATGGCCGACCTGATGCGGCACATCACGGTCCCCTGCGAGGTCGACTTCATGGCCATCTCGAGCTACGGCGCATCGACCGACTCGTCGGGCGTCGTACGCATCCTCAAGGACCTCGACATCAACATCGAAGGACGCGACGTGCTCGTCGTCGAGGACATCATCGACTCGGGTCTCACCCTCTCGTACCTGATGCGAAACCTCGAGGCCCGCGAGCCCGCGTCGCTGGAGATCTGCGCGCTGCTCACGAAGCCCGACCGGCGGGAGATGGACGTTCCCGTGCGCTACGTCGGGTTCGAGATTCCCGACCGGTTCGTGATCGGCTACGGGCTCGACTTTGCCGAGCGGTACAGGAATCTCCCGTACGTTGCGGTACTTTCGGATCAGCTGATCCCCGAAGGAGCCTAAACCGCGGGCCGTTTGGGGCCGAAGTAGAGACAATGCAGGCTGCTACCCTGATTTTCGAGGCTCCTTTTTGAACCGCTTCTTCCGTAGCGCTCTCTTCCCCCTGATCGTCATCGCCGCCGTCGTCTGGCTGGCGACCATGACGTTGCGCGGTCACGGGCAGAAGGCGGAGCACAAGACGCTTTCCGAGGCGGTCACGCTGATTCGCACGCAGCCGGGGACGATCTCGGAGGCGGTTCTCAACCCGAACAAGCAGGAGCTACAGCTCAAGCTCACCGACAAGCGCAAGATCACGGTCCACTATCCGGCGGACACGGTGCTGCCCGCGCTGCAGGCCGATCTGCAGAAGGCGAACGTCAAGTACGACTCGAAGGGCGTCGGCTCGAGCGCCTGGTGGACCATCCTCAGCTCGCTGCTCCCGTTCGTGCTGCTCTTCGGCTTCTGGATCTTCCTGATGAACCAGGTGCAGGGCGGCGGCTCGAAGGTGATGAGCTTCGGCAAGTCGCGCGCGAAGCGGATGACCCCCGACTCGCCCAAGATCGGCTTCAAGGACGTGGCCGGCGTGGACGAGGCCGTGGAGGAGCTTCAGGAGATCAAGGAGTTCCTCGAGAACCCGAAGAAGTTCCAGGCCCTCGGCGCGCGCATCCCGAAGGGCGTTCTGCTCTACGGGCCTCCCGGCACCGGTAAGACGCTGCTCGCGCGCGCGGTCGCGGGCGAGGCGGGCGTGCCGTTCTTCTCGATCTCCGGCTCGGACTTCGTCGAGATGTTCGTGGGCGTCGGCGCCTCTCGCGTGCGCGACCTCTTCGAGCAGGCCAAGCAGGCGAACCCCTGCATCATCTTCATGGACGAGATCGACGCGGTCGGACGCCATCGCGGCGCGGGCCTCGGGGGCGGCCACGACGAGCGCGAGCAGACGCTGAACCAGCTCCTCGTCGAGATGGACGGCTTCGAGCTGAAGGACAACATCATTCTGATCGCCGCCACGAACCGCCCCGACATCCTCGATCCCGCGCTCCTCCGGCCGGGCCGCTTCGACCGGCAGATCGTCGTCGATCGTCCCGACCGCACCGGCCGGCGGAAGATCCTCGAGGTGCACGTGAAGGGCAAGCCGCTCGAGCCCGAGATCGACCTCGACACGCTCGCCGCCGGCACACCCGGGTTCACCGGCGCCGACCTCGCCAACCTCGTCAACGAGGCCGCGCTGCTCGCAGCGCGCCGCGGCAAGAAGACGATCCAGCAGGAAGAGCTCGAGGAAGGGATCATGCGCGTGATCGCCGGCCCCGAGAAGCGCACGCGCCTCTTCTCGGAGGAGGAGCGGAAGATCACCGCGTACCACGAGCTCGGACACGCGATCGTCGGGCACTACCTCGACCAGGAGGCCGAGGTGCACAAGATCTCGATCATCGGACGCGGCCAGGCGCTCGGCTACACGATCTCGCTCCCACGCGAGGATCGCTATCTCACGACGAAGGCGAACCTGATGGCCAACCTCGCCATGACCCTCGGCGGCCGCGCCGCGGAGGAGATCATCTTCAACGAGATCACGACCGGCGCCGCGAACGACCTCGAGAAGGTCACCTCGACGGCGAAGCAGATGATCATGCGCTACGGCATGAGCGAGAAGCTCGGCCCGCGCGTGCTGGGCCGGAACCACGACATGCCGTTCCTCGGCCGCGAGATGGGCGCCGAGCCCGACTACTCCGAGGAGATCGCGCGCGAGATCGACCAGGAGATCCTGCGCGTGATCGAGGAGGCCCACGGCGAGGCGCACCGCGTCCTCAACGAGCACATCGAGGAGCTGCACCGCATCTCGATGATCCTCATCGAGCGCGAGACGATCGACAAGGATCAGTTCCTGCGCCTGCTAGCCGGCGATCCCGAAGAGGACGTCTTCCCGGACGAGACTCCGGAAGCCGCCCCGGCCCGCACCGAGGAAGAGCGCAAGCGCCAGCCGCAGCCGAAGCCGCGTCCGTTCCCGCTCCCGGGCGCGACGATGCAGCCGCCCGAACCGGCCGAAGGCTAGACCCTTACGCTGATCGGGTGCCGCGCCGCGCCCCGATCGAAGAACGGTTTCCGCGCCCGTCCGTGATGGGCGTGATCAACGTGACGCCCGACTCCTTTTCGGACGGGGGCGTGCATCTGCGCACCGATGCGGCGGTCGCGGCGGCCTCGGCGATGCTGGACGACGGGGCGGCGATCGTCGACGTCGGCGGCGAGTCGACGCGGCCCGGCTCAGAGGGCGTGAGCGCCGACGAGGAGCTGGCGCGTGTCGTCCCGGTGCTCGAACGGCTTTCCGGCGCGCCGCTCTCGATCGACACGGCCAAGGCCCAGGTGGCGCGTCGGGCGCTCGAGCTCGGCGTCGAGCTCGTGAACGACGTGACCGCGCTGCGCGGGGATCCCGAGCTCGCCGGTGTCGTGGCCGACTCCGGCGCCTATCTCTGCTTGATGCACATGCAGGGCGAGCCGCGGACGATGCAGCGCAATCCGACGTACGACGACGTCGCCTCGGAGGTCGCCTCGTTCCTCGAGGAGCGCCTGGCGGTGGCGGTCGACGCGGGGGTGGCGGAGGAGCTGATCTGCCTCGACCCGGGGATCGGCTTCGGCAAGACCGTGGCGCAGAACTTCGAGCTGATCGCGCGGCTGGACGTGCTGCTCGCCCTCGGCCGGCCGGTGCTCGTGGGCTTCTCGCGCAAGAGCTCGCTCGGACGGCTGCTCGGCAATCCGGAGGCGACCACCGGCACGACTGCCGCCAGCGTGGGCGCAGCGGTGGCCGCGTACGAGCACGGCGCGACGATCCTGCGCGCGCACGACGTCCGCGAGCACGTCGAGGCACTCACGGTCGCGGCTGCGATCGCATGAGCGTCACGGTCGAAGTCCAAGGCCTGGAGGTCTTCGGGCACCACGGCGTCGGGGAGGTCGAGCGGCGCGACGGTCAGAGGTTCCTCTACGACGTCGAGTACGACGTGGGGGAGGGCGTGCTCTCGGACCGGATCGAGGATGCCGTCGACTACCGGCTCGTCGTCGCGGTGGTCGAGCGCGTCTCGGGCGAGCGGCAGTTCCGGCTGCTCGAAACGCTTGCGGCTGCCGTCGCCGACGCGATCGCGGCGGAGCTTCCCGTCGAGCGCGTTCGCGTGCGCGTGCGCAAGCCCGAGGTCCGGCTCCCGGTTGAGCACACCGCCGCGACCGTCGAGCGCCGCCCGTGACGCGCGCCTTCGTCGGGCTCGGCTCGAACCTCGGCGACCGCGAGGGCACGATCCTGCGCGCGCTCGCCCGCCTGCAGGACGAGCCCGACCTGAGCGTCGTCCGCGTCTCCACCCTGCGCAAGACCGAGCCGGTGGGCTTTCTGGAGCAGCCCCGGTTCCTGAACGGCGTCGTCGAGCTCGCGACCGAGCTGCCCGCGCGCGACCTCCTCACCCGGCTCCTCGCGATCGAACGGGAGCTTGGACGGACCCGTGGGGACGGCCCGCCGCTCGGCCCGCGGACGATCGACCTCGACCTGCTCCTCTACGGCGACAAGGTCATCGCACAGGCCGGTCTGCAGATTCCGCATCCGCGGATGCACGAGCGCCGCTTCGTCCTCGAGCCCCTCGCGGAGCTCGCCGCGGAGGTCGTCATTCCCGGACACGGCCCGGTGGAGAGTGTGTTGGCGGAGCTAGAATCATCAAGGTGACTCTCCCGCCGGCATTCGGCGGCGCCCAGCGCGCGATCACGCTGCGCCAGGCGGCGTCCTCAGTCGCACCCGGGCTGTCCAGCCCGAATGCTCCCTGCGTCCTTGGCTGGCTTGGTGCTCGCACCCTGGGCATCCACCAATACCGACGGAAGAGTCACTCATGAGCCACCTCGACGAGCTGGACGAATTCGAAGCCGAGCTGGAGCTCGCCCTCAAGAAGGAATACACGGCGGTCTTCGGCCTGTTCCGCTATTGCGTGCTGACCCAGGACGCGACGTACCTCTGCAACAAGCTCGACCTGAACTACCTGCCGCAGCCGAGCTATCCGTTCTTCCACCTGAAGATGGAGGACGTCTGGGTGTGGGATAAGAACCGCCCGACGCGGATCATCCCGCGCGCCGAGGTCTACACGTCGAGCGACGTGACGGTCGAGGAGCTGCGAGGCGAAGGCGACGAGCCGAGCCTGACGGCGGAAGCGCTCGCCGAGCGAATCGGCGAGTCCCTGTCCACCGACGACGACTGAGCGTCGCCCGCGTGTCCCGAGGCGCCGCGTCGGTCCCCGACGCGTCTGAGTTTGTGGCTCTGAGCCACTATCGCGTTTTCCGTCACACGTTCTCGTCAGCTTTCGGGACCTTCCGCACCAACGAGGCATGCCGGTTCCCGAGCGCAAGTGAGTTTGTGGCTCTGAGCCACAAACTCCCCCGAGAATCGTTTGGGATGATGAAGCGATGCTGCTAGCTGTCGACGTCGGGAACACGCAGACGGTGGCCGGGCTCTACGAAGGCGAGGAGCTCCGCGACCACTGGCGGATCGCGACCGAGCGGCATCGGACCGGGGACGAGCTCGGCGCGCTCTTCGGGCGCTTCCTCGAGTTCGAGGACGTGAGCGGGATCTGCCTCGCCTCCTCGGTGCCGCAGCTGGTCCGCTCGTACGAGGATCTCGCGGCCCGGTACCTGCAGGCCGAGCTGCTCGTTCTCGGTCCGGGCGTCCGGACCGGGATTCCGATTCGCTACGACGATCCCCGCGAGGTCGGCGCCGACCGGATCGCGAACGCCGTTGCCGGGGCGGCCCGTTACGGCGCTCCCTGCATCGTCGTCGACTTCGGCACGTCCACGAACTTCGACATCGTCTCCGTGGACGGCGAGTTCGTCGGCGGCGTGCTCGCTCCGGGGATCGAGGTCTCGATGGACGCGCTCTTCCAGCGTGCCGCGCGGTTGTTCAAGATCGACTTCGTCGAGCCACCTTCGGTGATCGGCAAGAACACCGCAGCCAGCCTCCAATCGGGTCTCGTCTACGGCTTCGCCGGCCAGGTCGACGGGATCGTCGAGCGCATCCGCGCCGAGCTGGGAGCCCAGGCGCCGGCGATCGCCACCGGGGGTCTCGCCGACCTGATCGCCCCGCACGCGCGGACGATCGACCGGGTCGACCCGCTGCTCACGTTGGAAGGACTAAGGCTTGTGTGGGAGCGAAACGGCGCTCCGGTCCCCGAGGTTTAGCGGGCCTCCGAGCGGAGACTCAGTGTCCTGGACAGAACCAGGACACAACTCAAAGGGGTTTTCATGCTCGCAAGCATCGGAGGACAGCTTCACAACACGGGCACGGTGATCGCGCTGTGGCTACCGCGGCTCTTCGCGTTCCTCGCCATCCTCGTCGTCGGCTACATCGTGGCCAAGATCGTCGCGGGAATCATCGGGAAGGTGCTCCAGCGCGCCGGTCTAGACCGCACGCTGCACTCCGGTACGGGCGGCCAATACGTGCAGAAGATCGCGCCGCAACCATCGCGACTCGTCTCGAGGGTCGCGTTCTGGGTGCTCTTCCTCGGCGCGGTGTCGCTCGCGGCCTCGGTGCTGAAGGTCGCGGCGTTGACGGCGTTCATCGCGGCGGTGTTCGCGTACATCCCGAACGTGATCGCGGCGCTGCTGATCTTCCTCGTCGCGGGCGCGATCAGCGGCGCGGTCGTCGCGCTCGTGCAGCGGACGATGGGCGATACCGGCACGGGCAAGATCCTGTCCGCGGTCGTGCCTGCGCTGGTGATGGGGATCGCGATCTTCATGATCCTCGAGCAGCTCAAGATCGCCCACGACATAGTCGTGACGACGTACACGCTGCTACTCGGCGCGATCGCGCTGGCCGCGGCGCTGGCGTTCGGGCTCGGTGGCCGCGAGGTCGCGGGGCAGATGCTGCAGAGCGCCTACCAGACCGGCCAGGAGAAGAAGGATCAGCTGCAGGACGACCTGAGCCGGGGCGTCGAGCGCGGGAAGCGCGATGTGCAGGATTTGAAGGATCGGGCCGAGCAGAACGGCCCGAGCACGGTCGGGACGATCGGGAGCGGACCGACCGGAGGTCCGGCGGCTTAACGGCCGCGCGGAGGGGGCAGCGAGGGGCGGCGCAAGCCGCCCCTCGCGTTTCTAACCGCCGCCGTAGATCGAGATCGGCAGGTCGAGGAGGACTTCCTCTCCCTGCGGCAGCTCGTCCAGCAGGCGCTCGAGCACGAAGCGCGCGCCGGGTGCCGCTGCGAAGAGGCGCGTCTCGACCTCGTCGAGCGTCGCCAGCTGGACGAGCTCCTGCTTGAACGGGCGCGGGAAGCGGCCGCGGCCGAGATACCACCCGTAGAACTTCTTCAGGAATCCGGTCGCGCGCCGCTCGCCGAGCTCTCGGACGGTCTCGCGGATGAAGAGGACGAGCTCGGCGACGATCTCCTCGCGCGTCGGGTCGGGCGATTCCGCGTCCACGATCTCCCGCAGCGCCCACGGGTTGCCCTGGGCGCCTCGACCGACCATCACCGCGGCCGCACCCGTCGTCGCGAGCACGACCTGCGCACGGGCGCGCGAGGTGATGTCGCCGGACGCGATGATCGGCACGTCCACGAGCTCGACGAGCTCGGCGGTCAGCGAGTGGTCGGCCTCGCCCGTGTACATCTGCTTCGCAGAGCGCGGATGCAGCGTGAGCGACGCTGCACCGGCCTCCACGAGCCGCGGCCCGACGTCGAGGCACGCGCGCGAGCCGTTCTCGAGCCCGCGGCGCATCTTCACGGTGACCGGAAGCGAGACGGCCTCTGCGATCGCCTCGACGATTCGGCAGGCGCGGTCCGGATCGTCGAGCAGCGTCGCGCCGGCGCCCGTCTTCGTCACCTTCTTGACCGGGCAGCCGAAGTTGACGTCGACGATGTCAGCTCCGGCGGCCGCGACCATCCGTGCGGCCTCCGCCATCACGGACGGGTCCGCGCCGAAGATTTGAATCGCCAGCGGATGCTCGTCGCTCGCCACTCGCAGGTAGCCGAGCGTCTTTTCGTTGCGGTGCTCGATCCCCGCGCAGCTCACCATCTCGGAGCAGACGAGCCCCGCGCCGTAGCGCCGTCCCTGCCGCCGGAAGGCCTGAACGCTGACGCCCGCCATCGGCGCGAGGACGAGCCGCGTCGGAATCGATACGTCGCGGATCGACCATGGTGTGCGCAGATCCAGATCCATTGGCTGCACAGGGTAGACAAGCGGCGACCTCGATTCGACAAAACCCGTCCAAATTGGGGCTTTTTCGGTTCGCGGAGGCCCTTGACGCTGTCCGTCCGCACAGGTACCATCCGCGCCCGCGACGGCGGCGAGCGCCCGTCGTTTTTGCTTTGGAGGGCACCGTGAAGGAAGTCATCCTCACTCCTGAGGGCTTCAAGAAGCTCAAGGAGGAGATCGAGTACCTGTCGAGCGACAAGCGTCGCGAAGTGGCCGATCGCATCCGCGTCGCCCGCGAGTTCGGCGACATCGCCGAGAACGCCGAGTACGACGACGCGAAGAACGAGCAGGCGCTGCTCGAGCACCGCATCGCGGTCCTCGAAGAGCGGATGCGCGCCGCCCGCGTGATCGAGAAGAAGGAGATCTCGAAGGACGTCGTCTCGATCGGATCGCACGTCAAGCTGCGCGACATGGACGCCAAGCAGACGATCGAGTACCACATCGTCGGCTCCGCCGAGGCGAACCCGGCCGAGTACAAGCTGTCGAACGAGTCGCCGGTCGGCAAGGCGATCATCGGCAAGAAGAAGGGCGAGGTCGTCGAGGTCTCGGCGCCGCGCGGCAGCCTCAAGTTCAAGATCATGGAGATCAAAGCCGCATAAAGTCTCGCGCGCGCTCCGCGCGCGCATGCAACTTTCTGCGGTATCCGAGGCCGAGCCGATGTGAGCGGACGCGGGCAAAGCCCGCATCCGCGGTCGTACCCGCAGAAAGTTTCGCGCGCTGCGCGCGCATCGACTTCCTGCGGTATCCGAGGCCAAGCCGGAGTGAGCGGACGCGGGCCAAGCCCGCATCCGCGGCCGGGCTCTAGACTCGCGCAGTGGCGCTGCCGAAACGATTCCCTGACCGCGACGAGGTCGCTTCGGTCCGCGCGGACGCGGAAGCGCTCGAGGCCGGTCAGGAGGGAAGCGACGCCCGCCGCATTGCCGGGCGGATCATGGCTCGGCGCGAGATGGGGAAGCTCGTGTTCGCCGATCTCGTCGACCGCTCCGGACGGATCCAGCTCCTGCTCGACGCGGCCACGCTCGGCGAGTACCACGTGAACCTGGGGGACATCGTGGGCGCGGTCGGCGTCCCGATGCGGACGCGCCGCGGCGAGCCTTCGCTGAAGGTCGCCGAGCTGGTCCCGCTCGCGCGGAACCATAGCCCGCTCCCCGACACCTGGCACGGCGTGACCGACCCGGAGGTTCGCTACCGGCGCCGCTACCTCGACCTGCTGATGAGCGAGGAATCGCGCGCGGAGGCGATGCTGCGCACGCGCATCGTCTCCGCGATGCGCGCCTGGCTCGACGCGGAAGGCTTCGTCGAGGTCGAGACCCCGATCCTGCAGCCGACCTACGGGGGCGCGTTCGCCGAGCCGTTCGTCACGCACTACAACGCCCTCGACGCCGACTACTACCTCCGCATCGCGACCGAGCTCTACCTCAAGCGCCTGATCGTCGGCGGCCTCGAGAAGGTCTACGAGCTCGGCAAGGACTTCCGCAACGAGGGCGTGTCCTACAAGCACAACCCGGAGTTCACGCAGCTCGAGTGGTACGAGGCCTACGCGGACTACCGCGACACGATGGAGCGGATGGAGCGCCTCGTCGAGCACGTCGCACGCGAGACGACCGGCGGGACGAGCGTCAGCTTCCGCGGGCACGACGTCGACCTGAAGGCGCCTTGGAAGCGCGTGAAGCTGCTCGACGCGCTCGAGACGCAGGGCCTCTGGACGCGCGACGAGGCCGAGCTGCGTGCGCGGCTGGAGAAGCGCCAGATCGACACGAAGCACGACAAGACGTGGGCACAGCTCGTCGACCACGCGCTGACCTCATTCGTCGAGCCGACGCTGATCGAGCCCACGATCCTGCACGACTATCCGATCGAGCTCTCGCCGTTCGCGCGCACGACCGACGACGACCCGGCGATCACCGAGCGCTTCGAGTTTTTCGTCGGCGGGATGGAGCTCGGCAACGCCTTCAGCGAGCTGAACGACGCCGAGGAGCAGGCGGAGCGGTTCGCCATGCAGGCGTCCGAGGAGGCCGCCGGCGCGGTCGAGGCGGAGCCTGGCGATCCCGATTTCGTCGAGTCCCTCGCGTATGGGATGCCGCCGACCGGAGGGCTGGGGATTGGCGTGGACCGGCTGGCGATGGTCCTCGGTGGCAAGGATACGATCCGCGACGTGATCCTCTTTCCGGCCCTGCGCAGCAAGGACTAGCCGGCGCCGCTCACGATGGGCAGCCGATCTGCCGAAAAGAGGTACGTGGCGGCCGACCTTCGGAGGACCTCCCAATTCGCACGCTCGCGCCGCGGCGTGCTCGCTTTGGCGATCCTCTGTGGCCTCTTCGCGGTGGCAACCCTCCCGGCCCGCCGTTACGAGGCGGACGCGCTGCTGCTCGCCCGCGGCAGCAACGTCGATGAGTTGGCGCGAAGCTACGCCGAGCAGATCGTCCATCCGAGCTTCCTCGAGGCGATCCGTCTCCGCATCCGGCCGATCGATGGGCATCGGCTCAGCGACGAAACGCTTCGAGCCTCGATCTCAGCACGCAGCGTAGACAGCGCCGGACTCATCCACCTGACTGCACGCGCCGACTCCGCCGAGGGGGCCGAGGCGCTCGCGAGCGACGTCGCGGTCGCATTCGGCGTCGCCGTCAAGCAGGAGGCCCTGCAGCACGAGGCCTCCGTTCGCGACGAGCTCCGCGTCCGAGTCGTTCACCGAACGCGTGAGATCTCCCGACTGCGTACAGGCGGGACGACCGCCGTCGGCTCCGAACGCCTGCTGGAGCTGGAGGCGGAGCGGAAGGCGCTGGTCGATCAGCTCGCGAACGCCTCGGTGCTCGGAGCTCGCCAGAGCGTCGGACCGGTGCTCGTCGCGGCTCCGCAGGCAGCACTCGAGCCGCTGCTGCCCTCTCTTCTTCGCCGCCTCTTCGAAGGGTTGCTCCTCGGTGCCGTCGTCGGCCTCGCAGTACGCAGGCTCCCAGGCCTGGGTGCGCGTCGCCTGGCGCAATCCGGTGCGCGGCGGGTGCCGGTTCCCCACGAGGCTGCGGCGGCCGCGCCGACGAGCGCGGACCTCGATTGGCAGCTCTTCGATGATCTGAAGCCGCTCACGCGCACCGCGCGTCCCGATCCTGCGCCCCAGCCCGCGCCCCAGCCCGAGCCGGAGTCGCGCCCGCAGCCGGTCGTCCGCGTGATGGTTCCCCCGCCCCGTCCGGTCGCTCAGGCTACGCTCTCGCTCGTCGCCGACCCACCCCTTCCTCCGGCCGATCCCCCCGTCGTTCCGGACCCGGTTCCCGCTCCCGTCGCGGTCTTGCCGCGCCCGGCCGACATGCTCGAGCTCTCGGAGCTCGAGCGGCTGGTCGCCGCGCATCCGGCGTCCGACCCGTACCTACAAGAAGAGCGGCACGCGCTGCTCGTCTCGCTGCGTGGCTACACGGGCCTGGACGGCGTCATTCCGACGCGGTTCCACTCGCTCGTCCACGAGTTTTTCGGCGACCTGCTCCGCATCGGCCCGGCTGTCGGCGTGAGCGGTTGACGAGCAGCGCGAACGTTCCGTTCGGGCTCGAAAGCGGCTACCGTGTTCTGCGACGAGCCGGCAGGTCCGCCGCGTCGAAGGTCGGGCTAGCAGGAACTCGTCGCCGCGCCGGAGAAAGGCTGAACGCACGATGAGGTCCGAGGGAATCGAGACGCTGAAAGCGGTCGCGAGACGATCTGCCTGGATCGTCGCGCTGCTCGTCGTGCTCGGGATCGCGGCGCTCAGCTTGCTTCGTCAACATCAGGGGCCGTCGTACGAGGCCGGCGCGCAGGTTGTGCTGTCGCCGATCGACCTCGGCGCCGCGGTCTCAGGTTTCCAGGGCTATGTCGACCCGGACGTGTTGAACCAGACCGAGGAGGCGCTCGCGAACTCGGCGCAGCTCTTCAATCGCGCTGCGGCCGTGAATCACGGCGCGCTCGGCTCCGGCGACGACCTGCAGTCCGCGACGAGCGTGTCGAAGAACGGCGGAACGGTGACCTTCACCGCGACGGGCGTCGAACCCGGGCGCACCGTGAAGATCGCGAATGCAGTCGCATCGGTGTACCCGGATTGGCGCGCCGACGTCTCCAGCGCCGCGATCACGCAGGCCATCCGTCAGGTCGAGAGCCAGCTGAAGGCGTCCACTCCGCGCGATCCAAGCCTCGTCGACCTCTTGAACAAGCTGAAGGTCGCGAAGACCGCCACAGGCGGGAACGTCCTGCTGGTCGAGCGCGCCGACAGCGCTACGAAGACGCGGCCCCGGCCGGTTCGCGACGCCCTGCTCGGGGCGTTTATCGGTCTCTTCTTCGGACTCATACTCGTCGCCGCCCGCGAAGCGATCGACACGCGGGTCCGTTCCGAGGGGGAGGTCGAGGAGATCCTCAGCGTTCCGCTCGTGGGCGCGGTCGAGACGCTCCCACGCCGAGCAGGCCTGGTCGCGATCGGGCGCCACCGCGAGCGGTTCGGTGACATGTACGCGCTGCTCGCGGCGAACCTCGCGCAAACCGCGGCGGACGGCGAGACGATCATCATCGCGGTGACGAGCGCGACCGCCGAAGAGGGCAAGACCACGACGGCATCGAACCTCGCCGCCGCGCTCGCCACGCGCAGCGCCAATGTCGTGCTGATCGACCTCGACAGCCGCAAGCCGTCGCTCGGCAAGCTCTTCCACATTCCGCTCGACGCGCCCGGCGTCGACGAGATCGTCGGACGAAGCTTGCGCCCCGAGGAAGCGCTCTGGACGGTCTCCTTGAACGGACAGGGACCGATCGTGTACCCGGCGAGGGGCGAGGCACCTCCCGACAGCGGCGCCCTGAAGAGGTCGAACGGCGGCTCCAAGCCGGGATCTCTGCGGGTGCTCCCGATCGGCGCGACCGGGATGCCTCGGGGCCTCGCGGGCCGCACGCCTGCGCTGCGCACGCTGCTCGCCTCGTTGTCCGAGAACGCGGACTTCATCGTGCTCGACACGCCTCCCGCGCTCGCGATGCCGGAGATGACCGAGATCTCCGAGCTCGTCGACACCGTCCTGATCGTCGTCCGGCATGGACGCGTCTCTCGCCGGAGTCTCGCGGCTCTGACGCGGATCCGCCGGAACTGGCGGAGCGCCGACGTTGCCGCGGTCCTCGTCGGCACACCGCGGCACGACGAGGGGTACGCCTACTACTCGAGGTCGTGAGCCGATGCGGCGAGTGACGTCGCTCCCGCCAATCGAGCTCGCAACGGTCGCGCTCGGCGCGGTGCTCACGCTCGTCACGGTGATGTTCGTCAACCGGTACGGCACCGGTCTGGGGCTTGCCGCACCGCTCGGAGCGATTCTGTTCGTGGCGCTCGTGGCCGCGTTCGTGTTCAGGCCGCACGTGGCCGTTGCGGCGACCATCGCGTACTTCGCGTTCCTGCCGGCGCTACGGATCTTCGGCAGCCAGACGCTCGGCGCGACGAAGGACATCATCACCCTGGCCGCGGTTGCGGCGGCGGCGGTCGTCCTCGTCGAGCGGCGGGCCGGCCGCCGCGGCTGGGCGGCGGACCGGCCGGTGCTCATCCTCGTGGCGTTCCTGTTCGGCCTGTACTTCCTGAACATCGGCGGCAACCTGTCCGGTGAGAGCGGGTACAACATCGCCTGGTTCCACGGCCTGCGCCTCTTCGCCGAGCCGCTTTTCCTCCTCGTCGTCGGGCTCGCTCTGCCAAACCCGGTCAGGACGTACCACTGGGCCGTACGGTCCGCGATCGCGGCGGCCGTCGTCGCGACGGTCTTCGGCGGTGCTCAGCAGGCGCTTGGCGTGCAGTGGCTGATCGTGAACGGCTACCGGTACGGCAAGCAGGTGCGCGAGATCGGCGGCCATCTCCGGAGCTTCGGCACACTCGACGAGCCGTTCTCGTATGCCACGCTGCTCCTGCTCGCGCTCGCCGTGGTGCTCCTTCGCCGTCGTCTGGGGCCTGCCGGCTACGCGCTGGTGGGTCTCCTTTGCGTCGGCCTCGTCTTTTCGTTCGTCCGGACGGCCGCGCTGATCTTGCTCGCCCTCGTCGGGATCGCCATCGCCCGGCGCGGCCAGACGCGGCTCGCCGTCTTTGTCGTCCTGATCGCGGTGGCAGGCTCGGCGGTGCTGTTCGCGCTCACAGCCGGGGCAACCTCGACGAGGTCGGTGCGAATATCCCCACACGAGTACCTGACACTCAACGGCCGCACCGGACTGTGGACGTCGGCGGTCGGACACGCACCGTCGGCCTGGGTGCTCGGCCGTGGCGTCGGCGTCGTCGGTACCGCGTCGCAGCGCGCTCGGGAGTCGCTGACCGGAGCCGCTTCAACGACACGCGCGAGCGGCGGGACGGTCGTCGACTCGGCGTTCCCCGAAGTCGTTGCGGACATCGGTCTGATCGGGCTCGCGATCTTGCTCGCGTTGTTCGGGCGCCTGATCCTTCTCGCATGGCGCGCGGCCGCGCGTGGGATCAGCTCGGGCTGGACGGCGCTGGGAATCCTCGTGATCGTCCTCCTCGACGCGTTGACGCGCGAGTCGCTGACCGGGTTCCCGACGGCGTACATTGCGATGCTGCTGGTCGGGCTTGCCGCCGCGACCTGGACGGCTGACGACCCGCGCTCGGATCCGCAGCGCACTGCGTGATCGACACGCACTGTCATCTCCTGGCCGGTGTGGACGACGGCCCACGCACGGACGCCGAGGCGCTTCGACTGGCGCGCAAGCTCGTCGCCGAAGGCGTGACGGCGGTGCTGTGCACCCCACATTTCTCGGACCAGTTCCCGACGCCGTCCGTCGTCGCCGAGGAGCGCCACCAGCGGCTCCGCAACGAGCTCGACCTCGTCGGGATCGAGCTGGAGACGTCCCTTGCTGCGGAGCTGAGCGTCTCGCGGGCGCTCGAAACGCCGCCCGACCGGCTCGAGACTCGAGCATTCGGGGCCGGGCGCTACCTGCTCGTGGAGCTGGTACGCGACACAACGCGTGCAGCCGTTCGCGAGCTCTGCAGGCGGCTCGGCTCGATCGGCTTCGTCGTCGTGCTCGCGCATCCCGAGCGGTGCGCCGCGGTGCAGGGCGATGCCGGGGTGCTGGACGAGGCGAAGGCGGCGGGAGCCCTCGTCCAGGTCGTTGCGCCGAGCCTCTCGGGACAATGGGGAAACGACGTGTGGACGGCTGCGTGGCAGCTCGTCGAGGGTGGCATCGCAGATCTCGTCGCGAGTGACGCGCACCGCGCTTCGGCCACGAGTCCGCAGCTCGCCTCCGTGGCCGCGCTGATCGAGACCCGGTGCGGGGTGGAGCGGCGCCTCGAGCTCACCGCGCTCGCGCCGCGCCGGTTGCTCTCTAGCTAGTTCGCGCCGTCGCGCTCGCCCCTGAAGATGACCGGAACGGTCTGCAGGAGCAGCCGGATGTCACCGAGGAGCGACCACGTCGTCACGTACAGATAGTCGAGCTTGACCATTTCCTCGAAGGGGATGGCGCTGCGTCCCAGCACCTGCCAGAGCCCGGTCATCCCAGGCTTCAGAACGAGCCGCCGGCGGCCCCAGTCTTCGACGAAGCGGTCCTCCTCGAGGATCAACGGCCTCGGGCCGATCAGGCTCATCTCGCCCTTGAGCACGTTTAGGAGCTGCGGAAGCTCGTCGAGCGAATAGCGCCGGAGCACGCGGCCGACCCGGGTCACGCGCGGATCGCTGCGGATCTTGAACATGCGCGGATCCCCACCCGGCCCCGCATGCTTGTTCAGATGCACGAGCTCAGGCTTTCGCATCTCGGCGTCAGGGGCCATCGTCCGGAACTTGAGCAGGTAGAAGGGCTGCTCGCGTCCCCCCATCCGCAGCTGGCGGAACAAGATCGGGCCGCGCGAATCGAGCTTGATCAGGATCGCCGTGACGATGAAGACCGGCGCCAGCAAGATCGTCGCGGCGGCGGCGACTCCGACATCCAAGCTCCGCTTCAGGAACCGGCGCCAGGGCGAGAGACGGAGGCGGGGGAGCGTGAGGAGAGGGATCCCCTCGACCGTGTGACTGGTGAGGCGCGGCGGGATGATGTCGAAGAGACGGGGCACGATGTCGATGCGGACTGGGTGGTCCTTGAGCGCACGAATCAGTTCCATCGTGCGCTCGGTCGACTCGTTCGAGAAGGCGATGATCACGCGCTCGACGTCGAGGCGACCGACGAGGTCGGCGAGATCGTCGGGCGCGCCCAGCAGATTCAGGTTTTCGAGATCCTCCCGTCGCTCCCGCGGGCGGTCGTCCACGAAGCCGAGGAGGTTGACGTGGTACTCGGGGTGCTGGATGAGCTTCCGCGCGAGCAGCTGCCCGACCGAGCCGGCACCGACGATCACGGTGTTCTGGGGGAAATCCGGCTGGCAGTGGACATGTGCGCGAACGAGCATTCGCATCAGGGGCAGGAGCACCACGAGGAGCGCCCAGAACGTCACGACGGAAGCGAAACGACCGTCGTCCACGCCGAAGCTCCAGGCGATGGCGATGTAGCCCCAGATCCCCATCGTGGCGAGCTGGAAGAGGCGCGGGATCTCGTCGAGCGTCGAGTGGTGGATCAGCTCGTCGTCCCGGTCGTACAGGCCCAAGAGCTTCAGGCCCGCGATCCAGCCGGGAAGCGTCAGCAGGAAGACCGCGCCACGCAGCGAAATTCCCCCGGACGCGTCGAAGACCGGGTTGAACAGCCGCTCCGCGACGAAGAAGGAGAGAAGAAGCGCGAAGATGTCTGAATGAACGAGCAGGAAGCGGAGCCGCCAGCTTTGGCGTCGCGGGAGCGCCGGCGCCTCGACCGTGGGCGCGCTGTAGGCGAGCTCCGGCCGCGCCGCGACCTCGACGGCCGCTTCACCCGACGACGAACTAAACGTGCTCACTACCGCACCGCCTTAACGCCACCATTCGCTTGTTCCCCAGTCTGCGGCCCCCCTCGAAGCCGCGCCCGACACTTCGCCGCCGACCTCGGACGACGCGGGCTTGAACATGCCCCCGACGCCGCAGTCGTAAACGCATTGTAGGTACGGGACAGCGAATGTCCAGACGAGACCCAAATGTCGTGGGCATGGCCGCGAGCGTCGACAAAAGCGCTGCTCGCGCCGTGTTCGAGGACCCGTTGGTCCTTCCGGGCTTGCTGGCGTTCGCAGTGTTCGTCGTGTGGGCCGTCGCCGAGGCCGGATACGCCACGACGACCTGGTATCCGGGGACGCTCTTCCTCGTGATTCTGGCGGCGGTCACGCTGGCCGGGGCGCCGTTCCCGCGGCCCTCGCGCCTCGTCGCGGCATCGCTCGGGCTCTTCGCCGCGTTCACGGCTTGGAGCTTCATCTCGATCGCGTGGGCGCAGGTGAAGGGAGACGCCTGGGACGGCGCCAACCGCACCCTGCTGTACCTCGTCGTCTACGCGTTCTTCGTCCTCGTCCCGTGGCGGCCGTTGACGGTCGCGGTGCTGATGGGCGCGTACTCGTTGGCCGTCGGCGTGATCGGCGTGACGGTGCTCATCCTGGCGGCCCGGGCGCACGACCCGTCCCTGTACTTCCAGCTTGGACGCTTCGCCTCGCCCGCGGAGTATCAGAACGCGGATTGCGCGCTCTTCCTCGCTGCGCTCACCCCGGCGCTGTTCCTCGCCGCCACGCGCGCGACCCCCGTCGTCATACGCGCCCTGATGCTCGCCAACTGCGCCGTGCTGCTCGAGCTGGCGCTCCTGACCCAATCGCGCGCTTCGCTGGTCGCCCTGCCCATCGTTCTCCTCGTCTACTTCGCCCTCGTTCCGGATCGTGCGAGGGGATTGCTCGTGCTCGCCGCGGCCGGCGCGGCGGCCGCGGTCTACTCCGGGAGGCTCCTCGATGTCTATTCCGCACTCGAGCACGACGAGGGAGTTCGCAGCGCTGTCTCGAGTGCTCGAACGGCCGTGCTCGTCAGCGCGCTGGTGCTCGCACTGATCGGCGCGGTCGCGGCGGCCATCGATAGGCGGCTGACGGTTCCTGAGCGACTGGCCCGCTGGGGCTCTACGGCGGTCGTTGCCGCGGCGGGCCTCGCCGTTGCGGGGGCGCTCGTCGTCATTTCCTCGGGCAACCCGATCGACCGGGCCACGCGCGCCTGGGACGATTTCAGTTCACCGACCGTCGTCACTTCCCGCAGCTCGTACTTCGCGAAGGGCTTCGGGAGCAACCGGTACGACATCTGGCGGGTCGCCTTGGACGAGTTCCGCGCGCGTCCGCTCTACGGCGCCGGGCCGGACAACTTCGCCGTGGCGTACCTGCGCGAGCGGCGGTCCGACGAGGAGCCGCTCTATCCGCATAGCCTCGAGTTGCAGGTTCTGGAGCAGACAGGGCTGGTCGGGGCGATCCTGTTCTCAGGCTTCCTGGTCGCCACCCTGCTGCGACTCGCTTCGGTCCGGCGTGCGCCGTCCTTCGTACGCGGCGTTGCGATCTCCACCGGAGCGGTCTTCATCTACTGGTTCGTCCACGGGTCGGTGGACTGGTTCTGGGACGTGCCGGGGCTCAGCGGCCCGGCGTTCGCGGCGCTCGGACTCGCGTCGGCAGTCGTCCGCAGGCCTTGGGCAGACAGCGGCCCGAAGAAGCGCCCCGCCCTCGGATGGGCGGCGGCGGCCGTCGCGTTCGTCGCCGTTGCGTGCACGCTCCTTCCTCCCTGGCTCTCGGCGGCTGAGGTCCATGCCGCCGCCCGAACGTGGAAGCAAGATCCGAGCGGGGCCTTCGCTCGGCTACACCGCGCTCGGCGGCTGAATCCGCTGGCGGACAACCCCGATCTGGTCGCGGGCGCGATCGCGAGTCGCCTGCGCGACTTGCGCACGATGCAGGCCTCCTTCGAAGGCGCAGTCAGCCGAAATCCGAGCAACTGGTACGCGTGGCTCGAGCTCGCGCTCGCGGAGAACAGCTTGGGCAACCGCGCCGCCGCGCTGCGCGATCTCGCGCGCGCCCGCGCCCTCGATCCGCGCGAGCCCACCATTCGCGAGGTTGCCGCCGACGTCGCCGCCGGGAAGGTCGTTCAGCCGAGCCGAATTGACCGTATCCTGTTGCGGCGCATCGACGTTCACTAGGGGACAAGTACTAGAGGGGCGACCGACTTCGGCCAAAACTTTGACGTGGCGGCCCGTTCGGCTACCCTTCGTTTCACGGGAGAGCCCTGAGGAATCGGGGAATATGCGGAGTCGGGAGGTCGGGAGTTGTCTAACAAGCTTAAGAGAGCGGTAGTGGTAGTCGCCGCACTGGCGGTCGCGCTTACGCTCGCAAGCGGCGCACTTGCCGCATCGAGCAAGAAGCACCAGGCGTATTCGGGTGCCGGCGCGGCGGTCCAGGGTCAAGTGCAGGCTGGCGCGGTTGCCAACGCGAATCAGGTTCGCACGGTCGGCAAGCTCCCGTTCACGGGGCTTCAGCTGACGTTGGTCGTAGGGGCGGGGCTCGCGCTGCTCCTGACCGGCGGAACGCTGCGTCGGCTGAGCAAGAACCGGGCGTAGAGAGCTACCCGGGGCCTCGCAATGACGGCGAGCCCCGGGCGCTCGCGCCTTTCTTGCGGCGTTCCCGAACCGAAACGAGGCGGCCAGCCGGTCGGCTACCGTCACGTTGATGGCCGGAACGATCGAAACCCTGTCCGATCGCACGTATCACTGGCTCAAGCGGGCGCAGCGGCGTTTGCTCGCGTCGGACTACGCGGAGCTGCGACTTCGCCAAGGATGGCTCCGGCCCCCGCCTGACGCGGCCTTCGGAGAGCACGTCGTCCCGGTCGTGCCGGACCAGGGCGCGATCCGGACCGTCGTGGTGTTCAAGCCCGACGAGATCGGAGATGCGGTGCACGCGCTTCCCGCGCTCACCGAGCTTCGACGGCAGCTACCGCAGGCCCGCTTCTTCCTGCTCTGCCGCCCACTGACGCAGCCTCTCTACGAGCGTTCGGCGCTCTTCGACGAGATCGCCACCTTCGAGCCCGGCTCGAAGATGCGCGCGAGCTCCCGCAGCCTGCGGCACGCTCTCGGCAGCCTTTCGGTGCGCGAGTTCGATCTCTCGGTGTACCTCCGCACGAATCCGACGACCTTTCGCCGCTTCATGCGCATCCCGGCCCGCGCCCGGTTGCATCCGATCGACCCTCGCATGCGCTCGACCTCGCCGTATCAGGCTCCGGTCTCGCTCTGGACGACCGAGCGGCGACACCAGGCGCTGCAGCTGCTGGAGATCGTCTCGCTCCTCACGCGCCGCAGCTACTCGTTCGCCGACGTTCGGTATCCGCCGCTGCACTGGACCGACGAGGACAAGCAAGTTATCGAGCGGGTCTTCGGCACGGACGGTCCCGCACCCTTCGTCGTCGTGCATCCGTTCGCGAAGGAGGAGACCCGTCGGTACCCGCCCGAGTTCTGGCCGCCGTTGCTCCAGGCCCTCCGAGACGAGGTCGGTGTCACGCTCGTATCCATCGGAGGGCCCGAGGACGAGTCGCTACCCGAGCTAGCGGGACTCGTTCAGACGGAGGGGAAGCTGACGATCGGCGAGACGGGGTATCTGCTCTCGAGAGCGGCAGGCTTCGTCGGCAACCTGAGCGGACCTGCGCACCTCGCGGCGGCCGTAGGCGCGCCGACCGTGACGATCATGAGCGGGAACTCGCTGCCGGTGGAGTGGGCTCCGCTCGGAGACTCCCTCGTCATCCGCGCCGACGTTCCGTGCTCTCCTTGTCACCGGCGTGTTTGCCCGGGCTATGGGCTCGCGTGTCTGCGCGAGCTGACGCCGGAGCGGATCACCGGGCCGGTCGTGTCGTTTCTGAGCGCTCGCGTGGCGCAACGGGCTGCACCGGTCCCGACCGGGCTCTAAGCGTCACACAACAACGTAGGTCGTCCCTGATTCGGGGGATTCACTGCGGCTTAAGGAGGCCCGATGTCATGAGAGCACCCGCTCGAACCCTCCGCCGCTATGCCTCAGCCTCTCTTTCGCACCCTTCGCTTTCGCCTGCCCGCACGCCTCCTCGTGCTGGCCCTGGCGTCTACCGCTCTTCTGCTCGCACCGTCCGCGAGCGCTTCGTCGGCCTCGGGCTGGCGGCTGCTGCGGACCGGCCTGGAGAATGCCGGCTCGCTCACCGCCACACCGATTTCGGTCGCCGGCGGGACGACCGGAAACACGATCGCCCTGACGTACAGCGCATCCGTGCGGATTCAGAAGGGAACCGTGAGCTTCGCGGTGCCCGACGGGTGGAGCGCGCCCTCCAGGACGACCTCCGCGGCGGGATACGTCACCTCCAGCGCCGGCGCCGTCAGCATCACAGGCCGCACGATCGTCGTCTCGGGCTTCAACTTCGGCCAGAAGGGCGGTCGGGTCGTCGTCACCTTCGGGTCGAAGTCGGGCGGTGGCCCGGGCGCCGCCTCGCCCGCGCTCGCCACGACTCAGGTCTGGCAAGGCTCGGCTCGGGGGACGCTCGGCTCGATCATCCAGATTTCCTCGCCGACGATCGTCGTGACCGCGCCACTCGTGGTGTCTGCGCCGCCGCCTCCTCCGGCGCCGCCTCCGCCCCCGCCTCCGCCTCCGCCTCCCCCTCCGGCGCCCACCACGACCGCCTCGCGCTTTGGCATCGCGGCGGGGGGGAACATCCAGAACCTGAGCGACACGGATCTCGCGCACGACCTGGACATGTACAAGAGCGCCGGCTCGCGCTGGGCCCGGATAGACATCAACTGGGAATCGATCCAGGGCGGCGGTCCGACGAGCTACAACTGGGCTCCGTTCGACCGTGTCGTCCAGAGCGCCAACTCGCACGGGCTCACCGTTCTCGCCACGATTCTCTACACGCCGTCGTGGGCACGCCCTGCCGGCACCGGTGGGAACACTCCGCCGACCGATCTCTCCACCTATGCCGCCTTCGCAGGGGCCGCGGTCCGGCACTTTGCGCCGATGGGCGTCCACACCTGGGAGATCTGGAACGAGCCGAACATCGGCTTCTGGGCTCCTGCCCCGGACCCCGTCCGCTACACGCAGATGCTCAAGCTGGCGTACCCCGCGATCAAGCAGGCCGATCCGAGCTCGTTCGTCATCTCCGCGGGGCTGTCGCCGTACGGCGCCTACGGCGAGAGCACGGCGACGCTGATGAACCCTTTGACGTTCCTCGAGCGAATGTACGCAGCCGGCGCCGCCGGCAGCTTCGATGCGCTCGGCTGGCATCCGTACAACTTCACCGGCATCTTCTTCCACCCCGCCAGCGCCTGGTCACAGGTCGCCGAGACCTCACCGAGCGCACGCTCGATGATGGTCGCGAACGGTGACGGTGCGAAACAGATCTGGGGCACGGAGTTCGGAGCCCCCACTGGAACGGCCTCGTCCGCGGTGAGCGAAGCGTCGCAGGCGACGCTCGTCAAGGACGGCTACGCAAAGTGGAAGACGTGGTCGTTCGCCGGCCCGCTCTTCTGGTACAGCGCTCGAGATCAGGGCACGAACAGCGCCGATCGCGAGCAGAACTTCGGCCTCGTGAAGAACGACTACAACCCGAAGCCGAGCTTCAGCGCGTACCAGGCCGTCGTCGCCGCGGGCTAGTCGCGTCGGCCGAACACGAAGTCCGCGGTGCACGGAAGCACGCGCTGCAGCAGCTTGAGCTGCCCAAGTGCCAGGTAATACAGGAACTCAACGGGTCGCCGATTCGCGAGGGTGGGCGTAAACGCGACGGAACGTTCCAGGCCGAGCTCTGACGCGATGCGTAGAAGCTCGGATGGCACGAGCACGTCTTCGACGACGTCATGGTCGTAGCTTGCGCGTTTGTTGTTGACGCGGGCCACTGCCCGGCTATAGATCCACTGAGGGGCGGTTGGCTCGTGCAGATACAAGAGCGCGCCGCCCGGGCGGAGGAGTCGTCGGCACTCGGCGAGCGTTCGCCGGTGGGCGCCGAAATGGTGCGCTGCCTGGAACGTGAAGATCAGGTCGACGCTCTCATCCTCGAGCGGCACGTCGTAGCTCGGGCAGGCAAGAATCTGGTCCAAGTGAACCCGGAAGACGTTTTCCCAGATCGAGATCGAAGCGACGGCCTCGGGGCTCAGATCAGAGCCGATCACGCGGCCCCTGAAGAGGCTTTTCACGACGCACGCCGCCCAGCCCTGCCCGCCCCCGAGCTCGAGCACGTCCCGCGCCGCCTCGAAGCGCGCGCGGTGGCGGTCAATCGCTTCGAGCAGCGACTGCGCTTCCGTGAGCTTGTGAACGAGATTCCTCGGATCGAAAACGCCCGGACCCTCTGTGGGCGAACTGCGCCAGTACTCGAGCTCACGCTCGGCGCGCGTACCGAGATCGGCAAAATGGTTCAACCTTGTCCAGGCTAGACCATACGGTCGCGCGGTAAACGTGCCGAGCTGAGTAGATTCACGCCGTGCGTCTTCCCGGGCTCTCCGGCGAGCGCGGGAACCCCGCTCTTCGCGCGCTCGACCGCTACGTCGGCATCCCCATTGTCGCGGTCGGCGGCGCGCTCAGGCGACGGCGGCCACGCCCGCGCGAGCTCCGGCGCATCGGCGTGCTGAACGCGACTTCGATCGGAGACACCGTGCTGCTCTCGGCGGTCGTGCGGGACATTGCGGCTGCGCACCCTCAGGCGGAGACGATCCTGTTCGCCCGTGAGGCTATGGCGCCGGTTCTGCGCCAGCTCGACGGCGTCACCGTCGTCCCGATCCGGATCTCGAGTCCCCGGAGCGCGGTTCGCACGATTCGCGCCGAGCGCCTGGACGCGGTGCTCGATTTCGACCCGTGGCCCCGGATCGAGCCGGTGTATTGCCTGGTCTCGGGAGCGTCCTTCGCGGCCGGGTTCCGCTCGCCCGGCCAGCATCGCCACTACGGGTTCGACGCGTCGGTCGAGTGGCTCGACAGCCTGCACGCTCTCGAGAACCACCGGCGGCTTGCAGAGCTGATGGGCGTGACTTCGAGCTCGACGCCGGAGCTCCGCGCCGCCGGCGTCGTGAACGATCTGCCGCCTGATCCCTACGCGGTGTTCCACCTTTGGCCGACCGGCGTGCACAGTGACCTGAAGGAGTGGCCGGCGGACCGCTGGCGTACGGTCGCCCGGGCGCTCGCAGAGCGTGGGTACACGATCGCTCTGTCGGGCGCGCCCGGCGACGCCGAACGCACGCGCCAGTTTGTCGCGGGCACGCCGGACCTCGTCGGGCGCCTGCTCGACCTGGCCGGAAAGTACGATCTGCGGGAGCTTTTGGACGTTCTCCGCGGCAGTCGATGCGTCGTCAGCGTCAACACCGGCGTCATGCACCTGGCCGCCGCGGTGGGCGCTCCGACCGTCGCGCTCAACGGCCCGACGTCGGAGCGTCGCTGGGGGCCGGTCGGCGAGCGGACGGCATCCGTGAGCTCGTCCCTGCCGGGCTGCGGCTACCTGAACTTCGGCTGGGAGTACCGCGGCCAGAGGACCGATTGCATGCTGGGGATCTCGGTCGACGCGGTCCTCGAGACGGTTGACCGGGTGGCTCCGCGTGACTGACCTCGACCGTCTCCGCGATGCAGGCGTCGACTCCGGCGAACTGGAGCGAGCCTCCGCGGCGCTCGTCGAATGCTTTCGCTCCGGCGGCAAGGTGCTCATCTTCGGGAACGGCGGCAGCGCCGCGGACGCGCAGCACATGGCGACCGAGCTCGTCGGGCGATTCTTGCTCGATGAGCGTCGCGCGCTCCCGGCGATCGCGTTGACGACCGATACGTCCGCGCTCACCGCGATCGCGAACGACTTCGGCTTCGAACGGGTCTTCGCGCGCCAGGTCGAGGCGCTCGGCTCACGCGGGGACGTCGCGATCGCGATCTCGACGAGCGGCGCCTCGTCCAACGTCCTGGCAGGCGTGCGGGCGGCTCAGGCGCGAGGCCTGCGGACGATCGGCCTCGCCGGGCCGGGCCCCTCGGCCCTCGAGGAGCTCGTCGAGCTCCCCGTCGCGGTGCGCGGCGCCGAAGGGCCTGCGATTCAGGAGGCCCAACTCATGGTCGAGCACGCGCTCTGTGCCGCCGTCGAGGAAGGGCTCTTCACTGACGGCGCGGCGGCCGAATCCCCGGCGCCCGGGCGCAAGGTGGTCGGCTGGGACGAGCTGCTCGAGCTCCGCGAGTCGTGGCGGACCGAGGGCCTGACCGTCGTCTGGACGAACGGGGTCTTCGATCTCCTTCACGTCGGCCACGTCCGGAGCCTCGAGGCGGCGCGCGCGCTCGGCTCCGTGCTCGTGGTGGGCGTGAACGCGGACGCGACGGTCAGCGCCGCCAAGGGCCCAGGCCGCCCGATCGTTCCCGCTGAGCAGCGCGCGGAGGTGGTCGCGGCGCTGGAATCCGTCGACTACGTGGTCGTCTTCGACGAGCCGACCCCCGAGCGAGCGCTCGATCGGCTCCGTCCCGAGATCCATGCCAAGGGCGCGGACTACCGCGACAAGCCGGTCCCGGAGCGGGCAGTCGTGGAGGGCTACGGCGGGCGGGTGGAGCTGCTCCCGCTCGTGGAAGGCGTTTCGACCACCGAGCTCAGCGAGCGGGCGCAGTGAGCGGCGACCCGGCCGTCTTCCTCGATCGGGACGGGACGCTGATCGACGACGTCGGCTACATCTCCGACCCGGAGGACGTCAGGCTGGTCCCAGGCGCGGCGGATGCGCTGCGAGTCTTGCGCGACGCCGGTTTTCGGCTCGTCGTGATCAGCAACCAGTCGGGGCTCGGACGCGGGCTGGTCACGCAGGAGCAGGCTGACTCGGTGCACGAGCGCTTTCTCGACGAGCTCCAGCGCGCCGGCGTCCGGATCGATGCCGCGTACTACTGCCCACACGCTCCCGACGAAGGCTGTCGGTGCCGGAAGCCACTGCCGGGGCTGATCCTGGACGCGGCACGCGACCTCGGGCTCGAGCTCGAGCGCTCCGTGATGGTCGGGAACTCGGACGTCGACGTCTCGGCGGGGGAGGCGGCGGGCACTCGCGCCATCCTGCTCGGCGACGGCGTCTCGGCCTGGCCGGACGCGGTGCGGCAGATCCGCGCGTGGGCGAGGCAGGCGGCATGACCGCGCTGGCGGACGCCCTCGAGAGCCTGCCGGGCGTGCGCGTGCTCACGATCGGCGACCTGATGCTCGACGAGTACATCTGGGGGCGCGTGAGCCGCATCTCTCCCGAGGCTCCGGTTCCGGTCGTCGAGGTCGACCGACACAGCCACCTGCCCGGTGGGGCGGCGAACGTCGCGAGCGGGATCGCCGCGCTGGGCGGCTCTGCCGTGCTCGGGGGCGTCGTCGGAGCCGACGAGCCGGGGCGGCGGCTGCGCGACGCGCTCGCCGAGCGGTCGGTCGACTGTGGCGGCGTCCTGGACTCGCCGGGTCGGCGCACGACCGTGAAGACGCGCGTGATCGCGCACAGCCAGCAGGTCGTGCGAACCGATTTCGAGGAGCGCGAGCCGCTGGAGCACGACCTCGCGGAGCGGCTGATCGGCTGGGCCGCCGGCGAGCTGGACGGCGCCGACGTGCTCGTCCTCTCCGACTACGCCAAGGGACTCCTCACGCCGCATGTCCTGCAGAGCTTGATCGAGCGTGCGACGAGCGCCGGCAAGCCGATCGTCGTCGACCCGAAGGGTGTGCGCTACGAGCGGTACCGCGGCGCGACCGTGCTCACCCCGAACGTCCACGACGCAGAGCGGGCCGCGCAGTTCCCGGTTCAGGACCACGACGATCTCGTCGAGGTGAGCCGGCGTCTCGAGAAGGTCCTGCCGGGCACCCACCTCCTGATCACGCGGGGCGCCGAGGGGATGTCGCTGATGCAGGGCGGCGAGTCGACGGACATTGCGGCGGATGCCCGCGACGTCTACGACGTGACCGGCGCGGGGGACACCGTCGTCGCCACGCTCGCGGCGGCACTCGGGCGAGGGATCGCCGTGGAAGACGCGGTCCGGCTCGCCAATGCGGCAGCCGGCATCGCGGTCGGGAAGGTCGGCACGGCGAGCGTCACGCTCGACGAGCTGCGCGAACGCATGACCTAGTCGATCGCGAACTCGGCGAACGCGCGGTCGACGATCGTTCCTGCGATTGCGAGTGACGAAGTCGCGCCCGGCGACGGCGCGTTCTGAACGTGCAGTGCGTGCTTGGAGCGCACGAAGAGAAAATCGTCCGCGAGTGTCCCGTCCGCGTTCAGCGCCTGGGCCCGGATCCCCGCCCTCGCCGGCTCGACGTCGCGAACCGAGAGCTCCGGCAGGTACCTGCGCGCGGCGGCGACGAACGCCCGCGGGACGAAGTCGCGCACGACCTCGCCGAGCCCCGTGCGCCAGTAGCGGCGCGCGAGCCGCCAGAACGCGCGCTCCGTCAGCGCGTCGTACGCGTCGCGCAGGTCGACGTCGCGACGGCGGTAACCCTCTCGTGCGAGGGCAAGGACGGCGTTCGGGCCTGCCCAGACCTCGCCGTCCGGTCGCCGGCTGACGTGGACTCCGAGGAACGGAAAGCGCGCGTCCGGCACCGGATAGATGAGGTTCCGGCACAGGTGCCGAGCGTGCGGCCGCAGCGCCATGTAGTCCCCTCGGAACGGGACGATGCTCGTCTGTTCACCGGGATCGCCGCCGCTCGCTTCGACCAGCCGGTCCGACTGCACCCCTGCGCAGGCGATTGCATACGACGCCGCCAGCTCGCCGGCGCTCGTCTCGGCGACGACCGAGTTTCCCTCCTCATCGAGCCGCTCGACGCGCACGCCGAGCCGCACGACGCCGCCGCCGGCCTCGATCCGCGCCCGGAGCGCTTCCGCGACGAGCCGGTAGTCCAGGATCCCCGTGCTCGGGAGGTGCAGCGCGGCAATTCCGGCGCAGTGCGGCTCGAGCTCGCGCAGCTCGTCCGGGCCGATCCTGCGCAGGCCCTCGACGCCGTTTGCGAGCCCGCGGCGCTCGAGCTCCGCGAGCGGGCCCAGCTCGGACTCGTCCACCGCGACGATCACCTTGCCGCAGAGCTCGTACGGGATCGCCTCGCGCTCGCAGAGCCGCACCATCAGGTCGCGCCCGCGCAGGCAGAGCTCCGCCTTCAGCGATCCAGGCGGGTAGTACACGCCGCTATGCAGGATGCAGCTGTTCCGCCCCGTCTGGTGCAGCGCCGGCCGCGCTTCCTTCTCGAGCACCGCGACGGTTGTTCCGGGGCGGCGCTCGAGGATCTCCGCCGCCGTCGCGAGCCCGAGGATCCCGGCGCCGACGACGAGCGCGTCGACGCGCTCAGCCGTCGCCGTTCCTCCAGAAAAGCGACTCGTCGAGCTGGCCGCTGCCGAGCAGGTACTCGATCTGGCGCAGGCGGATGAAGTCCCGAGACGCGAAGTGTTCGGCGGTGACGCCCGCGCGCTCGAAGACGTCGCGCAACTGCTCGGCGCCCTTGCGGATGTCCCAGACCGGCTCGAACTCGGGCAGCACCTGTTGAATCCGGTCGAACGAGACCCGGTAGCTGCGGTTGTCGGCGCCGCGCTCGCCGATCGAGAGCTCGCAGCCCTCGAAGACGTCCGCGACGACCTCGGCGAGCTCGCGCACCTGGTAGTTCGCCCCCGGCGCTCCCACGTTCAGGATCTGGTTGTGCACCCGCTCGCGCGGCGCCTCGAGCGACGCGATGATCGCGCGGCAGATGTCCTCGGCGTGGATGAGGGGGCGCCACGGCGTGCCGTCGCTCTCCATCGCGATCACGCCGGTCGTGCGGGCCAGGCCGGCCAGGTTGTTGAGCACGATGTCGAAGCGCATCCTCGGGGAGGCGCCGTAGGCCGTCGCGTTGCGCAGGAACGTGGGGGAGAACGAGTCGTCGGCGAGCGTGGACACGTCGCGCTCGACCAGCCGCTTGCAGTCCGCATAGGCCGTCTGGGGATCGAGCTCGGAGTCCTCGTCGACGAGGTCGTTCTCCGCGACGCCGTAGACGCTGCAGGACGACGTGTAGACGAACCGCTCGATCCCGGCGGCCTTCGCGGTCTCGGCGATGTGCAGGGACCCCTTGTGGTTGACGTCGTAGGTGATGGTCGGCAGCAGCTCCCCGAGCGGGTCGTTCGACAGCTCGGCCATATGCACGACCGCGTCGACCCCGTCGAAGTGCTCGGGGCGCAGGCGCCGGATGTCCTCCTTGATCAGCTCGTACGAGGGAGGGTGCAAGTCGTAGAGCCGAGCCTGCGCGTAGAAGCACGAGTCGACGCCGACGAGCTCATGCCCGCGCTCGAGGAGGAGCGGCGGCAGCAACGAGCCGATATAGCCTTCCGTGCCGGTGACGAGGACGTTGATGGACCCCTCCGCAGTTCGTCGTAGGTGCCGCCGCGCGTCGACACGCGCAACCCAACCCATCGTGGTGGCAGATCTCCTTGCGCGCAAGCGGCTTCCGACCTGACCGGCCCGAAGCAGTTGTGGGGATCGTGCCTGCTGCAGGTCTGGCTCGGCGCCTGCAGCCTCTCGAGTCGTCAAAGGAGATGCTCCCGGTCGGCGGGCGTCCGGTCATGGACTACCTGCTGGAGCGCATGGAAGCGATCCCCTGCGCCGAGATCCGCGTCGTGACCCGGCCCGAGAAGCAGGACGTCCTGGAGCACTCCCAGACCCGTGGCGCAGTCCTGGTAACCGCGCGCCCAGCGTCGGTGGGCGAATCGCTGGCCGAGGGCGCCAGTGGGCTCGAGGACGACGTTGTTGCGGTCTTCGGGTTCCCCGACACCATCTGGTACCCGGTCGACGGTTTCGTCCGTCTGCTGCCGCTGCTCGGCGAGGACGTCGACGTCGTGCTCGGCATCTTCGTGGGGGCCGACCCGCCGCGGTCCGACGTCGTCGAGCTGCACCAGGGGCGCGTCCTGTCGATCGAGGTCAAGCCGGCGCGGCCGCGCTCGGAGCTCGTCTGGGGCTGCGCCGCGCTGCGGGTCAGCGCGCTGCGTGCGATCGCGTCTGAGGCGGAGCCCGGAATCGCCCTGGACCGGCTGGCCCGACGGGGCCGCGTCGCCGGCGTGCGGCTCGAGGATCCGTTGTGGACATCGGCACGCCGCAGGCGCTCGAGCAGTACGGCACGGGCGGGGGCTGAGCGCCGCCGCTCAGTCCAGGACGCGAACCTCCGGGATGGGGACGACCAGCCGGCAGCCCCAATCGCGCACGTCGCGCATCTGTTCGGCGATCTCGTCCGCGAGGTTCCAGGAGAGAACGAGGATGAGGTCGGGGCGCGTGCGCCGGATCTCGTCGGGGGGAAGCACCTTCAGGTGCGTGCCGGGCAAGAAGCATCCCTGCTTGTGCGGGCTTCGGTCGACGACGTAGTCGAGGAAATCCGAGCGGATCCCGCAGTAGTTGAGCAGCGTGTTCCCTTTCGCGGCCGCGCCGTAGCCGACGATCGACTTTCCCTCTCGCTTCGCGTCGAGGAGAAACGAGAGCAGGTCGCCCTTGACCTGCCGCACCGCTTGCTCGAATCCGTCGTATCCGGTGCTGCGGTCGAGAGCGGCTTCGTGCTCGGCCAGCCGCACCGCAGCAAGGGAGTCCGATTCCCCGTCCCGGTCGGCGTCCGCAAGGCAGGCGTAGATTCGCAGCGAGCCCCCGTGGGTCGACAGCTCGTCCAGGTCGAAGAGGCGCAGCCCGTGCTCGCCGAAAAGTCGCTCGACGGCGAGGAGCGAGAGGTACGAGAAGTGCTCGTGATAGATCGTGTCGAACTGCTTCTCCGCCATCAGGCGCAGGAGATGCGGGAACTCCATGGTGACGACGCCGTCCGGGGCGAGCAGCGCATGCACGCCTTCGACGAAGTCATGCAGATCCGGTACGTGGGCGAGGACGTTGTTGCCGACTACGAGATTGGCCCGGCCCTGCTCGTCGACGATCCGATCCGCCAGCCCCTTGCCGAAGAAGTCGACGATCGTGGGGATCCCGTGGGCTGCCGCCGCCGCCGCGACATTCGCAGACGGCTCGATCCCCGTCGCCGTGATCCCGCGGTCGACGAAAAACCGCAGCAGGTAGCCGTCGTTCGACGCGATCTCTACGACGCGGCTCGACTCGTCTAGGCCGAAGCGCTCGACGGTCGCCTCGACGTAACGGCGCGCGTGCTCCACCCAGCTGTCGGAATAGGACGAGAAGTAGGCGTACTCGTCGAAGATCGTCTCGGGCGCGGCGTGAACGGGTAGCTGGACGAGGAAGCAGTCGTCGCAGACAAAAACCCGGAGCGGGTAGAACGTCTCGCCTTTCGCGAGGTCGCTCTCGTCGAGGTACGAGTTCGCGAGCGGCGTTACGCCGAGGTCGACGAAGGTTCGCGAGAGCACCGCCCCGCAGAGGCGGCAGGAATGGCGCGAGTTGTCCGTCATCGAGTCACATTCGGCTCAGGGGCCGGATTTGTGAGCCCCACTGGCGCTGCGAAAGGTGCTGACTATGATCAGTCGAGGATGACCGACGTTGCGGACGGGCGGGATCCTCTGCGGGCGGCGACGGTCGTCGTCGTCAACCGGGACCTGCCGGAGCTGACGATCAGATGCGTGCAGAGCCTCCTCGAAGATGGGGTGGGCAGTGCGCGGATCGTCGTCGTCGAGAACGGCTCGACGGCGGAATCGTCCGCGCTCCTGCACGAGGCCTTGCCGGACATACAGCTCCTGAGACTAGACGAGAACGTCGGGTATGCCCGCGCAGCCAACAAGGGCGCCAAGCTCCTTACGGGCGATCGGTACCTCTTCGTCAACAACGACGCCTTCGTCCGCCGGCCCGGGAGCGTCCGGCGGCTGCTGGCGAGCCTCGACCGCGATCGCGTTGGCCTGGCGGTGCCGCGCCTCTTGAACGAAGACCTGACGCTCCAGCCGAGCGTCGTGCCCATCTCGAACCCTGCGAACGCCTTCCTGCGCGCGATCGGGTTGAGCCGGTTCGTGCCGAATCGCTGGCAGCCGTCCTGGGGGCACCACTGGGATCACGCTTCTTCTCGGCCGATCGGAGCGGCGAACGGCGCCGTGGTCGCGGCCAGCGCCGAGCTATGGGAGGAACTGGGAGGCTGGATCGAGCGTGAGCTGATGTTCGCGGAGGATCTGGACCTCTGCTGGCGGACCTCGAAGAGCGGCCGGCTCGTCTGGTTCGAGGCCGGCGCGGAGTTCATGCATCTCGGCAACACGTCGGGCCGCCGAGAGTGGTCCGACCGTCGCCGCTCGGAGTTGATCGGCCGCTCGGAGGGCGCCCTGATCCGAACCGAGCTTCCGCGCGCACAGGCCGCGGCGACACTGTTCTTCATGTGTGCCGGGCTCGTGGCGCGGATGGGATTCTTCGCGCTCAAGGGCGAGTCGGCGGCGACGAGCTCGCTCGCCGGAATGCTCAGCGGCTACCGCCAGAGCCGGTAGCCCGTCCGTCGTGGCCGATCCCTCACTCGACCGGTTGCCCGGGCGGTCGACGCTAGCCGCGCGCCTCGCGACGAACTCGGCGGTGCAGGTTGCGGGATCGATCCTCGCATCAGGGATCGGGTTCTTCACCTTCATCGCAGTGGCGCGAAACCTCGGACCGGCGGCCTACGGCGATCTGACCGCGGCGCTCATCTACCTGTTCATTCCCGCGGTGCTCGCAGACGTCGGACTCACGGCGACCGTCGTCCGCACGATCTCCGCGAACCCTGAAGAAACCGAGACCGCGCTCGGTGCCTCGCTCCCGCTGCGAAGCCTGATCGGTTGCGGTCTCACCGGGGCATTCGTCGTGCTCGCCTACGTGCTTCCGTTCGACGAGCGGGCGCGTCTCGCAGTCCTGATCGCTTCCCTCGGGACGCTCGCGACGTTGTTGAACGCGACGCTCTCGCCGCTCTTCCAGGCCCGCCTGATGATGCAGTGGCCGGTGGTCTCGAACGTGACGGGACGCGTCGTGACTCTGGCGCTGACCTACGGAGCGGTCGCGGCAGGCCTCGGGTTCAAGGCATTCGTGTGGGCGGCTGTGATCGGCCAGATCGCAGCGCTCGTGGTCACCCTCGTGGTCGTCGCCACGGTGACCGAAGTCCGCCTCCGGCCCCACGTGGACCTGTCGTACTGGCGAATCCTCATCCGGGGAGGCATCGTCCTCGGCGCGGCCCTCTCGCTGGGGCAGCTCTACTTCCGAGTCGACACCGTGCTGCTCGCCCTGTTTCGACCGTCCCGGGAAGTCGGCCTGTACGGCGCGAGCTACAAGTTCCTGGAGATCGCCGCGGTGGCGCCCTTCGCGGTGCTGAACTCGCTCTTTCCCACGTTCTCGCGCTTCATCCAGCACGGTGACTCTCGAACCCTGCCGCTGGCGCAGAAGGCATTCGACGTGGGGCTCGCGCTGTCCGTCCCCGTCACGATTCTCGGAGTGGCATTCGCCCGCGACATCGTCTCCTTCACCGCCGGCGATCGCTATGCCGCGGGAGCCGTCGCGCTGAAACTCCTCGCTCCCTACCTCGTCGCGACGTTCCTGCTCACGCCGGCGTTGGGGCTCCTGATGGCCCACGGCGCCTACCGCGCGTTGCTCGGGCTGAACGTGTTCATGCTCGCCCTGAACGTCCTGCTCAACGTCATCTTCATCCCGCTGTACGGCTACAAGGCGGCCGCGGTGACGAGCGTCGCGTCCGAGGTGGCCAGCCTGGCGCTCCTGACGATCGCGGCGCGCCGTTGGGCGGGTTTCTTGCCGAGCCTTCGCGGTTTACCGACGGTTGCCCTCGGCGCGGGCGCGATGACCGCGGTGATTCTCGTGGCTCCCGGCCCAGTGCTTGCGGTCGCCGTCGCCGCCGGGCTCGCCTACGCCGCGGTCGTTGCGCTCGTCCCGGGCACGGTGCGCAACATGATCGGGGAGCTCGCGGGCCGTTAGGCCCCTAGCTCGACGAGCTCTGGCCCTGAGTCGGATCTCGGCTCGCCGAGCCGGCGGACGATCTCCGCGGCCACGGGCTCGACCGGCGACGCACCGACGCGGCCGAGGAGCGAGTTCATCTGGTCGGTGAGGAGCTTGGGCGGCCGAACGACGACGAAGCGGGTGCGGGGATGGGCAGCGGCAGCCCAGGTGGCGAGACCTTCGAGCGCCGCCTTCGCGGTCACGTAGTGCGGCCACTCGGCCGGCAGCGTCGTCAGCGCGCTCGACGAGAGGATGAGGGTCGTGCCGGAGCGCGCGTCGAGCTCGTCGAGGAATGCCGACACCGGGGCCACGACCAGCCCAAGGCTCTCGAGCACGAAGCGCTCGAAGCGGTCGACGCCGGCCGGGTCGAGTGGAAGGGGACGGATCGGCGGCGATGCGTTGCAGACGAGCAGGTCGAGACCGCCGCGGGCGGCGACGAGCGGACGCAGCGTGTCGCTGCACCAGGCCGCATCGCCCGCATCCCCCTGGACGGCCTCGATCGTCCCGGCGGCGGCGTTGACGCTGCCGCGGACGCGGGCGGCTTCTGCCGCGCTGTCGCGGTAGACGAGCAGGACGTCGGCGCCGCGCAAGGCAAGCGCCTGCGTGAGCGCCGCGCCGAGCCCGCGGCTGCCGCCGACGACGACTGCGACCTGCCCGGTGAGGTCCGGCGCGTCCGCGAGCAGCGGGGCGAGCGTCGCAAGATCGGAGCGGGGCGGGTCGCTGCGGACGAACGCGCTGATCGTCGCCGTCGCCAGCCCGTCTCCCAGGCTTGCCGCCAGCTCGACCAGCCCGACGCGCTCGTCTCGTCGCGTCACCTCGGCGGTGTACGGCAGCGGAAGGGACGGAGCCTCGCCTCGAGAGGCGATCCGCAGGTCGAGCTTCCAGAAGGTCGCCCGCTCGCCCGGGAGCTCCATGCCGACGAGGTAGCTCGTCCAGGCCAGCGCCGCGGCGGCCAGCTCGTCAATTCCTCGATCCGAAAGCTCCCACCGCTGCGTCAACTGGCGCAGGTGCGCGAGCGAAGGCGCCCAGTTCCCGGATACGGCGAGGCCTTTGTCGAGTGCCTCGAGGTCGAATGCCGCGGGCGCTTCGCGGGCCTCGGGCCTGCCTTCGACGAGCGTCCGCTGCGAGCCCCGAGCAAACGCGAGCTGCGCCTTGAGTGCGAGCTGTCCGGAGTCGGTCACGTGCAGCTCCCCCGTCGACTCCGTCTCCTGCGCCTCGACCGGATAGGTCGCTCCGGCGGAGAGCGGGCCGAGGAACTCGAGGGCGATCGACTCGAGTGCGGAGCCGGGCCGCTCGCGGAGACGCGCGCATGCGGCCAGCGCCCCGAGGACGCCGTAGACGACCGGCTCGCCGAAGGGAGTCCGCCGGGCGTACTCGGCCGAGACGTGCAGTGGGTTCACATCGCCGCTGGCCCTGGCGAACAGCTCCATGTCTGTCGGGGAAACGCGGAGCGCGGGCGGCTTCACGCTCGGCCGGAGCCGTTCGCGTGCTCCTCGAGGAAGCGCTCCAACTCGCCGACGTTCGCGAACTCCGCCAGCTCGTTTCCGCGGAAGCGCACGCCGAATCGCTCCTCGATCGTGAACATGAGGTTCACGTGCCCCAGCGAGTCCCACTGCGCAATGTCCTGGGCCGTGGTCTCGTCCGTGAGCGCGAGCGCATCATCCGCGAACACGTCGCGAAACACCTGCTCCAGATCGTCATGCAGCGGCATCGTCAGCTCGCGTCGTCGCGATGAAGTCGTTCACGACCGCTCCGTTCTTCGCCACGTCGTAGCGCCAGCGGGTCGTCCCCTCGCTCTCGTCGAGCGGTTGGAAGCCGAGTCGGGGAAAGAGGTCGCGCACGAGCTCGTTCTTCGGGCTCGGGACGTAAGTGCCTTCGACGGCCGAGCAGGCCCGCGCGAGGGCCGCGCCGCAGAGCTCCTGGAGGACGGTCTCCTCGAGCGTGCGGCCGATCACGCGACAGCTCATCAGCCATGTGTCGACATCGAGCACGTCGTCCCCCTCGAAGGCCGCGACGACGGCGATGAGGCCGTGATCGGTGAAACGGTCGGAAAGGCGGAACGAGAGATGCACGCACTCCGGATCCCGTGCGAACGCCTCCAGCGCGGCCGCCGAGTGGCGGCGGGTCGTCAGGTTGAACTGATTCGTCTTGCCGACGAGCTGCGCGATGCGAGGCAGGTCAGAGTCGGTGAACGGCGAGACGCGGGCTTGCATCTCGAGGCTTCGGTAGAAGTCCTCGATCGAGTCGGCGGACGGGGCGGCGGCCACGGCTTCGCGCCGCCCGCGGTACTGCTCGGTGCGGCGCTCGTCGTCGGCGGTGAAGGAGGGGGGCTCGAAGAGCAGGTAGTCGGCTAGTGTGCCGACGTACTCCGATGGCTCCGGCGGCAGCAGGATCACGTCGACCTCCGGCAGCAAGCGGCGAACCGCCTCGCGCTCGGCGGGATTGTCGTCGACGAACACGAGCGCCTCGAGCCCGATGTCGAGCGTTTCGGCGACCGTCCGCAGCTGCTCGGGCTTGGACCGCCAGTCCGCGACGAACACGGCCACGTCGTCGAGGCCGATGCGCATCGCGGGGTGGCGCTCGAAGACCTCGCGTGCGTCGGCATCGTTGTTCTTCGAGCACACCGCGAGGACGATGCCGCGACGCTCCAGTGCGAGAATCGACTCCTGGAAGGCCTGGAACGCCTCGCCTTCCGGAGTCTCGCCCAGGCGGATTCCGTCGAGGCCGTCCTCGCCCACGATGCCGCCCCAGAGGGTGTTGTCGAGATCGAGCACGAGGCACTTCCGGCTCAGCCCGAGGCGTGCGGCGATGACCGCCGCGGTGTGGCGGGCGAGGATCGGAAGGGCGTCGAGTGCGACCGCCTGCTTCGCGAAGTGCCAGTAGCGCGCGTCGAACCAGCGCCGCTTGCCGACCAGCGCGGCGAGCCGGTCGCAGTCGACGAACGCGACGCTCGGGGGGGAGGACGCCGCCAGTCGCGAGTTCACCGCTTGTCCCATCGCCTGGCGAGACCCGGGGAGAGTCGCGCCGAGATGGCCGAACGGCGCGTCCGGCGGCAGCGCGAACCCGTGCTGCACGATCGTTGCTCCCGAGCGGGCGCCAAAGGTGCGCCAGAGTGACGTCCACCGCTCGACCTCCGCCGCCACATCGGCCTCGGGGTCGTCGCTGTAGGGCGGCAGAGCCAACTCGCCCGCGTGCACCGCGAGCACCACGAGCTCGGGATCGAAGGCCTGGGCGGGACTCGACGGATCGAGCAGCTCCTGCCGGTACTGGCCGTAGGGGCTTTCGTACAGCTCGAGCGAGACGCCAACTCGGAGCGCCGCGAGCCACAGCATCGTGGCCAGCTGGTTGGTCGTGTAGCTCCCGAGCAGCGCCAGCCGGGCGGTGCGCCGCGGTGGGTCGCCTGACTCCGCGGTGCGGCGGGCGATCGCCGCCGCGGCCTGCCACGACGCGAAGTCTCCGTCCGCGTCGACCACCGCGAGGGCGTAGCGGTGGGCGTCGCGCGGCTCGCCGAGCTGCTCGTGGCAGCGCGCAAGCCTCAGGCAGATCGCCGCCGAGGGCAATTCGCCGCCGAGCGCGCCATACGCCGCTGCGGCCTCGTCGACGCGGCCGGCGCGCAGCAACTCGTCCGCCTCGGTGAGCGATTCTTCCGTGGACCGCGCTGCGAGGGCCACCCGGCGTTAATCGGCCGCCGGGATCACGCGGGCGGGCGTCGAGACGGCCATGCCTCTCGCCGGCACGTTCATCGTCACCACGGCGTTCGGTCCGATCCGCGCGTCGTCGCCGATCGTGACGCCGCCGATGATGACCGCGCCGGCGCCGATCTCGACCCGGTCGCCGATCTTCGGCGCGGCTGTCGCATCGTCCGACACGATCCCGATGGTCACGTTCTGGCGGATCAGGCAGTCGTCGCCGATCACGACGTCAGGATGGATCATCACGCCGCCCTCGTGGGCGAGCCGTAGCCGCCGTCCGACGGCAGTCCGCGACGTGAGCTCGATGCTGTAGACGTTCCGGATCAGGAGCTGGGCCAGCAGGTAGCCGACCGAAACGGGAGCGCGCACCGGCTTCGGGAGGCGCCAGCGCCAGACGCCGATCCTGTGTGCCGCAAGCGCCTGGAACCCCGGCCTCGTCCACGAGTCGTACAGGGCCAAATCCTCTTTGATCTGGCCGATCAGCCCGGGTCGCCGCTGTGGCGCAGTCACGCTCACATCGTACGGACGAAGCGCGCGAAACCCTTCACGGAAGGAGCACGCGTGACGTCAGGCTGCCGCGCAGCCGGCCCACGCGCTGGCCGAGGAGCCAGACCGCGACACCGAGCTCGCCGCGCGTGCGGGCCCGTACGAAGGCGCGACCTGTCGCGGCCCAGAGTCGGGCGGCCTTCCGCAGCGGCCGGCGGGCCGGCGGGAGCCCGAGCGGGCGATGCTTCGCGTAGAGGCGGACCTCACTGCTCCCGTAGTTCCGCGCCTGGCGGTACACGCCGCTGAGATCGTGCCGGAAGCGGTAGTGCGTCACAGCGTCCTCGAGGAGGACCAGCTCCGCGCCTGCACGCTGCGCGCGCCAGCAGTAGTCGGCGTCCTCGGCGCCGTCGACGAACGCTTCGTCGAAGCCGCCGAGCCGCTCGTGGAGCTCGGCCCTTACGCCGAGCGTGCACCCGAATGCAAACGGCATCCATCCCTCCGCGTACTCGAGCAGCTTCTCGGTCTGCGGTCGCCCACGCACCTCGACCGCCCACGGGTCGTTGAGCAGATCGTGCTCGAGCCGTCCGGCTACGAGCTCGTTTTCCTGCAGACCCCTGGCCATCGCTTTCAGCCACCCGGGCGCGACGCGATCGTCGTGGTCGCAGAACGCGACCGATCGGCCTCGGGCGTGGCGCACACCGACGTTTCGTGCGTGCGAGAGACCTGGCTGCCCGGACGCGTCGACAAAGCGAATCAGCGCGGAGCGCGCCGCGTAGCCTTCGACGAGCTTCCTCGACCCGTCGGTCGAGCCGTTGTCCGAGACGACGATCTCCCAGTCGCCCGCGGCGTCCTGGCCCAGCAGCGCCTCCAGCTGCTCGCCGAGCGTCGCCGCGCCGTTGAAGGACGCGAGCACGACGGTCAGCTCGAGCAGAACGCCTCCACGACGGCGTTGTCGACCGCGGCGCGCTGGTCGGCCCCGCCCGGCGTGCCGTTGACGAGCACCACGACCTGCCTGTCGGCCGTGGGCGTGTTCATGACGTAGGACGTGTACCCGGCGACGGAGCCGTTGTGTCCCCAGGAGACGCCGCACCCAACGCGGGAAAGGCTGAGGCCGAGCCCGTAGCCGTTGCCGTTCCCGTCGATCGTGACCGGTCGCTTCATCTCGCCGAGCATGGGCGGTCTCACGACTCGGCCGCGAAGCAGCGCGTTGTAGAAACGCGCCACGTCACCGGCCGTCGAGGCGACGCCCCCGGCCGTCCATGCCCACGCGACGCCGACTCTTGTCACGTCGGTCCGCGGTAGGCCCGCGCGGGCCCCCACCGCTCCGGGCAGGAGGTAGCCCCTCGCAAACGGCGCGGGGAGGGCGGGCGTCCGTGAAAGGCTCGTCCTGCGCAGTCGCAGCGGCTGCAGAATCCGTCGCTCGAGCTGGTTCCCGATCGAAGTGTGCGCGGCAGCCTGCACCACGAGCCCGAGGAGCACGTAGTTGGTGTTCGAGTAGCCCCAGCCGGCTCCCGGCGCGAACAGGGGCGGATGCGACGTCCCCACGGCGACGAGGCTCAGCGGGAGCCAAGGCACGGGACGCCGGTACATCGCGTCGGCGAGTCGGGCGTCGGCGCTGTAGTCGTAGAGGCCGCTCGTGTGGTTGAGGAGCTGTCGCAGCGTGATCGCTCCGCCGTTCGGCACGCGGCCCGGCAGCCATCGCTCGACCGGGTCGTCCAGGCGCAGCGTCCCGCGCTGCGCCAGCTCGAGGACGAGTGCCGCGGTGAAGGTCTTGGTCACGCTGCCGATCCGGAAGGAGGTGTTCGCACGCATCGCGCGCCTCCGTCCGACGTCGGCGAATCCGGCGGTGCCGACCCTCGTGCCTGCCCGATCGTGGATCAGGACGACGGCTCCCGGCATCCCGCTGGCAACGATTCGCCGGGCGACCTTCGCCGGCTGTGTCGCCGCCGAGGCGATCCCCGAGACGGGCAGAAGTCCGGCGCACAGGGCGAGCGCGAGCGCGCGACGCATCCCGGCAACTTACAGTTCGCCCTGTGAAGGTCGTGATTCTGGCCGGAGGCTACGGAACCCGCATCAGCGAGGAGAGCGCGGTGCGGCCGAAGCCGATGGTCGAGATCGGCGGCAAGCCGATCCTCTGGCACATCATGAAGATCTACGCGGCGCACGGGCACAGCGAGTTCGTGATCTGCGCCGGCTACAAGAGCTACATGATCAAGGAGTACTTCGCCGGCTACTTCCTCCGCAGCTCAGACGTCACGTTCGACCTTGCGCAGAACTCCTTCGAGGCGCACGGCTCGGAGGTGGAGCCATGGCGCGTGACCGTCGTCGACACCGGTGACGCGACGATGACCGGCGGCCGGCTGCGCCGGGCGCGGGAGCACCTCGGGGACGAGACGTTCTGCCTGACCTACGGAGACTGCGTCGCCGACGTGGACATCACGGCGCTCGTGGGCTTCCATCGCGACCACGACGTGCTCGCGACCGTCACCGCCGTGCAGCCGCCGGGGCGATTCGGCGCCCTCTCCCTGGGTCACGACGAGAACAAGATCGAGGAGTTCGTCGAGAAGCCGTCCGGCGACGGCGGGTGGGTGAACGGCGGGTTCTTCGTCTGCGAGCCGCGGGTCCTCGACTACGTGGAGAGCGACGCGACGGTCTGGGAGCGCGAGCCGCTCGAGGGCCTTGCGCGCGACGACCAGCTCGTCGCCTACCGCCACCACGGCTACTGGCAGCCGATGGACACGTTGCGGGACAAGACCGTCCTGGAGGAGCGGTGGGCCGCCGACGACGCCCCGTGGAAAACCTGGTAGTCGGGCCCTAAGCCGGAACGAGCGCGTCCTGCTCGGCGCGCAGGCGATCCGACAGTCGTCCCTCCGGGCGCTCGACGTCGGCGTACGTCAGCACCTGGTCCTTCGCGACGTCGCGCGTCAGCCGTGCGTCCTCCGCCAAGCCGATGGGGAGGAGATCCTCTGCCCGGGCTGTGTCCGCGTTCTCGGCGAGCCCGTAGGTCATGTAGCCGCCGAATCCGTCGATCGTCTCGCCGGCGCGCAAGTCTTTTTTCGCGGTCGCTACGACCTCGACTCGCAGCCCGTAGGTCGGCGCGATCGTCGCGTCACCGAAGAGAACGGCGCGCCCGACCGTCGTCGGAACCTCGAAGTGGCACAGGTGGTAGGGCGTCGTGAAGCAGTAGAGGGGCCCTTCGCCAAGCTTGTAGAGATTGAGATAGTGCTGCTGCTGGGGGTCGTCGTGCGTGCCGAGCACGAAAACGCCGGGCGCCGGCTCCGCGCCCACGACGTAGTCGACGATCCCAGGCCCTTCCAGCAGCTCGTCCAACGGAAACAGCTCCGCGGCCTCGCGCACATGCGTGCCCGGCTTGACCGTCGGCCCGTACATCCCGCGCCGCGCGACCCGCATCCCGGTCGCGTTGGCGACGATCGCCTGCTCGAACGAGATCTTCGTCCCGTCCGCGAAGGACGTGACCATCTGCGGCTTCTGGCCCCACTTGCGTGCGAACCCCTCCTGCGTCGTGGGCGTCCGATACGGGTCGTGCAAGCCTTTCACGCTGCCGCAGAACACCGGCCGGACGCCGATTCCGGTCACGAAGCGGTACAGGTTCATCGTCACCCCGGGCTGGTCGCCGTCGGAGTTGGTGATCACGACGCCCTGCCGGTCCGCGTACTGCTTGAGGATCGGCCCGATCGTCCCGTCGAGCTCGGCGTTCATCAGGATGACGTGCTTGCCGTGCTCGATCGCGCTCAGCGTGACTCGAGCGCCGAGCTCGACCGTGCCCGTGACCTCGATCAACGCATCGACAGCATCGGCCTCGGCGAGCAGGATCGCGTCCTCCGTGACGGCGTACCGACCGGCTGAGATCGCGCTTTCGAGATCCGCCGCGCTCTCGACGTGCTCGACGTCCTCGGCGCCCGCGAGCCCGTAGGCGTTTCGAGCCGTCTCGACGTTCCGATTCGAGATCGCCACGAGGCGGATGCCCGGTGCGGACGTCAGCAGCTGCAGCGCGATGCCGCGCCCCATGAAGCCGGCCCCGACCATGGCGACCCTGATCGGGTTGCCCTCCGCCTCGCGCCGGGCGAGTGCGCTGTCGACGATGATCACCCGGCTAGCCCTCGAAGTCCGGCCACGTAGCATCTCTCGAGGAAAGGCTGCGATTGTCGGCGTGCGGCCATTCGATCCCGAAGGCGGGGTCGTCCCAGCGGACGCCACCCTCGCTGTCGGGAGCGTACGCCTCGGAGACCAGATAAAGGGCCTCGGTTCCGTCGGCGAGCGTCTGGTAGCCGTGCGCGCATCCCTCGGGCACGTAGAGCGCGCGCCGGTTTTCGGCGGTGAGCTCGACTCCGATCCAACGCCTGTAGGCCGGCGACTCTGGCCGAAGGTCGACGATCACGTCGAAGATGGCGCCGCGGGTGCAGCGGACCAGCTTCGCCTCCTCGTGCGGCGCGCGCTGAAAGTGCATTCCTCGCAGGATCCCGGCGGATCGGTTGAAGGAGAGATTCGCTTGCGCGAGGCGCGTGGAGAGGCCGTGCGCGGCGAACTCCTCGACGCACCAGGCGCGCGCAAAGAACCCCCGCTCGTCCTCGCGTCGCTCGAGGTCGATCGTGAATGCGCCGGGGATTTCGGTCTCGTGGAAGATCATGCGCGTGAGCCCGCAGCCGGCGCGCCTCGCGGCGCGGCCGGCCCGTGAGGATATCGGCGCTCGTCGAGAGTGCGTCAGCGGGGCGAGCGGACCCTGCGCTCCGACGCCACCTCTTCGAGCAGCTGCTCCACCTTCCCGACGTGGCCCGACCACTCGAACTCGTGCCGGTGTTCGAGCAGTCGGCTGCTCGCGTCCTCGAGCCGCGCGGGATCCTCCGTGAACCATGCGACCGCACGGCGCAGCTCCTCGACGTCGCCCGAGCGGAACTGTCGCGATTCCGGGGTCTCGGGCAGTCCGCCGCGTGCGCTGACGACGGCCGGGATGCCGCGGACCGCCGCCTCCGCCGCGACGAACGTCGCCGGCTCCTCCCACTCGCTCGGGATCGCAACCAGGTCGAGCCGGTCGAAGAACGCATCTTTCGCGGCGCCGCTCAAGTGGCCGAGTTGCTCGATGCGCGAGTCTCGCTTCGCGGCGGCCTCGACCTCCTCGTCGAGCGATCCGGTACCGGCGACAAGGAGCCGCCAGGGGAGCTCTGTCCCTTCCACCGCGGCGAGCAGCGTGCGGATTCCCTTGTGCGGCTCGAGGGAGCCGATGAAGCCGAGAGTCAATTCGTCAGCCTGCGCGTTGCGCAGCCGGGCGGTGCCGGGCTCTGCGCCGAGCCGAATCGCCTCGGCGCGCTCGGCGGGAACGATGCCGGCGTGGACGTGCCGCTGGCAGATATATCTCGACACGCCGATGAGCCGGGAAAGGTCGAGTCGGATCGCGCCGCCGCGGATCGTGCGCTGGATGCGGCAATCCAGGCAGCGACCGCCGCAGAACTCGCCGTCGCGGGTCATGCTCATGCGCGTGCAGAGGAGGTTGAGATCGTGTGCAGTGTGAACGTGCGGCAAGCCCAGCTGAGCGATCGCGGTGAACACCGCTGCGGAGAGTCCCTGCGGATGATGGGTGAGGACGATGTCCGGGCGCAAGGCCTTCAGCTCCCGAACGAGCGCGAAATGAACTCTTGGAAGCCACTGGTCCGCCGCATGCCAGAGGAACTTGGCCGCGCGCGGCCGGCGGAGGTCGAGCTGCGGCAGGTGGGGCAGGTGCCGCGTCGGGATGCCGTTCAGCGATCCGTCGGATCCGGTCAGGACGACGACGTCGTGCCGCTCGGCGAGAGCGTGCGCGGCGGCGTCGACGTATGCCTCCGCACCGCCCGGGCTGTCGGACGGCAGGAGAGTGGCGATCAGGGCCAAACGCATCGTTTCGGATGACTGTATCGACGGACTTTCGACATTCCTGAACGGCGGCCTGCAATGCCCGGGACGCTGATCTTCGCCGTGCCGGACTTCACGCCGGCCGTGGGCGGGACGACAACACAGGTCACGCTGCTTTCCCGCGAGCTCGCGGCGCGCGGGCACGACGTCCGCGTCGTCACACGACGTCGCGACCGGGCCTGGGCCTCCTCGGAGGTGGTGGACGCGGTTCGCGTCGACCGGATTGGGCCGCCGGGACGGGGCGCGGCGGCGGACAAGGCGGCTGCGCTGGCGCTCGCGCCCTGGCTCGCGCGACGCCGGAGTGGCGTCCGGATCTTCCAGACGCTGATGTGGACGGATGCGGTTGCGGCGGCGGCGGCGGCGCGGCTCCTCCCGCGGACGATCGTCGGCTGGGGCGCGCTCGGAGACGCCACCGACGCGCTTCGCGGTGGGACGTCGATTCTGCGACGGGCCCAGGCTCGCCTGCGCCGCCGGTTGCTCGCCCCTTGCGAGCACGTCGTCCTCACTTCTGCGATGCGCGACGAGCTCGTCGCGGTCGGACTCGAGCGGTGCACCGTCCTCCCGGTGCCGGTCGACCTCGAGCGCTTCCGCCCGCCGTCGCCCCCTGAGCGCGCGGACGCACGCGCCTCTTTGGGCGTGACGGACGACGACGTTGCGATCGCATACCTGGGGCACCTGCGTGCCCTGAAGCGCGCTGACCTGCTGGTCGCAGCCGTCGCGACTCTCGCCGCCGAGTCGATTCCCGTGCGCCTCGTCCTGGCCGGCGGCTCTCGCGGAGCCGACGACGACGTGGCCGACGAGCTTCGCGGGCAGGTCCGCGCGCTCGGTCTCGGCGACCGTGTGATGTTCACGGGAGTGGTGACAGATCCACGCCCGGTGCTCTGGGCCGCGGACATCTTCGCCCTGGCGTCCGAGCGCGAGGGGCTTCCGAACAGCCTGCTCGAGGCGATGGCCTGCGGCCTTCCGTGCGTCGCTCCGGCTTCGGCGGCCGGCGGCGAGCTGTTGGGAGGCGGTGCGGGCCTCGTCCCGTCCGACACCGCGGCCTTGACAGAAGCCCTGAGCACGCTCGCACGCGATGCGACGCTGCGCGAGCAGGTCGGCCGGCGTGCGGTCGAGCGCGCGGCTGCATACGACGTGGCTCGGGTCGCGGACGGCTACGAGCGCCTGTATGCGCGGGTCGCCTCGTGACGATCTCGGTCGCGCTCGCGTCTTTCAACGGTGGCCGCTTCATCCGCGAGCAGCTCGAGAGCATCGCCGTCCAGACGCTTCCGCCCACGGAGCTCGTGGTCTCGGATGACGGC